>UBJH01000021.1_pt1 | contig 29236 bp, 26 predicted proteins | sample 2193721 | NCBI WGS metagenome assembly UBJH01 (sample SAMEA4703186, study PRJEB27089) | metagenome | reverse complement strand
GTCAATACGCATTTTAGCGTATAAGGCAAACAAGGGAAGGGAGTCGCTGTCCCGCGGGGCGCGCTACTAGCGCATAGGGTATTACGAACGAGCGAAGCGACTTGTCGGCAAGATTTTAACTTATGCTTTTGTCGCGATGTTGAGACATCTCGTTTTCAGAGGTTGGGGCGGCAGCCGTCGGTGAGTTACGTCTGCGGTGCATAGTCGGTAGCCGACGAGGGCTACTCAGTCTTTCGGCTGCGGTACAAGCGAATATGCACCTTCTCAATCGTCGCCAGACCCTCGGTGATGTCGTCATCGATCAGGTCCAGGAATGCTTCGAGCTTCTCGCGGCTGTCGACGATCTCTACGACGACCGGCAGATCGAGTGAGAGCCGTTCGATCTTGAACGTATGGAGTCGACTGTGCGCGCCGTACCCCATCAGCCCCCGCAGCACCGTCGCGCCGGCCAGCCCCTGCTCACGCGCCTTGAGGACAATCCACTCGTACAGCGGCTTCCCGGAGTGACGGTCGCTCTCGCCGACAAAGATCCGGAGCAGGTGGCCTTCCTGAGGGATCACCATCGCCTCACCTCCAAATGGCGTGCGCCGTCGCCCGGCCTACCCAGACCGCCCCGATGACCAGCACCGCATGGGTCAGCAGATTCACGACGGCGAACGCCCACTCGCCATCGCGCAGCAGGTTGATCGTCTCGTTGCCGAAGGTCGAGAACGTGGTGAATCCGCCCAGCACACCGACCACCACCAACGCGCGCGTCTCCGGCGACAGGAAGGCGCGCGCTTCCGCCAGTTCGGACAGGCCCCCGATCACGAAGCAACCGATCACGTTGACCACCAGTGTGCCAAAGGGGAAGATTTCGCCCGTCCGATCCTGAATGTACCCACTGACCAGATAGCGGGCGATCGAGCCGAGAAATCCCCCGATACCTACGAGCAGAACCTTCTCCACGATGCCTCGCTTGAAATGGTCGGGTCATTGGGTGCGCCGACACGGTCCTTCACCTGGCGGTTACGGACGGCCAGCCGGGGCTTCGTCGTAGATGGCAGCCCAGCCCGAAGGGTCCTGGAACAGGCGAATGCACTTGATCCGCCGGTCTTCGGCCAGGGTGAACCAGTGGCGGGTACCCGCCGGTACCGTGATGAGATCGCCAGGGCCTACCGTCAGCTCGACGTAGCGGCCACTCCGCCCGCAGATGGTGAAGATGCCGTGGCCGTCAACGACGAATCGCACCTCGTCCTCACTGTGGTGGTGTTCCCGGCTAAACTTGCACAGCAGCGCCTCCAGGTCGGGGGTCTGCTCAGAGAGCACAACAACATCGGCCGCGACATACCCGCCTTCGGCCTTGAGCGAATCCACCTCCTCCCTGAATACCGCCAGAATCTCTGCCTTTTCAGCTTCGGTCAGGGCATAGTTGCCCCGTAACTCTTCTCGCAACTTCGACACATCCCAGTTGCGGTAGACGAGGCCCTCCTTCTCGAGAAACCCCGCCATCTCTGCCGGTACCTCGATGCGCCGGTTATCGGAGTGCAGCCTGATCGTCGTCATGACACTTAACCTCCCGTGTAGGAGCGATCCTCGTGGTCGTCCTGCCTGGCGGGCACAAGGTCAGCCCCTGCGCTCAACCAACGGAGCAGGTATTCAAACATGAACTCGAAGGCTTCGACGTGCCGCTTGGCCTCGAACGGATTTGCGCCCCAGGCATACAGTCCATGACGCCGGACCAGGATCCCCGGCACCCTTGGGTCTGTGATCCGCTCCATCACGGCCTCTGCCAGGTCGGGCAGCTTGAACAGATTCTCCACAATAGGAATTCGGATCTCAGCCGCCTCTTCCCAGATGTCGAGCCCCTTGATCATCTCAAGATCGCAGAGCACAACCTCGCCCTGAGAGGAGAAGCGTTCGGCAATTAGATTGTTCCAGACCGTGTGCAGGTGTAAAACGCAGCCGCACCCCGTTGCCTGATAGATGCAGGCGTGAACCACTGACTCTGCCGACGGGCAGAGTTCGACGTTGCCCGCCACAGAGTGAAGTCCGGGTGCCACCGGTTGAAGCGATTCGTCCACCAGGACGAAGTCGGCCGCCGTCATCGCCTCTTTGTCCCGACCGCTGGCGGAAACGACCAGCAAGAGCGGCTCACCCTGGGGGCTGACCCGAGCCGAGAGATTGCCGCTGGTCGCGGGGAACCAGCCCCGCCGGGCGAAGCTCGACGTGATCTCAACCAGGGCCGTCAGGGCCTGGTCTATGGCTTGATGCGTCATCGTCATCGGTACGCTTCTGCCCCTATCCGATCAAGGACCGCCATGACATCGTAGAAGGTCTCAAACGGTTCATAGGGAATCCCGGCCTCCCGACACTTGACGGCCAACAGATCGCGGGCGACGACCAAATCGGCCAGCCGGGCCGCGGGCAGGTCGGTCACACCGTCGCCCACCACCACCCTGTAGTGTCGCTCTGGCGGAAAGCGCCGCATGATGCTGGGTTTACACATCCCGCAGTCGGCCAGACACTGCTCGTCGCACGCATGGGGCCAGAGGATACGCACCGTAGGGCCGCTCGAGTCGCTCCCATTACAGTAAATCCGGTCCTGCGGCAGGATCCCCTCCAGGATGGGATAGATGAAGAAGTCGATCCCCCCGCTCGTCAGCAAAAATTGGTAGCCATGGACCCGACAATACTCCAAAAACTCGCGAAACCCAGACCGCAGCGTGGCAATCCGCCGAGCATACGCCACCATCTCCGGGACGCGAGACGAAGGAATCTGAGCAAACAGACGGCCGACCCCCTCCCGCACACTCACTGTCCCGGCGATGATCGCGTCACGCGCCGCCTCCCATCCCGGCGGGCCAAAGGCCCTGAAGAGAGACACGATGACCTCCTGCTCGGCGGCGGTCCCGTCGAAGTCGCAGAAGATGACCATCTGTCGGCTCATGTCGGAAACTCTTTCGGGATTCGGGCCTTGCCGCTCCCCCACTGGTCAAGGGCCGCCCGCAGATCGCTGCTCCCCGCGGCGGCCTGCTCCAAGGGAACGCCAGCCACGCCGGCGGCCATCGCCGCGCGGAAGGCCCGCCCGCCTGCAGCCGCACCGCCCGGATGACCGTGAATGCCGCCGCCGGCATTAATCACGACATCAGGGCCAAAATCATCCATGATGTGCGGCACCAGGCCAGGGTGGATCCCCGCTGACGGGACCGGAAGACTTCGGCGATGGGGTAGGCCGTCGTTGTCCCGAAGTCGCCCAGCCAGATCCAGGGCCTCGGACCGTTCCAAAGCCATCCCGCCATAAGGGGACGGGAACAGGACCAGGTCGGCCCCGGCCAGCCGCATCAGCGTCCCCAATAAAAGCGGCGCAGCGATACCGTAGTCATCGGAAGGGTAGAGCGCTCCGGCCAGCGCCGGGTGGGCCACAAGCGGCACGGCAATCTCCGGATCCTCGGCCAGTCGCTGCAGGAGGTCAAATCCATAGGGCAGGACATTGATGAGGAGCGCGTTCGCTCCAAGCTGCACTGCTCGTCGGGCCTTTTCAGGAAGCCGATGCACCGGACCGGTCAGGTTGATCGCATACAGCACCGTCTGGCCCGTCTCCCGCCGCGCCCGCTCTGCCCCCTGCAGGCAGGCCTCCAAGCGCTGCTCGAAGGGTGCGTCTGTGTCGTTAAAGAAGATCTCGTCATCCTTGATCAGATCGACGCCGCCTAACGCCTGCTGAAAAAAGCCCTCGGCCAGCTCAGCAAGTGTGAGCCCAAGGCAGGACTTAAAGATACTCATCAGCAATGGCCGGTTGTGAACTCCGAGTCTCTCGCGCACCCCTTCCACACCAAGCTTCGGCCCAGGAAAGGCGGCGGCGAAGGTCGGCGGTAGGGTGAGGTCCACCAAGCGGATCTTCCCATCCATGGATAGTTTGCCGAAGGTGGCAGTCAGCAGTGATGGGAGATTCGGCATGAGATTCGCGAGCGGATAGGCGATACGAATCAGGCCCGCATCCACATCCACCACGCGGCCGGCGTGGCGCTGCAGGGACTCCTGTCTTGCGGCGGGCAGGCCGGGCCAACTACCGACCGTCATGCCCAGCGCGATCGTCTCGGCCTTCTTCGTCCAATCGCCTCCGCCGCCGAGACGATAGGTCGCAATGACGTAATCGTTCCAGGTGTCATCCACAGATACTGCCCTCCCCTACACGTGCATCTCAACGACAGGGACAATAGCGTACGAAATCAGCTCCACCTACTGATAAAAGTTTCTGGCCCAGGCGTGGGCGCGCAGGGCGGCGAGGGTCTCGGGTGCGAGCGGGTGCCCGTCGGAGACCGCGCTGTTGGCCTCTACGTGCTCCGGGCGACGCATCCCTGGGATCACGGTTGAGACGGCCGTGTGGCTCAAACAGAACTTGAGGGCAAGCTGCGCCACTGTCTTGATCTCCCCTCCCAGCAGCGGTCGGAGGCGATCAACGCGCTCGCACGTCTCCCGCAGTCGATCCTCGCGAAAGTAGAACGCCTGCACTGACTTCGGCGGAAAGGTGGTTTCCGGCGTGAGGTTGCCGGTCAGGCCCCCTTCATCGAAAGGGACTCTGGCGATGACACCGACGTCGTGCTTACGGCACAGGGGGAACAGGGCCTCTTCAGGGGATTGGTCGAAGATGTTGTAGATCACCTGGACGGTATCGACCAGGCCGGACTTGACGAGTTCCAATGCGCTGTCCGGCTGGTGGTCCATGATCGAGACTCCAAAGAAGCGAATCTTCCCCTGCTGCTTTAACCGAGACACCGCCTCTTGCCACTCCGGCTCACCAAGCCACTCGTCGCGCCAGATATGGAGCTGCTGCAGATCGAGGCGCTCCGCTTCAAGATTCCGGAGGCTCTGCTCTGTGTGCGTGGTGATCCAATCGGCGGGAAAGGCCTGCCGCGCGGTCGTCCCATCCTTGGGTGGCCATTCGCGGCTCTTCGGTGGAATCTTGGTGGCGACAAAGACCCGATGTCCGGCTTCCTTAAAGGCCTTGGCGATCAGCCGCTCGCTGTGCCCATCGCCGTAGGCCTGCGCGGTATCAATGAAGGTGACGCCCAGTTCCAGCGCTCTGATCAGCGCCTTGACCGAGAGCGTGTCGTCGGTCTCGCCCCACCACGCTTTGCCGATCCCCCAGGCCCCGAAGCCGATCTCCGACACCTGTACGCCGGTACGCCCAAGCCTGCGATGTTCCATACCCTCTCTCGCCGGTCAGTTGAGATGGTGCGCTCGTTCAGCCTCTGCCTTGGCAACCAGGGTCGCATACGATTCTTTCACGAGCGATTGTGGCTCGATTCCCAGCGCCTGCTGGACGCCTTGCACCTCATCGGCGACCAATGGCAGCTCTCCCGGTTCATCGATCGACCCGTGAAGCTCAACAAAGCCACCCAACCCCTGCACCTTGTCGAGGTGGATCCGGACATTGCCGAGCACAAAGGTCTGGCGTCGCTTCGCCACTGTCATGCTGACGCCGAGCGCATTAGTAAGCATCGCCTTCAGGCCCTCGGGGTCCTCTACCGGATAGAGGTCGTAGTAACTGTCCCGCGCCCCGGCAACATCGTCTCGAATATAGTGAATCAGCTCAGCGCCCGCATCGAGCGACTCTCGAAGTTTCAGGCGGCCGTGGTTCGCGTTGAAATAGGTATCAACCTGCCGCTCCGGCTCCTGACCCTCCGCCCCGAGCGATTCGCAACGCTCTCGAAGCTTTCCAAGATCCTCACAGCGCGCTTTCAGTTCAAGATTTAGCATTGGTCAGTTCCTCATCGCGCGGACCTGCCCTTCGAATCGGGCATCCGGTTCCACCCGGAACTCCTCCCCGCACTTGCCGCACTTTCCCAACCAGGAACGATCCGGCTGCCTGGTCAGGGTAACGGCGCCGCAGACCAGCTTTCCGGCAATTCGGTGAAGCGTGATGGCAACAAACTGCTGTTCCACTGTGTGCCTCCGAGCATCAAGCCGTTCCAATTTCTTATCTCACTCTATCGTATCTGTCGGAAGGAAAAGGCCGTTTACCGATCGAGAGGGTGGGCTCCCCTCAGACAGTCGCGTCCGAGTCCTCCGGTGAGCGTCCGGCAGGAGCCCGGCCGTCGATGGCCGTACGGACCGCCGCAGCCAGGTCGGCCCGAGAAAATGGCTTCCGAACATAGCCGACAACCCCAGAGCCTTCCAGGCTATGCTGGATCTCGTCCGGAGCATAGCCGGTGGCGACCAGCACCTTGACGTCGGGGTTGAGGGCGCGCAGGGCCGGGACCAGGTCCGCCGCCCCCATCCGGGGCATGACGGCGTCGGTAAGGACCAGCGCAATGCCCGGATGGGCCCGGAAGATTTCCAGCGCCTCGGCGCCATTCGCAGCACTGAGGACGGTGTACCCCAAGTTGCTCAGAAGGAGTTCTCCCAGCTCCAGGACCATCGGATTGTCCTCCACCAACAGAAGCGTCTCGGTCCCACGCGGCAGGGCCTTCTCGACCGATGGCGCGGCTTTTACCGCAGCGGGAACCAGGGGGAGGAAAACGTGGAAGGCGCTCCCCTGGCCTTCGGCCGTCTCCACCTCGATCCAGCCCTCGTGCTGCTGAGCGATCCCATAGACCGAGGCCAAGCCCAAGCCGGTCCCTTGACCGACCTCTTTGGTCGTAAAGAAGGGCTCGAAGATTCGATCCCGGATGGCGGCCGGGATGCCGGCCCCGGTATCGGCCACAGTCAGACAGGCAAAGACGCCCGCGCGCCGCTCCGGATGCTCACCCAGGCTCGCCTCAATCAGCGTGATCGGCGTCAGCCGAAGGGTCAAGGTCCCCCCGTACGGCATAGCGTCACGGGCGTTGGTGGCCAGGTTGAGGAGAATCTGCTGCACAAGGGCGCCATCGGCGTTGACGGTGAGAGGCTCATCGGTCGGCTCCGGCTTGATCGCGATCGTCTCGGGAAGCGTTCGCCGTAACATGCCCACTGTTTCTTGGAGCAGCGAATTCAGGTCCAGCGGTTTCCGGTGCAGCGGCGTCTTCCGCGCAAAGCTCAACATCTGGCTTACAAGATCCGCGGCCTGGCGGCCTATCTGCGGCACCCGGCTCAGGTAATGGTGCGCCTTACTGGCCGGGGAGATTCCCCCCAAGGCCAGTTCCGCAAAGCCGATAATCCCGTTCAAATGATTATTGAAGTCGTGCGCGATCCCTCCGGCCAGGAGGCCGACGGCCTCCAGCTTCTGCGCCTGGCGAAGTTGATCTTCAAGATGTCTGCGCCCGGTGCTATCCTGTTTGATGGCGATGAAATGACTGATATCCCCGTGTTCATCCCTGACGGGCGTAATGGTTTGCTCTTCGGTGTAGAGGCTGCCATCCTTGCGGCGATTGACGATCTCGCCTTGCCACACCCGGCCGGACAGAACGGTCTCCCACAGGTTGTGGTAGAACGCCTGATCGTGTTGGCCCGAGCCGAGGATGCTCGGGTTCCGGCCGATGGCCTCCTCGGCGGTATAGCCAGTCAGTCGCGTAAAGGCCGGATTGACCCACCTGATCGTCCCGTGGCGATCAGTAATGATGATGCCGTTCGCGGCCGATTCCAGCGCCGCCGCCTGAAGGCGGATTCGCCCCTCGACCTGCTTGCGCTCGGTGATATCCACCATGATCCCAACAATGCCGCTGATGCCGCCTCCCTCATTGCATAGCGGCGCCGTCCACAGGCTGAGATCGACTGGAGAACCGTCCTTCTTCCGGCGAACGACCTCGACGCCGGCAATCGATTCGCCTGCCAACGCCCGCTCGCGAAGCGCCTGGCACTCCTCGCGCTTGTCGGGCGGAACAGTGAGCAGCGGGCCCCCAAGGATCTCTTCTTTTCGCCAGCCGAAGATGCGTTCCGCTGCCGGGCTCCACAGCCTGACGTTCCCCTCACGATCCAGAATGGTGATGCCGGCTGGTGAGGCATCCATCACCGCCACAAGAAGGTCGTACATCTTGCGCAGAGCAAGCTCCGATCGCTTGCGCTCGGTGACATCACGCAAGACCCCCTGAAGGCCTACAATCCGGCCATCCTCCAGGATGGGAACCGGCTTCACCTCAACGAACGCGGTCTCTCCGTCCGAGCGTACGATCTGAGTCTCTATGGTCTCGGCCGAAGCCCCGGTTTCTACCGCGCGGACAAACAGCTCTTTCACGCGGTTCAGGTCGATGGGGGCGATAAATTCCAGGAAGTTTCGGCCAATGAGTTGTTCCGGGCTTTCAACGCCGTGGATCCGGGCCAGCGCTCGGTTTGCAAAGGTAACAACGCCCTGAGCGTCCACCGCAAACAGCCCGTCGTTGATCTCATTTACCAGCGTGCAACACTTGTCCTCACCTTCCCGCATGGCCTGCTCCGCCCGCTGGTGTTCAGCGGTGTCGGCTTACAGTGATTGGGTTCCGCGGTTCATTGGTACGCTCGTCGGTTTGGGCTGGTGATTCTCCTCTGTATTTCAGGGGCACATTCGAGCTGGAACCGCCGGAAGAGCGAGTGGCTATGTGGCCGGGTGTGGCGGCTCGGCGGCGTTCACGGGGACGCTGAGGCGGCTCAACCGCCGGCGCAGCATCGTATGCTCCTGCCGAATCCGGCCTGGCAGGCGCGGGGCAAGTCGGTCGAAGAACAGGCCTTGCTCCGCCTGCTCTGTCGCCCAGGCATCGACATCGATCCTTAGCAGCTCGTCCGCGGCCCCCGCTGGCAGTTTCAGCCCATCCAGGTCCAACGCATCGGGCGCAGGAATCAACCCGATAGGGGTCTCGACGGCCTTGCCCTGACCGCGAACCCGCTCCAGGATCCACTTCAGGACGCGAATGTTCTCGCCGAAGCCGGGCCAGAGGAACCGACCGTTCTGGTCGGTTCGAAACCAGTTGACGTGAAAGATCGCGGGAGGATGAGCGATCCGCGGGCCCATGGCGAGCCAATGAGCGAAATAGTCGGCCATGTGATAGCCACAGAATGGGACCATCGCCATCGGGTCGCGCCTGGTGACCCCGACCGCGCCCGACTGGGCGGCCGTCGTCTCGGAGGCCATGCCGGCCCCGACGAAGACGCCGTGCTGCCAACTGTATGACTGATAGACGAGCGGCGCGACGCGAGCGCGGCGTCCTCCAAAGAGAATTGCCGAGATGGGGACGCCCTCCGGGTCCTCCCAGCGGGGGGAGATCGATGGGCACTGCCTGGCGGCCACCGTGAAACGCGAGTTAGGATGGGCCGCCGTCCCCTCCCCGGAGGTCCATGGATTGCCCCGCCAATCAACGAGACCATCGGGAGGCGTCGGATCTTTTCCCTCCCACCACGGCTCTCCGTTCTGGGTCACGGCGACGTTGGTAAAGATCGTATTGCGATCGACCGCAGCCATGATATTGGGATTCGTTTTGACGCCGGTACCCGGCGCGACACCGAAGAATCCGGCCTCCGGATTGATGGCCCGCAGCCGTCCGTCTGGCCCGATGTGCATCCAGGCGATGTCGTCGCCCACGGTCCACACCTTATAGCCCGAAAGCTGCAGAGGGGCGACAAGCATTGCCAGGTTGGTCTTACCGCAAGCACTGGGAAAAGCGGCCGCCATATAGGTGACCTGCCCTGATGGATCTTCCACCCCGATGATCAGGGTATGCTCGGCCAACCAGCCCTCCTCTCGACCGATCCAACTGGCGATACGAAGGGAGTGGCATTTCTTTCCCAACAGGGCGTTACCCCCATACCCCGACCCGATGCTCCAGATGAGACGCTCCTCGGGGAAGTGGAGGATGAAGCGGCGATCCGGACTCAGGTCCCCGAGTGAATGCAGACCGCGGACAAAGCTGTCCGACCCGCCCAGTCGCTCAAGCGCGATCTTCCCCATGCGGGTCATGAGCCGCATGTTGACAACGACGTAGGGGCTGTCGGTAATCTCTACCCCGACCCTGCTGTATGGTGAGCCGACCGGGCCCATCAGATAGGGGACGACAAACATCGTCCGGCCCTTCATGCTGCCTTCAAAGAGCTTCCCGACCCCGGCGCGCGCCTCTGCGGGCTCCATCCAGTTATTCGTAGGACCGGCATCCTCTTTTCGAGACGTACAGATAAAGGTCAGGTGCTCGGTCCGTGCGACGTCCGACGGATGGCTTCGATGCAGGTAGCACCCCGGATAGCGCTGATGGTTCAGGCGACTCAAGGTCCCGTCCCGGAGCATCCCTTCAATAAGGACCTGTTGCTCCCCCTCTGACCCGTCACACCAATGGATCTGATCCGGTCGGGTCACTCGCGCCACCTGATCCACCCATTGTTCTAACGCTCTATGTTGAGGCATCTTGTCTCCTGACGATACTGCGTGGGTTGCCGGCTCGCCCTTCATCCCCTCCGCACCCAGCGGGTACCAGGGGGGAGAGAAGTCTTTCTATTGTCCCCTCTCCCTGCTGGGAAAGGTTCGGGTAAGGGGGATTGCTAATCGAGGAGATGGCTCCCCGGGTAGGACTCGAACCTACAACCTAGCGGTTAACAGCCGCTCGCTCCACCATTGAGCTACCGGGGATCAATAGCAGCCTAAAAACAGCCTTCAGCAGTCAGCGGGGAGGTAGGATTCTCAGCCGCATCTCGTGTCTTCCTTTTTGTTGCTGAAAGCTTCGTTGTAATTTAGCGCACTCGATCGGCGTGAGCAACGACTTTTTGACCTGTTACAACCGCATCATACTTCCCGACGCCCCTCCAATGACTTGGACAGCGTCACCTCGTCGGCGTACTCCAGGTCGCTGCCCATCGGCAGGCCGCGCGCGATTCGCGTCACCCGAACGGCTAACGGCTTCAGCAGGCGCGAAAGGTACATCGCGGTCGCCTCGCCCTCGACGTTCGGGTTCGTCGCCAGGATCACCTCCTTGACCTCCCCACCATCCAGGCGCTGCAAGAGGGCCTTGGCCGTAAGCTGGTCAGGCCCGCGTCCCTCCAGCGGCGACAGCGACCCCCCCAGCACATGGTATCGTCCCTTGAAGGTCGCCGTCTTCTCGATAGCCCAGAGGTCGTTTGCCTCTTCCACCACGCACAACATCGATCCGTCTCGAGTCGGGTCGGCACAGATGGGGCACTGCTCGCCTTCAGAGATGTTGTAGCACACGGCGCAGCTTCGGATCCGATCCTTCAGCTCGATAATAGCCTGGGCCAACGCAATCACCTCTTCCCTGCCGGCTTTGAGCAGGTGAAATGTCAGGCGTTGGGCGGTCTTGGGGCCGATGCCGGGAAGGCGGACCAGCTCACCGATCAGCCGGACCAGGGTGGGCGCATAGCGGGACATGGCGTTGCTACATCAGTCCAGGGGGCAGTCCAAGCCCGCCGGTCAGACGACCCATCTCCTCGCTCAACAGCTCACGAGCTTTTCGGAGCGCCTCATTCGTCGCAGCCACAACGAGGTCCTGCAGCATCTCTAATTCGTCCGGGCCGGCGACCTCAGGGTCGATCTTCACCGCGACGACTTCACCCTGACCGTTACACACCACGGTGACCATCCCGCCGCCGGCCGTCCCTTCCACCCTCTTTGTCGCCGCCTCCGCCTGAATCCTATCGGCTTCGGCCTTCATCCGCTGCGCCTGCTTCATCAAGTTTCCGAGGTTCTTCATCGCATTCTCCCATCATGCCCTATTCGGGCTGTTTCGCCCTGACCCGAACGACTTGGCCGTCAAACAGCTCCACGGCTCGGCGTACCAAGGGATGGCGCCGCAGCGCCTCCTGATCGGACGGCGTCATCCGCCGCTCCGTGACGGCTCTCTGCTGGGGGTCGCGCAGCCGGCGGCGCACCTCGCCGGATGGCGGCGGCTGGTTTGGCTCGCCCTGGCCGGTAGTGCGTTGCGTCGCACCGCCTGCGGTGAGCCCGGCTGAATCGCTCCCTGTCGGTACGGTGTTCGAGGTCTGGAATCGATACTCAACCGTCAGGGACCGCCCAAAGACTTCGGCCGCAGCTCCAGCCACGAGACGCCGGTTTTCAGGGTCGTCCAGCGTTGATCGCGCAAAGGTGGTCCCGTTTCCCAGCATGACAATGAGCCTGTCCTGCTCAAGCGTTACCCCCTGCGCCGCGGTGAGCAGGGCGGCAAGAGACCGCTTTTTCTGTTCCAGCAGCCGCGTCATGCGACTCCAGCCTTCCTGTGGGCCCGTAACGCTATCGGAGGGAGCAGGCGGCGGCGCTTCGACCGGCGGGCGGGTGGCCACGGGTCGTACGGCAGGGGCAGCGGCGAGCAGGGGGAGCGCCGAGGGCTTAGGATCGGCCATACGACCGGCCGGCAACTTCTCCTCCAAAGCGGCCAGACGCGTCAAAAGCGCCTCAAGCGTTTGCAGTGATCGGGCTTCTGTCGCCTCGACCAGCGCCATCTCCAGGACAAACCGCGGATGCGGAGCCCGTCGCATGTCGAACTCGGCCCGACTCAAGACCTGAAAGATTGTTTCGAGGTCTGCAAGCGTCAGGGCTGCCGCCTGCGCTCGAATCGTGTCCAGCGGTACGCGGCTCAACTGCAGTAATGGGGCGGGATCTTTACTCGCTTTCGAAACCATCAGATCGCGCAGGTGGGCCAGCAGTTCCTGACAGAACCGCTGAAGGTCGTCACCTCGAGCGCTGAGCGACTCAACGACGGCCAGGGCGCTGCTGCTGTCGCGCTCAATAATCGCCTGAGTGGTCTGCGCCAGCAGTTCTCCCTCTACCAGTCCCAGCACGACCGCGACGTCTTCCTCGCTGACCGCGTCGCCGCTATAGGCGATGGCCTGATCCAGAAGACTTTGGGCGTCCCGGAGGCTCCCCTCTGCGGCGCGAGCGATCGCCTTCATGGCGCCGTCGGACACGGCAGCCCCTTCCTCGCAAGCGATCTGCTGAAGTCGAGGGAGGATCTCTGTCTGTCCTAAGCGCCGAAAGTCGTGGCGCTGGCAACGCGAGAGAATGGTCGGCGGGATTTTGTGTGCGTGCGTGGTCGCCAGGATAAAGATGACCCCGGGTGGCGGCTCCTCGAGCGTCTTCAGTAACGCATTGAAGGCCGGCTCGGTCAGCATATGGACTTCATCGATGATGATGACCTTACACTTGTCGCGCGACGGGGCATACCGTACGATCTCGCGCAACTCCCGGACCTCGTCGATCCCCCTATTGGAGGCGCCGTCGATCTCCAGACAGTCGACGGAGCGGCCCGTCGCAATCGCGTTGCAACTTGCGCACTCGCTGCATGGCTCGGGTGTGCGGCCCCGCGCGCAATTAAGAGCCTTTGCCAGGATGCGGGCGGTCGTCGTCTTCCCGACTCCACGCGGGCCCGCAAAGAGCAGGGCGTGGGCCACGCGGTCCCTGGCGATGGCGTTCTTCAGGGTCTGGGTGACCGGCCGCTGTCCAACGACCTCATCGAAGTTCTGCGGCCGCCATCGTCTGGCAAGCACGAGGTATGACATCTGAAATCCAGGGTATAGGGTTTAGGGTATAGGGTTTAGGGAGGAGGGCCTGCTATACCCTAGACCCTCCCCCCTAGACCCTGCTGTACTTGGCCGTGCACCCGCCGTCGATCGCGGCTGCCGGGCTGTACGTGTGATCGAGGCTCCGGCCGAGCTTCCCCGCGGCACAGGAGCCTGTCTGTTTACCGTTGCTTCCTTCCGGATCTGGCGGGGTTCACAAACTCTCCTTGCGTGGGACCCAACCATCATCACACCGATCACAGGCCATTGCTCGACAACTTTAAACCTCGGGCGGGGATTCGATCCCGCTAGAGCGGATTGCGGGTACAGGGCACCGCTAACTCCCCATCTAGCACGGCCAAGTCTATCCCTTAGAAAAACGTCTATCTGGTCTCTCTGGTTCATTTGGTCTATTTGGTCTGTAGCCTTTATCGGGTCACGTGGGTTTTCGTACGTCGTGATGCGACGTGGCCGCATGGACTCTTGTTGTTTACCCCTGCTCATGCTGCTCCGTCCCGGTTTCCATCAACTGCTTACTGTATTCTGCAATCCCTCGATCGATCGGATACTTCGGAACATAGTCCAATTCCGCACGCGCGAGGCTCACGTCGGCCTCGGTGTGCGGCTGATAGAATGGGTACGGGTTATCAAAGTAGTCGGGGTCGTAGTTGGTCCCGAGGGCCTTATTCAACAACGCGATGACCTCATTGAACGAGGTGGGGCGCCCGGAGCCGACATTGTAGACGCCGCTGTGATTGGCATCTGCGGCGAGCAGCGTCGCCTCCACAACGTCTTTCACGTACACAAAGTCGCGTGCCTGCTCCCCCCGCTTAAAGATCCGCGGCCGCTTGCCCGATTGAATCTGCTTCGCCAACTGGTAGATCATGCTGGCCGCAGCTCCTTTGTGGGCTTCGCCGGGTCCATATACATTAAAGTACCGGAGCCCGACAATTCTGAAGCCTCCCGAAACATCATTCAGGCGCCTGGCCAGATTTTCCAGGAGCACCTTCGAAAAGGCATACACGTTGGCAGGGCGGAGAGACTGATCCTCCTGCATCCGGCCCGAGCGGCAGACGCCGTAGACGGCGGCAGAAGAGGCATAGATCAGAGGCGTCCCGGAGGCGCGCGCGAACTCCGCCACCCGCCGAAAGCCCTCCACATTATTCCAAATCATCCGCTGCGCATCGGTGACGGTTGTATCGGTGATAGAAGCCAGATGAAATACTACCTGAAATTCACCCGGCTGAAATCGGCTGAGGAGATCTGGCCCCGCAAGATCCTGGGCCACCAGTTCGCCCCGCAACCCGATGAGATTGCTGAACTCGCCGGAGCGAAAGTCGTCGATGATGGTGACCCGGATATTCGGGTATCGCCTCTCCAGCTCCAAGGCCAGATTCGACCCGATAAAACCGGCGCCGCCGGTAATCAGTGCGCTTTCCATGTTTACCCCAGGGTTTAGGGTCTAGGGTTTGGAGGGGCCGGGCTTTCATTCTGGCGCATTAGTCCCCTCATCTCTACCTTATACCCTCCACCCTATACCCTAGTTTTTCAGTGGCGGAGAGGCCGGGATTCGAACCCGGGGCAGAGTTTCCCCTGCTCACGCTTTCCAGGCGTGCCAGTTAAACCGCTCCTGCACCTCTCCGTGAGAATAGGGTCTAGGGTATAGCGTATAGGGTTTAGGGGGGCCGGGCTCTCTTCGAGGCTCTTCAGCCTTTACCCTCAACCCTATACCCTGCTTTATACCCTATACCCTAGCTTTTCAGTGGCGGAGAGGGGGGGATTCGAACCCCCGGAGCAGTTACCCGCTCAGCGGTTTTCGAGACCGCCCGATTCAACCACTCTCGCACCTCTCCACATAACGACAGGGTATAGGGGCTAGGGTTTAGGGTAAAGGCAAATGCTCAACCCCGAATACTATACCCTAAACCCTCCACCCTATACCCTGCTTTATACTCTATACCCTGGTTTGTTTGGCGGAGAGGCCGGGATTCGAACCCGGGCTGCACCTTTCGGCACAGACTCGCTTAGCAGGCGAGCACCTTCGGCCACTCGGTCACCTCTCCGCAAAAAGCAGCGTGTAGCGTGTAGGGTTGAGCGTGGAGAGTTTCACGTGTTCCTTTTGCTTTTTCCCACACCCTCGACGCTCCACCCTCCACCCGGTCTTGTTGGCGGAGGGGGTAGGATTCGAACCCACGAGGCTTTCGCCTAACGGTTTTCAAGACCGCCGCCTTCAACCACTCGGCCACCCCTCCAAAGGGCAGGGTGTAGGGGATAGGGTTTAGGGTGTTGGGAAAAGCGTTGCGCATCCCCACGGTAATCTCCAAACCCTACACCCCATACCCTCTACCCTATACCCTGTTCTTAACTGATCCGTTCCAGGCCGTCCATATAAGGCCGGAGCGCCTCCGGAATAATGACGCTGCCGTCGGCCTCCTGAAAGTTCTCCAGGATCGCCAGCCACGTTCGCCCTACCGCAACACCCGACCCGTTCAGCGTATGGACAAACTGTGGCGCCGCCTTCGCCGAAGGCCGATAGCGAATGTTGGCCCGCCTCGCCTGAAACGCCTCGCAGTTGCTGATTGACGAGACCTCTCGATACGTCCCTTGACTCGGGATCCAGAGCTCGATGTCATAGGTTTTTGCAGCCGCAAACCCGAGATCGGTCGTGCAGAGCGCTACCGTGCGGTACGGCAGGCCCAGCCGCTGCAGGACCGCCTCTGCGTGCCGGGTCATCGCCTCCAATGCGTCATAGGAGCGCTCGGGCTCCGCGAGCTTCACCAGCTCCACTTTATTGAACTGGTGCTGTCGCATGAGGCCCCGAGTGTCTTTGCCGTACGAACCGGCCTCCCGCCGAAAACAGGGGGTATAGGCGACATAGGACAGGGGAAGCGTTCCGGGTGGCAGGATTTCTTCCCGGTGAAAGTTCGTTACCGGAACCTCTGCCGTCGGGATCATGTAGAGCCCCTCGTCCTTCGTCTTGAAGAGATCCTCACCAAACTTGGGGAGCTGGCCCGTCCCGCGCATGGCGTCGGCGTTCACAAGGAGCGGCGGGAGAATCTCCGTGTAGCCGTGCTCCTTCCCGTGCAGATCAAGCATGAAGCCGATCAGCGCGCGCTCCAGTCTGGCCCCCACCCCTTTCAGGACGGCAAAGCGCGATTGCGCAATTGCGGCCGCCCGCTCGAAGTCCAGGATCCCCAGCGCTTCCCCGAGCTCCCAGTGCGATTTCGGCTCGAAGTCAAACCGACGGGGGCTGCCCCATCGTCTGACCTCAACATTGTCTTCAGCCGATTGTCCGATCGGGACGGACGCATGCGGGAGGTTTGGGAGAAAGAGCGCGGCCTCCTGTAAGAGGTCTTCCTTCTCCTTGAGCTGTTTTTCTAAACCGACCAGAAGATCGGCGTCGGCAGCCGCCTGTGCGATGGCATCGCTTGTGCTCTGACCTTGTCGCTTAAGTTCGGCAACCTTCTTCGACAGCTCATTGCGTCTCTGTCTGAGGCTTTCTACCTCAACGAGTGTGGCTCGCCGCTGAGCATCAAGCCGAACAAACTCGTCAAGCGTTGAGGGCGTAGCGCCCTTGGCTGCAAGTCGCTCGCGCACAAAATCGGTATTATCACGAACAAGTCTCAGGTCCAGCACGGGTGCTTTACAATTCCGTTCACCCTGAGCTTGTCGAAGGGTGAATCTTGTTACAGCGTTCCGTTCATGCTTCGACAGGCTCAGCACGAACGGTAATTATGAAATGCTGCGCTGCGGCTCGGTTGTCGCCACCGTGCGTCGCGCAGGCAGAGGCGTCACTATACCACGCCGCCCGACATCGCTCAAGCCTCGTCGAGCGGGCCGGCTTCTCCTCCCGGTTCAGGCGGGGACTGGGGCCCCTCCGCCTCCTCAACGCCCTCGTCGTCGCTGACCAGCGTCGTCACGGCGGCCACGCGATCGCTGGGTGTGAGCCCCTGCAGCCGCACTCCCTGGGTCGCCCTTCCGATCAGGCTGATTTCGTCCACCCGCATCCGCGTGATCCGTCCCTCCTGAGAGATCATCATGATCTGATCACCGGGCTGCACCAGCATGACCCCGACCGCGGGACCGTTTCGGTCAGTCGCCCGAATGTTAATGATCCCTTTGCCGCCACGGCTCTGCAGCCGGTACTCCTGCAGGTCGGTCCGCTTGCCGTACCCTCGCTCCGTCACGGTCAGCAGCGCCGCGCCTTGGGCAACCACCTCGGCCCCAACCACCTCGTCGCTCACCTCCAGCGAGATCCCCTTGACGCCGCGAGCTGCGCGTCCCGCCGATCGAACCTCGTCTTCCTTGAAGCGGATCGCCATCCCCTGCTTGGTGCCGAGCAGGATCTCGTCGTCCCCTTTGGTCAAACGGACCGCGATCAATTCGTCCCCCTCATCCAGCGTGATGGCGATGATGCCGCCTGCGCGGGGGTGGCCGTAGGCATTCAATTCGGTCTTCTTGATGACCCCACGCCGGGTTGCCATCAGCAGATAGCGATCGATCTCGAACTGGCGAATCGGAATGACGGTCGTGATTTGTTCGCCGGCTCCGAGTTGCAGGAAGTTCGCGAGGGCTTTGCCCTTTGCCGCGTGCCCAAGCTGAGGCAGCGCATGCACCTTCAGCCAGTGCACCTTCCCTTGATTGGTAAAGAGGAGGAGGTGGCTGTGGGTGGTGGCGACAAAGAGGTGCTCCACATAGTCCTCCTCCTTGGTCGCCATCCCCGTCATCCCCTTGCCGCCGCGGCGCTGGCTCCGATAGACGTTGAGGTTGCTCCGCTTGATATACCCGCCGTGTGTAATAGGAATGACCATTTCCTCGTCGGCCAGCATATCTTCCAACTCGATCTCGGTGGTCTCTTCAAGGATCTCCGTACGGCGCGGGTCGCCGTAGGCCTCCCTGATCGCCAGCAGTTCTTCTTTGATAATCTGACACACCAGGGCTTCGCTGGCCAGTATGGCGCGAAACCGTTCGATGGCCGCAATGGTCTCGCTGTACTCATCCTGGATCTTTTGCCGCTCAAGTTGCGTCAGGCGCTGCAGGCGCAACTCCAGGATGGCCTGAGCCTGGATCTGGCTCATGCCGAACTGCTCCATCAGCCCGGCGCGGGCGTCGTCCGCCGAGCGGGATCTCCGGATCAGGGCGATGACCGCGTCCAGGTGGTCCAGTGCGATCCGATACCCCTCCAGGATATGGGCGCGCTCCTCGGCCTTCCTGAGATCGAAGCGAGTCCGCCGGATGACGATGGTCTTCCGGTGCTCGATGAAGTGTGAGAGTGCTTCCTTCAGTGCCAAGACCTTCGGCTGGCCTTCGACGAGGGCAAGCATAATGGCGCCGAAGGTCGATTGCATCGCGGTGTGTTTGAAGAGCTGGTTGAGGACCGGGGGGGCAGGCTGCTCCTTTTTGAGCTCGATCACGATGCGCATCCCTTCCCGATCCGACTCGTCTCGAAGATCCGCGATCCCTTCGACCTTCCGGTCTCGAACCAGTTCGGCGATCCGCTCGATCAGCTTGGCCTTATTCACCTGATACGGCAGCTCCGAGACGATGATGGCCTCGCGAGCGCCTCGGCTCTTTTCCACAAATGCCTTTGCGCGCATCCTGATCAGGCCCCGGCCCGTCAGGTAGGCATCCCGAATCCCCGTCCTGCCATAGATATAGGCGCCCGTCGGAAAGTCCGGCCCCGGCAGCACGGCCATCAGCCGGTCCGGCGTCGCGTCCGGATCCTCAAGCAGGATCAGCAGGGCATCCACCGTCTCGCTAAGGTTGTGGGGTGGAATATTGGTGGCCATCCCGACGGCGATCCCCGAAGAGCCGTTGACCAGTAGATTCGGCAGGGCTGCCGGCAGCAGCGTCGGCTCTTCAAGGGTCTCGTCGAAGTTGGGCGCCAGGTCCACCGTCTCCTTGTCGATGTCCCGAAGCATCTCCTGAGCGATCTTCGCCAGTCGTACCTCGGTGTACCGCATCGCCGCCGGCGCGTCCCCGTCCACCGAGCCGAAGTTGCCCTGGCCGTCAATGAGGGGATATCGCATCGAAAAGTCCTGGACCAAACGGACGATGGTGTCGTAGACGGCCGTATCGCCGTGAGGATGGTACTTTCCCAGGACCTCACCAACGACGCGCGCCGCCTTCTTGTATGAACGGCCTGCGCTCAGTCCCAGCTCCTGCATGGCGTAGAGCACCCTGCGGTGGACGGGCTTAAGTCCATCCCGCACATCGGGCAGGGCCCGGCCGATGATGACACTCATGGCGTAGTCCATGTACGACCGGCGCATCTCCTCGTGGATGTCCGTCGGACGGACCTCGCCCACCCGATTTAACCCAATGTGCTGCTGCTCTTCAGGCATTCGCTTCTCCCGTTCTGCACAAACGAAAACGGCCCGATCTCCGGGCCTCGACGCGATAGCAGCTCATCGTCGGTTGTTACAGCTCCAGGGGGTTCACTGTCCCCCCTATACCCTTCACCCTAAACCCTATACCCTGTCTCTTTGTGAACTAGATATCCAGATTGCTGGCTTCCAGGGCATGTCGCTCGATGAAGAGCCGTCGCGGCTCCACCTGGTCGCCCATCAGGGTGGTAAAGATCTGCTCGGCGGCAACCGCATCCTCGACTGCGACACGGAGCAGCGTCCGGCTTTCCGGGTTCATCGTTGTCTGCCACAGTTGCTCAGGGTTCATCTCTCCGAGACCTTTATACCGCTGAATTGCCAGTCCCTTTCGGGCCAAGGCCATACATTTGTCAAGCAGATCACTCCAGGACTCGGCGGCGACGGGATCGCCATCTGCGGCCACCCTGAAGGGGGGCTCGCCAAGCCCAGCCAGTGCGGCGGCTGCGCCTTCCAGCTCCCGATATTCCGGTGATCCGACAAGCGTATGATCGATCGTCGTGACGCCCCGCTGTCCTTTGCCGTTGCCCCCAAAGGAGAAGATCAGCCGGTAGGCCTCTTGCTCTTCGTCCCACTCCGCCCGCCCTTCGGCCGACCCCAGTCGGTCTGTCCGGGATCGCAACGTGTCCAGCAGCCGGGCCAAGAGCCGGTATGTTTTATCTTCATCCTTCAGGGCTCCATGGAGCACGCCGCCGGCTTGCGCCAGCGCCGCCACGACACCCGGATGTCGGCCGCGCCGCTCCATGGCGCGCAGGCAGCTTTGCCATACCATCAACTTCCGAAGGATCCCTACCAGTCGCTGTCCGGTCCATGTGGTCTCCCGGTTGCCGCCATCCACCCGGAGCGTCTCTCCGACCGTCTCCAGCAGGAACTCTTCCATCGCCCGGTCGTTCTTCAGATACCGCTCGGCCTTCCCCCGTTTGACCTTGTACAGGGGAGGTTGCGCGATATACAGATGGCCCCCCTCAACGATTTCACGAAGGTGTCGAAAGAAGAAGGTCAGCAGCAGCGTCCGAATGTGCTCCCCGTCGACGTCGGCATCGGTCATGATAATGATTCGGTGGTAGCGCAGCCGCCCGATGTCGAATTCGGGATCAATGCCGGCACCAAGCGCCGAGATAAGAACCCGTATCTCTGCCGAGGCCAGCATCTTGTCCGCCCGCGCCCGTTCAGTGTTCAGGATCTTGCCCCTCAGCGGCAGGATCGCCTGGAACCGCCGGTCGCGTCCCTGTTTGGCTGAACCGCCCGCCGAATCTCCTTCGACGATGTACAGTTCGCAGAGAGCGGGGTTTTTCTCTGAGCAGTCCGCCAGCTTTCCCGGCAGGTCATCGCCGTCGAGCGGGCCTTTCCGGCGCGCCAGCTCTTTGGCCTTGCGAGCCGCTTCTCGCGCACGAGCCGCTTCGGTTGCCTTCTCAACGATGCGCCGGCCGATCGTCGGGTTCTCTTCCAGATATTCTGCCAGCTTCTCATTGACAATGGTTTCTACCAGGCCCTTCATGTCGGGATTGTTCAGGCGGGCCTTCGTCTGTCCCTCAAATTGGGGATTGGGGAGCTTCACGCTGATGACGGCGGTGAGTCCCTCGCGGATGTCGTCGCCGGTCACCGTTGCTTTCAGATTCTTGAGCAGGTCGTGCGATGCCGCGTAGCTGTTAATGGTCCTGGTCAGGGCCGATCGGAATCCGATCAGGTGGGTACCGCCGTCATGCGTATTGATGTTGTTAGCAAAAGAGAAGACTGTCTCGCCGTAGCCGTCGTTATACTGGATGGCGACTTCGACAACCGTCGGATCGCGCTGAACCTCGATGTGGATCGGTTTGGGATGAAGCACAACTTTATTCTCGTTGAGCAACTCGACAAACGACCGTATACCCCCGGTATAGTAGAACTCCCGCGCCTCATTGATCCGTTCGTCGGTCAGGCGAATGCGCAGGCCCTTGTTAAGAAATGCCAGCTCTCGCAGTCGATTACTGAGGGTGTCCAGGCTGAACGTGCGGTCTTCGAAAATCTCGGAGTCGGGAATGAACGTCACGCGGGTTCCGGTCTTCCGCGCTTTCCCAGCCTCTTCCAAATCGCCTATTGGCTTGCCTCGCTCATACCGCTGGAGATACCGCTTGCCATCGCGCCAGATCTCTACCTCAAGCTGCTCTGCGAGCGCATTGACCACAGAAAGGCCAACGCCATGCAAGCCGCCTGACACCTTGTAGGCCGAATTATCGAACTTTCCGCCGGCATGGAGAGTGGTCATGACCACCTCGACAGCCGGTCGGCCGGTCTGCTCGTGAATATCGACCGGAATACCGCGGCCATTATCCAGGACGCTGACACTATTGTCGGAGTGGATGGTCACATCCACCTGGTCGCAGTAGCCGGCAAGCGCCTCGTCCACACTGTTATCGACCACTTCGTATACCAGGTGATGAAGCCCGTCAAACCCGGTACTGCCGATATACATCGCGGGACGCTTCCGTACAGCCTCGAGACCCTCAAGGATCCGGATCTGGGCGGCGTCATAGACCTCGCCCTGTGACGGGAAGTCTTGTTCGACTCGGCTCACCGCAGGGATAGGGTGATCTTTCGATTCTTGGTTCATGCGGTTCGTCCTATTCGTGAATAGTGACTAGTGGCTCATGGTACATGATTGGTAGGAAGTCGTTCCGGCCATTGGTCACACACTAGAGCCTCATCGGCATAATGACACACGTATACTGCTTGTCGTCCTTACCGGCAAATAGCGCCGGGCTGAGCGAGTCCTGTAATCGGATCGTCGCCTGCTCGGTGGTCAGCGCGCCCAGGAAGTCCAGGATGTACCGTGCATTGAACCCCACACTCATCTCGTCATGTTGATACTCGACATCGAGGCGTTCTCGCGCCTCCCCAAGGTCGAGGTTCACGCAACTGAGCAGGAGTCGCCCGGGTGTGAGTTTCATTGTGGTGGGGAGAGCGCGCTCACCCAGGATAGTGGAGGTTCGACGAAGCCCAGCCAGGAACGCCTCGCGATTAATCGTAACCTCCTTGGTCGCATTGGCGGGAATGACCTGTTCATAGTTAGGAAACTGTCCCTCGATGAGGCGCGCGTCGATCAAGGTGTCGTCGGTCTGGAGGAGAAGGTGATTATCTGAGATCTCAATAGTAATTTGGCCGGGTTCTTCTCGCAACAACTTCAGCGTCTCGGCCGCAGCTTTCCGTGGGATAATGGCGTCGATTGCAACGGTTAACTGACAGCTATCAGACGACAACTCGTGATTGGTCATTGCGAGCCGATGACCGTCAGTGGCTACCATCTTGACATCCTTTGGCGTGACACGAAAGAGGATTCCATTCAAAGTATAGCGGGTCTGATCGGACGAGACGGCGAACAATGTCCGTCGTATCATGTCGCGAAACAGGCGACGATCCATAACGATGCCGTTCTGCTTCGGTTCGCGCATTGATGGAAAATCGTCCCTGGACAAACCTTTTACTCTAAATTCTGAGTTGCCGCATGTGATGGTCGCTGTCAGCTCTCCATCAACAGAGAGATCTACGGAGGTCGCTGGGAGTTCGCGGACGATTTCATAGAGCTTTCTAGCTGAAAGCGCGATAGATCCCTCCTTCACGACTTGCCCGGGTACTCGTTTTCGCACCCCAATATCCAAATCGGTTCCAAATACCGAAAGGTACGAAGGAGAGGTCTCCAGGAGGAGGTGAGAGAGGATGGGAAGGCTCCGTTTGGTTTCTACAACGGCCTGAATCGGCCCGACACCATTAAGCAGGTCGTCCCGCAACACCTTGATGTGCATGTACTCCTCACTCCTCTGGAAGTGTTAGTGATTCTCTGAGTATTCAGGGTAAGAATTTAAAGATCCGAAGTAGTAATAGGTGCCTCTGGAAATGTGGATGACTCCGCCAGCCCGCACAGCGGCACGCGTTTTATAGGATCGATCCAATGAGAAGGGTTGTGTATAAGGTGCACAATGATTGAAGGTATCGACAGATATCAACAGGCTCCCCACAGAAAATATCGACCTGCTGGGATTACATACTTACACACACCTTGTCCACACCTGTTGAAAACTTCTAGAGCTTTAGATATAGATATTTAGTTACGACTTGTATCAAGCGGAGCAAAAGGAAGGCAATACCAGCCAGCCTCGTCGGCTCCATGCGCTATTTTGGCTTGACAGCCGAGTCGTCGCAAGCTATATTGGCTTTTGTTTTCATTGTGAACAGGGGAACAATCGTCTACCGCTCAATAGGAATTCATCATGAAACGGACATATCAGCCCAACAAGAGCAAGCGAAAACGAACGCACGGCTTTCTGGCTCGCATGAGCACCCCTAACGGCCGGAATGTCATCAAGCGAAGAATGGCAAAAGGCCGCAAAAGGCTCACCGTGTAATTTCGCCCTTCGCTTCTGCTGAGTACCGCCGGTTCAACGTATTCTCAATCGCCAGAGATCGATCACAGCAATGCAACGACCGGCATCGAGCGGTACAGCCCGAACGAGAAGGGCTTGTAACACCAAGTATTTTACGCTGTATGCGCGGTTTGCGTCAACTAAAAAACAACAGCTCCAATTAGCTTTTGGGGCGCGCACAGGCACGGCAACAGTTCGGAATAGAGCAAAACGCTTGGCGCGTGAGACGTTTCGACTCAATTGCCACCGGCTGCCAGCGGGCATTGAAATTCTGATAACCGCCCAAAAGGGCATTGGCGCTCTTAGCCGACGCGATATGAGAGGTCAGATCGTAGATCTCTTTGAGCACGCGTGTAAACTCTCACCATCCAGCTCCTCCGAACCACCGGTTAGGGCAAGTGACACCAGCACGCATCGTTAGAGGGATTCTGTTGGCGTACAAGGCGATGGTGTCGCCGCTGCTGCCTCCAGCCTGTAGGTTCTACCCTACTTGCGCCGATTATGCGGATGAGGCGATAGGCAGGTATGGGCTGACGCGAGGCCTGCTTCTCGCCACGCACCGTCTCGCCCGATGCCACCCGTGGTGCGAGGGCGGATACGATCCGGTAAAATAAGCGGCTGCCGTTTTTGAGATTGCAGCCTTCGCGATAGGAGTGACATGTCGTCACAGGTTCGAGCACTGCTGGCGGTCGCCCTTGCGACCGTAATTCTTTTCGGCGCACAGTTCCTCCTGCCGGGCCCTAAAGAGTCGAAAGAGTCGTCGGAGCCGTCGAAACAGGAGGCGGTCGGTACTGCAACAAAACCCCCGACGTCCCCAGCGAGCAAAGCCCCCGCTCCGTCGGAACGCCCCCAGGTGCGGGAAGCCGCTCCCGGGGCTCCGGAGCGAGAAGCAATCGTGGAGACGGATGTTGTGAGGGCCGTCTTGACGTCGCGGGGTGGGGCGCTGAAGAGTTGGCGACTCAAGTCGTACCGGGCCGCTGATGGGCAGGGGGTGGACCTCGTTGCGCTCCAGCAAGGGGAGTTGCCGGGCCCGCTTCTGGTCTCCAGCGGCAATCCGGAGGAGCCGGCGCCGCTGGACTTCGACATCGATAAGGCGCAGCTCAGCCTTCGTTCGCCGTCCGAGACCGGGTCGATTACCTTCTCTTCGCGCGGAAGCGGGCCGCTTCAACTCCGCAAGCGCCTGACATTCAAAGGCAACAGCTATCGCGTTGAGGTTGAGTTCTCCTGGAAAAACACCGGTAAAAAGCCGATGACGATTACGCCGGAACTCGCGTGGGGTCCAGGATTCTACAATGGCGTCGGCGGTGGACGCGCGCAGGTCGTGTCAGCCACAAGCTGGGTAGATGGGCGCCGCGTGACGGACGACCTTGGAAGTCTTAAGGGGGCCGCCACCCATAGCGGGCAGGTATCGTGGACGGCCCTTCAGAATCTCTATTTCGCCGCTGCGCTCATGCCTGAAGGCAAAGGGAGCGTGGCAACAGTACGCAAGGGGCCGGAGGAACAGCCGGTCATTGCTCTCGTCACCCCGACGCAAAGCCTTGAGCCGGGAGCGGAGCTGACGCAGCGTGTCGCTGTCTATAGTGGGCCGAAGGATCTGGACCATCTCAATGCTGCCGGATCGGATCTCAGTAAAATCGTGGATCTTGGGTGGTTTGATGCGCTCGCCCGTCCTGCGCTTCACCTGCTGCGTTTTCTGAATCGCCTCAGCGGCAACTACGGCGTCGCCATCATCCTGGTGAGCGTGCTGCAGAAGATTGTTCTTCATCCCCTTACCGCAAAGAGTCTCCGGTCGATGCAGGCGATGAAGGCGTTGCAACCGAAGATCGCCGCCATCTCGGAGCGCAATAAAAACAATCCGCAGAAGAAGCAGCAAGAGGTCATGGGACTGTATAAAAAACACGGAGTCAATCCGCTGGGCGGGTGCCTCCCGATGCTGGTTCAACTCCCAATCTTCGTCGCGCTGTACAACGCACTCTCGAGCTCGGTGGAGATGTGGCGAGCCCCATTTCTGTGGATCAAGGATCTTTCTCAGCCGGATGCGCTCTTCGCATTTGATGTGTGGGGCTTGAAGGACTACCCCTTTAACCTGTTGGCGCTGTTGATGGGTGTCAGCATGTTCTTCCAGCAAAAGATGTCTCCCCCCAGCTCAAGTGACCCGCAGCAGGCGAAGCTGATGTTGTGGATGATGCCGGTCATGTTTACCTTCATGTTTTGGACCTTCCCCTCAGGGCTGGTGTTGTATTGGCTTGTGAACAATGTCCTCCAAATGGGTCAACAGCAGTGGCTGCAGAAGCGGGGGAAGCTCGCGCTCAGTGGACCGGAGGCGACCTAACCAGATTGCCACGCCGGAGCGGGCGGCCCAACAGACTATTGTCGACCGCAGCGAGCTATTGACTCGGGGGCTCGACCGTATCGGGCTTCGGTTGACGCCGGCGCAATGCGAGGCGTTCGACGTCTACTTGTCGGAGTTGCGACGGTGGGCCTCACAGGTAAATCTGACCGGCCTGAGATCGGAAGAGGCCATCATCCGCGAAGGGTTCCTGCGCTCTCTTGCCTATAGGACAGCCTTTGAGCCCGCACCGTTGGTGAATGCCATAGACGTCGGATCGGGTGCGGGATTCCCCGGCCTGGTCCTCAAGATAAGCTATCCCGACATCGAGATGGTGCTGCTCGAACCCAGGCGGAGGCGAGCCACTTTTCTGCGCTCCATCATACGACGTCTGGAGCTTACTGGCGTTCGCTGCGTGCAGGACAGAGTAGAGACGTTGTGCGTGGATGTCGAGCATCGGGGCAAGTATGATGTGGCCTTCGCGCGGGCCGTCGGTCCGGTTCCGGATGTGGCGCGTATCGTTGGGCCGCTTCTTAAGCCAGGCGGACGACTGATTCTCCAGGCGGGGCAAGAGGCGCGCGACTCGCTGCCGTCTCTTCGGCTGTTGGTTGCCGCATTGGGGATGAGCGCGGAGATTCGCGAGGCCCCTGCCCCAGACACAGGGTTTTCACCAACCTATCTGCTCGTTCTAAAGAGGGCTGACCGCTCATAGCTGATCGCTGGCAACTAAAGAATGTTTCACGTGAAACCTCCTGCAATTCGCCGCTTTGTTCCTGCCGCCGGCTGTGGTACCCTTCCGGGTAAGTTTAGTAGGGACATCCCATGAGCGCTGCCGCACCACGGCGCACGAAAATGCTATTTAGGAAGCTGTCAGCCTTCGGCAGTCAATGGTCAGCTCTTCCGGCACGTTCCCTGTTTTTTCCGAAGCTGAAGGCTGATCGCTGATGGCTATTTTCTGAGTAACACCCCATGCGGCCGCACTGCGTCGGACAAAAACCCCCTCGATCCCCCTTTACGAAAGGGGGAGGCGGGGAGGCGCATCAGCAATGCCCTTTCTTTTACGAAAGGGTGGTCAGGGGTTTCAGGGTGTTGTCGGGTTACGCTGCACTAACCCGACCTACGGCTGACGGCTGAGCGCGATTGCTGACGGCCATTTTCTGAGGAAAGGCAGCGATGCGGATCATCGCCATTGCGAACCAAAAGGGCGGAGTCGGCAAAACGACAACAGCGGTAAACCTGGCCGCCTCTCTCGCGGCGGCGGAGCACCGGACGCTCCTCATCGATCTCGACCCACAGGGTAATGCCACGAGCGCATTAGGGGTTGAACACGAGGCCACACCGGCTGCCTACGACCTGCTTATGGGGGGGGCGAAGGTTGTTGAGGTGGCGCGACCGACCGTTGCCCCTGGGTTGGACCTGGTCCCGGCTGGAGACCGCCTCATCGGGGCGGAGGTAGAGCTGGCGCTCAGCCCGCATCGGGAGGCTCGCCTGAAGGAGGCGCTGGGGGCCGGGACAGATGTGTACGCCTTCGTCTTGATCGACTGCCCGCCTTCCCTGGGCCTGCTGACCGTCAATGCCCTGGCGACAGCCCACTCCGTTCTGATCCCGCTTCAATGCGAGTACTATGCCCTGGAAGGCCTGGCCAGGATCATGGAGGCTATTACCCTTTGTCGGGGGAGGCTCAACCCGGACCTTCAGGTCGAGGGAATTGTCCTGACCATGTACGATATGAGGCTGAATATTTGCGAACAGGTAGAACAGGAGGTGCGGCGCCACTTTCCGCGCGGTGTCCTCAGAACGGTGATCCCTCGAAATGTGCGACTGAGCGAGGCGCCCAGCTTCGGGAAGCCGGTTCTGCTGTATGACGGCCGCTCGTCGGGCGCCGAGAGCTATATTCGCTTAGCCAAGGAGATCATCGATGGCGCAACGTAGAGCCCTCGGGAGGGGGCTGGAGACACTGATCCCCGCGGGCGATCCCTCCGGGGTGCTGCAGATTCGAGTGGAAGAGATCGTCCCTGGCACATCTCAGCCTCGCCACGCTATGAACGACTCCAAGCTCAACGAGTTGGCGGCCTCTATCAAGGCCCATGGGGTGCTCTTGCCCATCCTGCTTCGTCGGGACGGGGGGCGGCTGGAGGTAGTGGCCGGGGAGCGGCGCCTCAGGGCCGCACGGTTAGCGGGGCTTGAGGTGGTCCCGGCCCTGGTAAAAGATCTCTCCAGCAGTCAGGCGCTGGAGGTGGCGTTGGTGGAGAATCTGCAGCGGGAGGACCTGAACCCGATCGAGGCGGCCGAGGCGTACTTGAGGCTCCAGGATGAGTTTGGGCTGACCCAGGAAGAGGTGGCTCAACGGGTCGGCCGTGATCGTTCCTCAGTGGCGAACGCGCTGCGGCTGCTCAAGCTGCCAAAGCAGATCCAGGCCGATCTGGTGGAGGGCGCCCTATCCGAAGGGCACGCCCGAGCCCTATTGGGGCTGGACCGTCAAGCCGACCAGATCAGGGCGCGCGATGAGGCGATTCGTCGAGCTCTGTCCGTGCGCGCCACTGAAGCACTGGTCCGACGGTTGAAACAGGTCAGCAGCTCTCAGCGACGCCCGAGCGTAAGCGAGCCGACGATCCAGGCAGCCGAAGACGCTCTTCGGCAGGCGCTTGGAACCAAGGTTCAAATCTGCAGAAAGGGCAGGGGGGGGACGATCGAGGTAGAGTTTTACTCGACGGAGGACCTCGAAAGGATCTACGAGCGGATATGTGGGCAGGCTTGAGTGATGGGTG
>UBJH01000417.1_pt1 | contig 29573 bp, 30 predicted proteins | sample 2193721 | NCBI WGS metagenome assembly UBJH01 (sample SAMEA4703186, study PRJEB27089) | metagenome | reverse complement strand
GCATTTACCAGGTCGTCCGCAGCAAGGCCCCTCTCATGACCGCCCGCTGGGCCGACCGCTACGTCATGGTCGGCCCGTACGAGCATGCTCGCGCCCAGGTCGAGTTCGAGGAGTCCCGCCCCACAGGCTGGATCGCCCGAGCCATCGAACGCCTCAAGGAGCAGGGCCTGGTCGTGCACTACGGTCGCTGGCTCGTCCCCGGCCGCCCCCGGGTTCTCCTTCTCGAGTACTGGCTCCCTCCCGACCGCCTGGGCCTGGTGAAGTACAGACTCTGGGCCGACCACGGGATCGAAACACCCACCGGCGATGGGCTCACCGACATGGTCGTCTGCTTCGCCGAGGCCTGCCGCAAACTCCTTGAGGCGCTCTGCGAGCAGCGCCCTCAAACCAAGACCGGCCATCAGCCCCTCGTCGCCCATTTCCACGAGTGGCTCGGCGGGCTGGCCATACCACTCGTACGCAAGCAGGGACTCCCGGTGGCCACGGTCTTCACCACCCATGCCACAGTCCTGGGCCGCTACATCGCCAGTTCCCGCGATGATTTCTACGACCAACTACCCTGGATCGACCAGGCCCGGGAGGCCGCGCGATACAACGTCAAGACGCCGCACAACATCGAGCGGGCCGCGGCCCACGGCGCGCACGTCTTCACCACCGTTTCAAGCGTCACCGCGGAAGAGTGCGCCCAACTCCTCGGCCGGCCCATCGACGTCGTCACCCCCAACGGCCTCACGATCGGCCTCTACAACGCCGGTCACGACCAGCAGCGACTTCACGGCGAGTACAAGGACGAAATCCATCGCTTCACGATGGGCCACTTTTTCCCCAGTTACTCCTTCGACCTCGACCGCACCCTCTACTTCTTCACCTCCGGCCGTTTCGAGCCCAAGAACAAGGGCTTTGATCTCTGCATCGAGGCCCTCGCCCGCCTGAACGCTCAACTCAAGGCCGCCCAACTCGGCAAGACCGTCGTCTTCTTCATCATTTCCAAGCGGGCGACGAAGAGCATCAACCCGCTCGCGATGGAAAAACGCGGCGTGCTCAACGAACTCCGCGACATCTGCTCCAAGATCGTGGACGGCGTCGAGCAGCGGCTCTTCAAGCGGGCCGCGTCGGGCGGCAAACTCCACCTCGACGACCTCATCGACGAATACTGGATGCTCCGCTTCCGGCGCGCCCAGCACGCCCTCAAGCAGAACTGCCTTCCAATGGTCGTGACGCACATCCTCGAGGACGACGCCAACGACCCCGTCCTCAACCACCTGCGCCACATGCAACTCTTCAACCGCGAGGAAGACCCGGTCAAGATCGTGTACCACCCGGACTTCATCACCCCGCACAACCGGCTCTGGGGGCTGGAGTACGACCAGTTTGTCCGAGGTTGCCACCTGGGCCTGTTTCCCAGCCAGTACGAGCCGTGGGGCTACACGCCCCTCGAGTGCGCGGCCATGGGCGTGCCCGCGGCCACCAGCGACCTCGCGGGTTTCGGACGCTTCGTTCTCGACAACTACCAGGAGCCCGAGAAGTTCGGCATCAAGATCGTGCGGCGCCGCGGGCGGTCGTACGGCGACGCCGCGGCCGAACTCGCCGACTTCATGTTCGACTTCTGCCGGGTTGAGCGCCGGGACCGAATCGCGATGCGGAACGAGGTGGACAAGCGGTCGTGGGACTTTGACTGGGGTAAACTCGGCCGCGCCTACCACGCGGCGCACGACCTCGCCATCGCCCGCTTCCACGCCGAGCATGCCACCGACCTCGGGGGAGGCGTCCCCATGGTCGCCGCCTCGGTCCTCGCCCAGCAGATCAGCCCGGAAAGCAGCCGCGCAGGAGAGCGTATAGCAGATGCTTGACAAGGGTATAGCACGTGATATACTTCAGAGCCGCCCGGCGCACCCGTCGGGAGCCCGTCCATGACGGTTGCAGAGTTCGAACGGATCATCGCCAAGGCCGGATAGGCACTCAACCGAGTCTATCGGGGTGACGATGAAACTCGAAGAGTTTACACATCCTCAAAGGACGCTCCGATTCTGAACATTCCCGAGATCGATGGCGAAGTGAGAGACTACGACGCACTGAAAGTCGAGGCGATGCTGGATGAAGAAGGGTTTTTCAAGGGAGAAGGCGGGTAAGACGTTCCCGGTGCCGCCCGCAGCCGCGGCATTGGCGGATCAGTACAGGGTGGTGATCGAGGCACGCGGTCGCGATGGTTTTTCGGCCACCTCGATCGAAATGCCCGGAGTTTTCGCCCACGCCAGGACCGAGGCAGAGTGTATCGCAAGAATCCGACGTGCGCTGTCGGAGACGATCGCGATCATGCTCGACACCGGAGAGGCCCCGCCCCGCCCCGCATCTTCGGGTGCCCGCGAGGTCCAACTCAATATCCGCGTGACGTCCGACGAGCGCTCGCGCATTCTCGAGCGTGCGCGACTTGCCGGGTATCGGTCAATCTCCGAGTACATCCGCCGCGCGGCCCTCCGCGGTGTCGCATAAACCACAGTGCCCGACTCCCTCCCCCACGTCCAGTTGTACACCGACGGCGCCTGTTCCGGGAACCCCGGCCCCGGCGGCTGGGCGTTCGTTCTCCGCCATCCCATCTCAGGCGCCGAGAAGGAATCCTCCGGCGGCGAGCGCACCACCACCAACAACCGCATGGAACTCATGGCGGTCATCCGTGCCCTGGAGGCGCTCAAGCGGCCGGTGCATGCCCGCGTGCATACCGACTCCCGGTACGTGCAGAAGGGTATCAGCGAGTGGATCCACGCCTGGAAGCAGCGCGGCTGGCGCACCGCCGACCGGCAGCCGGTGAAGAACGTCGAGCTATGGCGGGAACTCGACGAACTGGCTTCCCGCCACCGTATCGAGTGGCACTGGGTGAAGGGCCATGCCGGACACGCCGAAAACGAACGTGCCGATGCGCTGGCACGCCGGGGCATCGAAACCCTGAAAGGCAGGCACGCTTGAGACAAATCGTACTCGACACGGAAACCACCGGCCTCGATTACCGGCTGGGGGATCGCATCATCGAAATCGGCTGCGTGGAGCTGCTCAACCGCAAACTGACCGGGCAGCGCTTCCACCGCTACGTCAACCCGGAACGCGAGGTCGAAGCCGGGGCGATGGCGGTGCACGGGCTTTCCAGCGAATTCCTGCTGGACAAGCCCCGCTTCGGCGAAATCGTCGCCGCCTTCCTCGAGTTCATCCGCGGGGCGGAGCTGATCATCCATAACGCCGCTTTCGATATCGGCTTCCTCAACAACGAAATGGCCCTGCAGCAGCAGGCACCGCTGGAGCAGGCCTGCTCTGGCATTGTCGATACGCTGAAGATGGCGCGCGAGCTGCATCCCGGCCGCAGGAATTCGCTGGATGCGCTGTGCGAACGCTACGCCATCGACAACTCCGGCCGCACGCTGCATGGCGCCCTGCTCGATGCCGAGTTGCTGGCGGAAGTCTATCTGGCCATGACCCGGGGGCAGGAGACCTTGGTGATGGAGCTGGAGGCCGCGCCTGCAGCCGGCCTGCAAGCCGAACTTCCGGCGGAGCGTCCCGCCCTGCGCGTGCTGCGCGCCAGTGCGGAGGAACTGGCAGGGCATGAGCGGGTACTGGCGGAAATCGGCAAGGAAAGCAGGGGCAACTGCGTTTGGCAGGGACCGAAAGCCTGAGCGTCACTCCGCTGTTTGAAAAGCATGCGGTTTCCGCTACAATGCGCATCTTTAGTTGCGGCATAGCGCTCGCTTGCGCGAGCATTAGCCTGCACTGAAACGTTGTTTTCAGGCGCGTAGCTCAGCTGGTTAGAGCACCACCTTGACATGGTGGGGGTCGTAGGTTCGAGTCCTATCGCGCCTACCAATTCGAAAACAGAAGTCAGAGGACGGGGGCCGAAGCGGCTTCGGTTTTCTGGCTTTTGTTGTTTATGGCGGTTTGGGAATGCTGACGATTACATTGCCGGATGGTTCGAAGAGGGAATTCCCGCAAGCGGTGACGGTGGCCGAAGCGGCCGCTGCGATCGGCGCCGGCCTGGCCAAGGCGGCGTTGGCCGGCAAGGTCGATGGCAGGCTGGTCGACACCAGCTACCGCATCGAACGGGACTGCGCTCTGGCCATCGTCACCGACAAGGATGCGGAAGGACTTGAGATCCTGCGCCATTCGACCGCCCACCTTCTGGCGTATGCGGTGAAGGAATTGTTTCCCGATGCCCAGGTCACCATCGGCCCGGTGATCGAGAACGGCTTCTATTACGACTTTTCCTACAAGCGACCCTTCACGCCCGAAGACCTGGCGAAAATCGAAGTGCGCATGGCCGAACTGGCGAAGAAGGATTTTCCTGTCCTGCGCGAAGTCTGGCAGCGTGACAAGGCGGTGGACTTCTTCAAGTCGATCGGCGAACACTACAAAGCCGAGATCATTGCCTCGATTCCGGCCGATCAGGATGTCTCGCTTTACCGCGAGGGCGATTTCGTCGACCTCTGCCGCGGCCCGCACGTGCCCTCCACCGGCAAACTGAAGGTCTTCAAGCTGATGAAGCTGGCCGGCGCCTACTGGCGCGGCGATTCACGCAACGAGATGCTCCAGCGCATCTACGGCACTGCCTGGGCAAAGAAGGACGAGCTCGAGGGCTATCTCCACATGCTGGAGGAGGCCGAGAAGCGCGACCACCGCAAGCTGGGCCGGCAACTCGATCTCTTCCACCTGCAGGACGAAGCCCCCGGAATGGTGTTCTGGCATCCCAAGGGTTGGGTGATCTGGCAGGAGGTCGAGCAGTACATGCGCGGGCTGCTTTCTGCCAACGGCTACCTGGAAGTGCGCACGCCGCAGGTGATGGACCGCGTCCTGTGGGAACGCTCCGGCCACTGGGAGAACTATGCCGAGCACATGTTCACCACCAGGGCCGAGGAACGCGAATATGCGGTGAAGCCGATGAACTGCCCGGGCCACGTGCAGATCTTCAACCAGGGTATCAAGAGCTACCGTGACCTGCCGCTGCGGCTGGCCGAATTCGGCTCCTGTCACCGCAACGAGCCCTCGGGCGCGCTGCACGGCATCATGCGCGTGCGCGCCTTCGTGCAGGACGACGCCCATATCTTCTGTACCGAGGAACAGATCCTCGGCGAGTCGGCCGCCTTCATCGACCTGTTGCGCAAGGTCTATGCGGACTTCGGTTTCAGCGACATTCTCGTCAAGCTGTCAACGAGGCCGGAGAAGCGCATCGGCGCCGACGAGACCTGGGACCGGGCCGAGGCGGCGCTGGCGCAGGCGCTCGACGCCAAGGGCCTTGCATACGACCTGCAGCCGGGCGAAGGCGCTTTCTATGGGCCGAAGATCGAGTTTTCCCTCAAGGACTGCCTTAACCGCGTCTGGCAGTGCGGCACGCTGCAACTCGACTTTTCCCTGCCGGGCCGCCTTGGCGCCGAGTATGTGGCGGAGGACAACAGCCGCCGCCAGCCGGTCATGCTGCACCGGGCCATCCTCGGCTCGATGGAGCGCTTCATCGGCATTCTCATTGAACATCACGCCGGCGCCTTCCCGCTCTGGCTGTCTCCGGTTCATGCGGTGGTCATGAATATCTCCGAGCACCAGGCCGATTACGCTGAAGTTGTTGCAGAAAAGCTACGCCTGGCCGGCCTTCGGGCCGTTGCGGATTTGCGCAATGAGAAAATTAGCTATAAAATACGCGAACATAGCTTGCAAAAGCTGCCTTATCAAGTCGTCGTCGGCGACAAGGAAAAGGCAGCAGGGTTGGTCGCCGTGCGTGCCCGGGGCGGACAGGACCTCGGGCAAATGTCCCTCGAGTCGTTTGTCGAACGCCTGACGCGAGAACGCGATGCGCGGGCAGGGGCGACCTGATTTTCGATATTTTGGAGACTTGAACCATCGCACAGCCACAGCAGAAGGCGCAGCGCCTGAATGAAGAGATCAACGCCCCGGAGATACGCCTGATCGGGGTTGAGGGTGAGCAGGTCGGGATCGTGTCGGTACAGGCGGCATTGAAGATGGCCGAAGACGCCGGTGTTGATCTGGTTGAAATTGCGCCTCTGGCCCAACCGCCGGTCTGCCGCATCATGGATTACGGCAAGTTCAAGTATGCCGAGGCAAAAAAGGCGCACGAGGCCAAGCTCAAGCAGAAGCAGATTCAGGTCAAGGAAGTGAAGTTTCGCCCCGGTACCGACGAGGGCGACTACCAGATCAAGCTGCGGAACCTTGTGCGGTTCCTGCAGGAAGGCGACAAGACGAAAGTGACCCTGCGATTTCGTGGCAGGGAGATGGCGCACCAGGAGTTCGGTGTGCGTCTGCTGGAGAGGGTAAAAGCCGACCTGGAGCCGTTTGGCACGGTCGAGCAGTTTCCCAAGATGGAAGGACGCCAATTGATCATGGTGCTGGCGCCAATCAAGAAGCAGTTGAAGCACTGAGTTTCGCGCCTTGCAGGCGCAAAGCGGCAAGAACCGGCCAACAGGTTCACACAAGTGGTTGCGGGTTGTAGAAGCGCTCCTCGATCGGGAGCCACCTGGCGCCATGTTAGAAAAGGAGTTCTTTGATGCCGAAGATGAAGACCAAATCGGGCGCTGCCAAGCGCTTCAAAGTACGGCCGGGGGGCAGCGTCAAGCGTTCCCAGGCCTTCAAGCGCCATATCCTTACCAAGAAAACCACGAAGGCCAAGCGCCACCTGCGTGGGATAACGAGTGTCCATGATTCGGACACCGCCTCCATCCGGGCCATGCTGCCCTACGCCTAAGGAGACCAGACCATGCCACGAGTCAAACGCGGTGTAACGGCGCACGCGCGCCACAAGAAGGTTCTGGACCAGGCCAAGGGTTACCGTGGCCGGCGGGGCAGTGTTTATCGCATTGCCAAACAGGCGGTGATGAAGGCGGGGCAGTATGCCTATCGCGATCGCCGGCAGCGCAAGCGCCAGTTCCGCTCACTGTGGATCGTCCGCATCAATGCAGCAGCGCGCGAATTGGGGCTGACCTATAGCGTGCTGATGAACGGCCTGAAGAAGGCATCCATCGAAGTCGATCGCAAGGTGCTGGCGGACCTGGCCGTATTCGACAAGGCTGCCTTTGCGCAGATTGCGAACCAGGCCAAGGCGAGCCTCTCCGCCTGAGCGCGAACTAAGCGGAAAAAGGAGGCCCCAAGCCTCCTTTTTTTACGTTTGAGCCATGAGTGACATCGAACAATTGGTTGCACAGGCGACGGCTGAGTTTGCTGGGATAGGCGATGCCGCGGCGCTGGAGCAGGCCAAAGCCCGCTATCTCGGCAAGAGCGGTTCGGTGACCGAACTGATGAAGGGTCTCGGCAAGCTCGATCCGGAGCAACGCAAGATTGCCGGGGTTGCCATCAACAGTGCCAAGGAACGCATCGAAAGTGCATTGATTGGTCGGCGCGAGGCGTTGCGGCATGCCGCGCTGGAGGCGCAGCTCAAGACCGAGGCGCTCGACATCACCTTGCCCGCCCGGGGGATGCCGACTGGCGGCCTGCATCCGGTGACGCGCACTCTGGAACGCATCGAGGCGCTGTTCCGTTCGATCGGTTTCGACGTCGCCGATGGCCCCGAGATCGAAGACGACTTCCATAACTTCACTGCGCTCAATACGCCGGAGAATCATCCGGCGCGCTCGATGCACGATACCTTCTACCTGGAAAATGCGCCAGGACTGTTGCTGCGCACGCATACCAGCCCGATCCAGGTGCGTTACATGGAGACGCACAAGCCGCCCATCCGCATCATTGCGCCCGGGCGCGTTTATCGCGTCGACTCCGACGCCACCCACTCGCCAATGTTCCATCAGGTGGAGGGGTTGTGGATTGACGAGAACGTCAGCTTCGCTGATCTCAAGGGCGTGTTTACCGATTTCCTGCGAAATTTCTTCGAGAAGCCGGACCTGCGCACGCGCTTCCGCCCCTCGTTCTTTCCGTTCACCGAACCCTCCGCCGAGATCGACATGAGCTGCGTGTTCTGCGACGGCAATGGCTGCCGCGTCTGCAGTCACACCGGCTGGCTGGAGATTGCCGGCAGCGGCATGGTGCATCCGAACGTGCTGAAGCATGTCGGCATCGACAGCGAGAAATACATCGGCTTCGCCTTCGGCATGGGCCCGGATCGGCTGGCCATGCTGCGCTACGGCGTGAACGATCTGCGCCTGTTCTTCGACGGCGATTTGCGCTTCCTTTCGCAATTCAGATAATCATGCAGTTTTCCGAAAACTGGCTGCGAGAGTTTGTCAATCCGCCGCTTACCAGCGCCGAGCTGGCGCACAGCCTCACCATGGCGGGATTGGAGGTCGAGGCCCTTCAGGGCGTCGCGCCGGCCTTCGGCGGCGTCGTCGTGGCGCAGGTGCTGACGGTCGAAAAGCACCCCGATGCCGACAAACTGAAGCTCTGCCGCGTCGATGCCGGGCAGGGCGACACGCTGCAGATCGTCTGTGGCGCGCCGAACGTTTCCGCCGGAATGAAGGTGCCTTGCGCGCTGGTCGGCGCGGAATTGCCGGGCATCAAGATCAAGGCGGCCAGGGTGCGCGGCATCGAATCCTTCGGCATGCTTTGCTCGGCCCGCGAACTCGGCCTGTCGGAAGACCACAGCGGCCTCCTGGCGCTGGCCGACGATGCGCCGGTGGGCGAGGACATACGCGTCCATCTTGCGCTCGACGACAAGCTGTTCACCCTGAAGCTGACGCCAAATCGGGCTGATTGCCTCAGCCTGAAAGGCGTCGCCCGCGAGGTGGGGGCCCTGACGGGCGTGCCCGTGGCGCTGCCGGTGGGTCGTGAAACTGCGGTCGCCGTCGAAAGGCGTCGCGAAGTGGTGCTGGATGCGCCGGCTGCCTGTCCGCGCTACTGCGGGCGCGTGGTGACCGGCATCGACCCGAAGGCGCCGACGCCGGGCTGGATGAAGCGCCGCCTCGAGCGCAGCGGCATCCGTTCCATCAGCGCCGTGGTCGACGTCACCAACTATGTCATGCTCGAACTGGGCCAGCCCCTGCATGCCTTCGACAATGCACGCCTCCATGGCGCGGTGCATGTCCGCTTCCCGGCAGCGGGCGAGCAGCTGTTGCTGCTGAACGGGCAGACGGTCGAACCATCCGCCGATACGGCCCTGATTGCCGACGACAGGCGTGCGCTGGCCCTGGCAGGCATCATGGGCGGCGAGGAGAGCGGCATCGGCGATACCACCGCAGAACTTTTCCTTGAAAGTGCCTTTTTCGCTCCCGACGCCGTCGCCGGCAAGGCGCGCGCACTGGGATTTTCCTCGGATGCGTCCTATCGTTTCGAGCGAGGCGTCGACTTTGCCAGTACGCGCGAGGCGCTGGAGCGGGCCACCCAGCTGATACTGGAGATCTGCGGCGGGCAGGCAGGCCCGGTGACGGAGGCGATCGACCGCAGTCATTTGCCGAAACGCGAGGCGGTGAGGGTGCGCGTGTCGCGAGCCGAAAAAATCCTCGGCATCCGGCTGGGCGGCGAAGTGGCGGCGAGGCTGTTCAAGGGACTCGATTTCCCCTTCACGCAAGAAGGTGACACCTTCACCGTGACCCCGCCGTCGCACCGCTTCGACATTGCCATCGAGGAAGACCTCGTCGAGGAACTGGCGCGCCTCCACGGTTACGACAATATTCCCGCGCGACTGCCGCAAGGCTCACTTGCGATACTGCCGCAGAACGAGCTGGCGCGCAGCGTCTGGCGCCTGCGCCGCTTGCTGGCGGGGCGCGATTACCAGGAAGTCGTGAATTACAGTTTCGTGGAGACTGGCTGGGAGCAGGACTTTTGTGCAAACCGCGAGCCGGTAGTACTTGCCAATCCCATCGCCAGCCAGATGGGCGTGATGCGGTCCAGCTTGATTGGCGGTCTGGTAGCGAATCTCGTGAATAACCTGAACAGGCGCATCGAACGGGTCAGGGTGTTCGAAACCGGCCGCTGTTTTCAGCGGGACAGCCAGGGAGACCAGGTCGCAGGCTTCCTGCAACCCAAGCGTATCGCTGCCCTGGCCGCGGGTCCGGTAGCGCCAGAGCAGTGGGGTTTGCCGATGCGGCGTGCAGATTTCTATGACGTCAAGGCCGATGTCGAGGCGTTGCTGGCCCCCTGGCTGGCCGGGTTCGAGCGATTGGACCATCCCGCCCTCCATCCTGGCCGGTCCGCCTCCGTGATCCTGCACGGCAGAGTAGTCGGCCTGGTCGGCGAATTGCATCCTCAGTGGGTGCAGAAATACGAACTGGGTACAGCCCCGGTGGTGTTCGAACTGGATCTGGATGCTGTTTTGCAGCAGCCTCTGCCGAAGTACCGGGAGGTTTCCCGCTTCCCGGCGGTAGTGCGCGATCTGGCACTGGTGGTGGATCAGGAACAGCCAGCCCAGGCTATGCTGGAAGGCTTAATTGCCGCCGCCCCTGCCTTTGTCAGGGAGGTTGTCCTGTTCGATGTGTACCAGGGAAAAGGGGTCGAGCCGAACAAAAAAAGTCTTGCATTTCGGGTAGTTATGCAAGATACTGAGAAAACACTTTCTGATGGCGAAGTCGATGCGGCGTTGGTCAAAATGATTGAAGCCGCCACGCAAAAATTCGCTGCCAAGCTGCGTTCTTAGGGAGCAGAAATGACGTTAACAAAGGCGGAACTCGCCGACCTCCTATTTGAAAAAGTTGGTCTGAACAAGCGCGAAGCGAAAGACATGGTCGAGGGCTTCTTCGAGGAAATCCGCACGGCGCTGGAACGAGGGGAGAGCGTGAAACTTTCCGGCTTCGGCAATTTTCAGTTGCGCGACAAACCGCAGCGCCCCGGCCGCAATCCAAAGACGGGCGAGGAAATTCCCATCACTGCGCGCCGCGTTGTTACCTTCCATGCCAGCCAGAAACTCAAAGCCTCGGTCGAGAAGTTGAGCAGCCATGGCAAGCAAGGATGACCTGCCCCCCATCCCGGCCAAGCGTTACTTCACCATCGGCGAAGTAAGCGAACTGTGCGGCGTCAAGCCGCATGTGCTGCGCTACTGGGAGCAGGAATTTACCCAGCTGAAGCCGGTCAAGCGGCGCGGCAACCGCCGTTATTACCAGCACCATGAAGTTCTGCTTGTGCGCCGCATCCGCGAACTGCTCTATCGTGAAGGCTTTACCATCAGCGGTGCGCGCAACCGTCTCGAAGAAGTTCCCGGAAAGGAACTGACAAACCATATCGCTGAAACGGACCTGCCTGCTTCTGCAGATTCGCTGCGCCGCGAGATTGCCGACATCATCGCATTGTTACGCGCCTGAATTGCGCGCGTGGCGCATTCAATTTCCCCGCTCTCTGATATAATCCACATTCAGTCGGGGCGTAGCGCAGCCTGGTAGCGCACTTGCATGGGGTGCAAGGGGTCGCGAGTTCGAATCCCGCCGCCCCGACCATTCCATCCCTGAGGCAGCCTTCGCCGCGCGGCACACTATGCGCATCCTCCTATCCAACGACGACGGCTACTTTGCGCCAGGCATCGAGGTTCTCGCCAAAACGCTTTCCGATCTTGCAGAAATAACGGTCGTCGCCCCCGAGCGCGACCGAAGCGGCGCCAGCAATTCACTGACACTCGATCGGCCCTTGAGATTGCGGCAGGCCGCCAATGGCTTCTATTTCGTCAACGGCACCCCGACGGATTGCGTGCACCTTGCCGTGACCGGCATGCTGGAACATCTGCCGGACATGGTGATTTCCGGCATCAATCTGGGTGCGAACATGGGTGACGACACCATCTATTCCGGCACTGTCGCAGCGGCGACCGAAGGTCACCTCTTGGGCGTTCCTTCGATTGCCGTTTCACTGACCAGCCACAAGGCTGCTCACTTCGAAACCGCGGCGCTGGTGGTGCGGCGCATGGTCGAGCGCTGCCTGCAAGAACCGCTCAACGAGCCGCTGCTGCTCAATGTCAATGTGCCGGATATGCCGCCCGGAATGCTCAAGGGCGTACGGGTAACACGGCTGGGCAAGCGGCACAAGGCCGAAGGCGTGGTCCGGCAGGTCAATCCGCGCGGCGAAACGGTGTATTGGGTCGGCGCGGCCGGCGCCGCCCAGGATGCCGGGGAAGGAACCGATTTCCATGCCGTGGAGAACGGCTTCGCCTCGGTTACCCCCCTGCAGATCGATTTGACCCACGCGACGCAGATCGACCCGGTCAGGGGCTGGCTCGAGGCATGAAGCGCGAGTTGTCCGGCATTGGCATGACGTCGCAGCGCACCCGCGCGCGCATGATCGAACGACTGCGGGCCGACGGCATTCGCGACGAGCGGGTGCTGGCAGCGATGGCCGCCGTCCCGCGCCACATCTTCGTCGAGGAGGCACTGGCCTCGCGCGCCTACGAGGACATGGCCCTGCCGATCGGCTTGAAGCAGACGATTTCACAGCCGTATATCGTGGCGCGCATGATCGAGTTGCTGGCAGCGGGGCGGGAACTGGGAAAGACCCTGGAGATAGGTGCCGGTTGCGGCTATCAGGCGGCCGTGCTCGCGCAACTCGCAAAGGAGGTTTATGCCGTCGAGCGGATCGCGCAATTGCTCGACAAGGCACGCGCCAATTTGCGCCACCTGCGTTTGCCCAATGTCCGGCTGAAACACGCAGACGGCAATCTGGGGCTGGCGGATGCCGCGCCTTTCGATACAATCATCCTTGCCGCTGCCACCGGGTGCGTGCCCCAGCCATTATTTGGCCAGCTGGCAGTAGGTGGGCGCATGATCCTGCCCCTGGGCGGAGTCGAACAGGCGCTCTGTCTGATCGAGCGCGGCACGCGTGGCTATACGGAAACCCGCCTCGAACCGGTGCGCTTCGTGCCCCTTGTTGCTGGAGTCGAATGAGCATAGTGACCTCAGTTCTCCGATACGCGTTTCTGCTTGCCGCATTCGCTGCCACCTTTCTCGGGGGCTGTGCGTCGAGGACGCCTGCCCCGGTGATCGAGCGTGGCGCTCCGCCAGCCAGGGGAACGGCACCCGCTGCGACACCCGCCAGGCAGGGCGAGTATCACACCGTCAGGAAAGGCGATACCCTCTACAGCATCGCGCTCGAGTATGGCCAGTCCTACCGCGATGTCGCTGCCTGGAACAACATCGACAATCCCAGTGTAATCCGCGTCGGCCAGCAGTTGCGTGTTGCTGCCCCGGAGGGGGTGGCCGTGGCGAAGCCGATTGCCGCTCCGGCTGCGGTCGAGACACGCCCGCTTGCCGCAGGCGGCGTGCTGAATACCGATACGCTGAAGCGGGAGCCGAAAGGGGGCAAGCAGCCCTACACGGAACAGGCCATGGCGGCCGCGCAGAAGCCGGAGGAAATACGTCCGCCACAGCCCGCCGTGCCGGCCAAGACCGAGCCCAGACCTGCGGAGTACGCTGCGGATGGTGAGCTGAACTGGACCTGGCCGAGCGGAGGCAGGGTGATCGCTCCCTATGTCGAAGGCAGCAGCAAGGGTGTCGACATTGAAGGCAGGATCGGCGAGCCGGTTCTGGCTGCCGAGGCGGGCAAGGTGACGTATGCCGGAAGCGGGATACGCGGCTACGGCAATCTGCTGATCATCCAGCATGCCAACAGCCTGTCCAGCGTGTACGCCCATAACAGCAGACTGCTGGCCAAGGAAGGCCAGCAGGTGGCCAGAGGCCAGAGAATTGCCGAACTCGGCAATAGCGACGCGGATCAGGCCAAGCTCCACTTCGAGATTCGTCGTCAGGGCAAGCCGCTCGATCCCATCAAGCTGTTGCCGCCGAGGTAATTCATGCGCGATGAAGCCATGCCCGAAGAGGGGGATTTCGCCGAGCCGGCAGCGCCCGAACTTGCACCGGTTGCCGAACCGGAATTCCTCAATGACGTTACCCAGATCTACCTTAACGAGATCGGCGCCAATCCCCTGCTGACACCGGAACAGGAGCTGGCTTTCTCCCGGCGCGCCCGACAGGGCGACGAAACGGCCAGGCAGAAGATGATCGAGCACAACCTGCGCCTGGTTGTGAATATCGCCAAGCACTATCTCAATCGCGGCATGCCACTGCTTGATCTGGTCGAGGAAGGCAACCTCGGCTTGATCCATGCGCTCGACAAGTTCGATCCTGAGCGCGGCTTCCGCTTCTCGACCTATGCCACTTGGTGGATCCGCCAGAACATCGAGCGGGCGATCATGAACCAGTCGCGCACGATCCGCCTGCCGGTGCATGTGGTAAAGGAACTCAACTCGGTGCTGCGTGCCATGCGCCACCTGGAAGCGGCCAGCGCGCGAGAAACCGGCATCGAGGAGATCGCCCAACTGCTCGACAAGCCCGTGGAGGAAGTGCGCCAGGTGCTGGCGTTGAACGAGCATGTGGCTTCGCTTGACGCCCCGCTGGAGATCGATCCGAGCCTGTCCATCGGCGAATCGCTGGCGGATAATGCCGCCGAAACGCCGGAGATGCAGATCCACACCGTCGAGGTCGAACATCTCATCGCAGAGTGGATTGGCATGCTTAGCGACAAGCAGCGGCAGGTCATCGAATACCGCTACGGACTAAACGCCTGCGAGGTGGCAACATTGGAGGAGTTGGCCGAGCGTCTTTCGCTGACGCGCGAGCGGGTGCGGCAGATCCAGATCGAGGCGCTGGCCCAGTTGCGTCGCATCCTCAAACGGCACGGCGTTTCCAAGGACGTTCTGCTCTAACGCAAACGCTCAGCGTTTTGCCAGGCGCGCCTCGCGTTCCGTCCTCAAATCCCGAGACAGCGTATATACCGCCATCGCATAAAAGCTTGAGCGGTTGTAGCGCGTGATGACGTAGAAGTTGCGGTATCCCAGCCAGTATTCAGTCGTCCCGCTCGGGGTGCCGAGGTCGATCAGGGCGCAAGGCAGTTGCGGTGCATCAGCAGCCGGACTGACCCCATAGGCGGTCATTTCCTCGGGCAGGAAGCGGGGCAGGATGCCGGCGTTGATGAGTTCGACAAACCTATCGCCCGTCACGCTGGCGGGCGCGGCGATCGGGCTGCCTGTTTCCCAGCCATGGCTGGCAAGGAAATTGGCTACGCTGCCAATCGCATCGAGAGTGCTCGCCGCCAGATCCACCTGGCCGTCGCCATCGAAATCCACCCCCCAGTTGCGTATGCTGCTTGGCAGGAACTGGGGGATGCCGAGCGCTCCCGCATATGAGCCCGTATAGGCAAGAGGATTTCGGCGCGACTCGCGGGCCAGCAACAGGAGGGCTTCCAGCTCGCTGCGAAATAGTTCGGCCCGCGGCGGATAGTCGAAGGCCAGGGTGGCGAGCGTGGCGAACGCCGGAAACTTTCCGGCATTGCGCCCGTAGATCGTTTCGATGCCGATGATGGCGACGATGATTTCTCCCGGCACGCCATAGCGACTCTGCGCGGCATCGAGCGCCTGGCTGTTTGCCTCCCAGAAGCGCAATCCGCCCTCGATGCGGGATGGCTCGATAAACCGCGCGCGGTAGGCCTGCCAGGAGCGTACCGATGGGTCTGCCGGCGGCATAATGGCCTTGATCGCTTTCGGCTGCGGCTGTGCCTGGCTGAAAAGACGCGCCAGACGGCCGGAATCGAAGCCGTGCTTCTCGCGCATCTCCTCGATGAACTCCCGCACATCCTCGCGTTGGGCGAAACCGCCGGCCTTGACGGCGGTGGGTAGCGTCATGGCAAGGGCTAGGAGGACAGCATGCGTCAGGATTCGGTTCATCTGCGGGAGGGGATATTCAGGTCGGCAACCAATCTTCGCAGTTTCCGGCGGGCTTCGGTACCGCTCAGTCTGCCATAGCGCAGGTCGATATAGAGGGCTGCGATCGCCGCCAGGCCGTGTCCCAGTTCCGGACGGGCAAGCGCTACCCGACGGGCGTAATCCTCCGGCCCTTCCCAGTCCTTGCGCGCCAGGCCGACGCGCGCCAGCTTGCGGCTGAGCCGGTTCCAGGCGCCCAGTGTCGGATCGTGGCGGGCCCGCTTGTGCAGCGCCCAGGCGGTCAGCCCAAGGAGCAGAAGGCCGCAGAGCACAGCCATGATCGCCGTCATGGCTTTCCAGTCGGGCTCGCGCAAGCCGAGGCGTGAAAGCACTTCGCGCTGGCGCTGCGGATCGTAACCCAGCACCCATTGGTTCCAGGTGTTGGTTACGGCTTCCCAGCGGAAACGCATTTGTCTGAGCCAGGAAAGATCGGCCCGAACGATAAATGGCAGGGGTTCGCCAACCGGTACGGCCGAGGCCAGCCCGGCTTCGATGCGGTTCGGCGCGACGGCTGCCGTCGGGTCGATCCGCAACCAGCCCCTGCCTTCCAGCCAGACTTCCGCCCAGGCGTGGGCATCGGATTGGCGCACGATAAGGTAGCCGTCGACCGGGTTGCGTTCGCCTCCCTGGTAGCCGGTGACGACGCGCGCCGGTACGCCTGCCGCACGCATGGCAAAGACGAAAGCCGACGCGAAGTGTTCGCAAAAGCCGCGCCGGGTCTCGAACAGGAACTGGTCGATGCTGTTTTCGCCGAGCAGGGGCGGGGTCAATGTATAGAAGAAGCGCTCCTGGCGGATGTGGTCGAGCATGCGACGGACGACGGCTTCGCCGTCTCCCGACTCGCGCCGCCATTGTCCGGCGAGTGCTCGCGTACGGGGATTGTTGGCGGGCAGCCGGAGGTGGCTGTCGATGCTGGCAGCCGCTTCATCGATGCCCTGCACAAGTTCGGGATAGGACTTCAACTCGTAGCGGATGCGGCTGCGCACCGGCGTTTTCGACAGGACCTGGTATTCGTGCGAGAGGATTGCGCCAGGCGGCAGCGAGCCGGGCATTTCCAGGACGAACAGCCAGGGCTTGTTGTGCGGTTCGAGGGTGACCGAATAGCGGAAGGCCGGGCCGGGCGCCGTATCGGGGAGACTGACTTTTGCCTGTCGCGGGCCGGCGCGCCAGGTGCTCCCGTCGTAGAAGCCCAGCACCGGTCCGCGCCAGTACAGCATGTGCTTTGGCGGAAGTTCCCCCTCGAACTTGGCGCGGAAGGCGATTTCGCCGGACAGGCTCAGGTTGCTGATGGAACCCGGCGACATGGTGTCCGAGAGACCGCTCATGCCGCTGTAGGCATCGATCGGCATTCCCCAGAGGGGGCCTTGCACGCGCGGAAAGAGCAGGAACAGCACGAGCATGAATGGCGCGGCCTGCGCCAGCATGAGTGCGGACAGCCGCAAATTCGCCGTGGCGGATAGGCCGGCGTTCGCCAGGCTGGCCAGCGCAGCGGTGATGGCAACCAGTGCGGCCAGGGTGAAGCCGGCGACATCGAGCCCCTGCGCGTTGAGGAAGTGGGTGAGAAGCAGGAAATAGCACAGGAAGACGACAGCCAGGCCGTCGCGCACCCGGCCCATCTCCAGCAGTTTGAGAACGAGAAATAGGATGAGCAGTGCGATGCCCGGATCCTTGCCGAAAAACTGGCGATAGGTGAGGAAAACACCGGCTGAGCCGGCCACCACGAGAAAACTCAGAATCCAGCGCGGCGGCAGTGCGGCGCGACGCCACCAGATTGTCGCCCGCCAGGCGAGCGCCATGCCGGCGACCGCAGCCAGCCAGGTCGGGGCATGTTCGACATCCGGCGCAAGCGTCAGGACGGCGCAGGCAAGCAGCCATAGCTCCTGGTTGCGGGCCAGCGGGAGACTTTTGCGCCTAGCTGCCATGCAGGGCCAGCGCCTCCAGGCAATCCTGCAACTGTCGTGCGCCCTGGCCCAGCGGAATCGCCTTGCCCGGCAGGCTCAGTCCGAATGCCAGGCCTTGGGCATGGGCATCCAGGAGCCACCGCGTCAGACGCGACAGGCGCGCCTCGACGCCAAGCCCCGTCGGCAATGCGTCCCAGTCGAGCCAGACCTGCATTGTGCTGGCACCGGTGAATTGCTTGGTGAGCAGGGGCTGCTCCCGCGCCACTGCCTTCCAGGCGACGTGGCGCGACGAATCGGCCGGCTGGTGCGTCCGCAGCCCGGAAAAGTCCTCGGTGCCCCGGCCGGCGCGTGCACCATCCGAATCGCCGGTTGCCAATAGCGGAAGGGGCGGCGCGGATGATTCCGGCCGGGGATAGACGAGACAGCGCATATCCGGCTCGACATAGCTCCAGGCGCGAACCAGGCACAGGGGGTAATGCGTTTCCAGCGTGATGCGGCCAGGGCGAAACCAGCCACGTTTCCGGGCGTGGATCGGCAGGCCGATCGAGGTGGTAGCCTCTGCAGCCAAATCGCTGATGATCGCCTCCTGGCCGTCGAAATGCAGACCGATGGCGCTGCGGCCTTGACTGCGCCGGTTATGCAATTGCAGGCCGAAATGCGCAAGATCTCCGGCGAAGACAGGTTCGACACGGCCCGGGGACAACTCGATCTGCACGAGGTTGCGGAAGGTGTGCAGAAGCGCCACCAGACCGAGACCCGCGAGCAGGAAGATCAGGGCATAGCCGAGGCTCAGGTTGTAATTGATGGCGCCGATCAACATGAGACCAAGCACGGCAGCATAGGCCAACCCCGCTCCGGTGGGCAGGACATAGACACGGCGCTGGGTCAGAACGATCGGCGCGGGCTCCGGGCCATGCAGTCGGAACAGCCAGCGCTTGAACGATGCAACGGCCTGCATGTCCCTATGGGATCGGCACTTCGCTGATCAACGCCGCGGCAAGATCGGTGGAGGAAGAGGCCGGCGCGCCGCTGGCTGGATGGAGGCGATGTCCTGCCACGGCTGGCAACACCGCCTGGATGTCCTCCGGCAAAACCAGATCGCGATGGTCAATCAGGGCCCAGGCGCGCGCCGCGCGGAGCAAGGCCAGGGCGGCGCGCGGGCTGAGCCCGGTCTCGTAATCCGGCGAGAGGCGTGTGTGTTCGGCAATCGCCTGCGCGTAGGCGACCAGCGCCTCGGAGACATGCACCTCCCGGGCTGCCCGCTGGAGTTCGATCAGTTCGCCGGGCTCCATGCAGGGGGCAAGGGAGGCGACCATGTCGCGCCGGTCGGCACCAGCCAGGAGTTCACGCTCGGCTGCCCGGTCCGGATAGCCCATCTCGATGCGCATCAGGAACCGGTCAAGCTGCGATTCCGGCAGCGGGAATGTGCCGATCTGGTGATAGGGGTTCTGGGTGGCGATCACGAAGAAGGGATCGGGCAGGACGCGCGTTTCGCCTTCGCAAGTCACCTGGTGTTCCTCCATCGCCTCGAGCAGGGCGCTTTGCGACTTCGGCGTGGCGCGATTGATTTCATCCACCAGAATCATCTGGGCGAAGATCGGGCCGGGATGGAACTGGAAGCCGCCCGAGTTGCGATCGTAAATCGATACGCCGATGATGTCCGCCGGCAGCATGTCGGCGGTGCATTGGATACGGTGGAAGTTCAACCCGAGCAGTTTCGCCAGGACATGGGCCAGGATGGTCTTGCCTACGCCAGGCAGGTCCTCGATGAGCAGATGTCCTCGCGCCAGAATGCAGACCAGTGCCAGGCGAATCTGGCGTTCCTTGCCCAGCACGATACGGCCGGCCTGGCGGATGGCTTCGTCTGTCGGGGAAATAGGCATGGGGGAGGAGATGGAAAAAACTTGACTTGAGGCAGATGCTGCAATCGGTGGATAATGTTAAAACCAAGCAGACATTCTATTGCAATTTCATCTCGAAAAGACCCGGCGAGGATCGGGGTTTCAAATGGCCACCGCCTTCATCACCCATCGCGACTGCTGGCTGCACGACATGGGCGCCCATCATCCGGAATGCCCGGAACGCCTTTCTGCCATCAGCGACCGGCTGATTGCTGCCGGCCTGGACATGTATCTTTCATTTTATGACGCGCCGCTGGCGACGCTGGAGCAGATTGCGCGGGTGCATCCGCCCGAGTATGTGCGAGGCATCGCCGAGAGTGCGCCGCAGAACGGCATCGTACATCTCGACCCGGATACCGCCATGAGCGCGGGCACCTGGCAGGCAGCGCTGCGTTCGGCGGGCGCGGGCATTCTGGCAACGGATCTGGTTATGAGTGGCGAGGTGGAGAATGCCTTTTGCAGCGTGCGGCCGCCTGGGCATCATGCCGAGCGCGCCAAGGCGATGGGTTTCTGCTTCTTCAACAACATTGCCATTGCCGCTACCCATGCGCTAGAGGCGCATGGACTCGAACGGGTGGCGGTGGTCGACTTCGACGTTCATCACGGCAACGGCACCGAGGATATCTTCGCAAACGATCCGCGTGTCCTCATGGTCAGCACCTTCCAGCACCCCTTCTATCCGTACAGCGGAACTGAGGCGCCGGCGGGGAACATGGTGAACGTGCCGGTGCCTGCAGGAACGCGCAGCGATGGCTTTCGTGCGGCAGTGGAGAGCGCCTGGCTGCCGGCGCTGCGGCGCTTCGCCCCGGAAGCGATCTTCATTTCCGCCGGCTTCGATGCGCATTACGAGGACGACATGGCTTCGCTGGGCCTTGTCGAGTCCGATTATGCCTGGGTGACCCAGCAACTCAAGGCGGTTGCTGCCGATTCGGCGCAGGGGCGAATCGTCTCGATGCTCGAGGGCGGCTATGCCTTGTCAGCCCTGGGGCGGAGCGTGACGACCCACATCAAGGTTCTGGCAGATTTGTAAGCGAGGGGAACTGTAACCTCTCTGGGAGGTCAACTTTAGGCCAACCCGTTCATTTCTTTGCGGAACTGTGCTTCGTCAAGTAAAATCCAGAGTTTTATTGCACGCGTGATTTCATGATCCAAGGCTCAATTGTCGCCATTGTCACGCCCATGCGGGCCGATGGCAGTCTGGACTATCCCCGGCTGAAGTCCCTGGTGGATTTCCACGTCGCCGAGGGGACCGACGGCATCGTCATCGTCGGCACGACCGGCGAATCGCCCACCGTCGATGTTGATGAACATTGCGAGCTGATCCGCGCGGCCGTCGAATATGCGGCCGGCCGCATACCGGTCATCGCCGGTACGGGCGGCAATTCCACCTCCGAGGCGATCGAACTCACGGCCTTTGCGAAGCAGGCCGGCGCTGCCGCATCCCTCAACGTCGTGCCCTATTACAACAAGCCGACGCAGGAGGGGCTGTACCGCCATTTCAAGGCGATAGCCGAGGCGGTGGATCTGCCGATGATTCTCTACAACGTTCCCGGGCGCACCGTCGCCGATATGGGCAACGACACGACGCTGCGCCTGTCACAGGTGCCTGGCATCGTCGGCATCAAGGATGCCACCGGCAATATGGAGCGCGGCGCGGATCTCATCAAGCGCGTGCCCAGGGGATTTGCCCTGTACAGCGGCGATGACGCCAGCGCACTGGCGTTCATCCTGCTGGGCGGTCATGGCACGATCTCGGTGACTGCAAACGTGGCGCCGCGTCTGATGCATGAAATGTGTTCCGCCGCCCTTGCCGGCGATCTGGCCAAGGCGCGCGAGATCAACTCCCGGCTGCTTGGCCTGCATCGCCATCTTTTTGTCGAGGCCAATCCCATTCCCGTGAAATGGGCAGTCAGCAGGATGGGCTTGATGGAGGAGGGCATCCGTCTGCCGCTGACGCCGCTGTCATCCGAACATCGCGAGCGTGTGCTTCAGGCCATGCGCGAAGCCGGCATAGCCGTTTGAAAACAAAGTTTCGGGCAAGGCTGATCCCTGTAGCAGGGGTCGTCAGGCCGGATACGAATCCAAAGTCTACTGAAAGGCGGGGCATGATCCGCATGTGGTCGAGACAGTTAGTGTTTGCCATTGCCGTGGTGCTGGCAGGTTGTTCCAGCATGTCGATTGAAACTAAGAAAGTCGACTACAAGTCGGCTGGGAAATTGCCGCCGCTGGAAATCCCGCCGGATCTGACTTCGCCCAACCGCGACGAGCGTTATACCGTGCCGGACATTTCTCCGCGTGGCACGGCCACTTTCTCCGCCTACAGTTCCGAGCGAACGGGCACCAAGAATGCCGCAGCGCAGGAAGTCCTGCCGCAGATGGATAAGATGCGCGTCGAGCGTTCCGGCAGCCAGCGTTGGCTGGTGGTGGCAGGCACGCCGGACAAGATCTGGCCGACGCTCAAGGAGTTCTGGCAGGAGCTGGGCTTTATCGTCAATCTTGATTTGCCTGATGTCGGCATCATGGAAACGGACTGGGCCGAGAATCGTGCCAAGCTGCCCCAGGACATGCTTCGTGCCACCCTGGGCAAGTTCCTCGACCAGATCTATTCGACGCCGGAGCGCGACAAGTTCCGCACCCGCCTCGAGAAGGGGGCTGAGGCAGGCACCACTGAAATCTACATCAGCCATCGCGGCATGTACGAGGTGTATGCCAACGAGGGCAAAGACCGAACCGTGTGGCAACCCCGCCCGGCAGATCCCGAGCTTGAAGCGGAAATGCTGCGCCGGCTGATGGTGCGCCTTGGCACCGAGGAGAACCGATCGAAAACGATGATGGCTGCCGAGTCCGGGAAGGAGGAGCGTGCCAAGCTGGTGCGTGCCACGAGCGGCGTCGGATCGCTACAGCTCATGGAAGCCTTCGATCGTTCCTGGCGCCGCGTCGGACTGGCGTTGGATCGCGTTGGCTTCACGGTGGAGGATAGAGATCGTGCCAACGGCTTGTATTTCGTTCGTTATGTCGATCCGGAATCCGGGGACGGCAAGAAATCGGATGGCGGATTCCTCAGCAAGCTGAAGTTCTGGGACAGCGGCAAGCCTGCCGCCAATCAGCAGTTTCGCATCCTCGTCAAGGGGGATGGCGGCGAGAGCACCGTGCAAATCCTGACCCGCGAAGGCGGGGTGGACAATTCCGAAACCGCGAAGAAGATACTTGGCCTGCTCTACGACCAGTTGAAGTAATGCGCTTTGCTTCGCTGGGCAGCGGCAGCCGTGGCAACGCGCTGGTTGTCGAGGCGGGGGCAACCTGCCTCCTTCTCGACTGCGGCTTCGGTCCGCGCGAGATCGCATTCAAGCTGGACCGTCTTGGCCTGTCGCCGGAGGCTCTGTCCGGCATCCTCGTTACCCACGAACACAGCGATCATGTCGCCGGCGCCTTCAAGCTGGCGGCACGCCATCGGCTGGCAGTCTGGATGACGCACGGCACCTTGATGGCGTCGTCAGCGGGGTGCGGTGAATCGCCTCGGGTGGAATTGATAGATGGCCAGCAGCCCTTCCAGGTTGGCGACCTGGAAATTCATCCCTTTCCAGTACCCCACGACGCACGCGAGCCGGTGCAGTTCGTTTTTTCCGATGGCAGGCATCGCCTCGGGGTGGTAACCGACCTGGGCAGCTCGACACCCCATGTGGAGCGGATGTTGACTGGATGCGATGCGCTGGTGCTGGAATGCAACCACGACGCAGGCATGCTGCAGCGAGGGGGGTATCCGCCGCACCTGAAGCGGCGCATTGCCGGCCGCTTCGGCCATCTCGACAATGCCGCCGCCGCCGCGCTGCTTGCCGGTCTGGATACTTCCAGGCTGCAGCACCTCATTGCCGCCCACTTGAGCCAGCAGAATAATTTGCCAGCCTTGGCGCGATCCGCAATGGCGGAGGTGCTGGGTTGTGCCGAGCAATGGGTAGGCGTTGCGGACCAGGACACAGGATTCAGCTGGCGTGCGCTGATTTAAGACAAAAAAAAAAGCCGGCCCGCAGGCCGGCTTTCTACAGCGGAAGCAATCGTTACTTCTTGACGGCGTCCTTGGCGACTTCCTTGGCGGCTTCCTTGGCCATTTCCTTGACTTGGCCTTCCATGCCGGCAGGCTGTGCCGGGGCGGCAGCCGGAGCGGCAGCGGGAGCGGCAGCGGGAGCGGCAGCCGGGGCACCAGCCATGCCACCCATGCCTTCCATGCCCTTCTGAGCTTCCATGCCGGACATACCACCCATGCCAGCAGGCTGAGCGGGGGCGGCAGCGGGAGCGGCAGCCGGAGCGGGAGCAGCGGCGGGCTTGGCTTCTTCTTTCTTGCCACAGGCGGTCAGGGCCACGGCAACGAGGGCGGCAACGAGGAGAGATTGTTTCATGTGAATTCCCTTATCGATAAAAGAAATTTTGTATATACAGGATGTTGAGTTTGGCGAGAACGCGTTCAAGCCAATTGCCAGTTTAACAAAACCACATAAAAAAACCACTCCTCTCCTCAGATACGGATTAAGGCTATAACCCGAGCTGCGTTACCGAAAACCCCGGTATCGCTTCCACCCAGAGCCCCTCGAATCGCTGCTGCCAATCATGGACCGCCACCGCCTGCTCCAGCAGCAGCTTGCCGCGAAAGTGGTCGGCATGAAAGCGGATTACGCCGCTGACCCCGTCGGCCAGCACGAAAGCGTCAGCCAGGTTGCGCAGCGATTCCGGGGTCTGGCGAATGGAAAAACAATGACTGTAGCGTTTCAGCAGTCCCACGAGGCGGGGCGAGTAGCGAGTCACGTGATCGAGTTCGTGCAGGACCATGCGCACGCTGCGGTCACGCCCTCCCGCGAGAAACGCAGAAATCATGTCTGCTCGCACCCGGGTGTCGAATTCTAGGTTTCTGAGGTCCGCATCAAAGACGCAGATTTCCTTTTTCGCCAGTGGCAGAACGGTGTCTACCGCCCGTTGAAAGGCGGCGCGAGTATCGAACAATTCCTCAAGGCTGTCCGGCATGGGGTCTCAGGCCTGAATACTTCGCCGTCATCCTAGGCCAAGGCCGGGATCGTTGCAAATCCCGTGGCCATGCATACAATTGCGCCTCCCGTTCCCGATCCCAGCGGAAATGCCCGAAACCATTATTGAATCGCTCGACAACGAAGGCCGGGGGGTGGCCCGACATGATGGCAAGGCCATCTTCATCGAAGGTGCCCTGCCGCAGGAACGGGTGGTCTTTTCCAGCTATCGCCGGAAGCCGAACTATGAATTGGCCACCGCAGGCCGGATCCTGGCAGCGAACGCCCTGCGAGTCGAACCTCGCTGCAGACACTTCGGCATATGCGGCGGCTGCAGCATGCAGCATCTTGGCGGGCCCGGGCAGGCGGCGGCCAAGCAGCGTGTCCTGGAGGACGACCTCTGGCACATCGGGCGCATGCGGCCGGAGGTGATCTTTCCGGCCATCCACGGCCCGTCATGGGCTTACCGCACCCGTGCAAGGTTGTCGGTACGGCGGGTGCCGAAAAAGGGCGGCGTGCTGGTGGGCTTCCACGAGAAACGCAGCAGTTTCATCGCCGACATGGACAGCTGCGAGGTACTGCCGTTGTCGGTTTCAGCCCTGCTGCCCCTGTTGCGGAGTCTGATTGGCGCCCTGTCCATCTCCGACCGCCTGCCGCAGATCGAAGTTGCCGTGGGCGACGGGGTGACGGTTCTTGTGTTGCGCATCCTGCAGCGGCTGACGCCGGAGGACGAATCGTTACTGCGCGATTTCGCCGAGGCGCAGGGCGTGCAGTTCTGGCTGCAGCCGGGTGGTCCCGAGACGGCCCAGCCGTTTCATCCGGTCGAAGCGCCGACGCTCAGCTATGCCCTGCCGGATTTCGGCTTGCGGCTGGAATTTCGGCCCAACGAATTCACCCAGGTCAACCATGGCATCAACCGCATGCTGTTGCGCCGTGCCATGCATCTGCTGCAGCCCGAGACCGGCGAGCGCATCGGCGACCTGTTCTGCGGTCTGGGCAATTTCACATTACCCATCGCGCGCAGCGGCGCCTTTGCCTTTGGGGTGGAGGGCAGTCAGGCCCTGGTGCGCCGGGCAGAGGAAAATGCCGCCCTGAACGGACTTTCCGGCCTGACGGCGTTTGCCGTCGCAAACCTCTTCGATGCCACGCCGGCACTGCTGGACGGATGGGGACGGTTGGACAAGTGGCTGATCGATCCGCCGCGCGAAGGGGCGATCGAGTTGGTCAAGGCAATTGGAGAGCAGGGCCCGGGCCGCATTGTCTACGTGTCCTGCAATCCGGCCACGCTGGCGCGTGATGCTGCCGTTCTGGTGCACGATAAGGGATACAGGCTGCGGGGGGCCGGCATCGCCAACATGTTTCCGCAGACCTCCCATGTCGAGTCCATTGTCCTCTTTGAGCGGAAAGCGTAAGCCGGATGCGGAGGTTGAGGTATCCCCATGCTTCAAGGGATGCCAGCCGAAGCCATTCAGGTCGCCATGATAAAATCATCGACTACAGGCTCCTTGCGACACAGGCTAACCGTCAGGTAATGCCGTAGTCAAAACCGGCTGCAAGGGGTGTTCGGAAGGTTGGCAGAGCGGTTGAATGCACCGGTCTTGAAAACCGGCGTGCTCGCAAGGGCACCGTGAGTTCGAATCTCACACCTTCCGCCATCAACCCGGTCCCAGTTCGCCCCGCACGGCATCGGCCCAGCAGTTCGGCGTCTCGTAGAGCCGCACTTGTTCCAGCCGCAAATGATTGCCGTAGGAATCCCGATATACCCGGTCGAGCAGGTCAAACGCCAGGGCTGCCAGGTTTTCGGCCGTTGGCACCACCTCCAGGACTATGGTCTTGTGTCCCGGCAGGCTTTCAAGGAAACTCAACAGGTCGCTGTCGCCGCGCCAGACGAGAAAAGCATGATCCCAGGCATCGACGAGGTTTTGCTTGGCCAGCGTCTTGATGTCCGAGAAATCCATCACCATGCCGTTCAGGGGCGATCCCGCCTGGCGAATGATGTCTCCCTGCAGAGTGATCTCGATGGCATAACGGTGGCCGTGCAGGTGGCGGCACTGGCTCTGATGGTCGGGGATGCGGTGGCCGGAATCGAACTCGAGGCGGCGGGTGATGCGCATGGTGCCTCTGGACATTGATCTGATACGAGTGCGAATTATAGCACCCGGCCCTGGAGAAACTGGAGATGAGCGGAGAGGCAAAGCAGCTAGGGGTGACCGACCATAGCCGTGACAGCGCCGGCCTGACCTATGTCTATCCGGTAGTCTCGCGCCGTGCAGGCGGCGTCTCGGTCGGCATCAATCTGAATCCCAACAACGCCTGCAATTGGCGCTGCATCTACTGCCAAGTGCCGGGTCTCAAGCGGGGAACGGCCCCGCCAATCGACCTGGCGCTACTGGAGCGCGAACTGCGCGGCTTCATCGATACCCTGCTGCACGGTGACTTCATGCGCAAGCATGTTCCTGAGGATGCTCGGCGCATCGTCGATATCGCCTTCTCCGGCAATGGCGAACCGACTTCGGCACGGGAATTTCCCGATGCCATCGACCTGGCCGGCAGGGTGCTGCGCGACACCGGTCTGGATGGCAAGGTGAAGATCCGGGTCATCACCAATGGCAGCCTCCTCGGACGCAAGCGTGTGCAGCAGGGTTTGCGGCGGCTGGGCGAGCTGGGCGGGGAAGCCTGGTTCAAGGTCGATGCGGGGTCGGCCGATGGCTATCGCCGCATCAATGGCGTGGAAATCTCGCCGGAATCGGTCGCGCGCAATCTGCATCGCTGCGCACAGTTATGTCCGACCTGGGTGCAAACCTGTCTTTTCGCCCTTGATGGGGCGATCCCGGGGGATGAGGAAGTGCAGGCCTACCTGGATGTGCTCGAAAGAGCAGGGTGCGCCAATCTGCCCGGGGTGCATCTCTATGGCCTGGCGCGCCCCTCACTGCAACCGGAGGCCGAACGGCTTTCGAGCCTGCCGCAGGACACGCTGGAGGCGATCGCCGTGCGCATCCGTGCGCTCGGGCTGGCCGTGAGCGTCAGTGTCTGAGGCGCTGGCCTTCAGTTGTTTTTCTTGGTCTTGGCCTTGGCGGCCTTCTTGAGCGACTTGAACAGATCCGGGTCGCTGGATTTCAGGTACTCCACCACTTCCCAATCGTCGCGTTTTATCTTGCTGATGTCGATCTGTTCGACATGCACCAGGCGCAGCAACTGCTGCACGGGTCGTGGCATGTTGCGCCCGCTTTCATAGCGGGAGCCGCCGCTCTGCGTCACACCGATCCTGGACCAGAACTGCTGCTGGTTGAGCCCGAGCTTGCGCCGAATCTCGCGTGCATCAATGGATTCGTTTTTCATTTTGCCGTCCTATGACTTTTGAATATAAATGAGACGTGAGCCCTGCAAAAAAGTTCAAACACCCTTGCACCGACATCCAATTGCCCTTTATTCATGATAGCAACGCTTAGTTTAAGAATAAAGTACATATATGATCCTATCAACATATAAATCTGGCAAACCCAGTGTTCGCATAGGGGGCTTTGTGTTGGGCGGTTTGTGGCGAACGCTACGCCCGGGCCGCGAATTCAGGTAAAATTCGTCGTTTTTCAACGCACTATAAGCAGCACGCGATGGCACTCATAGTTCAAAAATACGGTGGCACATCGGTCGGTTCGCCAGAACGGATCAAGAATGTCGCCAGGCGCGTCTCCAGTTGGCAGGCCAGGGGACACCAAGTAGTGGTCGTGGTTTCAGCCATGAGTGGAGAGACCAACCGCCTGATCGCGCTGGCGAAGGAGGTTCAGGCCCATCCCGATTCACGCGAACTCGATGTCATCGCGTCAACCGGCGAGCAGGTGACGATCGGCCTGCTGTCGATGGCGCTGATGGATATCGGCGTCAAGGCCCGGAGCTATACCGGCGCACAGGTCCGCATTCTTACCGACAGCGCCTTCACCAAGGCGCGAATTCTCAGCATCGACGAGGCCGATATCAAGCGCGATCTGGGTAATGGTTCCGTGGTGGTCGTGGCGGGCTTCCAGGGCGTTGACGAAGCCGGCAACATCACGACGCTCGGCCGGGGCGGCTCCGACACCTCGGCTGTGGCGATTGCCGCGGCGCTGAAGGCGGACGAGTGCCAGATTTACACCGATGTTGACGGTGTCTATACCACCGATCCGCGCATCGTGCCGGAAGCGCGCCGACTGGAGACGGTCACCTTCGAGGAAATGCTGGAAATGGCCAGCCTCGGCTCCAAGGTGCTGCAGATCCGTTCGGTCGAGTTTGCCGGCAAGTACAAGGTCAAGCTGCGCGTCCTCTCCAGCCTGGAAGAACTGGGCCAGGAAGGCCCGGGGACGCTGATCACTTTCGAGGAAGACATCAAGATGGAACAACCGATCATTTCAGGTATCGCTTTCAATCGCGATGAAGCCAAGCTGACCGTCCTCGGCGTGCCAGATCGTCCTGGCATCGCCTACCAGATCCTTGGCCCGGTGGCCGAGTCCAACATCGACGTCGACATGATCATCCAGAACGTCGGTCACGACGGTTCGACGGACTTTTCCTTTACCGTGCCGCGCGGCGAATATGCGAAAGCCACAGCCCTCCTCGCACAGGTCAAGGGCCACATCGGTGCGCGTGAAATCACCGGTGACAACAGGATAGCCAAGGTATCCGTGGTCGGCGTCGGCATGCGTTCCCATGTTGGCATTGCCAGCAAAATGTTCCGCACGCTGGCCGAGGAAGGCATCAACATCCAGATGATCTCCACCTCGGAAATCAAGATCTCGGTGGTGATCGACGAGAAGTACCTGGAACTTGCTGTGCGCGTGCTGCACAAGGCGTTTGAGCTGGATCAGGTGCCGGCTTGATGAGGAACCGGTTTGACCGGGAAGGGCGAAAACGGTAATATCGCGAGCCTTTTTAGTTCCGGCGTCATCTGCTAGGCAGGGATGACTGCACAGAAACTATTTCGGAGAGATGGCCGAGTGGTCGAAGGCGCTCCCCTGCTAAGGGAGTATATGGGCTTAAACTCGTATCGAGGGTTCGAATCCCTCTCTCTCCGCCACAGTTTGATATAATTTTGTCTCAACGCGCCCGTAGCTCAGCTGGATAGAGTACT
>UBJH01001151.1_pt1 | contig 30357 bp, 27 predicted proteins | sample 2193721 | NCBI WGS metagenome assembly UBJH01 (sample SAMEA4703186, study PRJEB27089) | metagenome | reverse complement strand
CCATCCGTGAAGTAGGCGGAGCCGTAGACCGTAACGGATGAGGAAGGAAATACCGGGAGTGAACCCGTGCTGCCGGAAAAGGAACGGCTGGACGACCCTTGATCATTATTGCCATCATAGGCAGACAGATAAAAGCCGCCGAGCGACCCGCTGGTCACGTTGTTGGCCGTCGTCGTTTGGCCCTCGTTGACGGTGACGGTCTGAGACGGGAAATATAGAGAGGCGCCGCCGCTCAGGTACGAGTTCGCAATGACTAAATAGGTAGCGCTCTCCCCTGGCGGAACGTGCACCGTCAGCGTGTAGCTCGCGGACGATGTGCCGGTAGTCGCGTTGCCGGCGGAACCTGATGCGGTAATAGACGAGGAGTCTATTGTTTCACCCGTAACGGAAATCGTGCCGCTGATATAGCCAGGATTCAGAACGACGTCGGCGGCATCTGTCACAGGCGGCATTGCGCCGGCAACCATAACAATGAAAAGTACGAGCGACGACGCGAGATTGCCGCCAAAGCTCCTCTTCGTTCGTTTATGCATTATCATCCCCCTCTTTTCTCATCGATATGGTCGCTGGGAGCTACTGGCCGATCTGCATTCCGGGCACGATGACCTGTTGATGCGATCCCGCTTCGGTATCGTAGTCGATTCGCCATCGGAGCGGGATCCTGGCTGCTAGCGCCGCCTCATCAAAGAGGTAAGACCCGGTGACGACTTTGGCATCGCCCGCGGGGATGCCGCCAAACTGGAGGAGCCCTTTTGTAATCGAATAGGGTCCAGGGTGGGCTACTCTGAGATCGACGTTTTTCATATTGCCACCGGTGAGGTTGCGTACCTCAACTCTGATAGTGCCCTTTACCACGATGCCATCCCTGTCGGATGAGACAGTGCCATAGCGCACCGCCGGGTCGGCAGCAAAGGAAACGCTCCCGATCGCCGACACAACTGCGAAAGCTAATACAAAGGTGCTTACGACCGCTGTTCTTCTGAGTGCTCCCATGTTTTGCCTCCCGTTAAATCTGTCGGTTCTCCCGGAAATCGTATGGATAATTGACCCCACCTGCGTTCTATTCTTGCCTACGAAAGGAGGGCAAGGGTGACGCGCGACTTTGAACTGTAATGGGCCATGGCCCTTCGGCCCCATGCATCATGAGAACAGTCTGACCTGCCGAGGACCACGCTCCATCCCTTTGATAGGCAAATCGTTCGTACTGAGCATGTGGGCTGACCAGCATGGATATCACCCTTTCTGCGTCTTGGCAATACTGGGAATACACGGTAGTCCAAGCTGCGCCTACCGGCAGGTAGGTCGAGGAGAGGGCGTGGGGTGGAGGAGATCCAAGAAGGAAGGGTGAGCAACGTGTTAGAGGAGTTAAGGGGCTCGCGAACAGGCGCGACGCGCTATATCAGTCATTACTCAAGATGTACTTGGGCGAACGCATTGACCAGAGATTGAAGTCGGCCGATCATAGCCTGCTGAAAGGAGGGCTGATGGCCCTCCCCTTTCAGATGTAGAGACCTACAACCACGTATCTCCGCTTTATTCGGCGTGGGCCTGTTGATTTCCCTTATTGATATTACCGGACACGTTTATCAGCACGCTGGTATCAGGCTTGTAGATGGTGATGTCGGCAGTATCGCCCGTCCCCGGTTCGCCCGCGTCGGTGAACGTAAACTTGATCGTGTAGCCGGACACGCCGTTATAACGGCCGGTCCCCTTGCCGACATACGTATCGAATCCTGCGGCAGGCGGACTCTCCGCGATGCTTGGATCGTCTGAGCACGCAGCAGAGGTTAGCGACTCCAGGTGGAACTTGTTGTTCTTGCTCCAGTTTACTTGTAGGTGATTAGGACTTACAGCGGCATCGCAGTGCAGTTCAAAGCCGTGCCGGACACCGCTGGTCCCTATCGTACCACCACCGGTCATACGGCCTTTCTCCTCTAGTGGCGTGCCGCCCAGGCCGCATGAACCGAACTCGATTTCGAAGGCGCCGGCCACTGCCGCGTAGGCGCCCTTTGTCCACATTACGTGCTTACCCAAGGCCGCGAAGGTGTTGGTGTCACATTCCATATCCTCTGGATGTTCCAAGCCTACCGTGAATGTGTACTGAAGTACCTTCGTCGTCTTGTCAACGACGTAGACTTTGTTCTCGAAAACGCTCATCTGGTACAGGAACTGTCCTCCCACGGCCAGGCCACTATTGTGCCATGGCGGTCCAGGAACGGGTCCGGCCCAAAGGAACGACTCAATGGGGGGACCACCCAAGATGTTATATGCATCGATAGTGGTGGTCCAGCAGTCGTCGCTGTAGTACCAGACGTCATCATTAGGGTCAGCGGTATTTCGGGCGTCAAAGGCAAGCCCGTCGTCCAAGCCGCAGATGTCGCCGGTGTTGAAGACTAGCGTTGACCCTGTTACGTTCTTGCCGGCATCCAGGTCGATCCGCCACACTTCATCTGACCCCGCGCCCGCCCAGATAGCATTACGGGTGGCATCATACGATAGGGCGCCTAAAGTGCCCGGAGCCGGAATCGTGTATGAAGCACTCACCGCACCAGTAATTGGGTCGGCTCTCAACAAATTCGGAGACCCCGAACAAGAGTACCAGAGATTTGTGCCATCGAAGGCCAAGCCAACGCCAAAGTCGCACGATATGCTGAAGGTCACGCTCGCAACTGGGTCGCCATTGGCGGCGTGGGCAACCGGTAGTCTGACGAGCAGCAGGGTCAATACTAATCCCACTCCCAGCAGTGTTCCAGCAATCTTCTTCATGTTCATGTTGTCTCCTTGCCTTCTGAATGATTACGTGCAATGAACCGCTTCCTCCAGCCTAATCCTCAAACACCTGACAGCCGCGTTTACAATTAAGGGACATCACCTCCATTCGATCCGCTTAAGCAACCAGCCGCCTGGCAGAAATCGGCCTAGAGCTGCATTGTTCCCTGGCTATGCTGCAGGAGGAGATCTGTTGCTGTATGACCCCGCAATAGGTTGGGCAGCCGTAGCACCCTTTGGCATCATGTCAATATAGGGAATACACGGTAGTGGGCGAGTGCCCGTTACCTGGTTGTACTCTTTCAGGTAAGCAGGGAATTTACCATCGGCGGTGAAAAGTGGGGGCTCGAATAAGGTGGGATCTCCAGCTTGCAATTCCGAGAGGCGGGCGAATTGGTCTAGGAAGGCGTCAGAATACTTACAACTCGATCAGATACGACTTGGCTTTCTTGTACAGCCCGCTCAGCCACTCGAGCGGCGGCTTCCCGGTGCCGTGCCCCTCGCCGAACTGGCCGATGAAGTCATCCACAAGACTCATGTGGACGATTCGCCAGTCGATCGGGATGGCCTGGATAAGGGCGTTGTACGATTGCACAAGCGCCCTATTTTGCCGTCGCTCAAGGACGAACGATCGAATCTTCGAGGTCTGCTTGACGAATTCGATGAGATCCTGAAACGGTTTCGCCATGTACCCGCGCATGCGCGGAAAGTAGGGGTCGTCGTCGTGGTCGATGCCGGCCGACGCAAGCTGAAAATGCATGAAAGGGGTCTGTCCCCCCGTTTCCCCTAACTTTTGTTGGGGTTCGCCCCCCAGTTCCTCTACGCCTTCGAACACCACGCTGTTGGGGAAGGTGAAGAACAGGCGTACCCGGTTAAAGTACGTCCCATAGTTGCAGTGCTCTCGCATTCGCTTGAGAACAGCAACGGCGTCCCGTGCAGCCTTCGCGGCGTTGTTCAAGCAGCGAATCATCTTCTCAATGATTACCTTTTCTCTGAGATTCGACAGGGAAGGCACCGAAGCGCCAGAATCGCGAACGCAAGAGAGCAGACAAGCGGTGAGCAGTTCCGGTATCGCGGGGGCGAATGCCACTTCGACCGCTTGATGGATCCACACGAACCATCGCTCATCCAGCGTTCCGGTGAAGGAGTGGATCAGTTCGATATTCTCCAGGCTCACCGGTTTTTCTGGATCTTTGCGGTAGTAGTTCCAGAGGCCGTAGAGGCCGTAGGACATCGTGGGTTCCATGCCGATCTGCCTTGAGGCGCGCCAGAGAGGCACCGCGAGTTGCGCAGGCAGGATCTTCGGACTCCGATCCTGCATCAGTTCCGATACGTTGCGATAGGGGTATACCTCTCGGAAGTAGGCGTGTGTGGTCATGGCATAGATCAGCGTGAGCCGGGAGACAACCGGCCACGGCAGATCCTCGAACGACCAGAGGGGAACCGTCAGCCGCTTGATGGATTCCGCAACCTTACGCTCGCTGATCGTCTGTTCGAGCGCATAGGCCATCGCGTCGAGCCGCATGAAATCGTTGACTTGGGTAGCGTTAGCGGCATCCTTCGGCAGCCGCCGCAACGGTCGCTCTGCAAGAAACCCTGTCTCGAACGAGACGCCGTGTTGCTGCATGAGCCGTCTCACTTCGTTTTGCAGTTCGGTGGAATCGTTGTTCATTGGCTCGTCGTCCTTTGTTGATGTCTCGCAGTTGTGAAAAGCTGTGCGCCGCGTGACTTTCATAAGTAATGTAGCATGATGTCAAACCTGTAGACCAGACCGCCCGCTCCTTGACAGGAACGGGGTTGGTCACTACATTTAATATGAAGGCGGCGATATGTGCGTTGTACCCCATGGAGAGGAGATAGTTCATGGGGGTGGTACGGGAAATAGAAACGCCTGAACGTTCGAATTTGCAAGAGGTTGAGGTACGTGTACAGCCCTTCAGGTCCTGCCGCCTACCTGAAGGGCTGTACTGTTTAGAGGCGGGGTGGTCGGAGGGGAGGGACCGCCTCTTTCATGTTATCCGGCAGTTACAAGGAGGGATAGAAGATGAAGGTGCGAGACGGTATGATGACCGATCTGGTAACGGCTTCACCGTGGGAGACCGCCGCCGAGGTCGCGCGTAAGATGCGTGACCAGAAAGTAGGGTGCGTGCTGATCGCCAACGAGGGTAAGCTTCTCGGCCTTATTACCGACCGGGAGCTCACTATCCAGTGTGTCGCCGAAGAGTGGAACCCGCAGACCACACGGATCGAGGAGATCATGATCCGAAATCCTTACACGATTGCTCCCGATTTCGAGATGGCTGAGGCCGCGCGGCTTTTTGGCCAGCGCAAGGTCAGGCGCTTCCCTGTTGTCGAGGACGGCCAGAAGCTGCTTGGTATCCTGTCTGTCGCCGATGTAGCTCCCGACTTTAAGGCGTACTTTGACGGGATCTTCCACGAGCTTGTCGAATGGCGGCATGAGCCAAAGGGCCAGCACGCCGGATGGGAGAGCACCTGCACCCACTAGGAGGTCTCAGGTAAAACAGAGGTAGGCCCCGATCGAGGGACCGTCACCGACCCCGAGGGATAGGGGAAACACAGCTACCGGTGATAAGCAGCTACCAGTGATAAGCTGTCATCTCAGCTTGTTGCTGGTAGCTGCTTTTTAAGCAGCGGAAGGTTGCATTGGGCGTCATACTCAAGGAGCCGCTGCATGGTGGCGAAATCCTCCGGGGGTAGCACGTCCGGCAAGTGGTGGAGGCAGAGAGGGTTTCGGTCGGCCACGATCTTCCCCTCGATGACGTCAGCCAGGTAAAAGAGGTGAGCCCCGGTATCGAGGACCGTCCTGACCTCGCACTCCAGGTAGCCGACAGTCCCTGAGAGGATGGGGCTGCCGGTCACCCCGCGCTCAAAGGGAATCGTCGCAAATTTATCCATCTCCCGGCCGGACCGAAAGCCGAAGTGGGCCACCAATGGCCATTGATCCTTCCCGAGCAGATTCAGCGCAAATCGTTGGCTCTTCTCGATCAACTCCCGGGTAAAGGTCGTCCGGCCAATCCCGACCAGAATGCGGGGGACCTGTGGGACGATCGTCGCCGGCACCACCCAGCACACAATCTGGCCACTGGATCGGTCCTGATGGGCTGCCGTGAGAACGAAGATCTCGTAATCCAACTTATCGAGCACCGCTGCAACACTGCGTTCGTCCATCGGTACCTCCTTGCTCCAAGGCGTCAAATCTGCTAACTCTAGCACACGCCTTATTACGGGCCAAGTCTGACCTTTCGAAATTCGAGATCCTATTGGCGCGAAAATCGGCCGAGGCGGCACATGAACTTTTACTCACCGTTATTCGTTTTAGAAGGGTGAAGGCGTGATTCCGAGAGGTCGCCGGGCTTCAAAAGTTACAGGATTCGAGGAGGTGGTACTTCCTCATCTCCCCTTGCTGTACCGCGTCGCGTATCGTCTGACTGAAAGCCGAGCCGACGCTGAAGATCTGGTCCAGGAGACGTTTTTCAAGGCTTTTCGGTCATTCCATCAGTTTCAGCAAGGGACCAACTGTAAGGCCTGGCTGCTGACGATCCTCAGGCATACGCATCTTGACCATGTGCGGAAGACGGCTAAAGAGCCGCCGATCGAACCGTGGGATGAGGTAGAGCCTCTCGTAGACGGCTCTCAACTCTCTGTAGAGCAGATCGAGCTTGCGCTCGAAAAGGTGCTTTCAGTTGAGGTCGAGCAAGCGTTGCAGGCGCTACCGCCCCAGCAGCGGTTACCCGTGATTCTGGCCGACCTTGAGGAGATGGGCTACGACGAGATCGCTGGGGTACTTAACTGCCCCGTTGGAACGGTGAGGTCACGGCTCCACTACGGAAGAGCGCTGCTTCGCCGGCGCCTGTGGGAATTCGCGAAGACGCACGGATACATCAAGTTGTAGGGAGAAGTACGATGGAATGTCAGGAGATTCGGGTTTACGTATCTGCCTATATCGATGACGCCCTCACCGCGGACGAGCGCGAGACGGTTGCACGGCATCTGAGCAGTTGTGAGCGATGTTCGAAATTCCTTGCGCTGGAACAGAAGACCAAGCGCCTCCTGCGAGAGCATCTCCCTCAGCCGCAGCTCCCTTCAGGCCTCCGCGAGAGGATTGTTCAAGGTTTTGCCGAAGCCGAACCCAGAACGCTGGAAGAACGGTGGGGTTTCCCGTTGTGGCTTCGCAGGCCGGCGCCGATCGTGGCGATGGCCTGCGCATTCGTCCTGCTCCTTGCACTTGCGATCTTTTATGCTGCCCCACGCTCAACTCAGGCTTCGTCCTTCGTCAGGGATTCCGTGGAGGGCCACGTGAAATGTCTGCTCGGCGAACAGACCATGGAAGTCAAGTTCGCCACCCCGGAAGAGCTGGCCCGCTGGTTTCAGGGACGACTGAACGTGTCCATTCGCCTCCCACGTTTCACCCGTCAGGAACAGCGTGAGTTGTGGGAAGGGCGGCTCAGCCTCATGGGGGGCGAAAAGGCCGGCCAGCTTTTTTACCGTTGGAAGGGCCACACCCTTTCGCTCTTCGTCCTGTCGGGGGAGAAGTTGGCGATCATGCCCGGGAAGCAGCAGATTCGATCCGGACGGACTTTTCACGTGAACCATCATAAGGGCTACACCAGCCTGATGTGGAAGGTGGGGAATCTCACCTACTGCCTCGTCTCCGACCTTCCTCCAGATGAGGTGATGACCTTTGCCTCCGAAGAGCAGACCTCGTCGATCTTGCCAAGTTGAACTCTTCGGAACGTCCTGTCGTTGTAAGAAGTAGGAGGCGATGCTATTGTCGCCCAAGAGGAAGGAGGGAATGAACATGAGAAAGCTCGTCATGCTCGGAATGGTTTTGGCGGTCGGAGGCTTTGCCCTGATCGGGTTTGTTCCGGTTGAGGCTGATGCAGCCCAGGTGGCGATCCACTCCGGGGGTGTCAAGGACCAAGTGACAACAATAAATACCGGGGATGAGGTGACCTGGGTCAACGCGGCCGGCAGCCATGTTATCCACCTCGACTTCGAGTCGCCTCCAGAGACTCATCCGTACCATATGTTGTTCACGACCTCAACCACACTGAAGTTCAGCCGTCCGGGTACCTATCCCTACACGGTCTACGTCGGTACTCAGGCGCTGTCGCATCGAGGGAAGATCGTAGTGAAGTAGCTGGACGAACATGCTCACAGGCCTATTGCGAGGCTGGTCCTGCAAACACCCACTCGTGCTTCGATAGGCTCGGCACGAACGGAATAACATCAATGTGTTCAATATGTATATCGTTCGCCCTGAGCGTGTCGAAGGGGCGGAGTCTAACTCTTAGCCAATTGGCGATTTGCGTGATTCGTAGGTAGCTAAGACTATTAGAGCGCATTGCATCGCGTCGCTCTAAATCATCTGTTGGCATATCCCATGCCCATTTGCTATAGTGACTCAAGATCGAAAGAGAAGGGAGACATGCCCATGAGAGCGATGGACCATCAAAAGACCTGGATAAAGTTCGTCCTGATAGTTGTTCTCGCCGTGGGCTTGTGCATGATGCCCTGTGGGATGGCCGAACACCACGGATCGATGGGCGCCCCATCCATTCTCTGCGCCATTGATCTCCCGCATGTCTTCCAGCTTGCGATGGTGATGGATGTGCTTCTCTTTGTCCTGTTAACATTAATTGTGATTCGCCCGGCCCCCGCTTTTTCTCTCCTCAAACCCCCTCGATTCGCCTTTTTCTAACTGACGGCTCACTATACATAGCGTTGTAGGTCGCAACAACGGGTGTCATTGCCCGGAAAACCCCACTCGCGGGTCATTGCGAGGGAGCGGAGCGACCGACGCAATCTCACAGTCGTTAGGATACGTCGTCGCCGGGAAGAACGGTGAGATTGCTGCGCTCCCGGTGGTCGCTCGCAATGACGCAGGCGTGGGTTGCATGCCTCGCCTCGCGGAATGGCACACTGTCTGAGGCTTATGTCGTCGTGCATAGAGTCTTGGGTAATCAGGGCGGCGTATGAAGTGTCAGGCCCTGCAGAGTCGCCATTGTCGGCGAGCAGTTGGCTTGTGTGTAAGAATGGGGAGGTGAAGATGACTATAGCTTTGAAAATCAGTTTTCTTATCCTTGCTGTCGGCATTGCGAATGTTGGGGTGGGAGGAGCGGCGGCCGCAGAGGAGGAGATGCTTCGCCTTCAGCCACTCATCCGGGAGGCTCTCGCTGCGAATCCGGAGGTCAGGGCTGAAGAGAGAAAATGGGATGCGGCCAGAGAACGGCCTCCCCAGGAAGGGTCGCTCGATGATCCGATGCTGAACTTTGAGATCGAAAACCTCCCCACCCGTTCCTTCGGTTTCACGCAGGATGATATGACGATGAAAAAGCTCAGCATCTCACAGGCGTTCCCCTACTTTGGGAAGCTGGGTCTGCGGAGCGAGGTGGCCCAACGGGAGGCCAATGCTATTGGTCTGGCGTATCGGGATAAGCGAAACGAGATCGTGCGGCGGGTCAAAGAGGTATTCTACGAACTGTACGCTATCGAGCGTTCGCTGGAGATCGTGGACGACAATCGTGAGCTGCTGAAACAATTTGTGAAGATCGCTGAGACGAAATACAGCATCGGCAAGGGGGTTCAGCAGGATGTCCTGAAGGCCCAGGTAGAGCTGTCGAAATTGCTGGACGAGCAGATCCGGTTGGAACAGAGCCGCCAGGCTGCAGGCGCCAAGCTGAATGCGATCCTGAATCGTCCTTCCCACGCGCCCCTCGGTCGGACCGAGGACGTGTCTCCGGCCGAGGAGACACCGACCGAGCTTACGATGCTCCAGGCCAAAGCCCTGGAGAACCGACCTCTGCTCAAGGGGCTCCAGGAGGAGATCGAGCGGAGCAAAGCGGTCAATGCGCTTGCCAGAAAGCGCTATTTCCCGGATCTCACCATGAGTCTGGGCTATGCCTTTCGGGAAGACTCCGCCATTGTCAGGCGATCCGACTTCTTTTCGGCGGGGGTATCCGTCAATATCCCCATCTATTTCAGGACCAAGCAGGACCGGCAGGTTGCGGAGACCTCCGCCTTGGTCAATTCGGCCAGGGAGCAGTATCAGGCCGCCAGAAACGAGGTGGCCTCGATGGTGAAGGAGTTGGCGGCTGATATCGAGAAGGGACGCAAACTTATTGATTTGCTGGAGACCGGCCTGATTCCGCAGGCGCGACTCTCACTGGATTCTGCTGTTGCCGGCTATCAGGTGGGTAAGGTCGATTTTCTCACCCTTTTGGATAACCGGGTGACGCTCTTCAATTTCGAAAAAGAGTACTATCGGACGATGGGAGAGTACCAGATGAGCCTGGCACGGTTGGAGTGGGTCGTCGGCGCGCCTGTCCACTGAGAGTGCGACGTGCGAAGTTAGAAGTTAAAGGAGACATTGATGCAAAGGACGAGGTGGATCATCGCCTGGAGTGTGATGATCGTCGCCGTGGGAGCGATCTTTATTGTCTGGTATGGCGGCGGGACACGACTCCAGGAGCGGCTCAGCGACAGGCCGCCGTCTCCTCGGGAGCCGTTCAGCCAGACCGTAGGCAATGGGGATCATACCGAACATGAAGCGGCATCGACCTCTGCTGCGCAGGGCGGTCAGCCGGTTGCGTCCGAGATGAAGATGGCTCCCGGCGCCGTGATGGTCAGCCCGGAGCGTCAACAGTTGATCGGTTTAAAGACCGGCGTGGCTGAGTACCGGTCGATTGAGCGGACGATCCGGACAGTCGGGGTGGTGGAGATCGATGAGAGACGCCTGGCCGACGTCAATATCAAAATCGAGGGGTGGATCGAGAGCCTTCTGGTGAACTTTACCGGAGAGCGCGTCAGAAAGGGGCAGCCGCTTCTCACGATTTATAGCCCGGATCTGGTCTCAACCCAGGAGGAGTATCTACAGGCGTTGCGGGCGAAGGAGACGCTGGCCAAGAGCCGGTTCGCGGATATCGCCTCCGGGGCGGAGACGCTGGTGAATGCCTCGAAGCGACGTCTGCAGTACTGGGACATCGGCGACGAGGCGATTGCTGATCTTGAGCGAACAGGGACGCCACGCAAGAGCGTGACGATTGACTCGCCCATCACCGGTGTCGTGATCGAAAAGATGGCTGTTCGCGGTAAGAAGGTGATGCCCGGCGAGACCCTGTACAAAGTTGCCGACCTTTCCACTGTTTGGGTCCAGGGGGAGATTTATGAATACGAGGTTCCACTGGTCAAACTTGGCCAGTCGGCAAGCGTCACGCTGGCCTCGTACCCCGGCGAGCTCTTCCATGGCAAGGTCAGCTACATCTACCCGGTCCTGACAGAGAAAACCCGGACCGTCAAGGTCCGCTTTGAGTTCTCCAATACCAAAGACTGGAAACTGAAGCCCCAGATGTATGCCAATGTCGCGTTGAAGATCCCATTCGGCAAGCGTCTGGCGGTGCCCGATGAGGCACTCCTGGACAGCGGCACCCAGCAACTGGTTTTCATCGACAAGGGGCAGGGCACCTTCGAACCTCGCGACGTCAAGGTAGGCGCACGGGCAGATGGTTACGTTGAGATCCTGAGCGGTCTGTCGGCCGGCGAGCGCGTCGTGACCTCGGCGAACTTCCTGATAGATTCCGAAAGCCAGCTCAAAACCGCCGTCGGCGGCAAAGGCAGCATGCCCGGCATGGAGATGGGTAAAAAATAAGGTGCGGAGTGCGTGCGTCGTGCGGCGTCCATTGCGTGCAGCGTAACGCAACAAACGCAATGACGCAATCAACGCACTGAATGCGATAACGCGACAGACGCAACGGACGCAATCGATGATCTCGCGATTGATCGAGTGGAGCGCCACCAACCGATTCATCATCGGTCTCTTCACCCTCTTTGCTGTCGCCTGGGGGATCTGGGCGCTGCGACACACGCCGTTGGATGCCATCCCCGACCTGTCAGACGTTCAGGTCATCGTGCAAACGGAGTGGGCAGAGCGGAGCCCGACACTGGTGGAGGACCAGGTCACCTACCCCATCGTAACCTCTCTGCTTTCGGCTCCAAAGGTTAAGGCGGTCAGGGGTTTCTCCTTCTTTGGCGCATCCTTCGTCTATATCATCTTTGAGGATGGTACCAACCTCTACTGGGCCAGGAGCCGCGTACTCGAGTATATGCAAGGGGTTAAAGACAGACTTCCCCAGGGCGCTACTCCAGTCCTGGGGCCGGATGCGACCGGCGTAGGCTGGGGGTTCGAGTATGCGATCGTGGACGAGACCGGCCGGCACGATCTGGCCCAGCTTCGTACGCTGAACGACTGGTACGTTCACCACTGGCTTCTAGCGGTGCCTGGCGTGGCCGAAGTGGCACGGGTTGGCGGCTTCGTCAAGCAGTATCAGGTCTCCATCGATCCCGCCACCCTTCTCGGGTTCAAACTTCCCATGGACCGGGTCATCGAGGCCATCCGGAAGGGGAACAACGACACCGGAGGCCGGGTGGTGGAGTTTAGCGGACGGGAGTACATGGTTCGCGGTCTCGGCTACATCAAGTCCATCAAGGACATCGAGGCGATTGTTGTCGGCACTGACGAACGCGGCACTCCGGTTCTCGTCCGGGACGTCGGCCGGGTGGGTCTCGGGCCCGACATCCGCCGAGGCACCGCCGAACTCAATGGTCAGGGTGACGTGGCCGGTGGGATTGTTGTAATCCGATATGGCGAAAATGCCCTGGATGTCATCCAGCGGATTAAGGAAAAGATCAAGACGATCACTCCGTCGTTGCCGGAGGGCGTCAAGATCATTACCACCTATGACCGATCCGACCTGATCTACCGCTCTATTGCCACACTCAAGGAGAAGCTGATCGAGGAGAGCCTGATCGTCAGTCTCGTGATCATCGTGTTCCTCTTTCATTTTCGAAGCGCGCTGGTGGTGATCCTGACCCTGCCGGTTGCCATCCTGATGTCGTTTATCGCCATGTACTACATCGGCGTCGGTTCGAACATCATGTCGCTGGGGGGGATCGCTATTGCGATTGGCGCTATGATCGACGCGGCCATCATCATGGTAGAGAACGCCCACACGCGGCTGGAGGAGTGGGAGAAGGATGGCCGTCCGATCGACCGGACCCGCCTTCTGATCGAAGCGGCCCAACAGGTGGGGCGTCCGCTCTTCTTCTCATTGCTGATCATTACGGTCTCCTTCCTTCCGGTCTTCACGCTGGAGGCACAGGAGGGCCGCCTCTTCCGTCCGCTGGCCTTTACGAAGACCTTTTCCATGTTCTTTGCGGCTTTCCTCGCCGTTACGCTCGGACCGCTGCTTATGGTCCTCCTGATGCGGGGGAAGATCCAGCCGGAGGAGAAGAACCCGATCAACCGCTTCCTGATCTGGGCGTATCAGCCTATCGTCCACCTCGCGCTCAGGTGGAAAAAGATCGTGCTCGGCACGGCCCTCCTCGCCATAGCCGCCACTGTCCCGGTCTTCTTGAAGCTCGGCTCGGAGTTCATGCCGCCGCTGTATGAAGGGACCCTTCTCTACATGCCGACGGCCCTACCAGGCGCCTCGATTGCCCAAGTCTCCCAGCTCCTCCAGATCCAGGACCGGATCATCAGGCATTTCCCTGAGGTCGAGTCGGTCTTCGCCAAAGGGGGGCGCTCCACCAGTGCCACTGACCCGGCCCCTCTGGAGATGATCGAGACCGTCATCAACCTGAAACCGGAGGAGCAGTGGCGGAAGGGGATAACCGTCGAAAAACTGATCGACGAACTGGATAAGGCGCTCCAGATTCCAGGTGTGAGCAACGCCTGGACCATGCCGATCAAGGCCAGGACCGACATGCTCAGCACGGGGATCCGAACCCCGGTGGGGATCAAGGTCCTCGGGCCGAGGCTTGAAACGATTCAGAGCATCGGCCAGGAGATCGAGGCGGCGCTCAAGCATGTCCGAGGCACCCGGAATGTCTTTGCGGAACGCGTGGTAGGCGGTTTTTACCTGGACTTCGACATCAAACGAGACGAAATCGCGCGATACGGTCTTACCATCGCCGACGTGGAGGACGTGATCGAGACTGCCGTTGGCGGCAGGATGGTGACGACAACCATCGAAGGGCGAGAGCGGTTCCCGGTCAACGTTCGCTATTACCGAGGGCTCCGCGACAGTCTGGATGGTCTGAGGCGCGTATTGGTTTCGACCCCTATGGGTGCCCAGGTCCCGATTACGCAGCTCGTCGATCTGAAGCTCTCGAGCGGCACCACCTTGATCCGGAGCGAGGCCGCCGAGCTGGTCGGCTACGTCTATGTCGATGTCGCGGACCGAGACATCGGCAGCTATGTTGCCAATGCTCAACAGGTGGTGACTGAGCAGGTAAAACTTCCCCAGGGATACCATCTCATCTGGAGTGGACAGTTCGAGTATATGCAGCGGGCTAAGGAGCGGCTGAAAATCGTTATCCCGCTTACGCTGCTGATTGTGTTCGTGCTGCTCTATTTCAACACGGCGAGCGTCACGAAGGTCTGCATTGTGCTACTCGCCGTCCCGTTTTCCCTCATTGGCGCCTTTTGGCTCATCTATCTCTTGGGATATAATCTGAGCGTGGCGGTCTGGGTCGGGATCATCGCCCTGGCCGGTGTCGATGCCGAGACCGGCGTCATCATGCTCCTGTACCTGGATCATGCCTACGAGAAACGGCTGGGTGTGGGGCGGATGCGCACCATGACAGATCTCCATGAGGCGATCAGCGAAGGGGCCGTGAAGCGAATTCGCCCGAAGATGATGACCGTCATGGCGATCCTGATGGGATTACTCCCGATCATGTGGAGTCATGGCGCCGGCGCGGACGTCATGAAACGGATCGCCGCCCCCATGATCGGTGGCGTTGTCACGTCGTTCATCCTCGAGCTGATCGTGTACCCCGTCATCTTCGAGGTCTGGCGCAGCCGCCAGCTCGCACGAACCGGCGCGACACAGACGCTTCACGAGACGGAAAGTTAGAGGTCGAGCTATGACAAACGAAGAGAACCTGGAAGCGAGCGCGCCGGAGACGGTTGCGCCAGCAATGCTCGAACGGCTGAAAGCACTCGTCCGGGAGCATCGCGTCTGCTGGGAAGTGTGGCCTGAGCAGCTTGCAGGGGTTGGCCACAGGCCGGCACAGGTAGGCTTCGATCTGGTGCTGAACGGAGCCCATGCCCATGATACAGATCGGCCGTCGCCAGGCTGTGAGCGGTGCAAGGTGATTTTCGAGCACCTTCGCGAGATCGCGGAGTGGATCGTGCCCAAGGTCGAGCGGCCCTCCCGATATGACATCCAGTTCTTCGACCACTCGGTTCATTTCGCTCCCGAGCGAGGCAATAGGCCGGATGTCGCGCTGACCATCAAGATTCTTCACCGCTCGGAGATCGACAGACCGGTGGACGAATGCGAGGTCCTCTGCCTGAATGAGATGAAGGCCAAACTCTCACAGATCGGGGCGCAACACCGGCAATGGGCAGACCCACGGATAAGCTAACCACCGGCGTTGCTTCTTCTGGTGGCGGGAGAGGCCTGAAGCCGGAGGAAGGGCCTCGGTTGCTTGAGTGGGGAATCTGCGGAACACTGCTGGAAGGCCGTGCCTTTGCCGTCGTTAGCCGCCGGCCCGACGTGGCCGCGTTCCACACGCCTCGCACTGCCGAAGGACGGAGGAGAGCAATGGGAAGAGGACCAGCGTTTATGGTGGTGGTATCGAGGGATGGGTCGCCCGAAGCACGCGCGGCGGCCGCAACGCTGGCGATCCGTCGGAGGTGCTCGTGGCGAGGGAGCACGGGCGGAATCCGTGGCCCTTCTCACCGAGGCATCGTGCTCCGTGGTATAGTGCAGGCGATAGCGAATCCCGTTCATTGGACACTCGCGTGAACCTGACAGCCAAGCCCTTTATCGGCACAAAGACCAAGATTGTTGCGACCGTCGGTCCGGCTAGTGAAACGGTCGAGCGGTTGACTCAACTCGTCGAGGCCGGCGTGGCCGTGTTTCGGCTCAACATGGCCCACGGCCGGCGTGACTGGCATGAAGCCGTCCTCGGACGAATTCGTCAGGTCAGCGTGGATCTCGATCGCCCACTGGCCATTCTGATCGACCTGGGCGGGCCGAAAATTCGGCTGGGGCCGATCGCCGGCGGGAGCGTGAATTGCGAGATTGGCCACCGGTTCCGCTTCGTCGTCGACCCAGCGGCGGCGGGCGAGCCAAATGATCTGACGTCGAGCCACCGCGCGCTGGTCCAACAGTTGGAGGTCGGGGACGTGGTCTTGCTGGTCGACGGCCTGGTCTCGATGCGAGTCGAAGAGAAGCAGGAAGGTGCCGTCGTCTGCCGTGTCGTCCAGCCCGGCGAGATTCGCTCAGGCGCCGGTATCAATGTGCCAGGCGTCCGGTTGCCGGGTGGAGCGCTCACCGAGAAGGACTATGACGACGTGCGCTGGGCGGCCGGGCATTCGGTCGATTTCTTCGGGCTCAGCTTCGTCCGCCGCCAGGAGGACGTGCGCGAGCTGCGTGACGAACTCCGGCGCCTCGACTCCGGCGCGCGGATCGTGGCAAAGATCGAGAGGGCCGAGGCGGTCGAGGCCCTGGACGAGATCATCCACGAGGCCGACGCCATCATGGTGGCACGCGGGGACCTCGGTGTTGAGATCGATATTGCGCGGATCGCCGGAGTGCAGAAGCAGATCATCCGGCGATGCCGGCAGACGCGAGTCCCTGTCATCACCGCGACCCACATGCTCGAGAGCATGCGGTCGAGTCGGCTGCCCACTCGTGCGGAGGCCACTGACGTGGCGAACGCTGTCCTCGACGGCTCCGACGCCCTCATGCTCTCTGCTGAGACCGCGATCGGCCACTATCCGGTAGAGGCCGTGGCGATGATGGGGTCCATCGCGCACGAAACGGAGCCGCTGCTCGAGCCATGGGTCGGCCCAGAGCCGGGAGTTCGCACGTCCCAGGCTGCGTCGTCGATCACCGACGGCATCGTCGAGGCGACGAGCCGTCTCGCGGAGGAGATTCGGGCCACGCTTGTGCTCGCGGCCACCCGGGACGGCAACACTGCCCTGTTGCTGTCGAAGCAACGGCGCCGCACCCCGGTTCTGGGCATCAGTCATCACGAAGCCACTGTTCGTCGCATGAGCCTGTACTGGGGCGTGACCCCGCTCCACTTTCCGGAAGCCCACGACAGCGGCGAACTGCTGAGGCGCGTTACCAAATGGGCTCGCGAACGAGACCTGCTTCGCCCAGGAGATCGGGTCGTGCTTATTGCGAGTACCCACTGGACCGCCACCGGACACAACATGATCGTAGTCGATGAGGTGAAGTAGGGAAGCGCGAGAAACAGGGAGGGAAGACCGATGACGCGACAAGAGCCGGAAAATCTGCGGGATCGCGGGCGAGATCTCGAGGACGAATTCTTCCGCCGCGAGGACCAGCGGCTGATCGAGCGGCTGAACGAGTTGAAGGCCGCCGAGACGACCCGGGAGGCCCTCGCTAAGGCCTCGGGCATTACCAAGCCTGCGGTTCTCGACAGGTTGATGGCGTTGGGGATCAGGGCAGAGACGGTCACTGCGCTGTTGATGGTCCCGCTCGTCGAGGTGGCATGGGCCGATGGTACGCTCGACGCCAAGGAGCGCCGCGCGATCCTCGACCGCACGGGCGACTCGGGAGTTGCCCGCGGATCCGTCGAATATGCCCTGCTCGAGGCCTGGCTCGATCGCCGACCGGATCCCAAGCTCCTCACCGCATGGACGCACCTGGTCCAGGGGATGTGCGAGCAGCTCGGGCCTGATGAAGCCGCTCGCCTTAAGGCAGGCTTGTTGGAACGAGCGCGCACGGTGGCCAGCGCGAGCGGCGGAGTGTTCGGCATAGGTTCAAAGGTTTCGAATGCCGAGGCCGCTGTCCTGGCGCAGCTCGAGGCCGCCTTTGCCCCTGCCCCTGGGTCGTGACCGGGCGCAGCTCTGGTGGCGGACCGGTCCTTTTAAGCGATCTTGGTCGGCCCGAAAGGTTTCAGCCGCGACTCCTTCTCAGGCGGGGAGCTGACGCGTAGGAAAAGGGAGCGTTTCTATGCCAAATGCCATCAGGGATCCCGTATGCGGAATGCCGGTTGGTGCCGAGGAAGGTCTTGTAATCTTCTATCAAGGACAGGCCTTTTATTTCTGCTCTGATCTCTGTAAGCAGACCTTCTTGGCCGCCCCCGAAAAGTATGTCGGAGCAACTCCAACTCGCACCCTGGGCGAGACCGATGCCACCCGACGCATTGCCTACTTCTCGATGGAGGTGGCCGTGGATCCCCGTATGCCGACGTACAGCGGCGGCTTAGGAGTGCTGGCCGGGGATACCCTGAGGTCCGCCGCCGATCTCACGATCCCGATTGTGGCTGTGAGCCTCCTGTATGCAAAGGGATATTTCGATCAGAAACTGGACGAATGGGGCAACCAGCAAGAATCCCCGGTTGCATGGGAGCCTTCCCGTTATCTGCGCCTGCTTCCGGTTACGGTGCGGGTTCCCATCGAAAATCGGTCCGTAGTCGTCAGGGCTTGGCAGTATGATATTACAGGTTATACCGGATATTCGGTTCCCTTGATCCTTCTGGATACCAACGTCGATGAGAATGCCCAGCCTGACCGGGATCTGACCGCTTCTCTCTACGGAGGAGACGAACGATATCGCCTGGCCCAGGAAGTCATTCTGGGTATGGGAGGCGTCCGGATGCTCCGAGCGCTCGGGTACACGCAACTGGAGAGATTCCACCTGAATGAAGGCCACGCCAGTCTCTTGATCCTGGAGCTGTTGCGCGAACAGCACGGTCAAGCGACTGAAGGGTGGGATTTCGATAGTGTCAGAAGCCGCTGTGTCTTCACCACGCACACACCCGTATCGGCCGGCCACGACCAGTTCTCGTATGACCTGGTGAAGGGCGTTCTCGGAGAACCTGTGCCGCTGAAGCTCATACAGATGCTGGGCGGCAAGGAGCGCCTGAACATGACGCTTCTCGCGCTGAACATGAGTCAGTACGTCAACGGAGTAGCGAAGAAGCACGGAGAAGTCTCGCAAGAGATGTTTCCAGGCTATTCTATCGATTCCATCACCAATGGAGTTCATTCATCCACCTGGACCTGCGATAGCTTTAAGAAGCTCTACGATCGTCACATTGCCGGATGGGTCAATGATTCTTTCTCGCTCCGGTACGCCATCAGCATCCCAAAGAGCGAGATATGGGAGGCCCATGTCGAAGCCAAGGCGAGGTTGATCGATGAGGTGCATCGGCGAACCGGGATGTTTTTGAAATCTGACGTGCTCACCATCGGGTTTGCCCGACGCGCGACGCTATACAAGCGGACCGATCTGCTCTTTTCCGATCCCGATCAATTGGTGCAGATCGCCGGCACCGTCGGCCCGCTCCAACTCGTCTTTGCGGGGAAATCGCATCCGAAGGATGAGCCCGGGAAGGACCTGATTCGGCGAGTGTTTCATTTCGCACGGCAACTGAAGGATCAGATCTCAATCTCCTATCTTGAGAATTACGACATGGAACTGGGCAGGCTGCTTACCTCTGGTGTAGACCTCTGGTTGAACACCCCTTTGCGTCCGCTGGAGGCCTCCGGCACCTCGGGTATGAAGGCCGCTCACAATGGGGTCCCAAGCTTCAGCATCCTCGACGGCTGGTGGATTGAAGGCTGTATCGAGGGCGTAACGGGATGGTCTATCGGGCCTGGTCCTATGAATCGCTCCGATTCGGATCGGATGAACGGCCGGGATGCTCAGGAGCTGTATCGCAAGCTGCGAACGGTGGTCGTCCCGATGTTTTACCGGGACCGGGAGCGATGGGTCGATATCATGCGGCAAACGATCGCGTTTAATGCGTCGTTTTTCAACACCCACCGGATGGTCCAACAGTATACCGCCCAGGCGTATATGTAGGAGGATCGATCCTCCAGGGATCGCCCATGGGTAATGGCGCACCGGGCAAGGGTATTTGTGAGCATCGTAGCTATTTGTACCGGGCCGCGCAGACTGAAATTCGGTCTTTTTAAGGGTGATGTTCTCAACATACCGATCTTAAGGTAGAATTAAGCGGAACGCGGTAGGTGTTGGGCAGACCATACTGCCTGGTGTAGTTTTCATGAGAACCCTTTCGGAAGAAGGAGGAACGAGTATGAATCGTTTGAAGTATGCGGGTGCATTGGTGTTAGCTATGGCGTTTATGGCGGTAGGAACCGCGTCGGCGCAACAGCCTCAGCCCTGCGCGATGATGAAGGATCACCAAATGGGTGGCATGGGGCAGCAGGGAATGCCTGGAATGGGTATGGGCATGATGAAGCAGGATAAACAGGATAAAGAGATGGGCGGGATGCAGCAGCAGGGAATGCCTGGAATGGGTATGGGCATGATGGAGATGTGTCAAAAGATGCAGGAGGGGACGGCTCAGGAGTGCAAGATGATGGAAGGGATGAAGGGACAGCACCAGTCCATGCTTGAGATGAAAAAACATATACGCGAGATGAAAAAACATATGAACATGCTGGATGAGATGATGGACGGAATGATGGATAAAATGATGATGCAGCGCCGGCAGGGGATGACACCCTCAGGATCGGAATCCGAGCCTCAAGAACACCATCCTGGCGAGAGCAAGTGAGCCGGATCAATTGACACGTACGCAATGGCGTCCAGCTTGCGGGCCTCCATGATCCGGAGCCGGCCTTGGAGGGTAGTATCCTAGAAAGAACTAAGGTCTTATTGCGAAAGTTCTCGCGCATTAGTTGTCATACCCGCGAAAGCGGGTATCCAGGAAAATCAATGGATTCCCGCTTAAGGCTTGCGGGAATGACGTAACGTGTATTATTGCAATCAAGCACTAGCTTTGCGAACCGCTGGTCGAGATAGACTGATCAGCATACATAATAGTTCGCCGAATCAGGAAAGGAACAGTGCTTCGACGATGGTTCCAGACTTTCGTGATGACGGCTACCTGCCCGAGGGATTGCACCTTGCGACCGAGGCTGAGATCACTTTCCGATTCGGCACCTCGACAAAGCAGCGACGCCGTTTGGCATTGCGGCTGAGACGCTGGATTGAACTCGCACAACGTATTGCCGCGCATCGCCTGTTCGTTGATGGCAGTTTCGTTACCTCGAATCCAGAGCCCAACGATGTTGATGCCGTTGTCTGGCTCGCCGACGACTTTGTGGACCGAGTGTCCCGTGGTGACAGCGAGGCTGTCGAACTGGAAACCATGCTCCTCACCAGACGGCCGGAGGAGATTTTCGCCGCGGAGGATCGCCAGGATTGGGATGCTTGGGTAGAATTCTTTAGTCGAACACGCGAAGCTGATGGAAGGCGAAAGGGCATTGTGGAGGTAGAGCTGTGATTACAACGACTGTCGAATACGAAAAGGCCCAGGCCGAACTGCAAGACTTGCAGGAACGGCTGGCCGAACTGCAACGCAATCACCCGATTGGAGAAAAGGGGTTTACGAAGGCCGGGATTCGCAAGTTGATTGCGAGGCTTAATGAGGAACTCGCCGTGTTCGAGGGTAGTGAAGAAGCGCGTTCCTCGCCGTCACCCTGATCATGGACCTTCGGCGAACACTCGATTTCAACGGAGCGACGCATCAAGGACGATCCTCACTTTGCCCCTCGGGCTTCTCTGATGGCCGCAACGACATCGGATCTCTTCATTCCGGCTTGACGGGCCTGTCTTCGAGCTTCTGACACGAGCTCGTCGAAATCTGCCAGCGTAGGCGCAGAGATCGCCTTTAAGATCACGGTGTCCTTCTCCCCGACGACGACGAATTGCGAACCGGTTGTCAGGCCGAGTCTTTTCCGGATGCCTTCGGGAATTACGACTTGACCCTTAGATGACATCTTCGTTGTTGTAATCTGTACTGCCATCCCCACCTGCATGGTATAAACATACCGACTTATTCCCGGCTTTTCCCTTGACACGACAAGGAAGCTAACGATAATGTTTTCCTGGCTATTTTTTAGCAAAAAGGAACAACGATGCGGCGTGACCCGCGTGGTCCTGGCAATACTCGGCGACGCGTGCCTGCACAATAGGGAAGCACGGGGTCTGGTCTTGCAATCAAGTGTCCAGCCTAACACTACGCTGAGTCGGTGTCCCCTTCCTCCGCTCCGCTACGAGAGAACCAGGGGCACGAAACCGATCACTTTGCGGCGGCTCAGCCCCGCGTTTGATGCATGACATGAAAGATAACAATGGAAAAAGGTGAAGCATATCTCAATATCCGAAGGCTATTCAAAAAGACTACCTTCTATTCCAGGCGAGACCCTGAAGTAGCACTGGTTCTTGCACGAAAGACGACCGAGGCCATTTGCAAGTTCACGTATTCCACGCATGTGTCTGACAAACCCAACTCGCTGATGCTCGAAAACCTTCTTACAGTTCTTGCTAAAGATAGCATTATACCACGCAAGATAATTACCCCTATGCGTACTGTTCAGTTCTACGGCAACTTCGGAGCGCACGATCAAGAAGGCGAGTATGAGGACATCGACGAGATATATGCTCGTCCATGCCTTCATGCTCTCGATACAATCATGAAATGGTTTCAAGAAGAGAACGCGGATATTGAGCGGGCGTTGACGACCAGTATTTATGATGTTGGATTGTCTCAACGTACCGTCAAGATTCTTCGCAAAGCCAACTTAACATCGCTGGCAGAGCTCTGCCTGAAAATTGAACCCGAATTGCTTCAGTACCGCGGTATCGGCCGACGAACACTCTGCGAGATTAAAGAAGTCCTTACCATGCATAAACTCAGCCTTGGGATGAAATTCGATTCACATTTAATAAAAGAAATGTCCAACAACCGCATCAACTCGGGCTGGTAATTCCGCTGCGTTCCATTGCCAGCCGGTTATGTGGAGCGTTCAGCCGACCGCAGGCGCGCCGATGCGGTATTGCGGAACAAACTCGATCAAGCTATCGTGACCAGGAGCCCTGATGGCGAACAATGACTTAACCAACAACGACCTCGCCTATGCCGACACCCTCTGGAAGTCGGCCGACGCGCTGCGCGGGCAGGTCGACGCGGCTGAGTACAAGCACGTCGTGCTGGGGTTACTCTTCCTGAAGTACATCTCCGACTCCTTCGAAGCGCGGCGCGAGGAGCTCAAGGCCGAGCTTGAAGCTGAGGGTATCACTGGCCCGCAGCTCGAAAGCCTGCTGGAGAACCGTGACGAGTACACCGCCGAGCGAGTCTTCTGGGTGCCGCCCGAGGCGCGCTGGGCGAATCTCCAGAACCAGGCCGCGCGCCCGGACATCGCCACGCTGATCGATGACGCCATCCTTGCCGTCGAGCGAGATAATCCGAACCTCAAGGGCAAGCTTCCGCGCGACTACGCCCGCCGCGGCATCGCGCCGGAAAAGATGAAGGCGCTGATCGACCTGATCGCCGACATCGGCTTTAAGGGCGACCGCGCCAAGGCGCGCGACACGCTCGGCCGCGTCTACGAGTACTTCCTCGATAAGTTTGCTCAGGCCGAGGGTAAGCTCGGAGGCGAGTTCTTCACGCCCCGCTGCATCGTGCGGCTGCTGGTCGAGATGCTCGAACCCTACGAGGGGCGCGTCTACGACCCCTGCTGCGGCTCGGCGGGCATGTTCGTACAGTCCGAGCGCTTCGTCGAGGCCCACGGCGGGCAGAAGACCGACATCTCGATCTTCGGCCAGGAGTCTAACCCCACCACCTGGCGCTTGGCCCACATGAACCTCGCCATCCGCGGCATCGAGGCCAATCTGGGGGCGCAGCCTGCCGATTCGTTCCTGCGCAACCTCCACCCGGACCTCAAGGCCGACTACATCCTCGCCAATCCGCCGTTCAATGTCTCCGACTGGTCCGGCAAGCTGTTGCAGGATGACGTACGTTGGCGCTACGGCACGCCTCCCGTCGGCAACGCCAACTACGCCTGGATTCAGCACTTCATCCACCACCTCGCCCCGCCAAACGGTCGCGGCGGCGGAGTCGCCGGCTTCGTCATGGCCAACGGCTCGCTTTCATCCGGCTCCGGCGGTGAGGGCGAGATCCGCCGGCGCATCGTTGAGGCCGATATGATCGACGCCATCGTCGCGCTGCCGGCCCAGCTCTTCCTCACCACGGGCATCCCCGCCTGCCTCTGGTTCCTGACGCGCGACAAGACCGGCAAGAACCTCAAGCACGGCGGACGCGACCGCAAAGGCGAGACGCTCTTCATCGACGCCCGCAAGCTCGGCACCATGCAGACCCGCACTCTCCGCGTTCTTACCGATGGCGAGTGGAGCATGGGTGACCTTCCGCCCCACTCCGACATCGGCCGCATCGTCTACGCCTTCCGCCAGTGGCGCGGCGAGCCTGCGCCAGGGTGGTGGAACGAGGCCGAGCACGGCGCATGGGTCTACCGAGACATCCCCGGCTTCTGCAAGGCGGAAACGATCGAGGGGATCGGCAAGCACGGCTTCGTGCTCACCCCCGGCCGCTACGTCGGCGCCGAGGAGCAGGAGGACGACGGCGAGCGGTTGACCGCTGTTATTCGAGACTCTTTGTCGAGGATCGAACATGTCGACTAATGAACCGGTTGCAATCGATGTCCCGGTCGGATGGGAGTGCCTGCCGCTTGATCAACTCGTCGAATCCTCGCGCGGGATCTCCTACGGCATCGTGCAACCGGGTCAGCATGACGTCGGCGGTATCCCGATCGTACGTGTAAACAATGTACGGAACGGCCGCATCGAGGCTGCTGAAGTGCTTCGCGTCTCCGGGGACGTCGAGTCGAAGTACGAGCGGACCCGCTTGCGAGGCGGCGAGGTCCTCCTGTCCCTCGTCGGAACGCTGGGAGAATGTGCTGTCGTTCCGATAGAACTGAGCGGATGGAATGTAGCGCGCGCCATAGGTGTCATTCCACTCGAACCCGGAATTGACCCACGTTGGGTTGCATACTGCCTTCGGTCATCTGGATTGCAGTCTTTAATGAGGGCTTGGGCAACGACAACTGTTCAAGCAACACTGAACCTCCGCGACGTTCGCCGACTTCCCATTCTGCTCGCGCCCGAAGTACTCAGATTAGCCATCACCGATACAGTCAGCGCACTCGACGACAAGATCGAGCAGAACCGGCGGACGGCGCGGGCGCTGGAGCGGACGGCGCGGGCGATCTTCAGGGCGTGGTTCGTGGACTTCGAGCCGGTGAAGGCCAAGGGGGCCGGCAAGACCTCCTTCCCCTCCATGCCCCAGGAGGTCTTCGACGCCCTGCCTACCCGCTTCGTCGATTCCGACGTCGGCCCCGTACCGGAGGGGTGGGAGGTGAAGGAGCTGTCGAGCGCTTGCACACTCGTCAGTGGCGGAACGCCCAAGCGCTCCGAGGCAACCTATTGGGGTGGCGATGTCCCGTGGTACTCCGTCAAGGATGCGCCAAGTGACGGTGAGATATGGGTAATCAACACCTCTGAGCGGATCACCGAAGACGGGGTGGCCAATAGCGCCGTGAAAGTTGTCCCCAAAGGCTGCACGATCATCTCGGCACGAGGAACGGTCGGGAGACTGGCCATGGCTGGTATTCCGATGGCATTCAATCAGTCTTGCTACGGCCTGATGCCCGGCGATGGCAGATCGTTTTTCTATCTGCATCTGCTCATGCAAACCGCCGTCGCCGATCTAAAGCAGCGCACACACGGCTCGGTGTTCGACACCATTACACGGGCTACCTTCGACAGCCTGCTTGTGGCGCTTCCACCAAGTGAGGCCGTGACGTCGTTTGAGTCGGAGGTAGCACCACTGTTTGATCTCCTGCTGGCGTCACTTCGGGAATCTTCGAAGCTCGCCGAGATGCGCGACTATCTGCTGCCCAAGCTGCTGAGCGGCAGCGTTCGAGTGGAGGTCAACCGTGGCTGAACCCTCCACGGCACAGGCGCGCTTCCAGATGGTAGGCGCCCGCGCGGCGGTGCTCGACGGTCCCATCGCCGAGGTGATCGAACAACAGATCCACGCCATCGAGAACGCGCTCGAAAGCGTCCCCGATTTCGCCTTCGACCTGTCCAAGACGCTGGTCGAGTCTGTCTGCAAGACCGTGCTCGCCGACATCGGCCAGCCGGCAGACCCGAACTGGGACGCTCCGAAGCTGCTCAGGGAGACGACGAACCGGTTGGCGTTGTTGCCACGCGGCCATCCCGATCCGGCAAGGGCGCGCGACTCGGTCGAGAAGACGATCCGGGGACTGCTCCAGACCATCCAGGGGCTGTGCGAGCTGCGCAATGGCTACGGCATGGCGTCCCACGGCCGCGACGGCTTCTCCGCCCGGCTCGATCTGCGGCAGGCCGCCCTCGCCGCGCAGGCGGCGGACACCATCGTGTCGTTCCTCTATCGCATCCACCGCGACGCGCTCATGCAGTCGCCCGGCGCGCGCGTCTACTACGAAGACCACGCTGACTTCAACGAGGCGTTCGATCGCGACAATGAACCGATCCGGTTGGGCGACGTGGAACTGCTGCCGAGCCGTGTACTGTTCCACGGCGATCGTGAGGCGTACAAGGCCGTGCTGAACGACTACATCGCGGAGCGCAATGGCAGCGGTGACGGCGACGAGGCGACCGCTCAGGAGGCGGGCCAATGACCATGTCCTCGCCCACCGAGCAGCTTGTCGAGGATGTCGCCGCGGTCTACTTCGGGGCGATCGGCGTTGCCATCAAGCGCGGCGTCGAGATCGACGACGCGGGGGAGCGCGGCGATGCGACTCGGTGCATCCTGCAGGGCCGCCTCGGCACCGCGCTGCATCGCCTCAATCCCAGCCTTCCGCATGACACCATCGAAGGGGTGGTACGCACGCTCTCCCGCGCCCCGCACCCAACGCTGATCCAGAACAACCGCTGGTTTCATGCGCTGCTCACCGATGGCGTCGAGGTCGAGCATCGCGACGCGAAGAGCGGCGAGACGCGCGGCGGTCGCGCACGGCTGGTCGATTTTGACACCGCGACCGCCAACGAGCTTCTCGTGGTGCGCCAGCTCAGCATCGTCGGGCCATCTGGAAAGGTCATCCGCCCGGACCTGACCGTGTTCCTCAACGGGTTGCCGATCGCGGTGATCGAGATCAAGGACCCGACCGACACCCAGGCGGATCTCGGCGTCGCTATCGATCAGCTCGACCGCTACCTGCAAACGGCGCCCGACCTGTTCGTACCGAATCTGGCGCTGGTTGTTTCGGACGGCATGTTGACGCGCGTCGGGTCGATCACGAGCGACCGCAGCCGCTTCATGCCCTGGCGGCCCCTGAGCGATGATGGCGGCGGCGCGCCGACACTGGAGGCGCTGATCCGGGGGCTGTTCGAGCCACGGGTGCTGATGGACTACCTGTGGACCTGCGTCGTCTTCGAGGAGGACGAGCGCGGCGAGATCGCCAAGAAGATCGCCGGCTACCACCAGTTTCGGGCGGTGCGGAAGGCGCGGGCCAGCGTGCTGGCGCGCCTCAAGCCGCCTTCGGGTGAGGGCGACGGGCGCGGCGGGGTGATCTGGCATACCCAGGGTTCGGGCAAGTCGCTCACTATGCTGATGCTGGCCGGCACGCTCATTCGCGAGCCGCGGATGGCCAATCCAACCGTCGTCATGATCACCGACCGCAACGATCTTGACGATCAGCTCTTCGACACCTTCGCCGCCGGGCGGGCGCTCTTGCGCCAGGACCCGGTCCAGGCCACGAGCCGGGACCACCTCCAGGCACTGCTGGACCGCGCCGCCGGTGGCGTGGTGTTCACCACGATCCAGAAGTTCGCCGAGGCGCACGGTGTGATCTCGGAGCGGGCCAACGTGGTCGTGATGGCCGACGAGGCGCACCGCAGCCAGTACGGCTTCGTCGAGGGCGGCGCACGCTGGATGCGCGAGGCCCTGCCGAACGCGACCTTCGTCGGTTTCACCGGCACACCGCTGGAGCGCGACGACAAGAACACGATCCACGTCTTCGGTGAGTACGCGGACGTCTATGACATCCGCCAGGCGGTCGAGGACGGCGCGACCCGACCGCTGTACTACGAGTCCCGCATCATCAAGCTGAAGGTGGATGAGGAGGGCGCGCGCGTCGCCGAGGAAGAGGTCGAGTACGTCGTCAATGCGGACCGGAGCGGAGAGACGGCAAATGACAGGGTTCGCGTGCCGCTGGAGTCGTTGGTCGGTGCCGCGGAACGCATCGAGCGCCTGGCGGCGTTCATCGTCGAGCACTGGGAGAAGCGCCGCGCCGCGATGGAAGGCAAGGCGATGGTGGTGACCATGAGCCGTGACATCGCCGCGCGGCTCTATGAGGCGATCCGTGTGCTGCGCCCGGACTGGCACGACGCCGACGACGAACGCGGTGCAATGAAGGTGGTCGTGACCGGCAACAACGCGGACGCCGAGCCGCTCCGGAGCCACGTGCGGACCAAGTCCGCGCGCAAGCGCCTGGCTGAGCGTTTCAAGGATCCTGATGACGACCTGCGCCTGGTCATTGTCTGCGACATGTGGCTGACCGGCTTCGACTGCCCCCCGGCCCACACGATGTACCTGGACAAGCCGCTGGCTGGGCACAACCTCATGCAGGCCATCGCCGGCGTCAACCGCGTCTACGGTGAGAAGCCCGGCGGGCTGATCGTAGACCTGTTGGGCTTGGTCGATCAGTTGGCCGATGCGCTGGCCACTTACACCCAGGCCGGCGGAACGGGCGAGGCCGTCAAGCACGTGCAGGACGAGGCGGTGCCGGCCATGCAGGCTGCCTTCGAGAAGCTGCGCGCCTTCTTCCACGGCTGCAACTACGAGCAGGCGCTTGGCGCGGAGCCGCGGGCTGTCCTGCCGGTCTACCTGCGCGCGATCGACCACGTGTTCGGGCAGAGCGACGGCTGGAAGCGTGTGCGAGCGCTGGTCAAGGAGCTGTCGGCGGCCTTTGCGCTGGCTGTGCCACGGCCGGAGACGGAGGCCATCACGCCGCATCTGGTCTTCTTCCAGCGTGCGGTGGCCATGATCCGGAAGCGGCTGGCGGACGACACCGGCGGCGGAGCGGGCCACACACGGCAGCGCGACATCGACGCCGCGGTGCGCCAGGTGATCGGCGGCGCGGTCGATGCGGACGAGGTGATCGACCTGTTCGCGGTGGCGGGTCTGGCGGAAGCCCGCCTCGACATCCTGAGCGATGAGTTCCTCGACCGCGTGGCGGCATTGGAACAGAAGAACCTGGCATTAGAGACGCTGCGCAAGCTGCTGAACGATCAGATCCGCATCACCGAGCGCACGAACATTGTACAGAGCCGCAAGTTCCGCGAGGCGCTCGAAGACGCCATACTGCGCTACACGAACAAGGCGATCACGACGGTCGAGATGATCACGCGGCTGATAGACCTGGCGAGGCACCTGCGGGACGCGCAGAAGCACGGCGAGGAACTTGGCCTGAGCAGCGAGGAGACCGCGTTCTACGATGCGTTGGCAGAGAACGAGTCGGCCCGAGAGGCGATGCAGAGCGATACGCTGCGACTCATGGCCCGGGATCTGACCGAGATGGTCAAGAACATGCCCAAGCTCGACTGGACCCAGCGCGAGTCGGTACGGGCGAGCCTCCGGCGCAATGTTCGGCGGCTGCTGGCCAAGTACGGCTACCCCCCGGACCTCGCGGAAGGTGCAACCCAACTGGTACTTCGGCAGGCCGAGCTGTCGACGGAGAACTCGGAGTAGCGGGATGGCTTGGCTGAACTTCATCGTTGAGGCTGTGGAAAAACCTCCTCGCGAAGAGCTCTCGCAATAGGACGCGATATGAGCAACGATTGTCCGAAATCTGACGTCTTTACTCAACATCGGCGGGATCGTGGCCTCTCGCGGCTCAGAGAGAGCCGCAGGCTCGGCGCCATTGGGCAGCAAGGAAAATCATGGTCTGTTGCTGAGGCCTCGAAAGATGCATTTTTCGGAGTGTTTCTACAGCCTCGTTAGGTTTATAATGATGAGGGTTGTTGTTGGGCGTCACCATCACTCGACACCAGGTTCGCAGTACAATAACTTCTCTCTCTACGGAGGCGCTCGCCATGGGAAGTAAACTCGAATTGCTCGAAGCCGAAGCCCTGCAACTGACAGCCGGTGAACGCGCGGCTTTCGCCCAGGTATTGCTTGCCAGTCTCGACGAAGATACTGAGATTGAGGAAGCGTGGGCCGCAGAAACCGAGCGCAGAATTTCCGACATTGAGAGTGGAGCGGTACAAACCATTCCAATTGCTGACGCACTTGCACAGGTGCGTGCGTCGCTGAAGTGAAGCTTGTCATTGCTCCGCTAGCGCTCGCCGAACTGCACGATGTGGCCGCGTTCTATACGCTGAAAGCCAATGTTGAGCTTGGTCTCGCATTTGTGGCTGAGTTTGAACGAACGGCCAATGTTGTTTTTGTCAACCCTCGGCTCGGCGCTGTATTTCGTGGTACTCGTCGACGATATCTCCTCCGTCGATTCCCATACAGCATCATCTATCAGGTTACCGCAGAGGAGCTTCGAATCCTTGCCGTCGCACATCACAGGCGACGCCCCGGTTACTGGGCGCATCGGAAGTAGAACGCTGTTGTCACTTCAACCAGTGGCGCCCAACCCGGCGGTCGACCACGTTCGCTTCGCTCTCTGGACGCTGCGCGATGAAGCCGCGCAGCGCCGGT
>UBJH01000017.1_pt1 | contig 30410 bp, 32 predicted proteins | sample 2193721 | NCBI WGS metagenome assembly UBJH01 (sample SAMEA4703186, study PRJEB27089) | metagenome | reverse complement strand
GTTATTGACTTGACACTAGTTGAAAATTTAAAAATAATACTGTGAAAATAAATATTAATAATCCATTTTTCATTTTTTCACCTTAAATCCATCCGTTTCTTCAATGATTCCCCCAAGGTTATCCCCTACTCCTGATATTTTACCTGGTGGAACAGCTATGAAAGTGCCGGTTGTAAATCTAAATTTGATTGGTAGATTATCACCTATGGGTAAATTGGTAATTGGGTCTACAATATCTGGATCACTTTTCCTCACATACACCTGCGCCTCGTGCCCGAATATCGGGTCAGGATGAACCTCATTATCCACATCCTGCACCTCAAACTTCACGAACTCGCCTTCCACATCTATTGACCACGTATTGAAAGTAGCGATCCACGGCTCAAGAGATGGCAAAATATGAACTCCATTTCTCCCCAGCAAATTAATATTCCTCAATTTCAAAGTATAAAGCTCCTCTCCATCATAAGGCATCTGCGCATCCAGATAATTCGGCTCCTGGTTGATCAACAGCGTCACGCTCTCATTCCACGCCTGAAGCTTTCCAGGCTGATAAATATTACCATTCTCATCCACATGATATGCCCTCATACTCACAGCAAGCGGCAATTTGAATCCGCCCGACAGGAACTTTCCTGCATCCCTGTTTGCCTGCTTCACTTTATCCGGTTCAGAGAAGTTTTTCTTTATCTCATCCTCGATCTTTTTACTTCCCTCAGAAAACTTCTCCCGGACCTGGTACTTCACCTGGTCAACATACCACTCGCGGATAACAGAAATTAGCTTTGCGCTTGCGCTATTGTACTTTCCTGAGAAATCATCAGGCTTATACCCGGTCTCCCTGTCAGAGATCTTCTTTATCAGGTCATCCCGTGCCGCATTAATCAGGTCGGAAGGAACAGGATAATTCTCATAATTGATATCCGGGTCAAGATGAATATCATTTATCATCATAGCGGTAATATCATCAACAGCATACTGCGCCTCATCAGCGACCCATGCAGGTTCATCTGTGTACGATTTTACGTCAGTATCGCCATTTAAGCCCGTGTCCTTCAGGTTCGATATCTTATTATCATCAAAAATTTTCCTGAATAACAGGTATGCCTGTTCCAGATTCGGGTCATTATGATCAAACCTGTATGTCACATCCTTTGAAGTATAAGGTTCATCCAGGTCATTTTTCGATGCAAGAGACCTGGCTGCAAAATCAAGATCAATATTGGTATTCGAGTTCAGAAGTGCCTTCAATGTAATCGCGGCCTTATCCAGCCGCGAATCAGTAGCCGTCATATAATTATAATGCGGCACCTCCATCGTGCAATCTTTCCCGCATGATTCAGTGACCAGGTACACATGACGCCAGACATGGTTTCGCGTCCAGGTCAGCTCCCATGTTTCTCCATAAAGGTTTCCGGGGACATACGGGTCTTTTGCTATCGTTCCGGTCTGAGTCATGCTGTCAGGTTCACCCCACGCATCAATGCTGTAACTATCTTCGTATCCGTCATGAGCGCCAGGATATTCTGTAGTTTGCCTTGCAACACCTGTTGCAAAACTGGCACTGTAAACCTGCGGGATGGCAGCGCTTATCTGCTTTTTCACGATCGAGCCGCCAGGCCTTGAATTATTGTTCAAATAATCAGTAATTACTGTGACATTGAAATCGTATTTTCCTTTCTGTGATTCTTCCTTTGCCTTAGCAGGATCCTCAGTTGAATTATACGCATCCTCCTTCGGGTCAACTTTGATAGAATTATTATCAAGTATAACATCCTCGTATTTCTTACTCTTTTCCGAAATCGTGTGCGCGGTCTGGTTTGCGTATTCCACAAGGCTCAATGGATCCACAGAGTTAAAAACAAAACCCTGGTCAAGAAGCAGCGCCCCGTTGAGGATCAGGGAAAGATGCTTGTTGTCAACAATGTTAAGGGGCGTACCTTTCCCATATTGCATATACCCACGGCCCCATGTGTATGCCATGGCAAACGCAGTAGTTTCTGTCATCACGGCATTTGTGCCATTCACTCTTGTTTCGTATTCTTCAGTGAGATCATGCAAAAGCGGATATCGTGATGTGATAAGCGTTTCCACGGTCGCGTCCTCGCTCAACATCTCGGTTTTCATGTCAAGATCAATAAGATGAATTCTCACAGGTATTGATACTTTCCAGTAGGTCTCATAACCATTCTCTCCCGGTTCAAATAGCGGCGGGCGTATAGTCCTGTTAAGTTTCGTTCTTATTGGTGTCAGGGTTATTTTTTCCCAGGAATCGGGAGAGTCCACGTTCACTGAATATCCGCTGTATGTGAAAGTGTCGTAATTGTAGTTTGATTCCATGTACTGGTTAAATGTTGAATTTGTCATGGCGCGAGCCCAGTTCATGTTGAATTTATAAGGGTCGCCGTTTGTGCCGTTGTAGTACCCGCTTGTGTTATCAGGTTTGATAACAGGACTTTCGCCAAGTTTCTTGAGGGCTTCCATGCCTGCATAGTTCAGAGCCCGCGAAAGGTCTGCCTTTGCATATGATAATGCCTGGTCTGGCGCTGATATTTCAAGATTTGAGGACATGGTCTTTGCCATTCTTATGTCCATGCGGGTGAGGTTCAGGGAGACGAGCGTGGAGAGGATCACGAGGAATATGCCGATAACGGCAAACGGCACGCGAGCGGAGTCGTCGCAGAGGAATGGGGGTTTAATCATTTCCTTTTCTCCCAGAGAGACAATGTTGCCTGGGCGCGGTTAATGTTTATTCGTGAAAATACTTCAATAATGATCCTGTCTTTTGCTTCAACAATCGTGATTGCATTATTCACATACATATCCACAAGTTCAGTTGTGAATGATCTGATCTCTTCACTGGAAGCAGCCTGCATCTCCTCCTTTGCAGCTACTTTAAGATAATTTTTGAGTTTATCTGCCATTGTTCCTGATAAGTCAGCGCTTACTTTATTCAATGTATTATTAATCTCATCATTGATTTCCCGGTTCAATGGTATTTCAGACTCGAACAGGAGGCCATTGACATCTTCTATCATCTTGTTCCTGGCCTCATCAAGAACGGGCCCCAGCTTTTTATCCACTATCAAATCAACTGAGTCATCGATCGTATCATTAATTGTGTCAGTAATCTTGATAGAGATCAGGGTTTCTATTTCATCACGGCCTGTTTCATTGCGTTTTAGTTCTTCAAGGGTATATGAAAAGTTCCCGAACTTGCTGTTATTGAAATTATTCTCGATAATATCATCAACACTTTTCCTTGATATCACGATATGATACGGCATCGTGATATATGCCGATTCCACATAAGCATTATCGGGTACTGGCTCTCCGATCTCCAGATCTCCCCCTATGGGCACGCTGGTAAAAGGCCGCCATAACACTGTAAAATTATAATTATACCTATCCCCGATTTGATTATCAAGATAATTTTTCATGATATTGTTGGAACTTTTTGAATAATTTGTCATCATGAAATTCAATTGTGTTCTTGTTCCATTGTAATAAATAACCCACTGAGCTGCCGTATTTTCAGCTGCGATATCAGAAAAAATCTTATGTTGTAATTCTTTTCCCGCAATTATTTTTTTCCCGGCTGCAAAAACAGGGGATTTATTCATTGACCCGGCAACTGCATCCAACTGGTCGCCTGCCACTATGTATTCAAATTCATACACCCTTCCATTCAATAGCGTCAGCAGCGTATCTCCTGAATTCTCCTGGCTTTTTGATTCAAGCGCAGACTTGATCTGGGTGTTGCCTGTTATCGAAGGAAGAAGTATAATTGCCGAAATAGAGATCATGATAAGAAACAGGAATACATCAAAAGTAGTAGAGAAACCCCCTGTATCTTTATAAAAATCGCTCCTGATTTTCGGCTTCAATTTCGTCATCATTTTCTCCATATTTTAACAGTAAGTGTACCGGGCTGCTCCTCTACATCATTGAACCTGACCGTTACTGGTATTGAAGCAGATACGCCCATCTTTGATTCGCGTAAGTCCGGACTTTTGATGACAATGTTATATGCCCTGTTTTCTGAATTTGAATCTATCTTAAACATGAAATTATAATAGGAGCCATATTGCCGGAATATTTCGGCAGGATCAAGTTTTTCAAGTTCGACTGAGTCAATGACACCCGGGCTGCCACCTGTCAGTGCACTGTCTTTGGAAAGCTTCTGTGCAAGATTTGCTGCATCCTGATAATGCCCTGCTATGAAAGATTTTTCCTGGTATGCCATATGAGCCTGGGTAAGGACAGCGATAAAAACAATAAATCCAACAACAGCCAGCGCCATAGCTGGAAGCTCGGTGTAGGGTTCGATAATTCCTTTTTCATCATTGATAAACGAAGACATAATCCCTTTTTTGAATTTCCGTTTGATTCTTATAATAGATTATTACCTTTTCGATGAACAAAGACCTATTCATGTCCGCGATAAAAGGGCTCATAGCAAGTTCTTTTCGTGTCGATTCGAATATCTCATCCACTTTTTGTTTTTCAATCCTGAAATCAAGAGGACTTGATGCATCCCCGTTTTTTCCGCCACCTATCGTATCGCTTACATATTTTCGAAAGCCTGATGTATTACTCCAATTGCTGTTAGGGGGATAGATATGCGTTATCACAGGTTCGGCATGTATCAATTCCCGATCCAGCCACATAGAAGAGCCTGGATTCGTATGCACAGAGACGTATTCTGTAGATATTTCAATTCTTAAATCCCTGTCATTCTCTTCAAAAACATAGCTATATTTGTATCCTGGTATGGTCATACTGTCAACAGCTTCTATTTTTGAAGAAATATCCGATGCTATGGCATCAAGATAGAATCTACTCTCCCGCTCCTGTAACATAGGGTATATTTTAAAAGCCGCAAGAAGCAGTATTGCTGCGAACAGGATCAATCCCATCCGCGTTATAAAAAAATCAGCCCATGCGCTATCATTTCTTATGAATGATGCAAATCGTCCTGATTTATTCGATCTTGACATAGGTACCGTTTTTATTTTTTACAAGTTCCATCGTCAGGTCATACTCCCCGGGGCGAAGCACGAATGGCCTGTCCGTGCTGTTTGAACAAAAACGTGCGATTGATGACCTTGTTTGCACCCGGCCGTCATTCAGGACATAATAGAATACATTATCGGTATGCAGATTTCCCGCACCAGGAGGATTGCCATCGGGTGACGGCATTGCGCCAAAAACCACAAAAGCAGCATTATCTGGTATTTCTACATGTATGTTTTCCATCGTTCCTGAGAAGTCGACTGGATCATCAATATCCTGTGCCCCTCCCTGAATATATAGCATCGATGCGCGCTTGTCGATCAGATCAAGTTGCCCTTTGAGCTTTTTTTCATTTGCATCGTCTATGAAAAGAGTCACAGCTTTTGCAGATAGGCCGATAATAACGGATAAAAGAATAACAGTAACCACAAGTCGCATTGGCAGGCCTTCGGCAGCAGAATCATTATCAAGTAAATTAGTTGAAATCATAAAGCATATTATTCCAAACGATTTTGCAGCCAAAATAGCCTGGTACCATAAGAATTTTTCTGTCTAACATAATTATTTAACCTTTGATGCAAGTACTGATTTCAATGATTTATATAAAGAGGTAGGATTATGGTACGGTTAGAACGAGAGGGAAATTCGTTCGTATTCATAACAGGGAAAAGTCAGCCTGTGCAGGATATAAATATCCTGGTAAATGCGTTATCAGAACTTCGAAACAGCACACCTGACATCTCAAAAATAAAAGAAGGACTTTTGTATATTGATAATTCGAATGAGTCTGATATCCGGAATGAAATTAAAAACATACTCAAAAAAGCCCTGGAGAGTAAAGGAATAAGCGTATAGATTTAAATTTCGTATTTTAGGTATTGATGCCGAAATTATTCCTGATACCTGCCATTAATGTTTTGGATATACATGATGCTGCAATGAGGGAATGGCTTAGCGGTCTTGAGGAGAACGGCCTCAAAGAACATCTTGAATACCCATTCAAACTTGAAAGATTTTTTCCTGAAAGCGCAAGGTTCGCTCTGATAAATGGGAACAAAGTCCACGACGAGATTATTTCATTGTTCAATAATATTGATCCGCAAGCGGTTTTTCTAAATATTTCAACCGATCTCTATGAGCTTGAAAATAAATACAACAAAAGGCTGATTTCACCTCTCGAATTCTGGCGGCAATATTATGAGAATATCTCAAATGATATAAGTGAACCGGCAAGAACACTTTATAGGATTTATTTAAAAGATATCATCGATAAAAATATCCGGCTCATAGAAAGCAAAGAGCGCCTTCCTCTGAATGTTCTTTTTTATGGAATAAATATGAGATCAAGAGATGACCTTATTCCGGTTTATGAAGAAGCCTTTGAGAAGGTGGAAGAATTCACGCTGCAGATCGCGCGAAATGTCAATGAAATTGTGAATCTTCGTGAAAAGCCAAAACAGCTCTGGCATAGTTCATTCAATGCCACGCGGGTGGGGATCTCATATGAAGAAACTGAAAAATTTTATGATGAGCTTTTGAGCAGGTTTAAAAGACTCCTTAAATACAAAGCAAGAGATTATTTCGTAAAAAGCTTGTGGGAACAGGCGAGGGCATATGCAGAATCGCATGAAAAATTCCTTGATTATAAGATAAGAGAAGATGAAATTAAATTTTTAAATATTGCAGAAGGTCTGAAAATATTGGTATCACAAATAGAGCTATCTGAAATTGTTATACTTTGTGAGCCTATGGACTATAATGCAATTATTAATTTTTTAAAAAATAATGTGAATCCGGCTCTTCCAGGGTTTTCAATTCGTGAAATAAGTCTTATCGGGCTATTTGAAAAGATGAAACCGTTTATCCAGAAGAACAGGATAATGCAAAGCAATTATGAAATTGCCATGGATATTCTTGGGCGCGAAGTACCAAAAAGATTCACTGTACCGGGTGCTGTTATTGTCCCGAAATGATCTTTTATGCTTCTAAAAATAAGTAATTAAGACTCCCCATATTACGAGAACGATTCCTCCTGCAATAATGAAGCGTGTGAATGCCGTATTGACCAGATCGCTTAACATTGACGGGCCAGACCATTTTACGAGCAACATCTTATTCCCCGTACTTACCAGGCTTGCAAGAATTGCAGTTATTGCCCCTGTGCTATATGAAACATTGCCGTTCACTGCAAGCGCTGTTGCTGATGCCGTTACTACGGCGCTGCTTATAAAGCCACCCAATGCAGTAGCATAAACACCGGCAGCACCCGCCCAGAGATTTGCAAATTTTGAAACGATAGATAATCCTGTAAAGCCTATTGCAAATTTTATTGCGGGTGAAAGGGCAAAAGGTGATTGCAATTGGATCGATTCGCTAACATTCGAATTATCTCTTGATCTTATAACCACAGTGGCAGAATAGAGAACGATAAATAGTTGAGGAATTGCCATCAGTAAAAATACCCTTCCTGTCGGATCTACGATTAAGGCAATTAAGAGGTTTCGAATAAGCATTGAAGAATTGCACAAAATAATCCCTGTAAAACTGGATTCTATCAATTCGTGTCTCTTTTTTGCCATAACTGCAAGTGCTGCTGTTGTGGCTTCGCTGTTAACAAGACCGCCCAGCATCCCTGAGATGGGAATTCCTTTTTTTGTTCCCATGTTTTTCATTATTACAAAGCTGACAAAGCTTATGGTAGCAACAAATATCACAATTAAAAGGATCGTTCTTGGATTGATGACTCCCAGATAAACTGCATCAGGAGTTAAGGGAAAAAGTATGAAAATAACAGCAAGAAACCGGACAGCGCTTAAGATCTCTTCATCCCTGAGTTTTGTTGCGAATGAATGAAGAGGTTGTTTTTCTGCAAGCAATAGTGTGATAATAACAGCCCCGGCGATAGCAGGAACGAATAGATCATAAGATATTAAAACACCCAGGAGGAATGTGCAATATAGCGCAATTGGACCTGTTATACCTGGTGACCTTAATACTACATTTTTAATATATATGTATAATGCTGATATTAATGCAAAAAATGCAAGGGATATGAGAAGGATACCGGGATTGATTTTCAATGAAATGAATGAGGATATCATACCTGCGATACAGGCTATGGTAAACGAGCGAACACCGGCGATCAATTCTATTTTCTCAGGCCGCCTGTGTTCCCTTTCAATGCCGATAAGAATTCCAATAAGCATGGCCAGGGCTAATTTCTTAAAGAAATCAAAATTGACATCCATATTATTGAAAAATTGTGGAACCGGGTCAAGCATTAATAATCTAATATTAATACTTTTATAAACACTTAATTTCTTTCATCCCTCAAGAGTGCACATATCGTAAGCATCAACCAATCCGAAGCAACCTGTCAGCATCATATCCCCGTATGGCGAAGCAAATCTGAACTTCAGTTTTGATCCACGCATGATCCCGCGTCGCGGACCGGTTACCAATATTGAACTGATATTTTCAAAGCCGATCGCTTCTTTAACATAGCACCCATGCCCACCATCATTAAAAACCTCATCAAATCCAAGTGTTCCATTACAAAATCGCACCAGGTGATCATCAAGCTTCCCACAGGTCATTTGTTGGGTGTGGTGTTCCATTAATGCGATGAGGTTTCCTTTATCAATGATCCCGGAAAGCGTGTGACCATTGCCGATATTTACGACAAGGGCCGGTGGGGAGGCATTCTCATCAAGAAGTGCTCCCCGTATCGCAGCAATTCCCGTATCCATTAGCATTGCACCCGGCAGTGTTCTCTCCACGGCGATCATCCTTGTAAAGCGCTCCGGGATATTCTTCTTATAAGAAAAAGAATCAAGTGTTGCTCCTTTTTCAATGATTTCCCTGAAATATTCAAATCGGAAGACGCGATTGCTTTTATCGGGAGAAAATCCATGATCCTGGACGGCTATGGCAAAATTATCAGGGATCTGGACACCAAAAAGAGCAAAAGCTTCCGTAAGGGCGGATTTATCTATATCACACATTTTGATAACTGAGGATTTCAGTTCGGTTACTTCATCCTCTTTAATAATAACAACACCCATTTCCCTTGACTTTTCAAGATCGTCATCCAGGGTGAGAGCTGCTCTTTTTGTGGCAAAGACGCCCAGGTTTGATTCCAGGTGCCTCTTTACTGCTGCCCAACATGGTCCTCCTCCCATTGTTTCACCCGTAAGGACAATATCTTTTTTCGATCTGGTCTCTTTAATGATCCTGTGGGCGATGATCCGGGTCTGCGATGGCAGAACCATCTTAAAGCAATTCTCGATATTCTTCCCGCTGTCATATAGGAGAATATCCTGTGTTCCCATTCCGACATCAATGGCAAGAAGCTTCATCGAGATCATCTACGATTAGATAATATTTATAACGAACTCCCTGTAAAAAGTGTTAAATAGCAAACAGAATATACAGAAATACCCAAAAGCTACTTCTAAATGATGGATATTGCTTATGGCAATTTATCAGGTCGAAGTGACGAGATAGCCAAGCCCGGTATGGCGCAGGGTTGCTAACCCTGTGTTCCGCAAGGAGCTCGGGGGTTCAAGTCCCCCTCTCGTCGCCTTATTTTAAACTCATTAACTCTGACAGAATACTATTGCCAATCGTCTTTTGGTGAGCAGAAATCTATTTACAGCGAACTTTCTACAAACCTATAATGTTTTTATATATACCCCTTGCCACCGCACGCCACACAGGGTGTTTTTCCCGGTTAACCTACCCATGGAGCAAGCTGGCGGTACATTAGATTGTGTATCCACCCTTGACCATCGCAGTTATTACACTTTCTGAATGGATGATGCTTATAAGGATTCTTGGGCATTCGTTCTAACCCCCAATAATGATGAGAAGACTTATTATTTATAAGTTTTTCGGAGGCTATCGAATCACTAAATTAACTTCAAGATTTTCCTTGTGGCAAGTAAGAATTATTATGTTCATGGCTTTTCTCATATCCAGCAAATTTAAATTCGGGGAGAGTAAAATGGTATAAATAAAAGTATAGAGATAATGGGGCATAATAATGGGAAAGACATTAGGAGTAAAATTCTTAAAAGCTTCATTGATATATTTTATCATAGGTGTTACTATGGGAGCCATTATGACCATAGGACCAATCTATGATTTTGTCGTGTTATCAAAACTATTTGAAAGAGCTCATGCTCATATAAACCTTATTGGATGGGTGAGTCTTTCAATAATAGGGTTTATATATTATTTGATATTAGAAAATCTTGGCAAACCTTTATACAGCGAAAGGCTAGGAAATATGGGTTTCTGGCTCATTAATATCGGTATATGTACAGAGTTTGTTGCATTACTCGTGGGAGGATATGCACAAGTATCTTCATTCCAAGCTGGAAATTACGTTATTATGATGTTAATAGTAATCTTTGCATTTGTAATGATGATAGGAGTTTATTTTTCTGTATATAATATATATAAGACATTAAATCGCTAACTCTAGTCATTAAGTAGAAAACTTGCTATCTGTAATCTAAAATGCATTAATACATTTGTTGCGGAAGAAGCTTACCTTGAACAATTCTTTTATTGTAGTAATAATGTTTGCTGGGGCAGTTGTTTCCCCCAATGTCTGAATATTCTCATGCGCCAAGAATAAAAGAGAAAAATGGGTACTCAACTAACTGGGCTGGATACGCTGTGACAGGTTCAGCAGGTTCTGTAACTGACGCTAAAGGTTCATGGATTGTCAATTCGATAACCATGGTCAGCAATTCTGGTGCAATCAAGGCTCAGCCATCAACGCTATCGACGGATGGTACCAGCTTTAATGTGACATGGGCAAGCGCTGGTCCTTAAGAATTATTTTCTCTCTTTTTTCTTGCCTACTCCCCTCCTAAAACCAGCCTCTGGCGGTATATTTATGACTTGATTAGACGAGATAGCCAAGCCTGGTATGGCGCAGGGTTGCTAACCCTGTGTTCCGCAAGGAGCTCGGGGGGTTCAAGTCCCCCTTCCCCGGAAGTCTTGAAGGAGATCTACAATAAAGCGAATATCAAAATCTTAGAGTAGTTGACCCTTATCTAATAAAAACGCGTCATAACGCACCCTTGACAGCCCTAGAGCGAAAAATACATTATTATACTTTCTCTCGAATACTTTTACAAACTGCTATATACTCAAAGACCTAAAAAGAATAATAAAAACATAGGAGTTAATTATATGAGCCTCAGGCAAATCCCATAAAACAGCTCAAAAATCTCAAATAAATCACCTCATAATCCCTAATCCAACAAAATTTAATATAATAGCTCAAACTGACAAGCGCCTGAAAGCACTTGGTGCTCTGATCAAGTCATATCTTCCTACTTTACAAGCAGTTAATGCGGTCAAAATGGTAGTAATATTCGAAATAGAAACAAAACATCTTGCCCAATTTATTCCACGGGTTGGCATTTCGGAACGATTATATCTAACAACTTCATTCGAATTCTTACGCTCGATAATGGTTCTTAGATCGTATAATTTTCCAAGACCCCTGTGATATTCCCTGGGGATATATTCTCCTCTAAAACAGTCTCCATCATGTGTTTTTATAACATCACCCACACTATTATTTCTTGCAGCTATTATGGGAATAATTCCATATTCAAGAACAAGTTTATTGGAATCATGACTATCGGGTCCTGCATCACTTAATAGAAATTTCGGTCTTTTTACAGTTGATTTCATTCCTTCAATCACGGTTTGCTTTAATATGGTATTGTCGTTCTTATTTGCACCCACTGCATCCCAATAAACAGGAATACTCCAGGAACGATCAACAAAACCTGTATCAGTAAAGCCCGTTCCTGTAAGAACACTATACCTTCCAGTTTTCTTAACATAATGGCCGGCATCAGGATCCGAAAAATGTCCCGTTTTCTTATCTTTAATCCCACTGCAATTACATTCAAAAAATCTTCTATCCCATATCCAGATATCGTCTCCTATCAGATTCAAGTCTCTGCATTCTTGTATTATTCTAAGAGCATATTCATTCAAACTGAGATTTACGACTTTCAAGTTTCGTATATAAGATCGCTCAGTAAGTTTATGTGTGCTTTGTATCCCCAATTCAGCTCTGAGCGAGTGATTATAGTTGAACTCATCGACCCAGGAATTAAAATTTGAATAACCAAATTTGCATCTTGTCAATTCTATTTTAAAAATATTATTTAGATTAAGAAAATCAAGATTGTTTTGCGGTTTATAACCCAATTTTAATTGTAAATCCCTAAAAAAATTATCTACCGATGGATTTAATCTAAAAATGTTATTCAAGTAACCATGAAAACCAGGATATTCCTGGAAAGCTATTTTCTGATCCTCCGGTATTTTTCCTGAAAGATATTCTTCTGTTACCTTTACAGGTTTAGTTTTATATGGAAGTTTTATTTTTCTTTTCAGCAGGTATATGGGATCATCTATGAAATCAGTAAGCTTGGTTTGGTCCTCTGGAATCGGGAAAGTTTTTGAAGTTTTCCTTTTTTGAATATTATCTATTTCTTTAAATAGTATATGCAGATTCCCACATACAATATCTGTGCATCTTCGTATTATTCGTATTACTTTTCCTGAAAACTCAGTAAGTTTGGTCTGAAAAATTGATAAAATACGAGTTATGATTTTTTTTGCTTTTTCTAATGGTTTTCGTTTGAAAACTTCTTCATATTTTTTTCTTCCTTCGGCACTTTTTAAACTTATTATGATATTAACTATAACTCCACAAAAATCATCAATCTGTGTTTGGATGAATTTATATCCCTTACTTACTATATGTATCATTGATTATGCCTCAATTAGGGTTGTTTTTTGATTTGCAACTATATTATAACTCTAATTAGGTATAATCATTTCTATTTTATATAAAATATGATTTAATGTGATAATAATAAATTTTTTATAAAAATAAGTATTAGTATTGCTATAAATTAAAAAATAAAGGATTTTATCAACATTGCCTGAGGCTCATATGAATACTGCTTCCTGGATAGTAATAATATTACTAATAATAATAGTCATGGTATTACCGATTATTCCAAAAGAAAACTGTGTAAACCTTTTGGGGCAAAATGTTGCTTGTGTTACAGAACATGTATCAATCATTCAATTGATATTTGGAAAATAAGGTAGGATGGCAATTTTGTTTAAAAATCTTCGTTTTCCTCCATATCATAATCCAAAAACTCATATTTCAAACGTTCAAGAACATTAAATACGATTGGGCAGATTGAACAATTTCCAATTACATTTATTAATCGTGAAGTGAAATCATTCTTATGCAAATGAGGATAAGCCGCACAATCTTTGGGTCGATAGGCATAGCATGAACATGATTTTGCTTTGAGGAAAGGACAGGGTATCTTATTAAATGTGTAATTGTTTGATCCTTTATCTTTTATAAGGTATTTGCTTTTGAATTCAGGAAGAGGAATTCCTGAACCTCTTGAGAACTTATCAATATCTTCATCATCGAGAATTGGAACCATTTCTTTGCAGCAATTGGCGCACCTTTGACAATTTATTTCTGAGACGATATCACGATATAATTTATGAACAATTGAATCGATTTCTTCATCCGAACTATCGCAATTTTTTAAATATGATCGGAATTCCCAATTATCTTTTTCTCTCTGGTTTGATATTTTCTTGATCTTATTGAGGTCAGTTTCCATGCAATAACTCACCGATCCTCACAAGCGGTATAAGCACAACACCTTCATCCGCAAGTGCCTCCTTTGCTCCCTCCTCGCGGTCAACAACAACAATAACATGCCGGATCACAAGACCCTCCTCTTTCAAAAGTTTGATCGCTTTCAAAACAGAACCGCCTGTCGTGGCTACATCTTCAACCATGAGTACAGTGCTGTTTTGGATGAAATCCCCTACAATTTGCCCTTTTGTTCCGTATTCCTTGGTTTCTTTCCGGATTATTATAAGGGGTAGATCCGTTTCCAGCGATACAGCCACAGCTATCGGAACGCCGCCAAGCGCAACACATCCGATATAATCAGCTTTAATTGTGCGCTGCTTTATAGAAATTTCATGGGCTATCTGTTTCAAAATACGGGGAGATGCGCTTGCTTTTTTAATGTCGATATAATATTTGCTTTTCTTTCCGGATGCAAGAGTAAAATCTCCGAATTTAATTGCCCCGCATTCTTTAAGGGAATCAGTAAGTGAGATCATTACCATGGCTCCTTTTTTAATCCGGCATAATATCCGATAATATTGGTCAACCGATGCAAAAGTGGCGTGAAAAGAACAACAGTGACCATTATCCAGGGTAATGCAAGAAAATTTTTTGAAAACCACACGGGATCAAAGGCATATGTCAAGATCCAGGCGCCAGCGACAAAATCCAGCTGGTCAACAAGAGGAAATTCTGCGCCGCGTTCATACCCAAGCCTTCTTTTAAAAAAACTTTTTGTCATATCGCCAATAAGGGCGCCAAAAGACAGCATGAATATCGATAAAAAAGTGAAAGTGCCAAGATATTGCAGCGACGTGACCTGCATCTGTATCAGCCCTATGATAACGCCGCATGCAGTGCCCCCGATAAGGCCGCGAAAGGTCTTGCCATCACCAAATATTCTTCGCCCGTCCCGCCAGTTCTTCCCGAGATCAATGGGTGTCCCGCCCCCGAAAACAACAGCAGTCGGATTTGCAAGATATGCAGGAAGCATCAGCCATGAAGCTTTCAGGATCAATCCGGCAATAATTTCAAAAATTTCAAACATTAGCCTCACTGCTCATGGAGTGTAAATTGCTCAACTTTTACACCTGCTTTATCAAAAAAAACCAGGGATTCCTTATCAGGATATACAGTCCCGAATACGACTTTTTCGATTCTGGAATTGATCAGCATCTTTGCGCACAGGATGCACGGCTGGTGTGTACAATAAACAATTGCGTTCTCAATACTCACACCATGAAGCGCAGCCTGGATAATGGCATTTTGCTCTGCATGGACGGCGCGGCATAGTTCATGACGCGTCCCTGATGCGATATTGTTTTGCTGCCTGATACATCCTATATCAAGACAGTGTTCAAGGTTCCTCGGTGCGCCGTTATAACCTGTGGAGAGGATCCTCTTATCTTTCACTATTACCGCCCCTACCTGGTTCCTGAGGCATGTGGAGCGTTTTGCAACGATCATGGCTATTTCCATGAAATATTCATCCAGTGTAGGTCGCATCGGCAATTAATAACCATCAAACGATAAATATTTACTGCTTGAAGAATCAACTGTTCAATATGAAATCCATTGTTTTACTTTCATCCGGTCTTGATTCCACAGTCGCCTTCAAAGAAGCGTATGACATAAGCGATGAGATCCTGTGCGTAACTTTTGACTACGGCCAGAAGGCAAGAAAAAAAGAGATCTCATTTGCAAAGAAGATTTGTGAGCGATATAACGCAGGCCACATTGTCATAGAACTTCCATGGTACAGGACATTCAGGGGAGCGCTGACCGGCGGAAGCGCTTTGCCAAAAATATCAGGACATGAACTCGATAATAAGGAAATTACGAAAAAATCAGCGGAAATGGTCTGGGTACCTGCACGAAATGTTGTTTTTCTTTCAATCGGCGCAGCGCTTGCCGAGAATTTTAAATATGACACTATAGTTACGGGTTTTGATATCGAGGAAGCTGCAACCTTTCCGGATAATACGATCGAATTTGTTGAGCGTTTCAATGAGATGTTAAAATTCGGAACTTTAAACAAAACCTCGGTCTATGCCCCTTTGATCTTTCTGAATAAATCTGATATCGTGAAGCGCGGTCTTGAAATAGGAGCGCCTCTTGAATGGTCATGGTCATGTTACGATGGATCAGAAAAACCTTGCGGAACATGCGAATCATGTCTCAGGAGAAAACGTGCTTTTGAAATTTCTGGCACAAAAGACCCTTTACTTGAAAGATTAAAGCATAAAGCCTAATCAAATCCGGAAGAATCAATTGGCGATGATATCACGATACCTCCGGTGTTTATTTCGTATGTCAAAAGCTGGATAGGTGTTTTGGTATTTCTCATTTTCACAATATCCATTACCCTTTCCCTCCGGCCTGTATAGGGATTCTCCTTTTTCTGGAGCTGTATTGCGCCATATACAGAGAATAGCGCAATATCATGGAACTGCCTTGAGGTCGTGCTGTCAAGGATCACAAGTGTTGTTATTCCCCTTTTATTTAATTTATATACCAGAAGATCGATTCTGTCCCTGAATTCATGCTGGGTCAGGTTGGCTGTGCGATTCCCCAGACTATCTATGATAAGGATATTTGTGTCCGCGGGGATATGGTCAAGCAAATCTTCGAAATTGCCTTTTGCGCCGTCAAAGCTAATATCCAATGCAGTCGCTATTTCCTGAGCCCTGTTCCCTGCCAATTCAATAAATTCCATGAGACCTTTTTTTTCAAGGGATCCAAAATCCCACCCGAAGGACTTCCCCTGTTGCCTGAGGTCATCCGGGGATTCTTCCGTTGAAATATAAACTGCCTTTTTACCTTCCTTACAACTTATATTTGCAAATTGCAGCCCGAAAATTGTCTTTCCACTACCCGCATCACCTGTAACAAGAACAGTTTTACCGACCGGGAAACCCCCTATCATTTTATCCAGTTCGTTGATACCTGTTTTAATTTTATCCATGCAAAATTACCTGACGTTGTTATCTAAAGTATTATTATGCTTTCATATATATTAATTAATTCCTCCATCTTGAATAATAAAGATCTATTCCAATTCAAACTTGATAGTGCATTCGCCCACTTTCCCGGGTTTATCTACACCTTTTGTGATGACGTTCCTCCTGATTTTCTTAACAGCCGCATATTTCGCTGCCTGGACTATAGGACAGGCTGTTGCCATGCCTTCCTTTCTCAGGATCTCATTACCGTGACAAATTGCACACCCTTTGATATCAAGAGTATAATTCTTTTCATCGCAATTGATTTTAACATAATTTGCGAATTCAAGTTCATTCTTGAGATAACTCTCAAAACTTTGTGCAAATGCATCGTTGTTTTTTATGTCTCCCGCTTTATCTGCCCAGTTATCGGCAAATATTGAACCCACTTTTGCATTTACTTTTTTGGCATCCTCACCCAGCGCTTTTATTACAGTGCTGTGATATTGTTTGAAGAAATTCAGACTTGTTGTCATGTGACCTCCGATCATATATCTGTTTTGACAAAACTATACATAACCATAATCCGATATAAAGATTATGGTATTTCCCCGGATCAAAAGTGTGACACCATTCTCACACCTGTTCTTAATATATTGTTCACTCAAAGAGTTGTTCAAAACAGCAGGTTTACTTGAATACATTTGATCATGCAATTTGATAGGAATATTCCCGGAATTAATATCAGAGGGACCTTAAAACCCCTTCTGAAGTTAATATTGATAATAGTAATAGTTTTGTTAATTGGATATCTAATTGAAAATAACGCATATATCCATGGGATGTTTAGCCCAGTGGATCTCTTAATAGAATTCTTTTTTGTTTTTGTATCCCTATCCATTTTTACAATGACATGGTTTGCGTACAGCAAGAACCATGATGATCATACGCTGTTCATGGGAGCCACTTTTTTGATAATAGGGGTTTTTGAACTATTCCATATACTTTCGTATCCCTTCATGCCTGATTTTTTTACCCCTAACTCCATTCAAAAAGCAAGAATTTTCAGTGATGTGGTCCAGGTAATTATAGCCCCATTATTCCTGATAAGCGCATACCTTTTCAAGGATACTCTCAGGTTGTTCAAAAGGAATATCCTATTTATATCGGTAGTTATCATATCAATATTGCCTTTTATAACAATGTATTATCTCATATTCCTGTTAAATGAATACCCAAAAATATATTATTCCGAAGGCGAACTATTTGAATTAAGGATATCATTGATCCTGTTAAGCATATTAATAACATTATATGCAAGTTACCTGTATGCAAAAAGACTCCAATTAAATAAAGACCAGGATATTATAAATCTCATTTATGGATTTAATATCATAGTATTTAGCGACCTTATAATGAATACATTTGGATTTTCAGGGATCTTACTAAAAGGTGCGGGTTTTTATTTTGTATATCTTGCCCTTTACCAATCATACATAGAATTACCATATAAAAAATTAATGATAGCTGAAGAATCACTAAAAATATCAAAGGAAGAAGCTGAGCGTGCAAACCAGATAAAATCCGAATTCCTGTCCAATATGAGCCACGAACTTCGCACACCTTTGAATTCGATAATTGGCTTTTCTGACTTGTTGAAACAAAAAATGATAGGAGATTTAAATGAAAAACAGGAACATTATACAGATAATATTATCAATAGCAGTAAACATCTTCTGGACCTGATCAATAATATTCTGGACTTAAGCAAGGTAGAAGCGGGGAAGATAGAAATAAACGTTGAAAAGATTTCTTTATCCGCAATAATAAATGATACTCTGGAACTTGTTAAAGCCCTGGCCGCAAAGCATAATGTAGCACTGAAGAAAGAATTTGATCCCCAGGTCGAATCCATTGAAGCTGATAAACAGAAATTTAAACAGATACTTTTTAACCTGATAAGCAATGCCGTCAAATTCAACAAGACTGATGGCGGTACTATAACCATAACCACGATGAAATATGGTGAAATGGCACAAATTTCAGTATCGGACACTGGTATAGGTATCAGGAAAGAAGATATGGCAAAACTCTTCAATAAGTTCCAGCAGATCGATTCCGGTTCTTCCCGAAAATATGGTGGTACAGGTCTTGGCCTTGCAATTTCAAAGCAATTGGTGGAGCTTCAGGGAGGCAGGATATGGGCACAGAGTAAATATGGGCAGGGGAGTACTTTTATTTTTCAGTTACCGCTGACAGCAAAAAAGAAGGTTGGGAATTAAATGACGCAAATGTATGATAATAAAGAAATTAGTGAGAACACAAAAGAAAGTATGACCAGGCCAAAAATCCTTGTTGTGGAGGATAATCTACTAAATATGGAACTTGTCTTTGACATTCTCAAATCATTAGGATTTGTCGTACATGGAGCAATTAATGGGGAAGAAGCGATAAAAATGGTCGAAAATGAACATTATGATTTGATCCTGATGGATATAGAGCTTCCGGGGAAGGATGGCATATCTGCCATAAGGATCATAAAGAGCAAGCCCGGATATAATGATGTACCAACTATCGCTTTGACCGCTTTTGCCATGAAAGGAGACCGGGAAAAATTCCTCGCTGCCGGCTTTGATGATTATATAGCAAAACCAATTGATGTACCCGGATTCATGAAACAAATGCAGAAATACAAGAAATCCTGATATGAAATTATAAATGAATTTTTTGGAGATTAAATGGTAAATGGAGATAATCGGGCAAAAGTCCTTGTGGTTGATGATCAACCCGTAAATGTAGAGCTTATTTTTGGCTATCTTGAAAATTATTATGACTTAATACCAGCATATAGCGGAAAAGAAGCGCTTGAAAAAGTGATATCTGATAAACCTGACATTATTCTCCTGGATATTATGATGCCAGACATCAATGGATATGAAGTCTGTGAAAAAATAAAACAACAGGAGTCCACAAGGTTCATTCCAATAGTAATGGTCACAGCATTATCTGAAATAGAAGATAAGATCAGGGCAATAGAAACCGGAGCTGATGACTTTCTTTCTAAACCGGTTAACAGCCTGGAGCTGCATACTCGCGTAAAATCACTTCTGAAGATAAAGAATTATCATGATGAACTGACAAGAAGCAAGGAACAAATTGAGGCTCAAAACGATTTCAAGAATATTATGACGGATATACTTCCTCTTATCCTCCAGAGTATTCCCCCTGGAAAAATGACCGAAGTAATGACAGTTATGAGCAAACAGGTTGAAGATGTTATCTGGGCTAAATATATTCATGATGTTCCCAAAGAAATCGCACAAACTGCAAATATCACTTGCGGTGTCTTAAACAAGCTGGGTGGAGGCTTTTCAGTAAAAGGGGTAAGTGAAAAAGGTTACGTTATAATAAATAACAAATGCCCCTGGGGGGAAAGTGGAATTATAAATCCTGTACTTTGCATGATGACAAAAGCGATCTTTGCCAGGATTGGGGTTCATGTATATAAAGATATAAATGTAGAGATCAAAAAAACCATAGCTGGAGGTGATGAATGCTGCCTGGTAGAATTATTCATGAGAGCCTGACCTGGATTTATGGATTGAATATATTAACAACTAAACATAATATAAATATAACATAATTATGGAACGAATACATACTGGAATTACAGGGCTTGATGAAATGATAGGGGGAGGATATCCTAAAGGCCGCACTATTTTAATTATCGGGACAACAGGGTCGGGCAAAACCATAGTTGGTCTGAGTTTTATTCATAAAGCGTGCATGGAAGGGCGAAAATCCCTGATAATCGCTAGCGAGGAATTGCCAGGGGACATCATTGCCCAGTCAGGATCGGTTGGTATGGATCTTGAGGGATTCTACAAAAGTGGTTTACTGGCAATAGATAAAGTCTATGAAGAACGAACAGTATTTGCCAGGGAATTATTATCTTACGGAAAAACAGATACTGATAAACTGCAATCCAATATTGTCGGGTTACTGGAAAGAATCCCCCCGGATGTAGAGAGTGTTTTAATTGATAATATAGGTGTTTTTACACTTAACATGTCTGCAAACGAATTCAGGGCACAGATCGACTCATTGGTTGCCGGATTAACGAAAAGAAATATCACAACTATACTTATAATTGACCTTTCTGCAGATAACCGCACGGAAAACATTGCATCATATTCTGTTTATGGCGTGCTGAGGCCTTCTATAAAGGATAATCCCTTTACAGGAGCAAGAGAACGCCTGTTAGAAGTACTGAAGATACGGAATACGAAAATTTCCTTATCTCCTATCAGGTTTGAAATTACTTCCAAAGGTATAGAATTTCTAAATAAATAAACTGGTTACCATGGCAAATAAATTATTACCTACAGGGCTTCTGACTCTCGATAAAGAACTGGATGGCGGTTTGCTTCCGGGTTCTTTAGTATACCTTATGGCAGATCCAATGACAATGGGTGAGATTTTCTTATACCAGTTCATCCAGCAAAGACAAAGCTATTATATAAATACCGAACGGAAACCCGAATATATATTAAATAATTTAAAACAATTCGGGTTTGAGATATCCGGTATAAAATTCATAGATATACACGAGAAATATTATGAAAATGTAAGCAAATTGCTGGACAGGGGAGAGCTCAGGGATTACAGGGTACTGGATTTTTTTATTAAACAGCTTGAAATTATCGAGGTTAAAGAAATAAACCTTATTGTGGACACTATAACGTTTTTTCAGCATCTTGAAGTCAAAAGGAGCAACTTCAGGGAACTTATAGATAAACTTTATGATACTGTGAAACGAACCGAAGGACTCGGATTCCTTTATGGGATCAAAGATGAGAATCGTTCCCTTCTTGAAAACGAAGTAATAAACATTTGCGATGCGGTCTTTGACATTTCACTTATTAAGAAGGCAGATAAAACAACTACTGAATTGACGATTCCTAAAGCAAGAGACCGCCCGATCCATGGAAATGTACTTAAGTTCAAAATAGAGGGCGGGATTATAATGGATACCTCAAGAGAGATAGCATGAGGAAATATTGGTTTCTTCGAAAATCATAGTTCCTGGCGCGGTATCAGACCTTCCTCAGCACCCCGAGCTTTGGCTCATAGCATCTTCCTTCATCCATAAGCTCTTTCAATGATAATTCCACACTTTGTGCATCTATCCCTGCTTTCTGTGCAGTTTCAAGAACTTTTGAAAATGATGTGCCCTTCCCGGTATCAAGTTCATCGATTATGGCTGCAAGTATCTCTTTTGGCTCCAATTCAGGTGGTGCTTCGTTAGTATCAGGTTTGGCCGAAATTTGGAGATCTTCAACAGTTTCATTGATATCCTCAATATTATCTTCAATATTATCTTCAATATTATATTCAATACCCATTTTCCCTATATTTTGTTCATTGGTTGTCGGTTTGTTTGTTCCTGGACTTACAGCACTGTCTTGAGGAGATTCCCTCATTTTGTCAAAAGATTGTTCATGGGTTTTGAATTCATCCTTATTTTTTCCAGGAAAATCCGGTTCTCTTGTTATTTCCGGTTTTTGGAGCTGCTTCATAATTCCGCTATCAAATGCAACTGTATTGATTTTATTAACTGTGTTAATTGAATTGACTGTATCAACTGCATGAGCAAGTGTTTTTTTAAGATCAATTATGGTTTTATCCAGGTTTTTATAATGCTTGATCGCAAGCATTACGCCATTGAGAAGTGCGATGTTCGTCACTTTCTTAGAAAGGAATTCCTGTAATTCAGATCCCGAGAGTCCCGACTTTAAGGCCTCTTCGATAATGTTGATGCGCTCCAGAGTTCTTTCTACGGTTTCCAGCACCCACCTGTCCCTTTGCTTTTCATCAGAAGCATTTATTTCTTCCGGCCGCACAGATAAATAAACGGCGCCATCTTCCGGTTCATATTTTCTTGCTTTGCCTACAAGTGCAACATAAGCAGGAACATGCAATTCCGACAAAAATATGGCGGCCTCTGGCTGGTACTGGCCGGCGTATACAGTAAATACCCCGGTAGGATCGGCTATGCGCGCCCGCCAGAGGTTATTATCCTTTCCGATATTTTCAACTTCAGTAACAACCCCGATGATAAAAAGCCGGTTGCATTTAACACCGGTTGGCGTAATTATATAATTTGGCGCCCGTTCATCGCCTTCACTGACAAACAGATTTGACATGTTGAATTCATGAGCGAAAATACGCCATGCGATTTCCCTTTCCATTATTTTCTCTATTTTTTCCATATTAAACCTGTGATCCTCCCGACGAGATTTTGTGTCTATTCTTGTATCGTTTCAGCAGGTTCCCATGCATCGGTTGTAACAAGTGTGATCCCGAATTCACCTTTAGACATATTTCCTCTTGCTGCGAATCTTCTCCCCAGAAGTTTCTTTTTAATATCATCTTCCACTGCTTTCTGGGACATATTTATTTTTGCGATCTTTTGAGCTTCTTCGATCGTAATTCCACAAATCTTCTGTGTGAGCCTGGAATCAAGAACAAGCATGAGCGCACCTGTGCCATCATCAATTATAGCTTTGATACGCATATCGTTCTTCTCATCGACTTTTCCATGCACCCTGCACATACCTTTCTGGATCACACGCGAACATTCGCAGCATCTGGATATCAATCCTGAACCAGGCCTGATTGAAAGGATATTACCTTCGACCACAATATCATAAGCCGCATCTTTCATGATAACATCACCGATCTTTAATCCATTTTTTTCCCTGTATTCGATCTTATTTCCAAGCTTTGCTACAATGGTTGATTCATTGATATTCAATGTGGGAACTCCCCGGAATGACCTTACATAAGCATTTTTTACTTCAATTGAATTGCCCACCTCAAGTTCTGGTAACAATACCCATGCTGTGATCGGGAGTTTTGTATCCTCATCTGCCGCAATTGCCCCGATTATCTTTTTTGGGCCATCCTTTGTATTGATTTCGTGGATATCAATATTGAGGATAGTGAACTGTGTATGAACATTTATATCGCCGTCTCTTAACTGTGAAAGTTTTTTAATCTCAGAGTTTTCCGGAACCTGGATTTTGGTTGTAAGTTTTGTGACTTTCGATCGGGGGCCGAAATTTACTTCAGGCCTTTCCTGCCAGTTCCTGACATAAGCCTGGGTGACTGAAATCACATCACCCGGATTAAGGTTAAAATCAGACCATGCAGTGAAACTTCTTGATGAGGTCTCATCGCAGATCACTCCTGAAAAAAGGATTTTTTCGACATTCTTGATGTTGACAGTTTTCTTAGTCACTTCAATGACCTGCCCGATAATCTCGATATTGTGTTCTCCTGTCTGGATATCTTTCAGTTTTCTGCCAGTACCTTTTTCAGATCCTCCGTATTTTTTTATCAGGCTTCTTTTTGCTTCGCTCAATGGTACCCTGTATTCGAGCAGTTTTTTTAAATCCTCAATTATGTCTCTCTCTTCTATTTCGTTATCAAGCGCCATTTTTATTTCTTCAACATGTGGCGCAAATTCAATTTCCATAAAGCTCCTTATGACCAATGGGATATGACTTAAAAGGATAATATAAGATAAAAAACCATCGCAGAACCATTTATGTATTAGGATAATTTATCAGCATTTATTGCTATTCAGGTATTGAGGATGAATTATGGAATCTGTATATTTCTATGAAGAGGATGTCAGTAAAGATATTTCAAAAATATTAGAGGAAGATTTTTTTAAGCGCCTGGGGTTCACGGTACGTGAATGCAGCCTTCTGGATTCCCAGCGCAAGGGCTATTTCCTGTACATAAAAGCAAATTCAGAAGACATCGACCGTGCAGAAAAGAAATTTGAAGGAGTTGGAATCAAGAAACTCATTGGAGAAGAAATGAAAATTGTCACAGCCGCTTTCAGAGCTGAGGAAGAGAATGCCGCCAGCGGCATGGGGATGATTTTCGGTTAGAATTTTAATTCTGTAAAGATCATACCTAAATAGATTTATTAATAAATGCCATTATATAAGTTAATAAATAAGCGACATTTTGAATCGTGTATTTTTTTTTCCATAATAATTCTTGCATTTTTCCTGAGGCTATATAGTCTTGATGAGAGAGTTCTTCACCAGGATGAAGCCGCAGTGGGCTATATCACATACAAATTATTCAACGACAGTATCTACTCCTACGATCCGTCTTTCCATGGTCCGTTCATGTACTATGTCACATCAGAGATCTACCGGATTCTTGGGGACACTATTTATTCATCAAGGTTGCTTCCTGCGATCTTAGGAGCATCCATGATCTTATTGCTGATACCTTTTCGAAGATATCTGGGGAACTCAGGGATGCTTTTTGCCGCATTCTTTCTCGCTCTTTCGCCTTCGTTCCTGTATTACTCCAGATTCTACAGGGAAGACATATTCATATCATTTTTTACAATGCTGGCGCTGACATGCGCTGTAAAATATGCGGAAACATTTGATAAAGACAGGCATCACATTTCGTTTTTGAACCTTCATTTTATCGCAGGGTATTCAATTGAAAGGATCTTTTATCTTGCTCTTATGGGGATATCACTTTCCTCTATGGCAGCCCTCAAAGAGAACGCGTACATAACAATGGCTTTAATAACCCTGTTCATGTTCCTGTTCTTCATAAGAGAACAGTATTTAAAAAGTCCGATAGATAGAATGATAAGACCTGGTAAGGAATTTATTATCCTGATCGCAGAAGGGGTATTTCTCATTCTGGTAATCCTTGTGGTTTTTTCACTTTTCTATACAGGGAATATCCTTGATATCGCGGGCATGAAAATAAGCGTTGAAAAAGCGATATCCCACTGGTATGAGATGCACAGGATACAACGTATGGGAGGGCCTTACTTTTTCTATCTGGGCATTATTGCACTTTATGAATTACCCGTACTTGTGTTTGGTATTTTAAGTATGTTGTATTATGGATTCAGCGACAGGAAAAAAGGTAAGCTGCTGATAATATTGCTTCTTTATTGGGTGGCTGCAGGCATAATGTATCTTTTGGCAAAGAATTATGCATTTGCAGGCAGATTCTTGCCAACATCCTACCTCCAGTCATCTATTATCATATTTATCCCGCTTCTTTTACTGGGGATTATTGGCGTCCTGTATATTCGAAACCTTTTTTTTGCTTTTCTGATCTATTGGGCATTGGCCAACTTTTTTGTATATTCATATGTCCAGGAAAAAGTCCAGTGGCTTGTATTGAACCCGCTTTTGCCTCTGGCAATACTCTCTGGCGTATATCTGGGAGAACTTCTGCCCGGGTTGAAAATAAGGTCAAGAGCTTTGACAGTCGTTTTCCTTATAGTAAGCATTCTATTTTTTGTCCATTCAAGCATTCAATTGAATTTTATTAATTACGCTACTGCAGCCGAACCGATGGTACAGGCATCGCAGCCGCCGCAGGAATTTTCCGAATTCGTTACAAAGATGTTCGAGATATCTTCGCAGTACAATAACCAGTCCACCAGGATCCAGATTACAGATGAAAATCTGGAAACCCAGTTGCTGTGGTACACACGCCATTATCCATATGTAGAATGGAGGATGAGTATGGATGCCAGATTCGATGCCCCGCTCATCGTGACGGGCGATGCGAATGAGACTGAAGCTGACGTCATGCAGCGCAATCTTGGAAGCGATTACATCCGGCTTAACAGCGCGAGTTTGTCCTGGTATCGGTTCAGACCATCTGATCTCACGCCTGAATTTATCCTTTTCAGGAATTTGAACAGACCGCCTGATTATGAGCACAGGTTCGCCCTTTTCTATAAGCCTGTTATCAAATATGGCTAAATGCCTTCATTAATTTGTCAAGCGTTGTAATTTCTTCTTTTGAAAGAGATATCTTTGCGTCAATATTTTTGAACTCCGGGATACCTTTTCCCCCGGTTTCACCCGATACAAGAGAGTTTGACCACGGGCTATTAACCATGAAAGCTAATCCCTCCGGTTCATCTCTTTTAGATTCCCTTGCTTGCACCACTAAACTTCCGAAATTATTGGATATTTTTACCCTGTCCCCGGACTTTATACCCATTTTTTGAAGGTCGATCTTACTCATTGATATTGAAGCAGAAAGCTTCTTATATTCCTCACCAAACCTGTCGCTTTCAAGCGCCTCAACCTGGAAGATATCACGATATGTGATGATCTTGATATCATATTCCGGGCTTTTCAGGAATTTTCCAAAATCCATACTCATTAAAATGCCTCCATCAATCGATCCAGGATATCTTCATCCGTTAAATGATCGCTCTGGATGATCTTTGGTATTCCAATCACTTTTCCATCCATCCTTACTGCTGTCCCTCCGGATTCCAGCCCTGATGCAGCGCAAGGGATTGTCACAGTCGCGATTTTTGATGTCATGGTCATACAGGGATCGATACAGATCACCGGTATTGATGCAAGGTGTGAAAGTACAGGACCCGGAAGACTTGAAACCGGATCGGAACCCACAATAACAATTGCATCTATGAATTTTTTATTGAGTGATTCCATAATTGAATATTTCATATCGCGTACCGCTTTTCCATTAAACTTCACCTTGTTAACAAAACCTGTCTCTTTAAAAAGAGCTTCATTAAAACCGCGCATGTTATAATGGCCAACCATAGGCATTATATTAAAATTTGGGAGCCTGTCCGCAAGAGCGATCAATATGTCAAAATCATCTTTTATCGAATACGTAAGTCCGATACCCACGAAAATCGCCCCGAACTCGGCTTTTTTCAATATGCCTGCCAGTTCAAGCATTTTTTTCGTGTCATATGCCGGTACTTTTCCGGATAGCGCTTCGATCAGTGCCAGGATAAATTCCCGGTCTCCTTTGGGGGGTATCCTGTAAAAATGTCCTTTGCAGATCTTTGCAGTATTTGATTCCCGCACATCTATGGCTATTGCCAGCCTATCTTCCTCATAACCGCGCTGGCGTGATTCTCCCCGCGGGAAATACGAGAACCTTGAAAGATGGCGGGGCTGTGAGTCCTGGGCATCGGATCCCCAATAAACAAGCACATCAGCTTTGTTCCTTATATCCTCCAGCGAACATGTCCTGAATCTTTCCTGAAGGATCTTTTCAATAAGCATTCCCTGGCAAAATGAAGACGTGTCATCTATAATTGCATTTATTTTTTTAGCAAATTGAATTCCTTTTATCTGCGCTTCACATGTCGAGTTATCCAATCCAAAAAGCATAGGCGCTTTTGAATTACGGATGATTTGCGCGGCTTTCTTTATGGAACTTTCAATATCTGTGGGTTTTTGATCTATTGAAGGAACAAGCCTGTTTGAACAACCCTTTATTTTTGCAGCGCCGCGCCTGCATGCGTTCCTTACCTCTTTTATACTGTTGTTCTCCACAATTGCTTCAATATCATCACATAACAGCGCGCATCCCGTGCATGTAATCATAAAAACCTCCTATACAAACTCTATCGCGCCGGTCGGGCACGGGTCGATGCATGCATAACACAACACCCGGCTTTTCCCAAAGCGTCGGCATTCTTTGATATTCGAAGCCAGGACTTTTCCATCAACTACTTTGAAGATCACCTTATCATTTGTAGGAGCACAACCCATACCTGCGCCATGTGGGTCATTTGCTACGTCAACAGGACATGCAACGACGCAATTCCCACAACCTGTGCATAATTCAGTATGCACTATCATGCCTGTTTCCTCGGCCCCCGCAGATGGCAAAAGAAGTGATTCAAGTTTCTCTTTTTGCTTCTTGAAATTCACTTCAAGAAGGGGTGTACATTCTGCCACGTTCTTTTTTCTTCCTAGCATTGCAACCGCAAATGCCATACAGGTAGATTCCCCGCATATCTTGCAGTTGGTTCTGGGTAAGAGCTGGTATAGCTCCATAACTGTAACCATGAATGGTGAATTGATTTTAATAAGGGATATAATTTATGGAATCTATTTAAGGCTCTTTCCGCTTCCGGTTGCATTCTGTATGAGCGCTCTTTGTCTTGCTTTTGCAAACGATTCTTCAAGGTTCTGTATAGCTTCAGACGGGCAATCTCTGAGCCCTTCTCTTATCAATGGATATTTTGAGGGCATTATTTTTAATCTTGACCTTAGAGTGTCCGGTTGAGAACTCCATTCGTTTAAAGTCTCTGATAGCGGATAAGTGGAGCTTCTTAAATCGCCTGTTGATGTACTGCAATAATACTGAGGATGCGCGCGGATTCAATCAGTGGAAACAAGCAGGAAGGTATATTATTAAGGGTTCTCATGCGTTCTATATCCTCGCGCCAATGTTTAAGAAGGTCATTGACAAAAAGACTTCTATACAAAGAGGATTTGACCTTTCTGTTTGCTGATGGGCGCAGACAAATGTTTACGGTGCTATGACAAAGATATACTGGAATAAAATGAACCACAAAAAGAATATAGGGTAATGTTTGGGAAAATCATTTTAAACCTAATAATCATTAACATTATTCGGTGGTATTGGAATAAGCAGGTTGGGAATGGGTGGTTTGACATTTGAATATTGAAATGGTAAGACATAAAAAAATTGTAATAAACATAAAAAAAGTTTATAACAATCGTAATTCTTAAATATCATGAAAGTTTGAAGATAAAGTAATGGGCAGGACAATTCTTTTTTAAAGATACCACCCACTCCCCAACCTGCCCATTTTAGTTTTTCATCTACATGCTGTATTGAATAATTCCAGCTAATTATGTCTGCCAACACTGATTCTGCTGATATTCCTATGAATCATGAATTGTGCCTCAGCATATTGATTAAACGGCATTTATTCAAAACCAGTATAATGAAGCACAATGACAATATTTTTAAGTCTTGGCGGGAGGGTTTCAAATTAGCATCTCATCCAAATCAGATTCAACATTTTTTGCTATAAAATATAAACCAGAGTATTCATTTTTAGAAACAAAGTTTGCTCGTCTATGTTGGAAATGACCTTTTCAATCTCTCGTATATGACATACAGGACAATGGTTAGAAATTTATACAGGCATATCTGTGGATGAATGTTTAGCATCTTTTAAAGATGACGCAAATTTCCTACCCTAAAAGAAAATAATAAAGCCAATTTATTAATAAAACATGAGTGAATATTCATAAACATGAGAAAAAGTGAAATAATCATCTTTGGAATAATCCTTCTATACTTCGCTATTGGCATCTATTATTATCCACAAATGCCAGAAAAATTGGCATCTCACTGGAACGCTCAAGGACAAGTTGATGGCTATACATCAAAGTTCTGGGGATTATTTCTTATGCCGATTATTTCAGTGGGAATGTTATTGCTCTTTATCTTAATACCCAGAATAGACCCGTTAAAATCCAATATACAGCAATTCAGAAAATATTTTGATGGCTTTGTAGTCTTGATAATGGTTTTTCTATTTTATCTATATCTACTGACAATTTTCTGGAACTCTGGATATACATTTAATATGATTACTTTTTTATCCCCTGCTTTTGCTATACTTTTTTATTATTCTGGTATCCTGATCGAAAATGCAAAAAGGAACTGGTTTATTGGAATAAGAACACCCTGGACGATGAGCAGCGATAAAGTATGGGATAAAACTCATAAAATTGGCGGTAAGTTGTTTAAAATTGCAGGAGTTGTCACTCTTTTAGCAATATTTTTTGAAACTTATGCAATATATATTATTGTTGTTCCAGTATCTCCGAAAGAATGTT
>UBJH01000340.1_pt1 | contig 30434 bp, 22 predicted proteins | sample 2193721 | NCBI WGS metagenome assembly UBJH01 (sample SAMEA4703186, study PRJEB27089) | metagenome | reverse complement strand
CTCTATTTCAATATCGACGAGCGCTCGCTGCAGCGCTACCAAAAAACGTATGTAGAGCGGATTCGGCAGGGCACCACCGTCAAACAGGCTCAGTTCCCTTTCAGCTTCGGCCTGGACAGCGACCAGGGCTTTCCTCACAAGGGCGTGATGGACTTTGCGAATAACCGCGTCGATCAAACTACTGGAACCCTCCAGGTACGCGGCGTAGTGGCGAATCCCCAGGGCCGATTCGTTCCGGGCTCGCGGACTCGCGTGCGTATTCCCTTCGGCGACCCCTATCAGGCGCTGCTGGTACCCGATACGGCTATCTTAACCGACCAGGACAAAAAGTATGTATTCCTACTGAACGAGAAGAATGTGGTGTACCGGCGTGATATTAAGCCTGGCCGATTGCTCGATGACGGTCTACGGGTCGTGAGCGCCGCCGAGAAAGGCCAAGAAGTCGGGCCGAGCGACTGGGTGATCGTAGTTGGCCTTCAACGCGCGCGAATCAACAACCCGGTTGAGCCTATGGATAGTTCGGGGAACCCAATCACGCAAGCCAAGACGAACGAGGCTGAACCGGGCGCGTCGGCGACGTCCCACTGACAGGCTGCTGAAATACTCATGGGCTTCGTTGCGCTCAATCGTCTCGTGTAAATCGTACTCGGACGAACATGAACCACGAACACTGCGCGCCTCACCCCTGACAACAGTTGTCGTTAGTCACGAGAGAGTCTAACGATGTTTGTTCGATTTTTTGTTGACCGTCCGATCTTCGCCACGGTTCTTTCCCTCGTTATTATCCTCGTCGGTCTGGTGGCGCTCACGCAATTACCGATTGCCCAGTATCCCGACGTGGTGCCGCCGACCATCCAGGTGACGGCGACCTATCCCGGCGCCAATGCCATTACCGTTGCCGAGACCGTTGCTCAACCTATTGAACAAGAAGTGAACGGCGTCGAGCGCATGCTCTATATGTTTTCGCGCAGTACCAATGACGGGCAGTTGACGCTCGATGTGACCTTTGAATTAGGCACTGATCTCGATACGGCACAAGTGTTGGTGCAAAATCGCGTCGCCATTGCCGAAGCGAAACTGCCTGAAGAAGTCAAACGGCTTGGGGTCTCAACCAAAAAAAAGTCGCCGTCTATTCTGTTAGCGGTGAATCTTATTTCTCCGGATGGCCGGTACGATCAGCTTTACCTAAGCAACTTTGCCACCTTGAACATCAAGGATGACCTGGCGCGCGTAAAAGGCGTGGGCGATGTGACTTTTCTCGGGGCGCGGGACTACAGCATGCGGATCTGGCTGGATCCGACGAAATTGGCTTCCCGGCAGATGACCGCGAGCGACGTGATCCAAGCGATTCAAGAGCAGAACGTGCAGGTCGCCGCAGGCCGGATCGGACAGCCGCCGGTGCCTCAAGGAGCGGTGGTTCCCTTCCAGTTGCCGATCAATACTCAAGGGCGCTTCACCGCTGAAGAACAATTCGACCGGATCATTATTAAGACCGGTCAGCAGGGTCAAGTTGTCTATCTACAGGACGTCGTAAGCGACTCACAATACGACAAAGACGGGAAGATGATTCTAAGAGGTATCGAGCTGGGCGCCAAGAACTACGACGTCAACAGCTACCTCGGCGCTAAAGAGCAAAGGTGGCCGGCGGCGACCTTGGCAATTTTCCAACTACCCGGCTCCAACGCCCTCAACACCGCAGAACATATCAAGGCAAAAATGGAAGAGCTGAAGAGCCGTTTTCCCGAGGGGCTTGAATATCGAATCATTTACGATACGACGGTGTTCATCGATGAATCGGTTCATGAAGTGTACAAGACGTTATTTGAAGCGTTTGTTCTCGTATTTATTGTCGTCCTGATTTTTCTTGGCAATTGGCGCGCAACACTGATGCCGATGATTGACGTTCCGGTTTCCCTGATCGGAACTCTCGCCGTCATGGCGATGATGGGCTTTTCGTTGAACAACCTGACGCTCTTTGGCCTGGTGCTGGCTATCGGTATCGTCGTCGATGACGCCATCGTGGTCGTGGAAAACATCGAACGATGGATGGCGACGGGACTGCCGGCGCGCGAAGCCACCATCAAAGCGATGGACGAGATAACCGGCCCTGTCATTGCCATTACGCTGGTCTTGAGCTCGGTGTTCGTTCCGACCGCCTTCCTGGCGGGAATATCGGGCCAGTTCTACCGCCAATTCGCGTTAACCATAGCGGTGTCGGTGATCATTTCGGCGATCAACGCCATGACCATGGCGCCGGCCCGCGCCGTCACTTTGATCAAGCCCCACACCGGTGGGCACCGAGCCGAGGCCCTTCCACCTCAAGGCATCGCTCTCATGGTCGGTTTTATCGTTTATTACTATCTCACGCCTTATGTGCTGTCGCTTGTGGGATTGGCTGCGACGGGTCACGGCGCGGCTCGGGAGACGACGCATGAAGCGGCACATGCGGCGTCGCAATGGGGGGTGTGGGCGGTCCGACTTGGAATTTTCGCCGCAGGGACGCTGCTGGGCTGGACGTTCAGAGGGCTGATCAATGGCTGGATCGGCCGGTTTCTCACTGTGTTCAATCGATTTTTTGACCGTCTCTCTAACGGCTATGGCGTGATCGTCCGTAGCCTCTTGCGGGTAAGTTTCATCGTGCTAGTTATTTACGGCGGATTGTTGGCTCTCACGGTCTGGGGTTTCAACGTCACCCCAAAAGGCTTTATCCCGGAGCAGGACAAGGGCTATTTGGTTGTCAATGCGCAATTGCCAGAAGGCGCTAGTCTGGAACGCACCGATAAAATGGTTGCACAGGTGAGCGAAGCTGCGCGCAAGATCAAGGGCGTGGCCTACACTATCGACGTCCCGGGCTACTCGATTTTGTTGAGCACGAACATCAGCAACGTAGGCGGAATGTTCGTGGTCCTTGACCCTTTCGAAGAGCGCGCGGGCAAGGCCGGACTCAGCGCCAACGAGATTGCCGTGGAGTTGCGCCGGACACTCAGCGTGTTCCAGGAAGCTCGTATCGGTGTATTCAACGCCCCCCCGATCGACGGCATAGGAAGCACGGGCGGGTCCAAGTTCCATGTCCAGGACCGGCGCGCGTCCGGACTGAGGGCGTTAGAGGGCGGCGTGCAATCGATCGTGGAAGCGGGACAGCGCAATCCCTCTTTTACGGGACTGTTTACCTCGTTCGCGGTCGCTCAGCCGCAACTGTTCGTCGACATCGATCGAGAAAAAGCCAAAGCGCAACACGTATCACTGGACGAAATCAATACGACATTACAGGCGTATCTCGGCTCTTTTTATGTCAACGACTTCTCGTTCCAGGGGCGCAACTGGCAGGTCAACATCCAGGCCGATCCCAGTTTCCGAGATAAAACGCCCGATATCGGCCGGTTGGAAGTCCGCAATGACGCCGGCGACCGCGTGCCGTTGGAGACGTTTATAAAAATAAAAAACGCCAGCGGTCCGGCAATCGTCAATCATTACAACCTTTACCCTTCCGCCGAGGTAAATATTATTCCGACGGCTGGGGTGAGCTCCGGTCAAATAATCAGTCACAGCGAGCAACTGGTCGCGGAAGAGTTGCCTTCCACGTTAGGCTTTGAGTGGACCGAACTCACCCTGCAGCAGATTCTCGCCGGAAAAGATTTCCTCACCAAGATCATATTCCCCTTATCGGTGCTGTTCGTGTTCATGGTCTTGGCAGCACAATATGAAAGCTGGTCGCTGCCTTTTGCCATTCTGCTTATTGTGCCGATGTGCCTGTTGGCGGCACTGATCGGCGTGAACCTAGTGCAACTCGATAACGGCATCTTCACGCAGATCGGTTTAATCACACTCATCGGCCTGGCTGCGAAAAACGCGATCCTGGTCGTTGAGTTTTCCAAACAATTGGAAGGTGAGGGCAAAAGCCGGACCGACGCTGTAGTGGAAGCCTCGCGCGTGCGCCTGCGTCCGATTCTCATGACCGCCTTCGCTTTCATTCTCGGTGTAGTGCCGCTGGTGCTCGCGAAAGGAGCCGGCTCCGAGATGCGCTTTGCCTTGGGCGTGGCGGTCTTCAGCGGTATGCTCGGCGTCACATTCTTTGGCCTGGTTTTTACGCCGATATTCTACGATGTGATCCGGCGATTCACGACAAAGACAGTCCCGGCTCCGGTGCACACCGGAGAGATTCATCCCGGTCCCCCTGAAGCTCACGGCTCGTCAGGAAGGCCGCACTAAGATGGCTTTGAGGATTGCGCTTATCCTCGTTCTCTTGCTGGGCGGCTGTACGCTCGGTCCGGATTATATGCGTCCGCCAATCTTAACCCCGGACAGTCACCGTGGGGTCGTCGGAACGCCTGCTACAGAGTCGCTTGCAGATCTCCCCTGGTGGGAACTATTCAGGGATCCCGTAGTCCAGAAGTTGATTCGAGAGGCGCTGCGCAACAACTACGATCTGCGTACAACTGCATCTCGCGTGGAGGAAGCGCGGGCTCAGGTCGGCGTCGTGCGGTCTTTTCTTTACCCTCAAGTCAACTTTAGCGGCAACTGGAACGCGCAGCAGGTCTCGCGGGCAAGCGATCCGCCGCAGTCGAATGGAGGCGATCGACATTTCCAAAATTGGCTCGCCGGCTTCGGCATGGTGTGGGAGGTCGATGTGTTCGGCAGGATCCGGCGTCAAACAGAGGCGGCCGGCGCGGCGCACTACGCTACTGAATGGGATCGCCGCGGCGTGTATCTCGCGCTGGTCGCCGATATCGCGCAATTCTATTTTGATTTGAGAGAGCTGGATCTCGAGCTCGAGATCACCAGGCGCACACTCACACTGAACGATGACACGGTAACCTTTTACCGAAGCCGGTTTGATACCGGTATATCTAATCGGCTGGAAGTGGAGCAGGCGATCGCCAACCGCGCGCGTACGGCGGCGGCTATTCCGGACCTCGAACGCCGGATTGCGCGTCAGGAGCATCTCATCAATTATCTGCTCAGCCACAACCCTGGACCAATTCTACGCGGCGTGGCTCTGACGGATCAATACTACCCGCCGACGATTCCGGCCGGCTTGCCGTCGGCACTGCTGGAGCGCCGCCCCGACGTGCAAAGCGCCGAGCAGTTGCTGGTAGCCGCTAACGCCGATATCGGCGCGGCGAAGGCGCTCTTCTTTCCCACCGTCTCGCTGAGCTCGACGCTTGGCGCTGTCAGCCACGATTTCTCCAACCTCGTCGACAAGCGCGCAGCGATCTGGTCGGTAACCGGCGGTTTCCTACAACCGCTTTTTCAGGGCTGGCGGCTGTTCTGGAACTATGAAGGAACCAAGGCGCGCTTCGATCAGGCGCTTGCTCAATACGAGAAGGCCGCTCAAAACAGCTTCCGCGAAGTCGCTGATGCGCTGGTAACCATTGATAAACTCAAGGTTGAACGCGAGGAGAAAGAAGCGCAGGTTACGGCATTGCAAAATGCCAGCAATCTTTCGCGGCAACGTTACGATGCCGGCTATTCAAACTATCTGGAGATCTTAATCGCCGATCAGCAACTGTTTGACTCGGAGCTATTGCTGGCCAGGCTGCGCGGCGCACAGCTCAATGCCATGGTGCAGCTCTACCGCGCGCTCGGCGGCGGATGGCAACCGTAGCTGTGACGATCAACTGGCTTTTCATCTTTATCCCGGTTGCCATCATGCTTGAGTACGGTTGGCCAGGAGCGCATACGTGGATCTTCTTTGCGGCGTGCCTGGCCATTATCCCCATTGCGCGGCTTATTGTAGAGGGTACGGAACACATCGCCTCACGAACGGGTGACGCCGTCGGCGGATTGCTCAACGCGACCTTCGGCAACGCCCCCGAATTGATCATCGCGGTGGTCGCGCTGAGAGCCGGACTATTCGATATGGTGCGGGCTTCGCTCATTGGAGCAATTCTGGCGAATCTTCTGCTGGCTCTGGGAGTCGCCTTTCTGCTGGGAGGACTACGTTATCACACTCAGGAATACAACCCGGGGGCCACGCGGGTCTACAGCTCGATGATGCTCATCGCCGTTATCAGCCTGGTCGTACCCAGCACGTTCAGCAGATTCTTTTCGTCAGAAGCCACGATGCGCCAGGAGCAACTCCTCAATTTAGGCGTGGCGGTCGTCCTTTTGATTGCCTATGGCCTCTATCTTCTCTTCATGCTGAAGACTCATCCCGAATTTTTCTCCGCTACAGGCGATCAAGAAGAACGTCATGGCGAGCGCGCGCAATGGGGCCTTCCAAGGGCTGGCAGCAGCCTGCTCATTGCATCCGTTTTGGCGGCGTGGATGAGCGAGATCCTGGTCGGTGCAGCCGAGGGAACCGGCAAGTCGCTGGGCATGTCGCAGACCTTCATTGGCATTGTCTTGCTGGCGATTGTCGGTGGAGCTGCGGAAAGCGGATCGGCAATCGCTATGGCGCGGAAGAACAAGATCGATCTTACGATGGGCATCGCGCTCGGCAGTTGTATCCAGATCGCGCTGTTTGTCGCCCCTGCGCTGGTGCTTGTGAGTTACGCGGTTGCCCCGCAGCCGCTGAACCTTTCGTTCGGCAGGGCGGAGCTTGGGTCGATGTTCCTCGCCGTGTTGATCGGCGCGATGGTGTCGGGAGACGGGCGATCGAATTGGTATAAGGGCGTACAACTCATTACGGTGTACGTCATCATGGCATTCCTGTTTTACTTCCTACCGGAGACGGCGTCGCGATGAGCGAAGTCATTAAGGATCGAGCCGGGAGCCTGCATGCGCTCCAAAGTGCATACTTCTCGCGACGCTACGCGATCCTATTCTACATGCTCTTGCTCACTATGGTGGCCGCGCCGATTGTCACTGCCCTCGAGTTGACGGGCGCCCTGATGGAGTCATTTCTAGCCGCCAGCCTGCTTGCCGCAGTGGCTCCGGTCGGCACGGGTAAAGACCGCCGTATTCTACTGACCATTGTGGCGGTGGTGTGGCTGGCGCGCCCGATAACTGCGTGGTTTGATCATCCGGCGCTCTCGGTGATGACACTCGTGATGTGGACGCTGATTGGGCTGTTCGCAGCGGCTGGTGCTTTACGGTTTGCCATGCGCGCCGCGTCGGTCGATGCCGAGCATGTGTATGCGGCCCTCAGCGCCTACTTACTCGCCGGCATCTTCTTCGGTCTCTTGTACTGGGTCATCGAGCAGATCTGGCCCGCTACCTTTACTGTCACCGACCACTTCTCCCGTGCGAGCGCGATGTATTTCAGTTTCGTCACGTTGGCAACGCTCGGCTATGGCGATATCGTGCCGCGCACCGATGTCGCCCGCGGCTTGGCTATTGTTGAAGGGGTCGGAGGCCAACTCTTCCTGGCAGTGATGGTTGCGCGCCTGGTGAGTTTATATGTGAGGGGCAAGGCGGGAGATTGAGGTTAGTTTCGCGGCTACCGCTTTGCGCGTCAACCCTATGTCGAACAGGCGTGGCGAATCGCGGATCCCATCTTGGTTATCCATTGGTTTTCTCCCCTCTTATTCGAAGCGTCTTCAAGCGTTTTGCGCCGCCAACCACGTCTTGTGATGTCCGCGAATCAGGGCGATGGCCGCATCTGCATCAGCTACGCAATGCGGGATTGTCATATCCGCAACGTTTGCTAAAGGCGGATCGACAGACAGCATAGAATTACGCGCCCACTCGATCAGGCCCGGCCACATTTTCCCGACCAGAATCAGCGGTGTGTCCTGAAGATGGCGCACCTGCAGCAGTTGCCAGATCATCATCGTTTCCAGAACCGTGCCGATGCCTCCCGGCGCGACGATGAAGGCGTTGGAGGCAAGCACGAACTGGTGTAGGCGCGTAAAAAAGGTTCGATGCTCGAACGCCTGGGTCACAAACGCATTGACTTCCTGTTCAAAGGGTAAATCAACTCTGATCCCGACCGACTGGGCATGTTCCGGGAAGGCGGCGGCTCCTTCGTTGGCGGCCTGCATCAGTCCCGGACCGCCGCCGGTGATAATATCGCAACCCATCTCGGCCAGCGCTGCGGCGAGCCGCTTGGTCTCTTCGTACGCGAACGTTCCCGCCTTGACCCGCGCCGAGCCAAAAATTGTGACACGGTAGCGGGGGTTCTGGGACGGCCGAAGCCGTGTCAGATTGTTGACGACTTCCCACAGATCGAGGATCGAGTGTACGAGAACGTTCTTCACACTTTCCTCGTCGGCCAAGCTGATCACATCGGATTTGGTATCAGGGGATTCATGCTTGCTCATAACGACTAGCTCCTCTTTTCCCTCGTCTCGTATCTTGACAAATACGGGGCCTCCGGTGTGTCTCCGTCGAGCTACGACACCAGCGCCGCGGTAATGGCTTCTTGCAGCGTAGCCAGGCCGGCGCTGACATCCGCACCAAGATGCGCGCGTAGCGCGCGGCGGTCGCGCTCCACCAGGACCTGGAAATCACCACGGGCTTGGGCCGCCTTGACCACGCCGAACGTGTAAGTGTGTCCCGGCACGGGCACATCGACGGCATCATCGCACGTGATCTGCAGAAATACGCCCGTGTTTGGCCCACCCTTGTACAATTGCCCTGTTGAGTGCAGGAAGCGCGGCCCAAATTCCAGGCAGGTGGCGATGCGCTTGGCATCACGAACGCCGTGGCGCATCGTCTGCAACGTTCGTTCATACGCCTCATTCATCTGTATATACGCGAGAAGCGCAAAATAATCGGCCGCGCCGAGTCGGTTCAGATGCGCCTTCATATAATTCTCCAGCGTGTGACGACCGCTTATCATCTGCCGCAAGGCAGTCGCATTCTTCTCATCCGTGAATAGCCGGATCCCGTCTCCTGTAAAAATCGGCGTCTCTGTGGGCAATACTCCGGTGCGTTCGTACTCGGCGGTCAGCTTCCGCGTCGCCGTCTTACTCGCCTCCACATCCGGCTGATCAAATGGGTGAATGCCGAGAATGGACCCGGCCACTGCGGTTGCGATCTCCCAGCGGAAGAATTCCTCCCCCAGATCGTAAGGATCATCCACCCCAATGCGTACAACGGGGTGATCGGCTTGTTCCAGCGCGTCGACGGATATATCCTGTGCCGCATCCGGCGCCGACAGTAATCTCAGATAGACAAAGATGCGGTCGCGGCCATACATCTCAGGTGTGCCGAGCGCCTCGCGATCAATCGGAATCAATCCCTTACCCTCTTTCCCCGTTGACTCCGCTACCAACTGCTCTAACCAGGCGCCAAGACCATCAATGCCCGGCGAAGCAATGATCGTCACCTTGTCGCGGCCGAATGTATTCGCGGCCGTACCGAGGACGACGCCGAGCACGGCACCCGGATTTTCTTCAACCGGCACCGACGGCATACAAGCATAGACCATCTCCTCTGTCCGATCCAACAACTTCGCCACATCCACTCCCATGATGGCCGCCGGAACCAATCCGAAATCGGAGAGCGCCGAATAGCGACCGCCGATATTCGCCCATCCGAAGAAGACGCGTCGAAAGCCGTCGCTCTCGGCCACCTGCTGCATCTTTGAGCCGGGATCGGTGATGGCGATGAAATGGCTGCCGGCTTCTTTCGGGCCAACGAGATGCTTGACGCGGTCAAAGAAATACTGCTTGAAAATGTTGGGCTCGAGGGTCGAGCCCGATTTGCTGGAGACGATGAAGAGGGTGTTTTTCAGATTGACTGTGTTCTCAAGAGCCTTCACCTGGGCCGGGTCGGTCGAATCGAGCACGTAAAGTTCCGGATACCCGCTGATTCTACCAAAGGTCATCTTCATCACTTCAGGACAGAGACTTGATCCCCCCATGCCCAACAGCAGGACATGAGAGAAGCCGGCGCTCTTGGCCGCTTCTGTAATGCTCGTCAGGCGCCCGATATGCGCCAATTGGTCGTTTGTGATCCCGAGCCAGCCAAGCCACTCCGCTTCATCTCTACCGGTCCATAGCGACGCATCCCGGCTCCAGAGCCGTCTGACCGTGCCCTGGGCGCGCCACTCCGCCAATACACCTTTTACCGCAGCGGCCAGTGGCTCGGGCAGCGTGTACGTCAGGCGATTGATTTTCCCCGCCCCCGCTTCCTTACTTTGCTTCTCCACAGCCTTCAGCAGCTTCTCGAAGGCATCCGAGAAAAGCTGCACCCCCTCAGCGAGCAACGTGTCGGTCGCGTCTTTCATGGAGATTCCGACTTCCGCAAGCATGTCCATCGTGTCGCGGGCGGAATCGACGTCCTCCGTAAGACTTGCGCGTGGCCTCCCGTGGTCGCGAAACGCTTCAAAAGTCGCAGGAGGAATCGTGTTAACGGTATCGGGCCCGATCAGTTCTTCTACGTAGACGACATCGCGGAAATTGGGATTTTTCACGCTCGTGCTGGCCCATAACAAGCGCTGCGTGCGCGCACCCAGTTCGGCTAAGACCTGCCAGCGTCGGCCGCCGAAGAGTTCCTGATAACGTTGGTAGGTGAGCTTGGCGTTGGCAATCGCCACCTTGCCGGTCAGGCCACGCAGCACGCTCTGCTCCGTTGCATTCGTCGTCGACTGTAACCGTGCCGCAATGAGCGCATCGATTGCGGTATCAATCCGGCTGATAAAGAAACTGGCCACACTGGCCACCCGCTTCGGGTCACCGCCGCGGGCGACAAATGTCTCCAACCCCGCAATGTACGCTTCCGCCACCTGCTCGTACACTTCCCGCGCAAAGAGCAGCGTCACATTGACATTGATGCCCTCGCTGATGAGTTGCCGGATGGCGGGTATGCCCTCTGGAGTAGCCGGTACTTTGACCATCAGATTAGCGCGTCCCACCGCTTGCCATAATCGCCGGACTTCGTCCAGCGTGCCGGCCGTATCGTGTGCGAGGAACGGCGAAACCTCCAGGCTCACGTATCCATCACGCTGCAACGTCTCCTCGTACACAGGGTGCAGCGCATCGGCGGCATCCTGGATATCGCGGATCGCGAGCATCTCATAGAGCGTCTTCGCATCCAGCACCCGCGCTTCCGGCGCCTCGAGAATCTCCTTGTAATCCGAACTCCCGGCGACCGCTTTTTCGAAGATAGCCGGATTGGAGGTCACACCCCGCAAGCCGTCTTCATCGATCAGGCGGCGCAACTCCCCGCTGGTGATCAGGTTACGGCGTATATAATCGAGCCATACCGACTGGCCGAAGAGCTGCAGCTTGCGCAATCGGTTCTCCATCGCTGTCATTGTCCGGGACTCCTATTCGCGGCCATCGACACTGCAATGCCGCTGCCGACATTCCTCGCGTTCACACGGTTTCCCATCCGGACATGAGTCCAGCCTCATATCTCTACGACGTCGCCCAAATTGGGACACTCCGATCTCAAGCCATGCCGTGAACGGATAAGCTCTGATAATGCTTTTCTCGCCCGGTTCTCGCCGTGGGTGATGATTACGCGGGGCCGCGAAGGCGCGACAACAGCGAACCAGTTCAGCAGGTCGTCCTGTCCGGCATGGGCGCTCAATCCCCCCATGGTGTGAATCGAAGCGCGAACGACGCATTCTTCGCCAAGGATGGAGACCGACTTCGCGCCCTCAACGAGTCGTCGACCAAGGGTTCCGGGCGATTGAAAGCCCACGATCAGAACAGCCGTTTCCGGCCGGTAAAGATTATGCCGCAGATGGTGCACGATTCGCCCGCCGGTGCACATGCCATTGCCGGCCATGATCATACACGGCCCTTTCACGGTATTGAGCTCCCTGGATTCATTGGCCGTCGAACAGAAGCGTACGCTCTGAAGTTGGCGACGCAACTCGCCGGATTTCACCATGGCCTGCGCTTCCTCATCGAATAGCTCGTTATGCCTGCCGTACACCTTCGTCGCCTCAATTGCCAAAGGACTATCGACATACACCGGAAATCGCGGCAGCGTCTTGTTACGGAATGCTGCCGCCAAGAGGTAGAGCAGCAACTGGGTTCGCCCGACCGCAAACACCGGCACGAGAATCTTAGCCCTGGCCTCGATCGCCTTTTCGACAATGTGTCGCGCCTCGACGGCGGTCTCGAGAAGCGACCGATGATTTCGATCTCCATAGGTCGATTCCATAATGACCGCATCGGCGCGCTCGAAGGGAACAGGATCGTTGAGCAACGGCGCCCCACGCGGCCCAAGGTCGCCGGAAAAAACCACGACCTTTTTTCGGCCGCCCTCCTCCACGGTCAGCTCGACGCTGGCCGAGCCGATCACATGCCCGGCATCCACCAAACGCACCTGAACGCCCGGCGCGACTTGCACGAGCTGATCGTAGGCGATAGCCCTGACCAACGGACGCAACCCACGCACATCCTTCTCTTCATAGAGCGGTTCGAGCGGTGCCAGACCGGAGCGCGCTCTTTTTCGGTTCTCACGCTCAAGATCGGCTTGTTGGAGATAAAACGCATCGCGCAGGATCAACGTCGCCACATCGATCGTCGCTTGAGTCGTATAGATCGGACCCTGATACCCATACTTGGTGAGCAGCGGCAAGCGTCCCACATGGTCGAGATGCGCATGGGTGAGCACCACTGCATCGAGCCTGCCGCCTTCGAGTTTCGCTCGGTGGCGATTCTTCGCCCGCTCTTCCTTGCTGCCTTGGAACAATCCGCAATCAACCAGTACGCTCGCGTGCTTCGTGGTGACGTGATAGGCAGAGCCGGTGACGTCACCCGTTGCGCCGTGGAAGTAGATCTTCATCTGTGCCCCTCTCCATCGTTGTCACTCGCCACTCGGCCTTCGTCACTCGCTAGTGTAGTGCGTCTAACACTTCTTTACATTCACCGTTCACCCTGAGCCTGTCGAAGGGTGCAGCGTTTCGGCCACTTCCGTTCATGGATTCGACAAGCTCACCACGAACGGAATGTAAAGGGATTTAGGATAAATCACACTAATACGGCCAGGTCCAGTTGGCGACCTCCAGCCGGTCGGTGCCATGCTCGTGCGCATAGCGCAGATTGTCGATGATGGCGTTCTTCATCTCTTCCTTTAAATGCGCCGCCTTCGTGCGCAGCCTCGGCACCCGATCGATCACGTCGATGACCAGATGGAAACGGGAGGTTTCGTTCAGCATCGCCAGCTCCATCGGAGTATTGATGTTGCCCTTTTCCTTGTAGCCGCGCACGTGCAGGTTGTCGTGCCCCTTGAAACGGTACGAGAGCTTGTGGATGAGCCAGGGATAGCCGTGGAAGTTAAAGATGATCGGTTTATCCGTGGTGAACAGGCTGTCGAACTCGCGCTCCGTTGAGCCGTGCGGATGCTCGGATACCGGCTGCAACTTGAACAGATCCACCACGTTGACGAAGCGCAGCTTCAGATCCGGTACCCGTTCGCGCAGGATCGCGGCGGCGGCCAATGCCTCCATAGTGACCACATCGCCGCAGGACGCCAACACGACATCCGGCTCCTCGCCCGCATCAGTGCTCGCCCGTCCCCAGATGCCGAGACCCTTGGCGCAGTGAATGATCGCCTCATCCATTGTAGCAAATTGTAGATGCTTCTGTTTATCGGCAACGATGACGTTAATGCAGTCCGTGCTGCGCAGACACTGATCCGCGACGGCCAGAAGCGTATTGGCGTCCGGCGGCAGATAGACACGCGTGACCGATGGACCCTTGTTGGTCACCAGATCAATGAATCCGGGATCCTGATGAGAAAAACCGTTGTGGTCCTGGCGCCAGACCGTAGACGACAGCAGGATATTCTCGGAAGCGACCGAGGCCCGCCACGAAACATGATTCTTGCTGATATCCAGCCACTTGGCGTGCTGGTTGAACATGGAATCGATGACATGGGCAAAGGCTTCATACGTATGAAAAAACCCATGACGGCCTGTGAGCAGATATCCCTCCAGCCAGCCGATTAACGTGTGCTCGGACAGCATCTCCATCACGCGCCCATCGCGGGACAGCTCACCGCCATCAGCGTCCTCCGGCAACATATCCGCCATCCAGATCTTTTTGCTCACCTCGTAGACGGCCTGGAGCCGGTTCGAGGCGGTCTCGTCGGGACCAAAGACGCGGAAATTAGCCATGTTGTTCTTCATCACATCGCGCAGGTACTCGCCCAGGGGTTTGGTGTTCTCGTATTCTACTGCGCCTCGGGTAGGAACTTCTACAGCGTATTTGCGAAAGTCGGGAAGCTTGAGTTCTTTGCGCAATAGCCCGCCGTTGGCATGAGGGTTGGCGCTCATACGCCGATGTCCTTTGGGCGCCAGGGCCTTGAGTTCGGGTACGAGCGTGCCGCTCGCATCGAACAGTTCCTCAGGCTTATAGCTTTGCATCCAGTCTTCCAGGAGCTTCAGGTTCGCCGGATTGTCGCGCACGTCGGCAAACGGTACCTGGTGCGAGCGCCAGCAAGCCTCCACCTTGTGTCCTCTAATCTCCTTCGGCCCGGTCCAACCCTTGGGGGAACGCAGTACGATCATGGGCCAGCGGGGCCGGACGGGATTATTCGATTCCCGTGCCATTTTCTGCTGGGCACAAATCTCGCCGATCGCCGCTTCCAACGTGGCCGCCATCTTTTGATGCATCTGCGCGGGATCGCTCCCTTCCACGAAATAGGGCGTGTAGCCATAGCCGACAAACAGCGCTTCTAATTCCTCGTGGCTCACACGTGAAAGGATGGTGGGATTGGCGATCTTATAGCCGTTGAGGTTCAGGATCGGCAGCACCGCGCCATCGCGCACGGGGTTGATGAACTTGTTGGAATGCCACGCCGTAGCAAGCGGCCCGGTCTCCGCCTCGCCGTCACCCACCACGCAGGCGACGATCAGATCGGGGTTGTCGAGCGCCATGCCGTAGGCATGCGAGAGACTGTAGCCGAGCTCGCCGCCTTCATGGATGGAGCCGGGAGTTTCCGGAGTGACGTGGCTCCCGATATGGCCGGGGAAGGAGAACTGTTTGAAGAACTTCTGCATCCCTTCCGCATCCTCGCTCTTGTCCGGATAGATCTCGGAGTAGGTGCCTTCGAGATATGCCGGTCCCAGCACCCCAGGCGCGCCGTGGCCGGGCCCGGCCACGAAAATGACGTCGAGATCATGCTTGACGATCATCCGGTTCAGGTGTAACCACACGAAGGACAGCGCCGGGCTTGCGCCCCAGTGGCCAAGCAGCCGGTGCTTCACATCTTCAGTCTTTAAGGGCTCCTTGAGCAGCGGGTTATCCTTGAGATAGATCATGCCTACCGAAAGGTAATTACAGGCCCGCCAATACGCATTCATCAGTTCCAGCTCTTGATGAGTTAATGGATTGTCCATGGCAGCCTCCTATTTGTTTCCGAACGTTCTTTTATTGACCTCGAGACGCGGCACCTTCTAAGTGGATAGTTCTCATTTACCCTCCTTTATTCATGCAGAGTGCGCCTCTACATGTGTGGGAGTGTTCTCGGCTCCGCTTCATTTACATTCCCCGGTGGCATGAGCATGGCGTTCCACCGCTTCACCGCCGGGATACCGCGGTAGTAGCTCAAGATGTTCAGCGTTGCCGTATCGAGCAGAAAGTGACAGCCCGCCTGGGCTGGCAGTCCAAGCCACCGAGCCGCAAAGACTCTGACAATATGGCCGTGCGCAAAAAGGGCGACGTGCCCTTTTACCGCGCGGACTCGTGTAATCACCCGATCGGCCCGGGCGCCGACCTGCTCAGGGCTTTCCCCACCAGGGCAGCCGTCGATGAAAAGCATCCACTCCGGCGCCTGCGCATGGATCTGTTCCGGGGTCAGGCCTTCGTATTCACCATAGTTCCATTCCATCAGATCGCGATCGATTTCAGCGCGCACACCCAGGCCGCCTAACTCGCACGTCTCCCGAGCGCGCTGAAGCGGGCTCGTCAGCACCAGCGCAAAGATCTCGTTAGCCAATACCGGCTCCAACAGCTTGGCCACCTTGCGGCCATTCTCGGTGAGCGGAATATCGGTGATTCCGGTGTGCTGCCCGCTTACACTCCACTCCGTCTCACCATGTCGGATGAGATACACTTGCTGGGTCTGCCCGGTCATCTCCACCCTCATCCAGCGACCCCTGCCAGCGCCCCTGTGATGAGCGCTTGCGCCTCCTCCTGAATGCGTCGCAGGTGCTCGCTTCCGCGAAAGCTTTCCGCATATAGTTTATAGACCTCTTCTGTGCCGGACGGACGCGCCGCGAACCAACCATGCGCAGTCATAACCTTCAAGCCGCCGATGGCCGCCCGGTTTCCTGGCGCGGTCGTGAGCATCGCCTCAATCGGTTCACCGGCAAGCTCGGATGCCTTGACATCCTCCGGCGAGAGCTTGAGGAGCGCCGCCTTTTGTCTGGCTGTCGCCGGAGCATCGATGCGCTCATACACCGGAGCGCCGAGCTCGCGGGTAAGATCCCGGTACAGCTCGGACGGGTCGCGGCCGGTCCGCGCCATCATTTCGACCGCAAGAAGGTCCATGATGATACCGTCCTTGTCGGTCGCCCATGCCGTGCCGTCGCGCCGTAAAAACGACGCTCCCGCGCTCTCCTCGCCGCCAAAGCCCAGCGATCCGTCGAGCAGGCCGGACACGAACCATTTGAATCCCACCGGTACTTCGACCAGAGCGCGCCCAATCTTGGCGGCCACACGGTTAATGAGGCTGCTGCTGACTATGGTTTTACCGATGGCCGCATCCGGGCGCCAACCTGGACGGTGGGTAAAGAGATAACAGATCGCCGCGGTCAGGTAATGGTTGGGATTCATCAGTCCTGCGGTGCGGGTGACGATGCCGTGTCGGTCATGATCGGTATCGTTGCCAAAGGCGATGTCGAAGCGGTCTTTGAGCGCGATGAGCTTTGCCATGGCGTGGGGAGACGAACAGTCCATGCGGATTTTGCCGTCCCAATCCAGGGACATGAAGCTGAAGGTCGGGTCCACGGTGGTGTTCACCACCTCCACCTGCACACTGTATCGTTCGACAATCGGCCGCCAGTACGCCACGCCCGCTCCACCAAGCGGATCGACTCCGATCTGGAGACCGGCGCTTCGGATGACGTCCATATCCACCACCGAAGCCAGGTCGCTTACGTACGATCCGACATAATCATACGCACGAGTTGTGGCGACATGGCGGGCTCGTTCGTAAGCGATTCTCGCCACGTTTTTCAGGCCGCTCGACAGGAGCTCGTTGGCCCTTTCTTCAATCCAACGGGTGACATCCGTATCCGCCGGCCCGCCGTGCGGCGGGTTATATTTGAAGCCGCCGTCTTCCGGCGGATTGTGCGACGGCGTGATCACAATGCCGTCCGCCACACCGGCCGTCCGGCCTCGGTTATATACGAGAATGGCATGGGAGATGGCAGGGGTAGGTGTATAGCCGTCATCGCAATCGATCATGGTCTCGACCCCGTTTGCTGCGAGCACCTCCAGGGCAGTCGCGAAGGCCGGCTCGGACAGCGCGTGCGTATCTTTTCCGATATAGAGAGGGCCGGTGATGCCCCGGCTGTTGCGGTAGTCGCAGATCGCCTGGGTGATGGCCAAGACGTGTTCCTCATTGAACGAGCCGCGGATTGACGAGCCTCGGTGACCGCTGGTGCCGAAACTCACCCGTTGTGCGCGATCCGTGATATCGGGCTTGTGCGCGTAGTATTCTTGTCGAAGCGTATCAATATCGACCAGAAGCTCCTTCGGAGCGGGCTTGCCGGCAAGGGGATGAATCGTCATTGGATCACCTCGCTTGTGAAACGCCTTCGGCGGTCGCTTGAAGCGCCAGCGCGAGCAGGACCACCGAACGCGGCTGCACTACATACGTGGCCTGCGCCACTGACGGCGCCTTCTCCCAGAGAGAGATATCATCAGGTGACGCCAGCGCGGTGTCGACACAGCGCCGCCAGCATTGCCGACTTTCCGCCGGGATAGGGGGTAGCTCAAACGTCAACGGCTCCCAATAGGCGTTGAGCATCGCGTGAAGGAGAAAACGCGCGCGCAGGCTTCGCAGCGTAAAGGCCAGGGCGTGCGAGTGCTCGCTCCAGTCCGGGCGGTTGAGCGCCACCCCGTGCCACTTGATTTCTGCCCGCTGTAAGAGTTGATTCAGGCTGAGATTGTCCTCTTCTGCCACCACATCGCGGCGTCGGCGAAACGCATTGAGTAATTTGGCGAACCGGTGGATGTCGGCGTGCCGCTCCAGTAAGCTCCAGTCACACCAACTGATATCGTTGTCCTGGCAATAGGCGTTGTTGTTGCCCCGCTGGGTGCGACGCACCTCGTCGCCCATGAGCAACATCGGCGTGCCGACCGCCAGCAACTCCAGCGTGAAAAAGTTCTTCACCTGGCGATTGCGCAGTGCCTCGATCCCCGCATCGTCGGTCGGCCCTTCTGCGCCGCAGTTCCAGCTCAGGTTGTCATCCGAGCCGTCGCGATTGTTCTCACCGTTGGCCTCGTTGTGCTTGTGATTGTACGAGACCAGATCATTGAGGGTGAAGCCGTCGTGACAGGTGACGAAATTGACGCTCTGCTCGGCCTCCCGTTCCTCGTGGCCGTATATGTCCGGACTGCCCAACAGCCGGGTGGCGACGCGCGGCACCGAGCCGTTGTCGCCCTTCAGAAAGCTCCGCACATCGTCGCGGAATCGGCCGTTCCACTCCTGCCACGCGTCGCCGAGGAAGCTGCCCACCTGATAGAGTCCCCCGGCGTCCCAGGCCTCCGCAATCAGCTTGGTACCGGCCAACAGGGGATCCGATTCGATGTCCCAGAGGACAGGCGGGTTCGGCAACGGACGGCCCGCCTCGTCTCGAGACAAAATCGATGCAAGATCAAAGCGGAAGCCGTCCACATGCATCTGAGTCACCCAATAGCGCAGGCTATCCTGGATCAGCCGGCGCACAATCGGCTGGTTGGCGTTCAGCGTGTTGCCACAGCCGGTATAGTCGGCATACCTCGATTTGTCTTTTTCGAGAATGTAGTAGAGGTTATTGGCCAGACCCCGAAAGCACAACGTCGGCCCGTTCGGCCCGCCTTCCGTGGTGTGATTGAATACCACGTCAAGGATGACCTCGATGCCGGCGCGATGCAGCGCCTTGACCGTGTCGCGAAATTCATCCAGCACCGCGAGCGGTCCCTGTCGCGAACTGTACGCATGATGCGGTGCGAAAAATGAGACCGGCTGATACCCCCAGTAGTTCACGCGGCCTTCCGGCGCATCCTGCGGGTCGAACTGAAAAACCGGCAACAGCTCGACGGCGGTGACACCGAGGTCTTGAAGATAAGGAATTTTTTCGATCAACCCGGCGTATGTCCCTCGCTTCGCGGGCGCTACGCCAGAGCTGGGATGGCTGGTGAAACCGCGGACGTGCATTTCGTAAATCACCGTTTCGGCAAAGGGCCGCTTGAGCGGCAGGTCGCCTTCCCAGTCGTAGCGGCCGGGATCGGCCACGACACTTTTCATCGCGGCGGCTGTGTTGTCGCCGGGTCGGCTCGCGGCTTTGCGGTCGTAGCCTTCGGGAACCGCAATAGCCAGGCCATACGGGTCGAGGAGAAGCTTTTTACCATCAAATCGCAGACCGTGTTCGGGCGCAAACGGCCCATGAGCGCGGTAAGCGTACACCTGGCCAGGCTTGAGGTCAGGTACAAAGACATGCCAGTAGTGATAGGTGCGGTGCCGATTAGGATCGAGCGAGATGATCTTCGGCGGCTTTGCGGCATTCTGGTCGTCGAAGAGCAACAGCTCAACCAGAGTAGCATCCCTCGAGAATACGCTGAAGTTGACGCCGCCTGGACAGACAGTAGCGCCGAGAGGAGCGCTGTCGCCTTTATTGGTCATATCGATGGTTACCTCTATGCCTTGTCTATTGTTCATCGGGCCGTAGTGCTGCGCCTTATAACTTCACCGTCACCGGCTGCACATTCCAGATCTCCTCGCAGTATTCGCCGATGGCGCGGTCGGATGAGAACTTACCGCCGCGCGCGGTGTTCAGGATCGACATGCGTGTCCATTGATCTTCGTCCTGCCACGCCGAACTCACCTGTTCCTGACAAGCAACATAGGCTGCGTAGTCGGCCAGGACCAGAAACGGATCGGACTGGGTCAGGTTCTCAACCATGGGGCGGAATACCTCAGTATCGCCGCGCGAGAAGTGGCCGCCACCGATGAGTTCCAGCACCGCGCGCAACTCGGCGTTGCCTTCAACATAACCGGCCGGCCGGTAGCCTTCGCGCTTGATGCGCTCCACCTCCTCAGCCGTGAGCCCGAACAGGAAGAAATTGTCCGCTCCGGCCTCCTCGCGTATTTCGACATTGGCGCCGTCCAGCGTGCCAATGGTCAGCGCTCCGTTGAGCATAAACTTCATGTTGCCGGTACCCGAAGCCTCTTTGCCGGCAGTGGATATTTGCTCAGACAGATCGGCAGCCGGATAGATGATATGCGCGTTCTGGACGTTAAAATTGGGCACGAAGGCGACCTTCATCCGCGTATTTACCTCAGGGTCGGCGTTGACTGTCTCGGCAACGGCGTTGATGAGCTTGATGATGCGCTTGGCCATAAAATAGCCGGGCGCGGCCTTGCCACCGAAGATGAAAGCGCGCGGCGGAATCTTTAGTGCCGGGTTCTCCTTGAGCCGACGGTACAGCGTGACAATATGCAGCATATTCAGATGCTGGCGTTTGTATTCATGGATGCGCTTGACCTGGATGTCGAACAGCCAGTCGGGGTCAAGCTCGATGCCGGTATGCGCGCGGACATACGCGGCCAGACGTTGCTTATTGGCGCGCTTGACCGCGCGCCACTCTTGCCGAAATGCGGCGTCTTCGACATGGGACTCGAGCTTACGGAGCGTTCCCAACTCCACCGGCCACCGATCGCCGAGTGTACGATTGAACAGCTCGCGCAGCCCCGGATTGGCGAGCGCCAGGAAGCGGCGCGGCGTGACGCCGTTGGTCTTGTTGCTGAAGCGATCCGGCCACAGTTCAAAGAAGTCCTTCAGCACACTGGCTTTGAGGAGGTCGGAATGCAGCGCCGCAACGCCGTTGACGGCATGACTTCCGACGGTGGCGAGATGCGCCATACGAACTCGTTTGTCACCCTCCTCGCCGATCAGCGACATCCGCCTCACACGCGCTTCGTCACCCGGGAAACGCGCGCGTACCTCATCGAGGAAACGGCGGTTGATCTCGCAGATAACCTCCAGATGTCGCGGCAGCCACTCCCGGAACATCGGCAGCGGCCAGGTCTCCAGTGCCTCGGGCAGCAGCGTGTGGTTGGTGTAGCCGAAGGTTTCTACGGTGATCTCCCACGCCCTCTCCCAATCGAGCCGCCGTTCGTCTACCAACAGACGCATCAGTTCGGCGACGCCTATCGACGGATGCGTGTCGTTGAGCTGCACGGCAAAGCGTTGCGCGAAATGCTCCACCGGCACGCCGGCCAGATCGAGTATGTGCAGCATATCCTGCAGGGAGCAGGAAACAAAGAAATACTGCTGCCCCAGGCGCAACCGCTTGCCGATCTCCGGCTCATCGTTGGGATAGAGCACCTTGGTCACGGTCTCGGAGATCAGCTTCTCGTCCACCGCCTGGTAGTAATCGCCGACATTAAAGGCCTGGAAGTCGAATGACTCGACGGCCTCGGCGCTCCACAGCCGCAGGGTGTTGCAGGTGTTGACGCCATAACCCTGGATCGGCGTATCGTAGGCGATGCCCTTCACCACCCGGTACGGTACCCAGCGCACGCAATGCCGGCCCTCTTCATCCCGGTAATGCTCGGTGTGGCCTCCCCAGTTGACGTAATAGGCGACCTCGGGCTTAGCGATCTCCCAGGGATTGCCGCGGCGCAGCCATTTATCGGTGATCTCAGTCTGCCAGCCATCATGGAACTCCTGATCGAAGATGCCGAACTCATAGCGGATACCGTAGCCGACCGCCGGGCGCTGCAGCGTCGCCAGCGAATCGAGATAACAGGCGGCGAGCCGTCCCAGGCCGCCATTGCCCAACCCCGGCTCCTCCTCGCACGCCAGGACGGCATCGAGGTCCTGGCCGAGTTCGGCCAGCGCAGTGCGCGCCGCCTGTTCGATGCCGAGGTTCAACAGGTTGTTGCCCAAATGCGGCCCCATAAGGAATTCCGCCGAGAGATAGCACGCAATCTTCCGGCCCAGATCGACATAGGTCTGGATGGTGCTCATCCAACGGTGCTGCATGCGGTCTCGCACCGCAAGCGCAAGCGCGCGGTAATAGTCGTGTGGGCTCGCGACCGCCGCCGGGTGCCCGAGAGAATAGCGCAGGTGATCGATGACGGCCTGCCGAAGGTCGGCGGCCTGCATGCCGGTCCGCGCATCCGCCTCCGCCAGCGTTGCGGCGGCTTTCGGCGAGAACGTTCTCGTGCGTTTGGAGGGAGTCTTGATGTTCATGGTTACCAGTCCTCCTCAAAGTCGTTGAGAGTGCGCCCAACTCTGACGGGGGTACGCTCCGGCGCCGCTGAACCATCACCCACGGCGTCCACGCGCGGTTGGCGATCTCGTCTGCGCCGCCGTCATGTCCCGTTGAGCAGGCGGCGTGTGTAGCGCGCGATCATCAACTCCTCGTTTGTCGGTATCACCCAAGCCGCCGCGCTCGCGTTCGGTGCGCTGATGAGCGGCCCGCCGGCCGCGTTCGCTTCGGGGTCCAGCCTCACGCCCAGCCACGCCGCATCACGACACACCCGCTCGCGGATGGGGACGGCGCGCTCGCCGATGCCCGCCGTGAAGACGATGGCGTCGAGCCCGCCGAGCGCCGCCGCCAGGGAGCCCAACTCGCGCCGGATACGATAGACGAAGAGATCGACGGCGAGCGCGGCGCGAGGGTCGTCGCTCGCGAGCAGCGCGCGCATGTCGCTGGAGATCCCCGAGACCCCGAGCAGGCCGGACTCCTTGTAGATGAGATGCTCGATGGCGCGCGCGTCCATTTTACGCTCGTCCATAAGGTACAGCATTACGCCGGGGTCCAGCGAGCCCGAGCGCGTACCCATCGGCAAGCCTTCTACCGCGGTGAACCCCATCGTGCTCGCAACGCTCTTTCCGGCCTCCAGCGCGCACATGCTCGCGCCGCTGCCAAGGTGCAGTACGACAGTCTTCCCGGCGGCGGCTCGCGCGTCGAACTGCGGCAGGACCGAGGCGATATACTCGCATGAGAGCCCGTGAAAGCCGTACCGCCGGACTCCGGCGTCGGTCAGCGCCTGCGGCAGGGCGTACACTTGCGCGACCGGGGGATTGGTTCGATGGAAGGAGGTGTCGAAGCAGGCTACTTGCGCGACGTCCGATCGACGTTCCATCAAGATGCGGATCGGCGTCAGGTTGTGCGGCTGGTGCAAGGGGGCGAGCGGAACGAGCCTCTCCAGCCCCGCCAGCACCTCGCGATCGAGACGCACCGGCCGGGTGTGCTCGGGTCCGCCGTGGACGACGCGATGACCGACGCCTACGAGCCGCAGGTCCCCGGCCTCCTGGCGCAGGAACGCTGCGAGGTAGTCGATCGCACCATCGTGTCCCATCTTTACGTCCTCGCCCCAGCACCGCTCGCCTACGACCGTCCCGGCGACGTTCTTCGCGGTAAAGCGCGGCGCCGTAAACAGCCCTTCGACCTGTCCCCGCACGTGCAGCGCGACGTCGTCGTCGCCTGTGACGTACACCGAGAACTTGATGCTCGATGAGCCGGCATTGATAACCAGGATCGCGTCGGCCATGGCGCGTCAGTCTCCCGGATCAGCCCTGGCGGCGTCGCTTGACGCGCAACTGGGCCAGGGAGCGAGCAAGCGAGGCGTTGACGGACGCGACCTCTTCATCCGAGAGTTTTTCGCGGAGACGGGCTTCGGCGCGTTGTCGCGCCTCTTCGACTTTCGCTTCGTCGATGCGCTCGGCCGGAATAGCCTGGTCCGTCAGGATGGCGACGCAGTCGGCGGTCACTTCGATGAGCCCTTCGCCTGTCGCAATGAATTGATCGCGGCCGTTTTTGCGCACAATCAGTTCGCCCGGCACCAGTTGCGTGATCAGCCGGACGTGCTGCGGATACACCCCCATCTCGCCCGCGACGCCGGGCAGGGTCACCATCTCGACGTCTTCAGAGTACACTGTGCCCGCCGGCGTAACGATCTCCAACCTCAGCGTGTCGGCCATGTTGAGCGCCGCCCCTCAACTCGGTTTGACTTCATCGATCCCGCCTTTCATGTAAAAGTCGCCTTCCGCCGCGGCGTCGTGCTTGCCTTCCAGGATTTCCTTGAAGCCGCGCACCGTTTCAGCCACGGGAACTTGTTTACCAGCTCGCCCGGTGAATATCTGCGCGACGCTAAACGGCTGGCTCAGGAAGCGTTGAATCTTGCGGGCCCGGATGACCGTGAGCTTATCCTCCGCCGACAGCTCGTCCATGCCGAGAATCGCAATGATATCCTGCAGGTCTTTGAGCCGCTGCAGCACCTTCTGCACTCCCCGCGCCACGTCGTAGTGCTCCTGCCCGACGATGTCCGGCGCGAGGGCGCGAGAGGTCGAGGCAAGCGGGTCCACCGCCGGGTAGATCCCCAGTTCGGCAATCGACCGTTCCAACACGATGGTCGCGTCCAGGTGTGCGAAGGTCGTGGCGGGCGCCGGGTCGGTCAGATCGTCGGCCGGCACGTACACCGCCTGAAACGACGTGATGGAGCCTTTCTTCGTCGAGGTGATACGCTCCTGGAGCGCGCCCATTTCCGCGGCGAGGGTCGGCTGGTACCCGACGGCGCTGGCCGTGCGGCCGAGCAGCGCGGACACTTCGGAACCGGCCTGAGAGAACCGGAAGATGTTGTCAATAAACAACAAGACATCCTGATTCTTCTCGTCGCGGAAGTATTCGGTAATGGCGAGGCCCGACAGGGCCACGCGCAGACGAGCGCCGGGCGGCTCATTCATCTGGCCGTACACCAGGGCGATTTTTGATGCGCCGAGGTCGTCCTGCTTGATGACTCCCGCCTCGGACATTTCCTTGTAGAGATCGGCGCCTTCCCGGGTGCGCTCACCGACCCCGGCGAACACCGACACGCCGCCGTGCAGTGTCGCGATATTGTTGATCAGTTCCATAATCACGACGGTCTTACCCACGCCGGCGCCGCCGAACGCGCCCACCTTGCCGCCTTTCAAGAAGGGGCAGACCAAATCAATGACCTTGATGCCGGTGGGGAGGACCTCGGGAGATGTCGATTGGTCCGTCAGTGGGGGCGGCGGACGGTGGATGGGATAGTATCTCTCCGCCTTGACCGGCCCGCGCTCGTCTACCGGGTTGCCGCACACATCGAAGACCCGCCCCATGACCCCTTCGCCGACGGGCATGGAAATGGGCGCGCCGGTATCGATGACCTCGTAGCCGCGTTTGAGACCTTCGGTGCCGGACATGGAGACGGTCCGAACCCAGTTGTCGCCGAGGTGTTGCTGTACTTCGAGCGTCAGTCGGATGGGCCGGTCCTGAACTGTGTAGTCTACGGTCAGCGCATGGTAGATGCCGGGTAGTGTGTCCGGGAATTCGACGTCCACCACCGGACCGACAACTTGAACAATTTTACCTGTATTCATTTTCCACCTGGCTTTATTTGTTGTTAATCGTTGCCCAGTTGGCCGCCGGCAATTTCCAAGAGTTCCTTGGTGATATTGCCCTGGCGCCGATTGTTGTATTCGAGAGTCAGGTCCTTGATCAGATCGGCGGCGTTGTCCGTGGCATTCTTCATCGCGACCATGCGGGCGCTATGCTCACTGGCTTTGGCCTCCAGCATGACCCGGTAGATGTAAATATTGAGGTAATGTCCGAAGAGATAATCAAGCACCAACCCTGCGCTGTATTCAAAGAGCACCTCGCTCGTATCGGCGGCCAACTCGGCTTCGGATTCCGCGCCCGGAATCTTCAGCCCTTTGATTTCCCCGATCGGCAGAAACTCCACGACACCGGCCTGCTGGGTCAAGGTGTTGATAAACCGGGTCCCGACAACCTGAACTTGATCGACTTCGCCCTTCAAAAACAGGTCGCGGGCAAAAGCGGCGATCGGCCTGGCATCGGCGAATCGCGGCGTATCCGTAAAGGTAAACTCGGCGGCCAGTTGCCGACGGCTGCGCGCGATAAACTGCCCCGCTCGCTTTCCGACCGCGATGAATACGGTCGTCGCGGGATCAAACCGTACGGCCATGCGAAACAGGTTCGTGTTGAGCGCCCCACATAGACCCTTGTCCGTACCGACCAGAATCACGGCGCGCTTGCGGACGTCGCGCACCTCCAGCAACGGATGGGTAAAATCGTGGGCATGAGTCGTCGCGTGGCGTTGGATGCGATAGAGCAGTTGCCCGAATGGCCGCGTGGTGAGGGTCGCCTCTTGCGCCTTCAGCATCTTTGACGCCGCCACCATTTGCATGGCTTTGGTGATCTGCATCGTGCTCATAATCGATTTGATGCGCCGCCGGATCTCGCGAGGGCTGGCCATACGCCACCTAGTCGGTGTTTACTTCCACGTCTGTGTGAATTCGTCGACCACGGTCTTCAGCTCGGCCTTCAACGCGTCACTGAGCGCTCTTTCCGTCACGATCTTGGCGAGCAGCTCCGCTTTCCGTGTGGTCAGGAATTCAGTGAGCTTGGTTTGGAACTCCTTGACCCGCTCCACCGGCACTTGATCCACGTACCCGTTTTGCACCGCCCAGATCACGGCCACCTGAACCTCGACGGGAATCGGATTGTATTGCGGCTGCTTGAAAATCTCCATGATGCGCTTACCGCGGTCGATCTGCGCCAGCGTCTTTGCGTCGAGGTCCGAGCCGAATTGCGCGAACGCCGCCAGTTCCCGGAATTGAGCAAGATCGCCCTTGAGTTGTCCGGCCACCTGCTTTACGGCTTTGAGCTGTGCCGCCGAACCGACGCGTGAGACCGATAGGCCGACGGAAATCGCGGGGCGCACGCCCTGGTAAAATAAATCCGTTTCCAGATAAATCTGCCCGTCAGTGATCGAGATGACGTTGGTCGGGATGTACGCCGATACGTCGCCCGCCTGCGTTTCGATGATGGGCAGGGCCGTCAGCGAGCCGTTGCCGTACTTCTCCCCAACCCTCGCCGCTCGTTCGAGCAAGCGGCTGTGCAGGTAGAACACATCGCCGGGATAGGCCTCACGACCTGAAGGCCGCTTCAACACGAGCGACACCTGCCGGTAAGCCACCGCGTGCTTGGACAGGTCGTCATACACAATCAGCGCGTCCATACCGTTGTCCATGAACCACTCGCCCATCGCCGCGCCGGCAAACGGCACGAGATACTGGTTGGCGGCCGAATCCGAGGCCGGGGAGGCCACGATGGTGGTGTACGGCATCGCGCCGGCTTCTTCGAGAACCGCAATGACTCGGGCAACGGTGGATTGCTTCTGACCGATCGCGACATAGATGCAGTAGAGCGGCCGGTACTCCTTGTCGCCGGCCGCCTCAGCGGCTTTGTTGAGTCGCGCTTGGCTGATGATCGTGTCTATGCAGATGGTGGTCTTGCCGGTCGCGCGATCGCCGATGATCAATTCGCGCTGGCCGCGGCCTATCGGAATCATCGCGTCAATCGCCATGATGCCCGTCTGCACCGGTTGTCCGACCGATCGGCGCCGAATGATGCCCGGTGCGATCTTCTCGACCGGATAGGTGATGTCACTCTTGATCGGCCCTTTGCCGTCAATGGGTTCGCCCAGCACGTTCACGACGCGCCCCAGCAGGCTCTTCCCCACGGGCACTTGCAGGAGCTTGCCGGTGGTGCGGGCTTCGTTGCCTTCTTTGAGCTGGGTGTAATCGCCGAGGATGATCACGCCGACCTCGGTCTCCTCGAGATTCAACACCAGGCCGGTCACGCCATTGCCTAGGTCGATCATCTCGTTGAGCATAGCATCGGTCAGGCCTTCAACCTTGGCGACACCGTCGCCGATCTCGCGGATGGTGCCCACGTTCTGCTTGCCGACCGCCCTCTTCGCGCCCGCGATTTGCGCCTCAATTTCCCGTAACAGGTCCCCCATAGGTACCTCGCTTCAAAAAGTGTTCTGCAGCGCCGCCAGCCCGGCCCGCACACTGCCGTCATACACATCGCTGCCCACCCGGATGCGCATCCCGCCGATCAACTCCGGGCGGTGAGCAAAGGCGGTGGTGAGTCCCTGGCCGTACCGGCCCGTCAGACCGGCCACGACGGCAGCCTGTACATCCGCCGATAAGGGCATGGCGCTCTCGATAGTTGCCGTGTGCCGGGCGAGGTCGAGTTTCAACAACCGCCAAAAATGCGAAAGGACGGCCAGACAATCCCGATGACCGGCAGCGACGACGCATTGCACCACGCGCCGGGCACGGTCCTCATCGAGTACGCCGTTCACCAGACAAGAGCGGAACAGTTGCTTGGCTCCGCGTTTCGCCTGCTTGTTGATTTTCATGGCTGCGCCGTCACTTGCTTCGCAGTCTCCTCGGCGAGGCGACGCTGATCTTCCGACGTCAGAATCTTACCGGTCACGGTGGTGGTGGCCTGCACCACCAACCGGCCGACCTCGCGTTTGAGTTCCGCGAGCATGCGGTCATGTTCCCGGGCGGCGGCTTCGCGTGCCTTGATCATGATCTGTTCCGCGGCCGCAATGGCCTTCTGGGTTTCATGCTGCTGCAGGCGGGCGGCTGCGGCCCGGGCTTCCTCGATGAACGTGTTCGCCCTGGCATGTGCTTGCGCCATCACGTCCTGACGTTGGGCTTCGGTCCGGGCCAGTTCGGCCTTGATTTGCTCGGCATTGGCCAGACCCTGAGCGATTTGTTGACGCCGCACTTCCAGCATCTTGAGGACGGGTCGATAGGCGAACCGGTAAAGAACAAGGCACACGATGCAGAAGCTGGCTATCTGAGCGAGCAGATGAGGCCAGTCCACACCGAAGGTCGTGGCAATCCGTTCGGGGCGATCGGCATGGACTCCTACTTGCGCCGCTAATAAAAGCGCGTTCATCATCATTCACTCGCATTCTGCGGGCGCCAGGCCGCCTTTGGTCGGTCTGCCCAGGAAGTACGTTGTCCCAGGCTCAAGGCAACATTCCCGGGCAAAGCGGCCTTTGATTCTGCGTCCGGCAAATTCCTCCTATCTCACCAGGAACAGGGCGTAGAACACGATCGCTTCAGCAAAGGCAATGGCCAGAATCGACTGGACCAAAATCTTTGTTGCGGCGCCGGGATTACGTCCTACTGCTTCCGACGCTTTCATGCCGATCAAACCAACCCCTATGGCCGCGCCAAGGGCCGCCAAACCAACGTGTAGACTCCCAGTCATATCATCCCCCTTTCTTTTCCCGCCGGCTTTCGCAAGAGAACATAGCCGAGCCTCCGAAACAATCATCATCCATGTGTGCTCGGGGGTCCTTCTCCCTCATGCTGACACATCAGCAAAGTGAAGATTGCGCACAACAACATGAAGACCAGCGCCTGCACCAAGCCCACCAGCACCTCCATGAAATAGAATGGGATCGGCAACAGCCATCCGAGACCCGGGACCATCCTGGACATGGTTTCCAACATATTTTCCCCGGCAAAGATATTACCGTAGAGACGAAAACTGAGCGAGACCGGCCGAAAGAGAATGGAAATGATTTCCAAACAGCCGGCCGCAAAGAACACGACAATCATCAGCGCTTTCAGGAGCCCGGCGCTCTCGCCCTTGGGCGCAAATAACTCTTTCAGGAATCCGACCGGACCCACTTCCTGCAACGCCCACATAATCCAACAGGCGAAGAACACGAGGGCCATCGCGAGCGTCAGGTTGAGGTCGGCATTCGCCCCGCGGAAGAGCGGTTGATCGATCACGAAACCGTCTGGAGTCTGATGTCCCCACCCGATCGTACCGACTCCGGGAATGAGGCCCACCCAATTGGCAGAGAGAATGAAAATGAAAATTGTGGCAAAAAACCAGAACGTCCGCTTGACCAGATGGGGGCCGATAATGCTTTCCAGAAAATCGTACAGACCCCCGACGAGCCATTCCAAAAGATTCTGCGCTCCGCGGGGAACATGCTGCATGTCCCGTGTTGCGACCCTGGCAAACACGATCAACCCGACCGCTACGATCCAGCTCACGACCATGGAATTGGTAATGGGAAAACCGAGAGGGCGGGCAATCTCGACTGCTTTTTGAGGCAGGCCGTGTTCCTCTGCTTCAGCAGTCTGGGGAGGCAGACCGCCTTGCGACGTCGCGGATCCCGTCTCCGCCGCGTCGCTCTGCGCAGACGTCAAGTCGGCGCCCAGGCTCATGAACAAGGCGGCGAAGAACAGCAGCACCCACGCAATAGCCAGTGTGAGCCGGACCTCGCGACTGCGCATTTCGGGGCGGATTCTCAGACTATCCCACACAATGGCCGTGGCGTGAGCGTTACGAGCCAACTCGCTCAATCGACTTAGCATGCATCGCCTCCTTCCATCGCCTCAAGGAACGCGTGCATTTCACTGCTGACAAACAAATGGACTCGCGCTGTTGGGTACCGGCACCACACAATCGAGTCTTACATCGTTGGGTCCGCCGCGCTTGTCAGCATGGTAGCCCCACACCCCGCATCGTCACCATCCGGCTCGCCCCCAC
>UBJH01000418.1_pt1 | contig 30447 bp, 26 predicted proteins | sample 2193721 | NCBI WGS metagenome assembly UBJH01 (sample SAMEA4703186, study PRJEB27089) | metagenome | reverse complement strand
GGGTGCGGGTGGCGGCGGTGGTCGGCGTGGGGGCGGCGACGATTGCCGCTGCCATTGGCGCGGGAGGGCTCGGCGACTATATCTTCCGGGGTCTCTCCATGACCGAGCCGACCCTGATCCTGGCGGGTGCGGTGCCGGCCGCGCTCCTGGCCCTTGTGGTGGACGGCTCGCTCGGATGGCTGGAGCGCGCCTTGACGCCTGGGGCCGCCAGATCGCGACGGGTGACGGCCCGCGCACTGACGGTCGCCGGTATCGCGCTGACGCTGATCGTCATGGGCGGCTATGCCGTCTCTGGGCGCTGGGGCTCTCGAGTCATCATCGGATCGAAGAATTTTTCAGAGCAGGTGATCCTCGGTGAGCTGCTGGCCCAGGTGATCGAGCGGACGACCGATCTCAGCGTCGAACGCCGCCTCAATCTGGGCGGCACGTTTATCAGCGATCAGGCGCTGCAGTCCGGCGCCATCGACGCCTACGTCGAGTATACGGGAACGGCCCTGACCGCGATCTTTCATCAGCCGGTATTGCGGGATCATGCGGACGTGCTTGAGCGCGTCACCGCAGCATATGCGGAGACCGGCCGTACGGTACTGTCGCCGCTCGGCTTCAACAACACCTTTGCGATCCTCATCCGTGCGGCAGACGCGCAGCGCCTCAACCTTACAACGATCAGCGATGCGGCGCCTCATACACCGGGCTGGAAGGCTGCCTTCGGATACGAATTCCTGGAACGCGAGGACGGCTATAAAGGACTGGTGCGGACCTACGGGCTGCGATTCGCCGAAACGCCGCATGTGATGGATCTCACGCTGAGCTATCGGGCGCTCGCCGGTGGCTCCGTCGATCTGATCGCCGGAGAGGCGACCAGTGGGCTGATCAAGGGGCTCGATCTGACGATGCTCGAGGATGACCGGCGCTATTTCCCGCCCTACCATGCCATCCCCGTCGTGCGAACAGAGACGCTGGCAGCGCATCCGGAGCTTCGGACGGCGATCGAGCGACTGGCCGGACGGATCTCAGAGGAGGCGATGCGACAGATGAACTATGATGTCGACGTCGATCACCGCGATGTCGCGGTCGTCGCCCGGGAGTTCCTTGACACACTCCTTCAAGCGCCTTAACGGACGTAGCGCTATCCTTCAGTTCCCCCTTCCCCTCCTTTCCCCTTGACGCTCCCACGTTCGGGAATTACCATTCGGTGACTTGGCTAGGGGTCCTTTCAGCAACGGAGGTGAAGGTGGCGATTCTTAGAGCCATACAGGCCGATATTACCACACTGGCCGTCGATGCCATCGTGAACGCCGCGAACTCGTCGTTGCTCGGCGGAGGTGGGGTAGATGGCGCGATTCACCGAGCGGCAGGACCTGGATTGCTGGCCGAGTGTCGTTCGCTGGGTGGGTGTCATCCTGGCGATGCCAAGATCACGAAGGGCTATCGGCTGCCTGCGAAGTATGTCATCCATACCGTCGGCCCGATATGGCGAGGGGGCTCTCACGGCGAGCAGGAGGTTCTCGCTTCCTGCTACATCAGATCGTTACGGCTGGCCGCCGATGCCGGGCTGACCAGTGTGGCCTTTCCGTGTATCAGTACCGGTGTCTATGGATACCCGAAGGAATTGGCTGCGCAGGTCGCGGTGGAAACGGTGCGCGATTGTGTTGCGAGAGAACAGGTGGTAAAAGAGGTGATCTTTGTCTGCTTCTCTGCCGCTGACCTCGTCATATACACCGAGTTGCTTACTGATAAGAGTTGAGGCTTGGATATCGAGCGCGATGACTTGACACCCCTCTGGCGTTCGTGTTAGCGTGCGCCTGTCAAGAGCTGGAAGATCCTCGTGAGTCCTCTCTTCGCGTGGTCCTTATACATAATCTTTTCGCAATGTTGGCTGGTGGCGTCGCCCGTTGCGCTTACGTGCCAACGAGGTCGATGTGCGGAAAAAGATGCGGATCGAGGGAAATAGACGATGAAACGGCTTGAAGGGATTCAATCTCAGCAAGAGGGTCATACGATTACCGTGGAAGATGGTCGATTGATCGTCCCGGACGATCCGATCATCCCCTTCATCGAGGGCGACGGGACCGGGCGAGATATCTGGCGCGCCTCGGTTCGCGTGTTTGATGCAGCGGTGAAACGCGCCTATGACGGGCAGCGCCGTATCGCCTGGCTCGAGGTCTACGCAGGTGAGAAGGCGTTCAATACCCTGAAAACCTGGTTGCCGGAAGAGACTGTTCAAGCCTTCCGCACGTATATCGTCGGAATTAAGGGACCGCTGACGACGCCCGTGGGCGGCGGCATACGAAGCCTGAACGTGGCGCTTCGTCAGCTCCTTGACCTATACGTCTGCCTCAGGCCGGTCCGGTACATTCGCGGCGTCCCGAGCCCCGTGAAGCGCCCCGAACAGGTCAACATGGTGATCTTCCGGGAGAATACCGAGGACATCTACGCCGGGATCGAGTGGGAGGCGCAATCGCCGGATGTCGGCAAGGTCATCCGCTTCCTGCAGGATGAGATGGGGGTCACGAAGATCCGCTTCCCGGAGAGTTCGGCGATCGGAATTAAACCGGTCAGCCGGGATGGGAGCGAACGGCTGATCGACGCCGCGATCCAGTATGCCCTCCGACACACACGCAGGTCTGTGACGATGGTCCACAAGGGGAACATCATGAAGTTCACAGAAGGCGCGTTTCGAGACTGGGGGTATGCGCTGGCGGCCGGCAGATACCGTCGCGAGACGGTCAGTCTTCGAGAGAGCTGGATTCTCGACAACAAAGAGCGGACGCCCAACCTCACGGTTGAGGAGAATGCACTCGCCATTGATCCCGGCTACAAAGATATGACGCCTGACCGGCAGGCGAAGGTGCGTGAGGAGGTTGAGGCCGCCCTCGCGCTGTGGCCAACGCACGGCGATGGACAGTGGAGGCGCAAGCTGTTGATCAAAGACTCGATTGCCGACATCACGCTGCAGCAGACCCTGACACGGGCCGATGAGTTCGACGTGATCGCGACGCTGAACCTGAATGGCGACTATCTGTCGGATGCGCTTGCCGCCCAGATCGGCGGGATCGGGATTGCTCCAGGGGGAAATATCAACTATCGTACCGGTCACGCGATCTTTGAGGCGACCCATGGTACGGCGCCGAAATACGCCGATATGGATAAGGTCAATCCCGGTTCGGTGATCCTCTCCGGCGAGATGATGCTGCGGCACCTCGGCTGGAACGAGGCGGCGGATCTGGTGGTCCGTGGGCTGGAGGAGACCATTGGTCGGAGGCAGGTCACCTATGACTTTGCCCGACTGATGCGTGCCGAGGGGGCAACCGACGTCAAGGAGCTGAAGTGCTCCGAATTCGCCACGGCAGTCATCGAGCAGATGGGCTAGGCGGGTCGAGACGTAAGCGCGCGGGGGAGTAGATGCGACCGAAGGTGACTGTTGTTGGCGGCGCGGGTAATGTCGGCGCCACCGTAGGCCAGTATCTTGTCGCGAAGGAACTGGCCGATGTGGTGTTGATCGATATTCTGGAGAGCGTCCAGCATGGACGAGCGCTGGACCTGATCGAGACGGGTCCGGTCCTGGGATCGGACAGCCGGATCATCGGCACAAAGCACTATCAGGATACTGCCGACTCTGACATTGTGGTTGTGACGGCCGGCATTGCCAGAAAGCCGGGGATGAGTCGGGATGATCTGCTTCATACGAACGCCAGGATCGTCGGTGAGGTGATCGGGCAGGTTGTAGCCCACTCGCCGAACTGCATCCTCATCATCGTCAGTAACCCGCTTGACGCGATGACCCAACTGGCGCTCACGCGAAGCGGCTTTCCTCGGGAGCGGGTCATCGGCATGGCGGGCGTGCTGGATGCTTCGCGACTGCAGACCTTTATCGCGCAAGAGCTTGGAGTCTCTGTCGAGAATGTTCACGCCTGCGTACTTGGCGGTCATGGCGACGCGATGGTTCCGCTGCCGCGGTTCTCTACGGTGGCCGGGATTCCGATCACTGAGCTGCTGCCGCCCGACCGGGTTGAGGCATTGGTGAAGCGGACGGCCGGGGGTGGGGGGGAGATCCTGGCGCTACTTGGAACGGGAAGCGCATATTACGCGCCGGGCGCCTCGGTCGTAGAGATGGTGGAGGCGATTCTGAAGGATAAGCGGAAGATCCTGCCCTGCTGCGTCTATCTGGAAGGGGAGTACGGGATACACGGGTTGTGCGTCGGCGTCCCGGTCAAGTTGGGCGCGGCCGGCGTCGAGCAGATTATCGAAATCCGGCTGACACCTGATGAGACGGCGGCCCTGAACCGGTCGGCGGCCGGGGTGAAAGAGCTGATCGATATCCTGAAGCTCTAAACTGAAAACCGTAAACTGTAAACTTTTAACTTGAGGAGGATAGACCATGATGCGACTGAGAAACAGATATCTGGGTTCTTTGGTGCTGGCTGTGGGCCTGTTGGTCGCCGGCTGCGGTCAGGAGATCAAGAAGGAGAATGAGCAACTCAAGAAGACGGTAGAGACCCTGCAGAAAGAGAACACCGATCTCAAGGCTGAGGCGGTGGCGTTGAAGGGTGAGAATGAGGCAATGAAGAAGGAAGTCGATGAGCTGAAGACGCAGATGGAACAGATGCAGCAACAGATGAAGGCGAAGGGCCGACCCGCAAAGAAAAAGTAGCCGGCTCAGTCAACAGCACAACATTGGCTCTCGGGAGACCCATGATCGAAGAGCGGCTGAGCAACCAGCGGGGACAGGTCGCAGTGCCGGTCTCGGGAAGAGAGATCTGGTGGCTGCAGCCGATGCTGATCGTGTCGGCGTTGGGCGGGTTCATGGTCTATACGGCCTGGGCGGCGCTCCAGGGAACCCACTACGAGTATAAGAACTACTTTTCACCCTTCTATCCGACTTTCGCTAAACCGCCGTGGTGGCCGCTCTCACCGGCCCTCCTGATCATCTGGGCCCCGGCGGGCTTTCGGTTCACCTGCTATTACTTCCGGAAAGCCTTCCATCGTTCGTTCTTGCTGGCTCCGCCGGCCTGCGCGGTTGCCGACGCGCGGGCCGGCTATACAGGGGAATCCCGGTTCCCTCTGATCTTCATGAACCTCCATCGCTATTTTCTCTACCTGGCCACAGTCGAGCTGATCATCTTGTGGTATCACGCCGCCCTTAGTGTTGTCTTTGACGGGCGACTCGGCGCAGGGATCGGCTCGCTCATCATGGTGGCCAATGTCGCGCTCCTCAGTCTCTATCTGACCTCCTGCCATTCCTTCCGGCATCTTATCGGTGGGCGACTTGACTGTTTTTCACACTGCCCGACCCGACACGCCCTCTGGGGCCAGGTCAGCCGTCTGAACGAGCGTCACGATCTCTGGTTCTGGCTGAGCCTCTTTTCCGTAGGATCAACCGACCTCTACATCCGTCTCCTCTCAATGGGCATCATCAGCGACATGAGACTGTTCTGATGGTGCAGGAGCCGTACGAGATCCACGAGCACGATGTGCTGATTATCGGCGCCGGCGGCGCCGGTCTGCGGGCAGCTATCGAAGCGCGGGCGCTCGGTGTATCCGTGGGTCTCATCAGTAAGTCGCTTCTGGGCAAGGCTCATACGGTCATGGCCGAGGGCGGAATCGCCGCGGCTTTGGGCAACGTCTATCCCGACGACAACTGGCGGGTACACTTCCGCGATACGATGCGGGGCGGCAAGATGCTGAACAACTGGCGGATGGCCCAACTGCACGCTCAGGAGGCGCCCGCCCGAGTTCTGGAGCTCGAACGGTGGGGTGCGGTCTTCGACCGAACCAGAGATGGGCTCATTCTGCAACGCGACTTCGGCGGCCACCGCTACGCCCGCCTGGCCCACGTCGGCGACCGGACAGGTCTTGAGATGCTCCGTACGCTGCAGCAGCACGCGGTCGCCCAGGGGATCGAGGTTCACATGGAATGCACCGTGACGCGCCTGCTGAAAGACGGCAACCGCGTGAGCGGAGCGTTCGGCTACCGGCGCAGCACCGGCCGGTTCATCGTCTTGCTGACGAAGGCGGTGATCCTGGCTACCGGAGGGGTCGGTAAGCTGTGGAAGTTTACCTCGAACTCCTGGGAGTGCACCGGCAACGGCGCCATACTGGCGCTGGAGGCCGGCGCGGAGCTGATCGACATGGAGTCGTATCAGTTTCACCCGACCGGAATGGTCTGGCCACCCTCGGTGCGGGGGACCCTCGTGACTGAAGGGGTGCGCGGTGACGGCGGGACACTGCGAAACAACATGGGCGAGCGGTTCATGTTCCGCTATGTCCCGGAGTTCTTCAGGGCCGAGACCGCCGATAATGAGGCTGAGGCCGACAGGTGGTATACCGACAAGAAAAATAACCGGCGTACACCCGACCTGCTGCCGCGCGATGAGGTGGCGCGGGCGATCAACGCCGAGGTAAAGGCCGGACGCGGGAGTCCGCATGGCGGGGTCTTCCTGGATATCGCCTCGCGGCGTCCCGCAGATTATATCAGGCGGCGTCTGCCGTCGATGTACCACCAGTTCAAGGAGCTGGCCGGCGTGGATATCACGAAAGAGTCGATGGAGGTCGGCCCGACTGCCCATTATATGAATGGGGGGATTCGGGTCGACGCAGACACGACAGCGACGGCCGTACCCGGCTTGTATGCAGCCGGAGAGGTCGCGGGAGGGCTGCATGGCGGTAACCGCCTTGGCGGCAATGCCCTGTCAGATCTGCTGGTCTTCGGCCGGCGCGCGGGACAGCATGCGGCACTGTACGCGAAAAGTCTCTCCGGCTTGCCGACGGCGGATGCGAGTCAGCTCGACACCTGCGCGTACGAGGCCCTGATACCGTTTGAGAGAACAGGTACCGGGAATCCTCACGCCTTTCAGGCGGAACTGCAAGAGACGATGCAGTCGCTCGTGGGGATCATCCGGACAGAGACAGAGCTGCAAGAGGCGCTCATGCGGCTCGGAGAGTACCGGCAGCGGCTGCCGCAGGTGCGCGTCGAGGGCGGCCGCGCCTATAACCCAGGCTGGCATACGGCCTTGGACCTATGCGCGCTGCTCACAGTGGCGGAATGCGTGACGCGATCGGCGCTGGAACGCAAAGAGAGCCGCGGCGGCCACGCGCGTGAAGACTATCCGTCTACGGATCGACGGTTCGGCTCAGTAAACGTCGTCGTCCGCAAGCGTGACGGGGCGATCATCACGACGCTGGAGCCGATCCGCGAGATGCCGGAGGATCTCAGGCAGCTCATTGAGGAGAAGCGGTAATGCCGGTCATCACGCTGCGGCTCTTCCGGGGCGATGCGGGGAGCGGAGATTTTACAGAGTATCGCGTTGAGGCAGAGGAGGGGATGGTCCTTCTCGACGTGATCCACCGGCTGCAGGCGACGCAGGCGCCCGACCTGGCGGTCCGGTGGAACTGCAAGGCCGGCAAGTGCGGCTCGTGTAGCGCCGAGATCAACGGTCGGCCACGGCTCATGTGCATGACTCGGATGAGTCTGTTTCCTTTCGGTGAACCGATTACCGTCGCCCCCATGCCGACCTTCCCGATGATCCGGGACCTGGTGACCGATGTCTCGTTTAACTATGAGGTCGCCAAGACGATCCCCGCCTTCAGGCCGCGACCGCCGGATCCCGATGGCGCCCACCGGATGATGCAGGCGGACGTCGAGCGGGTTCAGGAGTTCCACAAGTGTATCGAGTGTTTCCTCTGTCAGAATGTCTGCCATGTTATCCGCGATCACGAAGCCAACAAGCCGCACTTCGCCGGGCCCCGCTTCTTCGTTCGGATTGCGGCGCTGGAGATGCACCCGCTGGATACCCACTCGCGTACGGAGATGCTCCGAGCGAAAGCCGGGATCGGCTACTGCAACATCACCAAGTGCTGCACCGAGGTCTGCCCGGAGCAGATCCGGATTACCGATAACGCCATCATTCCGCTGAAGGAGCGCGTGATGGACGATTGCTACGATCCCCTCCTCAAGCTGCTCCGCAAGCTCACCGGCAAGTAATAGCCATTCGTCCCCCCCCGCTTCACGTTCCTCTGACTATTCAACTGACTATTCAACCGTCACGCTCTTGGCGAGGTTGCGCGGCTGGTCCACGTCGCACCCCTTCCGCACGGCGATGTGGTAGGCGAGCAGTTGAAGGGGGACGACAAGGAGCAGGGGCATCAGGTGCAGGGAGGTATGAGGGATACTGATCAGATGGTCGGCTTTGGCCAGAAGACGGGAATCGGTCTCGTCGGAGATGGCGATGACGATCCCGTTGCGCGTTTTCACCTCCTCGATGTTACTCAACACCTTCTCGAGGGTCTTATCTTTTGGCGCCAGGAAGACCACCGGCATTTCTTCAGTGATCAGGGCAATGGGTCCGTGTTTCATCTCGCCGGCCGGATACCCCTCGGCGTGGATATAGGAGATCTCCTTGAGCTTCAGTGCCCCCTCCAACGCGATGGGGTAGTTGATCCCGCGACCCAGGTAGAGAAAATTCGAGACGGCGCAGAACTGCCCGGCCAATCCTTCCAGCGCGGGCCCCATGGAGAGTACCTGCTCCATCAGGTGTGGCAGGCGGATCAGCTCGCCGAGTAATTCCTGAGATCTTGCTCCATCGAGACGCCCTCTGGCTCGACCGATGGCTAATGCCAGCAGGTAGAGAGCGGCCAGTTGGGAGGTGAAGGCCTTCGTTGAGGCGACGCCGATCTCGGGACCCGCGTGGGTGTACAGGACCCCATCGCTTTCGCGGCTGAGTGTGGAGCCGACTACGTTACAGATAGCGAGGGACTTACATCCGCGGCGACGGGCTTCCCGCATCGACACCAGCGTATCCAGCGTTTCACCGGATTGACTGATGGCGACGACCAGCGTCCGCTCATCCAGGATCGGGTTGCGGTACCGGAATTCAGAGCCGTAGTCAACCTCGACAGGAACGCGCGCCAGATCCTCGATGAGGAACTTGCCGACCAGCCCGGCATGCCAGGAGGTCCCGCAGGCGACAAGGACGATCCGATCGATCGCCGGTAGCATGCCGTGGACCGCCTGGAGCCCTTCCAGGTAGACGTGGCCGCCCTCCAACGAGAAGCGACCCCCGATGGTGTCCCGGATCGCTCGAGGCTGCTCATAGATCTCCTTCAGCATGAAGTGCTTGTACCCGCTCTTCTCAGCCATGAGCGGCGTCCAGAGGATTTTCTCCACCTTCTTTTCCACCGGTTGCCCGGCCAAGGTCGTGACGTTGACGCCGTCGTGGGAGAGGACGACCATCTCCTGGTCGTCTAAAAAGAGGACATCGCGGGTGTGCGAAAGAATAGCGGGGAGGTCGGAGGCGATGAGGAATTCTCCGTCGCCCAGCCCTACCACCAGTGGACTGCCGTTTCTGGCCGCCACCAGCCTGTGCGGATCGCCTCGCCAGAGGACGCCAAGGGCATAGCTTCCGACGACGTCGGCCAGGGCCAGGCGCACCGCCGTCTCCAGATCCGTCGTGTCCCGAAGTTGCGCCTCGATCAGGTGGGCGACCACCTCGGTATCGGTATCGGATGTGAAATGGTGTCCCTCCCGCTGGAGCTTATCTTTTAGGGCCAGATAGTTTTCGATGATGCCGTTGTGGACGACGACGAGATCTCCGGTACAATCGCTGTGGGGATGGGCGTTGTTTTCAGTGGGCCGACCGTGCGTCGCCCAGCGGGTATGGCCAAGTCCGATCTCTCCGGAGAGGTCACGCCCCCACAGGGTATTCTCCAACTCCTTGATCTTACCCACGCTGCGATACAGGGCGATCCGGTCCTGTTGGAGGATCGCCAGGCCGGCCGAATCGTAGCCCCGGTACTCCAGTCGCTTCAATCCCTCCAGGAGGACCGGGACGACCTTTTTGTGTCCGACATATCCCACGATCCCGCACATTGCTTTACCCCTTCCGGTATTTGGACCGCAATGCCTCAGCGGAGCCGCTCTTATTAACCTGCCGTGCCCGACCGAACGCCAGCGCGTCGGGTGGCACGTTCTCGGTGATGGTCGAACCGGCAGCGATGATGGCGCCACGGCCTACCGAGACCGGCGCTACAAGGATTACATCGCTGCCTACGAACACGTCGTCCTCGATGACGGTCTGATGCTTGGCAAAGCCGTCATAATTGCAGGTAATCGTTCCGGCGCCGACGTTTACCCGATTCCCGATAGTGGTGTCGCCGATGTAGCTGAGGTGCGGGACCTTGGAGCCTTCGCCGACGACCGATTTCTTGACCTCCACGAAATTCCCAACCTTCGCGTATCGTTGAAGCCTGGCCATGGGCCTCAGGTGTGCGTAGGGTCCGACCTGGCACCCGTCGCCGATCTGACTCTCCTGGATAATGCACCCATCCAGGAGAACGGTGTCATTGCCGATTGTCGAATTGCGGATCCGGCAACCTGAGTAGATTGTGGTCCCTTCTCCGATCACCGTCTGCCCTTCGAGCGCCACGTTCGGATAGAGGATCGAATCGGAACCGATTCTGACGAGCGGTCCGATACAGGTACGCTCGGGGTCGAGGATGGTGACCCCCTCGGCGAGCAGCCGCGCGGCGACCTTTCGCCATAGGAGGCGATGGATCTCAGCCAGTTCGGTGCGGGTGTTGACCCCTCGTATCTCGTCGGGGTCACGAGCCGGGAGCGCCTGTACGCCCCCATCACGATCCCGCAGCAGTGCGATAGCGTCAGGAAGATATAGTTCGCCCTTGACGACAGAGGGGCGAATCGCCTGAAGCGCCTCGAAAAGCGCTCGCGCGGCAAAGCAGTAGACCCCGGCGTTGATTTCGCGGATCTGCCGTTCCTGTGGTGTGGCCTCCAGTTCCTCAACGATTCGCAGGAGGCCGCCCGTCGCGGATCGTACTATACGCCCATAGCCGGTCGGATCGGGCAGTTCGGCTGTCAGGACTGTCGCCAGCGCGTGGCTCTCACGGTGCGCTCGCAAAAGGTCGTCGAGCGTCCGTGCGGTGAGAAGCGGGGTGTCCCCGGACACCACCAGGAGATCGCCATCGAAGCCGGTAAGAGCCTCCCTCGCCTGCAAGAGGGCATGAGCCGTACCGTGCTGTTCCGGTTGGCAGACGAATTCGATGGCCTCACCTGCCAGCGCCTCTCTCACTGTATCGGCTCGGTGGCCGGTGATCACGATGGTTCGTTTTGCCCCAAGCGGGCGGCACGCTTCGACGACATAGATGATCATCGGCAGACCGGCTACCGGATGCACCACCTTCGGCAGCTTCGAGCGCATCCTGGTTCCCTGGCCAGCCGCCAAGATCACCGTACAGAGATCGTTCATTTGTGAGCACCTATCCTCAGGCTATGGACCACACCTTGGCTGGATCGTAGACTATAGGTCGGATTATGGCGATGCTACCATACGTTCCACTGGCTGCAAAATCGATTGCATGATGCCTCACGTTCGCGGCTCCTGCACTCCGAGTACGCGCAGAGCCGCCGAGACGACGAAGAGAGAACCGGTGACGACAACGGCATCCTCCGGATCGGTCACTGCCTTGGCCAGCGCGATTGCCTCAGCCACGTCTTCCAGAATCTCGATCTTTGGACAGAAACGTTCGGCCTCCAGCAGACGGTGCGGATCGGCGGCACGCTCGCTTTCCGGGCGCGTGAGGATCACCCGCTTGGCCATCGGCGCCAATGCTTGCAGCATCGCGATCCAGTTCTTGTCCTGAAGCACGCCGAACACCAGGGTCACGCGACCGGCAAATCGCTGTTCCTCAAGGAAAACCCGCAGAGCGATTGCGCCGGCCGGATTGTGCGCGCCATCCAGGATCACAAAGGGCCGGCCGGGAAAAAGCTGGAGACGACCAGGCCATTGTGCCCGGCGTAACCCTTTGCGCATCGAATTCTCTGAAATGGTCGCGCCGACAGTCCGAAGAAGTCGAATCGCTGCAAGGGCAGCGACTGCATTGATGACCTGATGCCGGCCGAGCAGGGGGATATCGAAGGTGTAAGCGGGCTGCCCCTTTTCGCCGACGCTGAATTGCTGACCGGAGAGATCCGACCGGTGAACCCGCCAGTGGTATGAGTTCCGGATATCGACAAGGGTCGCGCCCCGCTTTCGACAGACGTCGGTTATGACGGCCAGGGCCTCGGGGGCATCGACGGCAGTGACGACCCGCGTTCCTTCTTTGATGATCCCCGCCTTCTCTGCAGCGATTGCACCGAGTGTTTGTCCAAGATACTCCTCATGCTCCAAGGCGATATTGGTGATGACCGCCACCTGGGGGTCGAGAACATTGGTAGCATCAAACCGTCCCCCCATCCCGACTTCCACCACCGCGTAGTCTACCTTGCTGCGAACGAAGTGGAGAAAGGCGAGGACAGTCGTGACCTCGAAGAAGGTGGGGTGGGAGGTGCGAAATCCCCCCACCCCCCCTTTAGAAAAGGGGGGCACGGGGGGATTTGAGGTGTCGGATGTTGGGAAGAGATCGGCGACGACGGAACGGAGTTCATCGGTGAGGGCGGCGACGTCGGCCTCCGCAATGGCCTGTCCGTCGATCTGGATGCGCTCCGTGAAATCCAGGAGATGCGGGGAGGTATAGAGCCCGACCCGATAGCCGGCGGACTTCAGGATCGATGAGAGTAATGCGGAGGTAGACCCCTTGCCGTTGGTCCCGCCGACTAGGATGGATGGAAATCGACGGTGCGGATCTCCAACGGCTCCAAGAAGCCGTTTCATATTCTCGAGACCCAGCTTTACGCCGTAGCGCTGGAGTCCGTAAAGATAGGTAATCGCCTGGGAATAGGTCACAAGGCACCTACAGGGGTCACTGAGTCACAGTCATCCAGCAACTGATCAATCATCTGAGATGACATGACGGGCTCCAGCAGAGATCGTTACTTGGCGCAGCGGAACCCAAGGTCGCTGAAGCGGCGATAGACGTGGCCGCTGGCGGTCCGCCGGGTCGTCCGCGCATGCCACTCGGGAGTGTACCACCCCCCGCCGCGCTCGACCCTGCTGCCTCTGGCGGTGGGGTCTTCGCGTCCGTCACCGGGATCATAGGGATAGGGATTGTAGAGCGACGACGTCCACTCCCAGACATTGCCGGCCATGTCCATCATCCCGTAAGGGGAGGCCCCTTTTGGGTAGCTCCCCACAGAGGTGGCGGACCCGACCGAGTATCCGACGTTGGCCCGTTCAGCCTCGAAGGTATTGCCCCATGGATAACGCCTGCCATCGGTGCCGCGGGCAGCCTTTTCCCACTCCGCCTCAGTCGGCAGGCGCTTGCCGACCCATCGGCAGTATGCCACCGCCGCCTGGTAACTCACGACCGTCACCGGAAGGTTGGCCTTGGTGGGATCATCGTATCCTCGGTTGGGCGGCCGAGGGCAAATCCCCGCCTCGATGCACCGGAGGTAGCGAGCACTTGTCACCTCGAACTTGTCGATCGAGAAGGGCCCCACAAAGACCTTCGTGGCCGGTTTCTCATTATCGTCGGCCTCTGGATCATCGGAGCCGATAATGAATTCGCCTGCCGGGACGGCCACCATTTCCACGTCGTCTTGAGCCGGAGGCGCTGCAGCAGCGTCCTGCTCCTGGGTGATCGTCAGGCCGTAGGTGATGGCGACGAACAGGAGTGCAGCCTCTGTAACGAGAGCTGTGCGCTTCATGTGCCCTTCCTCCTCAAGCTAATGGTATTGTTGTCAGCGCCAGCCGCCTTCCCCACGTGAGGCCGGTCGGCTGAAGGATTCCCTTCGTTGACCTACCAGAGCGGGGAGCGTGGATAGCGCCGAGCTAACCAGCGATCGAATCCAAAGGAGCGACCGGCGCGCGTGAGGAAGACCACCAGCAGACCGGCCATAAACGCCTGGTCCGAGGTGGTGGCCGGCGACCCGCCCCCCTTGGCCAGATAAAAATTAAGCGTCAGGAAGATTCCTGCCAGCGCAGCCGGACGCGTCAAGAGCCCCGACAGAAGCGCCAGGCCGGCCAGGATCATCCCCCAGGTGACCAGCGCGGCGAAGAGCTGATGATGGGGAATCACGGTGTCGGTCAGGAACGGTTTATACCAGCCAAATGCGTCGGCGGTCTTCGCGGTGAGCCACTTTTCCAGTGCGCCAGCACTGGTAAAGCCGCCGGTCAACTTCCCGAGGCCGTCTCGCAGAAAGTAATAGCCGAAAAAGATGCGCAGGAGCGCGATATACCACAGCTTCGTCTCTATCTGCCAGTTACCCAGCAGCTTGGTCACTGATCCCCTTTCTGCATCTACTCGCTACAGCTTCTCAACCTCTAAGAGCCTCATCCCGTCCTCCTCTCGAGTTGAGAGGAGTTTCAGGCCGGCGCCTGCCAGCAACGATTCGAAGATTGCGATCGCAAACGGGAATCGGCTGGCGTCAAACGCAAACTCCACGTGCTCACCGGGCTGCAATTCCTCGGCATGCATTTGGAGCGTTCGCCTCAAGTAGGTGATGATATCCGCGCTGCACGTAAGCGCGCGGACCGCAATACGGCGCATCGGCCTGTCCTCAACTCTGATCGCGATGGTGGGCTCCCGTCAGATCTTTTTCCGCATCATATACCAGCGGTCGGCGCCTGCCTTGGCGCGCTTGTCGGCCTCATCGATCGTCTGCGGCGGCGGTACGATCACATCCTGGCCCGGCTGCCAGTTGACCGGGCAGGCGACCCCGTACTTGTCGACGGTCTGTAACGCCTTCAGGCTCCGCAGGATCTCGTCGATGTTGCGCCCGAATGGGATCGGATAGTACATCGCGAAACGGACGATCCCCTCAGGATCGATGAAGAAGACGCCGCGGACGGTGAGGCCGACCTCAGGGTTGATCAGATCATATTCGTTGGCTACCTTCTTCTCGGGGTCAGCAACTACCGGGAAATCAATTTTGACCTTGGCCGACTCCTCCATATGGCGGAGCCACTCGATGTGCGAGTAGATGCTGTCTACGCTCAGGCCGACGATCTCGCACCCGAGGTCCTTGAACTCCTTATGTCGCCTGGCGAACTCGATGAACTCCGTCGTACAGACCGGTGTAAAGTCAGCGGGGTGAGCAAACAATAGGACCCACTTGCCGCGGAACTGGGATAGGGTAATGGGGCCCTTGGTGGTATTGGCGGTGAAATCCGGCGCTTTTGATCCGATCTTGACCATGATGACCTCCTTTAAATAAAGCTGCTTTGATGGAGTTGTCAGAATCGAGCCTTGCGCTCCTCGTGTCAATCAGCCCAACCCTCGTATATCCGGATATGGTGACTCACTATTATTGTAATCGATAGTTCGTCGTGCGCGAACAACGATTTTTTGGCCATGCGGAATGAACTACCCAGACCCGTCATTCCGTGCTTGACACGGAATCCAGTCGAACTCTGGATACCGGCTTCCGCCGGTATGACGAACTCTCGGCTAGCCGCGGGGAATACACCCTCCTGGATTCAATTCATCTGTGTTCACTCTTCCGGTCGCCCGCTCAGCTTCTTCAGGACCTTCGAGACATAGACCACGAACGCGCAGCCGACGGGAAAAAGACACTCGTTGGCGGCGCGGGAGACAAGCGTGGGTACCGGCGGCGTCTGGGGCGCGGCCTGGACGAAGAGGGCCACCATCGCACCGCCGAACACGACGCCCACGGCGAGTCCCGTCGCGAGGTGCGCCGACAATCCTCCCCACGGCTTTTTCGCGACCCAGTCGAGCATCAGACCAAAGCTGCCATACTGGAATCCCTTGAGGATGGCGATCAGAATGAGTGATGGACCGGGGCCGGCGTCCGCCGCGACCGACAGCGCCTCCTTCGCGCCGTCGTGCAGCGAGCGCGCAACCATGAACGCGAGGGGCGCAGCGAACAGGCCCGCAAGTCCCATCACCGGCCCCCGCGCCTTCTTTGCCGTGGTGCCGACGACCAGGCCCACGCACACGATGGTTGACCAGGACACCTTCTGGACGAGATCGGCCAGAACCGGGTTCGCGCCTTTCAGCGTTCCAAGGCCGGCCGCGAGCGCGACGAGAATGGCTTCCATCGTGAGGCCCAGCAGCGCCGCCAACCATCCCACGTACAGAAGGGGTTTCAAGACATCGAAGGGTTTCTTCGTCTCCATTCCCTCTCTATGATCTCCCAGCCTTCAGCTTCTTGCGCGACGCGTCGATCCGGTGGTGCTTGAGCCAGTGAGTCGGTTACAATATCCCGTTCATCTGACGCACCCGCCGGAATAGCCACGCGATCGTTAGCAGCAGACTCAACAGCGCAACCGTCATCGGCGCCGGCGGATAATCATAATGGTTTGCGAGCACGAACGCTATCGCGCCGGTCATGAGGGCAACGAGCGGGGCGACAATGAACATGGGGCGAACCTCGCGGCAGAGATTCTTTGCGATAAGGGCGGGCAGTACCAGGCATCCAAACGTATACAACATCCCGGAAGATCTGATGGACAACCCCACGGCCAGCCCGAGTAAGGTTGAGATGAGCGCTGCCCAGCGAGTGATGTTCATTCCCACCGCCGCGGCCATAGCAGGGTCCATGAGGAAGAGCAGGGTACGTCGATGGGTGACCGCAAGGAAAAGAGCGGTCAAACCGGCGAGCAGGCCGAAGATCCGGACGTCGGCTCTCGTGGCTCCGATGATGCTGGAGGAAAGCAACCGATGGATCTCCTCGAGCCCGTGCGGACTCCTGGAGACGATCAGGATCGAGAGACTAGCCGACACAAGAAACACCCAGCCGGTGATCGCCTCATGACTTTCTCCCGACTCTTTGCCTCCGCGCGTGGTGATCAGAGCTGCGACCAGGGAGAACGCCACGGCCATGGCGGACAGAAAGTCATCCGAGTGAAACCAGGGAAGCGTAGCGGGAGCGACCCACGCCCCGATCCACATCGCCACGGTAATCCCCAGGGTTGAGGCCTGCGACATAGCTGCGCCGATGAAGATCTGGTCGCGGGCCACTGCAAGTACTCCGACCAACGAGAGCAACAGGGCGATTGACCACCCGACGAGGTAGGTGTTCTGAAATAGAGGCCATGATGAGAGGAACTCCCCGATCACGGGTGTGCTCCGGGAGGGTAGACCTGGACTGCGACAGCGCCCGATGGATCGCGGGTCACCTCCACGCCCACCCCATACACCCGCTCAAGAACGGCCCGATTGAGCATCTGCTCACGCGGTCCGGACTCTACGCTCCCGGAACGGAAGAGCGCCAGGTGCGTGGCGTATCGCGCGGCAATGGCGATATCGTGGGTGACGAAGAAGAGGGTCAGATGTTCCTCCCGGTTCAGGTCGGCGAGCAATCGCAGAAACGAGTCCTCTGTCGAGAGGTCGAGGCCATTGGTCGGTTCGTCGAGGATCAGCAGGCCAGGCCGTCGCACGAGGGCTCGAGCCACCAGCGCCCGTTGCCGCTGCCCGCCGGAAAGGGACCAGTAATCGCGCCCCGCCATTCCCTCCAGACCGACCTTGCGGAGCGCCCACTCGAGGCGCTCCGCTTCCTCTTTCGTACCGAGCCGAATGCCCACGAGCCCCAGTATGACGAATTCCCTGACCGTAGTGGGGAGGGCTGGATTCAGATCGCATCGCTGCGGGACAAAACCAATGCCCTTCCGGTGCGCCAGGTCCGGGTGGAGCCATAACCCGCCGGCCTGTGATCGAAGGATCCCCAGCATGGTGCGAATCAGCGTGGTCTTTCCTGAGCCGTTCGGTCCGATAAAGAACCAGAACTCCCCCTTTCGGCATTCAACGGTGACGCTTTCGAGCACAGTCCGGCGCCCGTAGCCGACAGTCAGCCCTGTCGCTTTCAGAATAACATCGCAGTTCTCCATGGTCCTCCGAAAATAGCGTTCAGCCGTCAGCAATCAGGGATTTAGGCTGAAGGCTAAAGGCTGAAGTATCCTATGAACCTTCCAACGCTGCAGCCATCTTGCGCACATTATAGTCAATCATGGCGAGGTAGTCATCGGTACCATCGCGCGCCCCTACCTGGTGGGCCAGGTTCACGACCCTGGCGCCGGTCTGTTGCGAGATGAATCGGGCATGGCGAGGGTCATAGTAGCTCACCGTCAGAACTGCCCCGACCCGTTCTGCTCGCATCAGGTCTACCAGCGTTCCCAACTGCTTGGTCGTCGGGGGGATCCCTGGTTTCGGCTCCATGAACCCGATGACGGCGATCCCAAACCGGCGAGCGAAGTAGGGCCACAAATTGTGATCGGCCACGACCTTGGTTCCGAAGTGAGGAAGCATCTTTCCCAACCATCCCCCGAGCAGGGACGCCTCTCCTTGGCCCTTCAGGAAGGGGGCAAGCTTTCCGTGCTCGTAGAGCAGGGCAAGCTTTTCGACATCGTACTTCTTGGCGAGTGTCTCGCCTACCAACGCAGTACCCAGTTTCAGATGGAACGCGACAAAGCGATCCTCGAAGTATGACTTCCTGTCCGGTCGCAGCTCAACCAGCTTATCACGGATCAGCCTTGCTACCTTGAGGCCATTCAACGGATCAAGCAGATAGTGTGGGTTTCCCAGTGGGTGAACATCACCCATCGAGCGGTCCACGGGGCCTGTGGGGACTTCCAGACGCGCGATGACCCTGGATGCGTCGACGTAGCCGCGCCCGCCCGGTAAGACCGCCCCGTTCCTGGCGTTCTGTAAGAGGACCGGGGCCCAACCGATTTCCAAGTCCATCCCGACCTGGAGATAGAGATCACATTGACTCAGCATCTTGATGAAACTAGGCTTGGCCTCGATGAAATGCGCGTCTTCTGTTCCCTTTGCGAAGACCGTGACGGAGACCTGGTCGCCTCCAATCTCGCCGGCGAGGCTGCTCAGGTCAGTTACTGTGGCGCACACGGCAATCGGCTTGATTCCCTCTTGGGCGAAGGCGGATGGGCCGACAAAGCCGAAGGTTGCCACAAGCCAGCCCAGGACGCTGAGGCAAAACATACGTCGCAATCCCGTGAACATTGCTGATCCTCCTTGGCTTTGTTAGTACTTGTGGGCGGCGTGGGCGCCATACATGAATTCGACCCCCAACCAGACGGAATGAGCGTCGTGATGTTGCAGGTGATCCGCCCGATCGTAGTTATACTGCAGGCGGATTCTCGAAAACTCAGAGGGCTGCCAGGCAAGAAGCGGCGAGATGCGGTGACGGTCATCCCGGAACGGGTCATTCTGCCGACCATCGTACACGAGGACGCTCGCCCCCGTCCCGCTCGCATATTCGTAGCGTAGTCCGGCAGCCCACCCATATGAGAAGCCGTACAACGCCTGCGTGTAGAATCCCCAGTCCCGAAGCGTCTTCCGCGACAGATCGATGACGTTCTCCGGGTTGCTGTTATCGAAGAAGTGGTCGGCCCTGTAGTCGCGACCCATCGCCTCCGACTGCCACAGGAAAAACGGCCATCCTCGGAAGTTGTTGGTTGGGCGCCACGTCATCTTGAGGTCTGCGCCATAGATCCAGGTGTAGCCGCCGGAACCGGTTGCATTTTGACCGTAGAGTCCGGACACGCCAACCTTAGTGGTCACTGCGTTGCTGATGTTCCAGGAGTTCACCCAACGGGTAAGATAGGTGAGATCCCCAAGATTCCTGACATCACGCTCGACAAACGGGCGACCACCGATCGGCCGCTCCTCGAAGAACTCCTCGTTGGCCAGAAAGCTCGACATGGTTTCACCGTTCGCGTTCTGGACCCCGAACTGCAATTCAGAGTACCAGGGAAGCGGCGTCAGCCATCCTAACCGAACGCCTGGCGCGCGCATCCCATCGGGACCGAACAGCCGCGTATTGATAACCGGTTGATCCATCCAGTGCCACTGATGCGGATGCTGGGGGTTGATCTGACCGAACTCGGTAAAAAAATGACCGCCTTTGAGTTGCAGTCCATACGGGAGTGCTTGCGTCGTAAAGAAGGCTTCCTCCAATTCGATATGGGTATCGCCGACCTCCGGGTCGATCTTATAGACGATATGGGCCTCGCCCGTCAGGTACGGGTCCACGGCGCCTGCCAACGACAGCTCAACGTTCTGAACCGTAAAGCCGCGCTTACGGGGGTCGTGATCACCGCCCTCAAGCTGCCGGATCGAGGCTTCTCGTTTGGTAGAGGTTCCTGCGGCGAACAGCCCATCCAGCGAGAGATCGATCAGCCGGAAGGTGCTGCCGCCGACCTGACGGGAGAAGAGATCGGGCGTGACGGGCTGAAGAGCGGGTGTCTCAAGCGCCCGCACCGCCTTGTCAAGTGCCGATTCCGGCGACGGCGCCTCTGTGCCCTTCAAAGCCTTCTCAAGGGCCGCTTCAGAGGTCGCGGGTTTCTCCGCTGTTGGCAATTGAGATCGCATTGCTTCAATCTCACGCTGAAGCTTCTCCAGCTTCTTCTCCTTCTCGGCATCACGCCGGCGAAGCTCCTCGATCTCCTGCTTCAAAGCCTCCAGCTCCGGGTTCTTGCCTGCTGCCCACGTCGTTTCCGTTCCGATGATGAGTGCGGTGAGCGACATGATTGTCATGAGAGCTCGCCGCGTTGTGTAAAGGGTGCGCATTGTGCTTCCTCCTCAAAAGATAACGGCGCTGGCTCTGACAGGACGACCCCGTGCGAGAGAGCGTGGCGCTCCCGGAAGAGGGGTACGATAGGGGACCAGCGTACCGACTGCGAGCTATAGCGATTCGACTATGGGAGGAAGACAGGCGGGGCGCGGCTTTGAAAGGATTCGAGATGTGTGGTGGAGAGAACTGTGACGAATGAGGGAGTGCTGAAGAGTGAGCTGAGGAAGAATCGCAGCAGGAGCGCGAAGAGGAGGCCGGTCGCGGCGACTTGGTGCCAGAAATGGATCGGGCACGAGCCGTCCGCCTCTGACTGGGGCTCGTCTTGGGAGTGGTGAGGATCAGCGGCCTGGTGTGAGGCGGGAAGGAACAGCCGGAGGAGACCGCCGAGTGAACCGGCATCCCCATGATCATGTGGATCGGGGGCCAACAGCAAGAAGCTGATCGCGAGGGCCATAAGAGCGGCAGCCCAACGATCGCCTCTACCCCGTGCCTGTACTCGCTCGCAGCCTAGCACCAGACTCCCTTTAGTTGTGAGTGACGACAAAGCGGATCGCCTCCGCAAACAGACGATAGTCTCTGGGGTCTACCGGACCCGGTTCAGCCGGGAGAGGGGCGCGCGGCAGAAGCGCGTCGATAACGCTGCGGTATGTAGTGTACCACCGGCAAGCCTTCTTGTACGTCTCCTCGACCTCTGCGCGTCCGCGCCACGGACCGAGATCGAGACGGTCATTGACCAGCAGTTCGAGCCAGAGCAGGCGAGCGCCTCGTGGATCGCGAAGCGCCTCGTCAATGGTCGCGGCTCCGATATACGCTGGCAAGATCCTCAGGGGAGACATCGTCACATTGACTGCTGCGTCGCTCATGACTAATAAATATAGATGATTACCCCTACTCCGACAAGTCCTTTGATATTTGAAGGTTACTCCTGCCCTCTCCTGATACCATCAGAGACTACGTTCATCCTGATCTTTCCAGATGACGCCGGGAGCCACCCAAGGGCGGGCAGGAGAGGAGACGAACCCCCCCCCAGGGTGAGCGGGATTCGTGAGCATGTCTAAAACGTGCCGCACTTAGTAAACAGTGGGCCAGGGAAAGTAGGAATGGAACCGAGTCGAGCGAGAGAAATACTCGGACGCGCAATTGGGCGACGGAGTACTCCAGGTTGGAGGGAATGGACAGGCGGTCGGTGCCGAACACCATGAAGTGGTGCTGTCCGCCGATGAATGGACCGTCAAAGCCGAGCCTGCGTAAGCGACGGATAAAATCCCTCCGCTTACAGGGCGTCCACCGGCTCACGAATCGCCATGGTGTTGAGGTCGATGCTGTCGATGACGGGGAGTGGATGGCCCAGTTTCAACCCGAGCACAATCCACTCTTCGAGCGTGGAACGAAGCGTGGCCTCACAGGCCTGCAAGGTGGGACCGAATGCGACGACTCCTTTACACGGCGGGATGCGACCTGTGTAGCTGCCGTCATCGAGCTTGTCATAGATCGCAAGCGCCATCGCGCAGGTCACATAGTCGCTGAGCAGATATCGAACGGTCATGTTCCTTCTCTGGAAAGTCCTCGTAGTGACTGCAGCTACTCCCCGCTGATCCTCGGGCTTACCTGTCACAATTCTAACACGCCTACAGCGTGAGTCAAATCGACGTTCGGTGTGGGTGACGGCCGCTTGTCGGTTTAGAATTGGACTTGCAGCTCGGCGATTCCTTGATGGGCGAGCTCGCCGTGCGTGCTATTGCTCATCCCGACGGCATTCCGGCCTGGTCTGAGGTCGGTGAGAATATAGTTACCCCGTAGCCTGACGTTGGGGTTGACAAACCAGTTCAGACCAAGGGTACCGGAACGAAGCTCCATCGGTCGTTCATTGGCGACTGTGACCGGCGCAGTAAATTTGCCCTTGTTGTCGTCGACCCGCACATGCTCATAGCGGCCGATGGCCTGAAGGCCCTTGAGCTTGTTACCGAAGAGCCAGTAGCCGATCGATCCATACCCACCCTGCATGATGAGATTATCGAGATTCGTACTGCCGGCGCCTAATCCGTCACGCTCCTGGGAGGCGTAGGCGTACTCGCCCTTGATGATGAACGGATAAAAATCAAAGACGATGTCGCCGCCTCCGGTCACACGGTTGCCATTGATCAGGAAGCCGTTCTGCGTCCCGCCTTCGCCGTTGCCGGCCAGCTTGACGCCGGTCGGACCAACCGGGTTGAAGCGGTGGAACGAGGAGCCGCTACCGACCGGTGTCGTAGCGCCGCCCGGATCGGTCGCGCCTTTCCCCCTCACAACTCGAAAGGTGCGGTGATCGGCATTCAGGCCAACAGTGAGAGTTCCGAAGGGTATCGGGGGCGAAAAGGTCACTCGACCGGTGAACTCTTTGTCGCCATCATTGTCGATGCCGCCGGAACACTGATCGACCCGGCCGCAGCCGTTATAGATTCCTGCTCCGTAGTAGACCGGCAGGGTGGCGAGCTTCAGATTGCCCTCGACGGTGGCGCCGATCTGATATTCCGGGGAAAGCGCCTTGGAGATGACTGCCCGCTCAGCAAAGTCCAGGTCCCGAGAGGATGTGAGCATCTCAAGACCGAATCGGGCCTTGTACTGTCCCACGGTCACCTTCGCCCAAGGGGCGTAGGTGTAACTGAGCCAAGTCTCCTCGAGCCGCGTAGAACCGGTGAACTCAGGCTCGATAAGAAAGCCGAAGTCCTTATAGATCTGGCCGCTTATGATGATTCGGGTGCGGCGAATTCGAAATGTGCTTGGGTCATGCCGCGCCAATCCCGCCTTCGTCAAATCCTGGCCGTCCACGATACCGGGGAAACCCTCCTCTTTTCGCGCCCCTTCAACGATAAACCAGTTCTGCATGAACCCGCGCAGCCTCAATTCAAATTGGCCATCGGTCGACCTCATGAAGAATCCCTTCCCCGGTACCGGCTCATACCCGGTGAGCATGGACGATGCCGCGGCCTCGGCGGCCTTCTGCTCTACCTCCATGACGCGCCTGGTTACCTCGTCCTGTTGCGCGGACCGCTCCCGCCGCAGCCGTTGCATCTCCTGCTGTAACTGCTGCAACGATTGCTGCTGGGTCTCGAAGGTTTGCTCAAGCTCTGTGAGCTTGTCGGCCCACGCCGAGGTGTGGAGGCTCAAAAGGGCGACGACACCGCACGCGATAACGAATCGGGTCATGTTCATGACAACTCCTCCAGACTATTCGTCGGACTGGTGAGTGATGGGTCAGCCGATAATACTGGCTCGACCCATGCGCCTCGAAGCGCCCAGACACTAATAGATTAGGCCTGATGAGGCAAATAGGAAATACCGATCGATCAGACTGCGCTCATCAGCCTGGCTTTGCCTACACGTTGCATGCGGGCGCTGGAGACAAGCGATGATCAGACCAACTGCCTGGAAGGCGTCTATGGGCTTATCTTGCGAGGGCTTGGAGAATCCAGTATAGTGAGCACAGCCAGCCGTATGGGCGTGGGTGACCGTGGTGGGCGGGATAGGCAGCGGTAAGCAGATCGGATGTCAGGTATGGGATGCAAATGATTGAAATGTCGGATCGAGTGACGCAACTTGAGCAGATATTGCGACATCGCATCGTCATCCTTGACGGCGCGATGGGTACGATGATTCAAACACACAGCCTCACGGAAGCAGACTTCCGGGGGCAACCGTTCGCCGACCATCCCTGCGATCTCAAGGGGTGCAATGATCTGCTGTCCATCACGCAGCCGGCCATCATCGAGGCGGTTCATTGCCAGTATCTGGACGCCGGGGCCGATATCATCGAGACCAATACATTCAATTCCACGTCGATCTCGATGGCCGATTATCGACTGGAATCGCTGGCCTATAATCTGAACCTCGCCGGTGCACGAGCCGCGCGTAGCGCCGTTGAGAGGACGATGGCGAAGGACCCGAACCATCCGCGCTTTGTGGCCGGGTCGATCGGCCCGACGAATCGCGCGGCGTCGATGCCATCCGATATCCACAATCCTGCCTTCCGCGCTGTTACCTTCGATCGGTTGGTGACCGCTTATACCGAGCAGGCCCGCGGCCTGCTGGACGGCGGCGTCGATCTACTGCTGGTTGAGACGGTCTTCGATACGCTGAACTGTAAGGCCGCGCTGTTTGCCATCGACCAGTATTTCGAGGAGGTCGGCCGCCGCGTACCGATCATGGTCTCGGTGACCATTGCGGATCGCAGCGGACGCACACTGTCCGGGCAAACGGTGGAAGCCTTTTGGAATTCCATCGCCCATATGCCCTTGTTCAGTGTGGGGATCAACTGCGCCTTCGGGGCAAAGCAGATGCGCCCGTATCTTGAGGAGCTTGCTCAGATTGCTCCAGTCTTTCTCAGTTGCTATCCGAACGCCGGCCTGCCCAACGCGTTCGGAGGCTTCGATGAAACACCGGCGATCATGGCTGCGGACCTCGGCGACTTTGCAAAGAGCGGTTGGCTGAACATCGTCGGCGGCTGCTGTGGCAGTACCCCGGATCACATTCGAGCCATTGCGAAGGCGGTGCGGGAGTATCAGCCACGCGTTCCCCCTCACCCTCAGCCGCATACCCGATTAAGCGGCCTTGAGCCGGTGACGATTTGTCCGGAGGTGGGTTTCGTCAATATCGGGGAGCGGACCAATATCGCCGGGTCTGCGGCGTTTGCCAGGCTGATTCGAAGCGGCGAGTACGAGGCGGCCATCTCCATTGCGCGGCAACAGGTGGAGGGCGGCGCCCAGCTCATCGATATCAACATGGATGAGGGGATGCTTGACGCGAAAAAGGCGATGGTGACATTCCTGAACCTGGTTGCCTGCGAGCCTGACATTGCCCGGGTTCCCATCATGATCGACAGCTCTGATTGGTCGGTGATTGAGGCGGGGCTGAAGTGTGTTCAGGGCAAGCCGGTGGTAAACTCCATCAGTCTCAAAGAGGGCGAACAGGCGTTCATTCAGCGCGCCCGGCTCATCAAACGGTATGGGGCTGCGGTCGTGGTCATGGCCTTTGATGAGATCGGTCAGGCCGATACGCTCAAGCGCAAAATCGAGGTCTGTTCCCGCGCCTACCGGATACTGACCGGGACGGTCGGAGTGCCGCCGCAGGACATTATCTTCGATCCGAACGTGCTGACGGTGGCGACCGGGCTCGAGGAGCATAACAGCTACGCGGTCGACTTCATTGAGGCGACCCGCTGGATCAAAGCGAATCTGCCTCATTGCAAGGTCAGCGGCGGCGTCAGTAACGTATCGTTCTCGTTTCGCGGGAACAATCCGGTTCGTGAGGCGATGCACTCGGCGTTCTTGTACCATGCTATTCAGGCCGGCCTGGATATGGGGATTGTCAACGCTGGACAATTGACAGTTTATGCTGATATTCCTAAGGATTTACTTGAAGTAGTTGAGGATGTGCTGCTGAACCGCCGTCCTGATGCGACCGATCGGTTGGTGGAGTATGCGAAGACCGTGAAAGCGCAGGATCGGGCCGCCGTAAAAGACGAATCCTGGCGACTGGGAACGGTTGAGGAGCGACTCACGCATGCGTTGGTGAAGGGGATCGTGGACTATATCGAGTCGGATGTGGAGGAAGCGCGGCAGCGGTACGACAGGCCGCTTCACATTATTGAGGGTCCGTTGATGGCAGGCATGAACCTGGTCGGGGAGCTGTTCGGCTCCGGGAAGATGTTCTTGCCGCAGGTGGTCAAAACCGCGCGTGTCATGAAGAAGGCAGTGGCCTACCTGCTTCCATTTATTGAAGCCTCGCGCTTGACATCTGACAGCAGGCACAACCAGCGGAAAATCCTCCTGGCGACAGTAAAGGGAGATGTGCATGATATCGGCAAGAACATCGTCGGAGTCGTACTCGGATGTAACGACTATGAGATCATCGACCTGGGGGTGATGGTGCCGGTTGACACAATCCTCAAGACCGCCAGGGAACAGCAGGCGGATATTATTGGTCTGAGCGGGCTGATCACACCGTCGCTCAACGAAATGATGCATGTGGCGCGGGAGTTGATGCGGGAAGGCGTGCAGATTCCGTTGTTAATCGGCGGCGCGACCACCAGCCGAACCCACACGGCCGTAAAAATCGCCCCGCTGTATGACCAGCCGGTGGTCCACGTCGCGGATGCCTCGCGGGCCGTGGGGGTCGTCAGCCATCTTTTAAGCCAGGAGCAGCGATCGGCGTTTGTTGAAAACAATCGACTGGACCAGGAGCGAGTCAGACACGCGCACGAGGACCGCGGATTGCAGGCGCTTCTGCCCCTCACCCAGGCGCGCAACCGGAGACTCTCTCTCGATTGGAAGGCAGCGGACATCTCGACGCCGTCCTTCACCGGCCTCCGCGTGCTGGACGAGTTTCCACTCGACCAGATTGTACCGTATATCGATTGGACCCCATTCTTTCATGCGTGGGAGATGCGGGGCCGGTACCCTGAGATCTTGCAGAATCCTAAGGCCAGGGAGGTCTTCGAGGACGGCCAACATCTGCTGGAGCAGATCGTCCGTGATCGGCGTCTTATCGCCAGGGCGGTCTATGGGTTCTTCCCGGCGAACAGTGTGGACGACGATATCGAACTCTATACCGACGATTCGCGGTCGCAGGTACTGGCGACCTTTTACACCCTCCGCCAGCAACTGCAAAAGGCCGAAGGACAGTGTAATCTGGCGCTAGCCGATTTTATTGCGCCCAGATCAACCGGACTTCAGGACTACCTCGGCGCATTTGCCGTGACGACAGGCCATGGTCTCGATGCCCTCTGTAAGCAATATGAAGTCTCCCATGACGACTACACGTCTATTCTGGCCAAGGCGCTGGCCGATCGCATGGCGGAGGCATTTGCGGAATACCTGCATCGCCGGGTTCGAGCAGAGTGGGGGTATGGAGTCGGAGAACAGCTCACCAATGAGGATCTGATTCGAGAGAGGTATCGGGGAATCCGTCCCGCTCCCGGCTATCCGGCCTGTCCGGATCACTCTGAGAAACGTACGCTTTTCGACCTGCTGCATGCGGAACGCAACGTCGGTATCTGCCTGACGGATACCTGTATGATGGTTCCAGCCAGCTCAGTGAGCGGGCTCTACTTCGCCCATCCTGAGGCGACCTATTTTGCGGTTGGAAAGATCGAACGGGATCAGGTGTCGGATTACGCCAGACGTAAGCGGATGGATGTACGGACGGTGGAGGCGTGGCTTGCGCCGAATCTGAATTATAATGCGGATGCGTAACGCAGGGGTTTAGACTGAAGGATGACGACGAATGGAGTGCAGGCGCCTTCAGTCCTAATCCCTGATTGCTGACTGCTAAACACTTTTGCCCTAAAAAAATGGGCAGGAAGGGTTCCTTCCTGCCCATTTAATGTCTTTGTAGAGAAAGGTGTTCTTACTTTACAGCCTTCAGGTGCTCGAGCGCGCCTGCAGCGGCCTTACCGGCAACATCCGCGTGGCCCGCTTTACCGTGCTCAACGGCCTCCTTCAATCCCTTGATAGCCGCTTCCTTATGAGGGTCGGCCTTCTCCTTTTGAGCGGCCTCGGCATGCTGCAGGGCCGCCGTCGCGTGTGTGGCGACCACATCCGCGTGGCCCGCTTTACCGTGCTCAACGGCTGCCTGGGTATGCTCGGTCGCCTCAACCATATGCGACTTTGCTGCCCAGGAGATACCAGTTCCTACGAAAGTCACCACCCCCAGGAATAACGCTGCTGCTGCAATCCTTCGCCTCATCCTGACTTCCTCCTCATGACAGGTTGCCCATCTCTCCCTTCGAAGCTCCTGCGACCATCATGTCGCAGGAGCAGGATAACTCTACCATGGAGGTTTTTCAGGTGTCAAGGTATGAGCGAGCAGACCCAACTGCTACAGCTCATACCCCCTGAGGAGTTGAGGTGGCGAAAGGCTGTGTAACCGTCTTAATGCATGTGTCCGCCGTCACCGCCGCCGCCACCGGTAGATACCTTGCCGTCAAGGGGAGGCAAATACATATCGATATCTGCCGCCGAGGGATACAGCTCGATGGTCTGTCCTGTTCCGTTACAGGATGCCGGCAGTGGATTAGTAGTGAGGTTCCTGACAATGGTCAGAGACGCAACATAGCCGGGGGCAACAATCGTCTCCGTCGGAAACATGGAGGTAGGCTCCTTCATCCAGGCAAATACTCTATGAAAATCGCCTTTCGCTTTAAGCCTGTCCCGTTTCCATGCGTGATCCTCCTGATGCTTCGAATCTGCCTGACAGTACTGTATAACGGGTATATCGACCTGAATCTTGTTGTAGCACGTATTCGGTTGGAATTTTGGGAAACTGACGCTGACATCCGCATACCCCGCGAAGTTATCCGGGATGTATCCCCACTCCCAATGAACGGCGCGAACGTCCGTGGTCTTGATACCGTGGTTGTAGTAATCCGGGACATCGCCTGTAATCGGCTGGATCTGTTTCCAGTTTTGATCCACTACTGGCTTGATCCCGTACAATGCGTTGCCCTCGTAATTCGTCGTCCCGTCGGTGGTATAGGCGATCCCGCCTAGATCCGGGTCAAGCCCGTTGGGGAAGAGCGCAGAGACCAATCGGGTCGTGTAAGACTCCCCAGAATGAGTGCATCCGTGACCTATATTAATACTCAGGACCGCACTCGTGCCTTCTTGATAATTCCTGCCGCTATACGCATCAAGGGTGTCCTTGGACTTAATGTTGGCATGGGGAAATGCCCAGGCATCGGTGGAGATGAAAGCAGCGGTCAGAAGGGCCGCCAGAAGAATTGGTCTCGCTCGTTGCATGTTCTTCTCCTTGTGTTGTGGGTTTCGTGGGTTGCTGTTATCAGTAGATGCGCCGAATCAGAACCTGTAGGTCAGTCTGGTGTTATACGAACGTCCCATGCCGGGAACGGCAGTGCCCCACGGTATTGAGTTGAGGCCCATCGTCATGCCCTGACCGGTATAGGCGCCCCCGAGCGGCAAGGAGTAATATTTGTCGAGCAGGTTATCGATGCCGAAATCGAGCCGCATCGACTTCCAGTTATAGCCGGCGCGCAGATTGGCCAGAATATAACCCGACGTCTTGATTTCGTTCCGCACATCGGAGATATTGTTCTTGCCCTTGGCCATCACCATCTCGACGGCGCTGTCGAATCCGCCAAGCTTATGTGTCAGCGCCAACTTCCCGTTCAGCGGCATGATGTTGTAGAGATCGTCGCCCGTGGTGCGGTTCTTGCCGTTCGTGTAATTGAAAACCCCTGCGAGGTTGAATTCGCCCACGCCGTCGATCTTTGCTAACGGCATGTGGGTGGAGACATCGACACCCCAGAGCCGGGCCGTCTGGTTGACGTACTGGAGAAGGACAAACTTGTTTGTAGGGGTATTGCTCACCGGCACCCCGCAGATCGCGTTCATCCCACTCTGCAGGCAGCGTTTCGCGTCGATGTAGTCGGTGACATGGGTGTAGTACGGCGTGACCTTGAACTCCCAGGTACGATCCGTGGCATGCCAGTCGACGGTACCGCTCAGGGTGTGCGCTTTTTCCTGATCCAGATCCAGATTGCCGACGTAGCCGTTTCCGTCGCCCTTGAAATTATTCATGACCATCGCCATGGCATTTGTCGACCAGGTGTACCGCTCGTAGAGATTCGGCGAGCGCATCTTATGCGCGTAGCCGAATTCGAGGCTGAGCATCGCCGTCGGGGTGAAGCGGGCAAGCGCGGTAAGATCCCAGTTGTTGTCGTTGCGGTCATGATTGCGGGCATTGAAGACGTCTGCCGCAAACTCGTCCATGTTGTTGTAGCCATGCACATCGCCGGTATCCATCTCGACCCGCTCGTAGCGAGCGCCCAGCAGCGTCAGCCATTGCGGATGCAGGCGCGTCTCCCATTCGGCAAACAGCGCCTTGCGCTCGCGTGTGCCGTCGTCGATATTCTGAAACGTATTCGGCGCCATGCCCCCCATCACGACGCCGGGTGGCAACGTGCGGGGGGACGACGGCCACCAGTCGTGCAGCCGGTAATACTGATATTC
>UBJH01000097.1_pt1 | contig 30476 bp, 29 predicted proteins | sample 2193721 | NCBI WGS metagenome assembly UBJH01 (sample SAMEA4703186, study PRJEB27089) | metagenome | reverse complement strand
AAGATTTGGGAGGGGGATAAATTTATCCTCTGCCGCCATATTCAGCCCTGAGATCGATATAAGGTCAAGCTATATTTATGCAACCGGTGATTTCATATTAATCCCCGCCAGCGGCGGCGCAGCCGTTGGGGGTCTGGGGGTAGCAACCCCCGGCGCCGTAAAGGTTGAAAGTGTTAATAGTACACGGTTCATTATGCGTCTAAGATACTTTTCAAAAAAAGATTCTTGTATAGCGGGGAATGGATTCGAACCATTGATCTACGGGTTATGAGCCCGTCGGGATATCCTGACTACCCTACCCCGCTCTGGAGTAAAAATAGTATCCCCTTATAGTTAATGATGAATGATAAAGTCTTCGGTATGGGATTATACAGTATGGGATTGCTGATGTATGTGATTGCTGATTTCATTCATTCCAAATCAGTTTTGCAGCATTGGAACAGGACTTAAGCCTGCACAAAGATTATTTCCTATAAATAGTGTAAAGATGTCCTCATATCAGATTTAGAAAAAAGAGATAATGGAATGGAAAAAGACATCATAAAAGGCATAAAGAAGAACGTATTCATACTCGGTCTTGTAAGTTTTTTCACAGATATCAGCAGCGAGATGTTGTATCCGATTATCCCGATTTTCCTCACTACAGTCCTTGGGGCGCCGATGACAATAGTCGGATTGATCGAGGGCATCGCTGAAAGCACGGCAAGCATCATGAAAGTAATTTCAGGCTGGATGTCGGATAAATCAGGAAAAAGGAAACCCTATGTTATTTTCGGATACAGCCTTTCAACCATCTCAAAACCTCTTCTGGCATTTGCAGCCTCATGGCATTTTGTGCTTGCGGCCCGTTTCCTTGACAGGTTCGGGAAAGGACTTCGCTCATCGGCAAGGGATGCTCTCATTGCTGATTCAACCGAAGGGAAATATCGAGGAAAAGCATTTGGCTTTCACCAGAGTCTTGATACCCTGGGCGCTGTCATAGGACCGCTTTTCGCACTGCTATTCCTGTATTTAATTGACGCGAACTACCAAATTATTTTCCTCATAGCTTTTATACCTGCCATGATAAGTGTGGTTCTGTTGTTCTTCTTCGTTTCAGAGAAAAAAGGCGAGAAAAAGGATAGTTTGAAGTTCAAACTCTCGGATTTTAGCCGCGAATTCAAGATATTTCTCCTGATCACATTAGTTTTTGCGCTTGGCAATTCAAGCAACGCTTTCCTTATACTGCGCGCCCGGAATATCTTTGAGATTTCAGGCATTCCCTCAATAATCACCTCGACATTTGGTTCTATAGCGGTTATAGCAATAGTAGTATTGACCTACGTTGTCTACAATATCACATTTTCTCTTTCGTCCATGCCTGCCGGGATGCTTTCGGACAGGATCGGGCGCCGGAATGTTATGGTGGGCGGATTCCTGGTATTTTCCCTTGTTTACCTGGGTTTTGCACTGGCAAATGAAGGATACCAGATATGGATACTGTTCGCGATCTATGGTTTTTACATGGCAATGACAGAAGGTGTGAGCAAGGCTTTTGTGGTTGATATGGTGCCGTCCGAAAAACGGGGAACGGCAATAGGCCTGTATTATACGGCAACAGGTCTTCTTGCTCTTGCTTCAAGCATCATCGCAGGGCTCCTGTGGGATCTGGTTGGAGTAAGCGCACCGTTCCTGTTCGGGAGTGCGATGGCGCTTGTGGCGGCTGTGATGATGATGGGGTGGTTGCCGAAACATATTCGGTTAATATAAACCCAATAAGATTTTAAATGATCAAATAATATATAGGTAAAAACTGAGGATTTAAAATGGATTTAAAATGAGGATTTAAAATGAGGATTTAAAATGAGTCGTAAAGAGAAAGATAGTATGGGAGAAATCGAAGTTCCGGATAATGTTTTATTTGGTGCTTTCACAACGCGCGCTTTAAGGAATTTCAGGATAAGCGGCATCAAAGCCAGTCCTGATTTTATAAAATCACTCGCCATCATCAAGAAAGCATGTGCAAAAGCCAACATCAAGCTCGACATGTTAAATGAAACCATCGGGGATGTGATAATCCAGGCCGCAGATGAGATAATTGAAGGAAAATACAGGGAGCAGTTCATCCTTGATGTGTTCCAGGCAGGTGCAGGAACTCCTTTTAATATGAATATGAATGAAGTTATCGCAAATGTTGCGATATTGAAACTTGGTGGAAATCCGGGTGAATACTCGAAAGTACATCCGAATAACCATGTGAACATGGCGCAGTCATCAAATGATGTTATCCCGACAACAATAAGGTTGAGCATTCTTCTTTCTCTTTTGCCCATGAAAAAGGAACTCGAAGAATTAATTACGGTATTTAATTTAAAGGCCAGAGAATACGACCATGTAATAAAAGTTGGGAGGACTCATCTTGAGGATGCTGTACCAATAAGATATGGCCAGGTGCTTAACGGATATGCGGCATCGCTTGAAAAATGCCTGGAACGCCTCAGAACCTGTGAAAAGAGCATGCTTGAACTAAGTATTGGTGGCACTGCTATCGGGACTGGTATTAATACTCATCCGGATTTCAAGAACAGGGTAATTTCGGAATTAAATAATCTGACAGGTTTTGAATTCCATGCCGGCAACAGTATCATGCTATCATGGAGCATGACAGGTTTTGTGTATGTTTCCAATGCCCTGAGGATGCTTGCTATTGAACTGAATAAGATTTCAAATGACCTGCGCCTTCTTAATTCAGGACCCAAAACCGGAATTTCGGAAATAATCCTGCCGGAAGTTGAACCGGGCTCTTCCATTATGCCTGGCAAGATCAATCCCTCTATAGCTGAGGCGGTGAATATGGTATGTTTCCAGGTTGCAGGCAACGATCATGCTGTCGCAATGGCAGCAGAAGCAGGACAGCTTGAGCTTAATGTAATGACGCCACTTATCGCATTTGACCTTTTATGGAGTATTGAACTCCTTGCGAATACGATGAAGATGTTCCGTGAAGATTGCATATCAGGAATGATAGTGGATGAGAAACGATGCAGTGAATTTATTGAAAATAGCCATGCTCTGGCGACGGTATTGAATCCATATATCGGTTATGATAACGTCGCTCAATTGGTTAAAACGGCGCTTTCTGAAAATAAATCCCTTAAACAGGTGCTTATTGAGGGGAATATTATCCCACAGAAATATCTGGAGGAGATCCTTGATGCTATGAAGATGACAGAACCCCGGATAGTGGATAAAAGGATCATCAATGAGAGAAAAAAATAATTCAAATTCTGATAAGAAAATTAATTTTTTCATCACTTCAGATAGTTTCCCTTCTATATCCGTCACGGGAAGTTCATGTTCCCTTATGTGCCAGCATTGCAGGGGCAAATTATTGCAGCGCCTGATTCCGGCAACCACAAGCGAAGAACTTGAAAAGAAAGCCCTGGGGCTTTACAGGTCAGGCGCAAAAGGAATACTATTGACAGGCGGTTGTGATGAGCGGGGGCGGGTGCCCATAAGAAATTTAATACCTGCAATAAAAAAACTAAAGGAAACAACTGACCTTATCCTCATTGCACATACCGGTTTCATATCCGGGGAAGAAGCAGGATCATTAAAAGACTCAGGTCTTGACGGCATCGGTTTTGATGTAATGGGAGACATGACTTCAGTGCTGGATGTTTACGGCCTTCATATATCAGAAAAAGAATATGTGGACAGCCTTCAGGCCATTTCGGATTCTGGCCTCCTCATCTTTCCCCATGTTTGCGTGGGAATCCATTTCGGCAAATTAAGTGGAGAATACCGCGCCCTGGAAATGATCCGCTTGATAGCGCCTGCAACGGTAATAATAACCGGATTGATGCCCCTTGCCGGGACGCCAATGGAGCATATTAAGCCAGATCCGTTAGATTTTGAAAAAGTCATAAAAAAAGCAATCGTAATGTTCCCTGATATTCCAGTCATATTAGGATGCGCCCATTCAAGCGGAAAAGACAGGGCTGATATTGAAAAGATGGCGCTCCTTTGCGGTGTGTCGGGCATTGCGGCGCCGACTTTCGGGACGATCGGGTTTGCAAAGGAAAAAGGATATGAGATAAATTATTATGGCGCATGTTGTGGTTTAATTCCGGATGAAAAAATGAAGCTAAATTATCCCTCTTTTAACCTATTTTCTGATGAAAAACAATAAATTGTGTATATAAAGAGGACAAGGTTGATCCCTGCTGTAAAAGGTATCCAGAATTCGCCATTCGGAAAATTAATACCTGTTTTTGTTTCCTCCAGGACAAAGTGGAGGTTGAACAAAAAAGTTATTGTTGCTAATACATACACATAAGAAAGGCGCCTGTCAAAGGTCATTGCAACTGCAAGCGGGGCAAACAGAGAAAAGAGATACCTTTCATGTATCCGGGTAAAGAACATAAAAAATCCGAAAAATAATATTGCTGAGGCGATATATATCGATTTATCATCTTTTCGTTGTGTGATAATATATGCCACATAAATAAAAAGCAAGCTGAATAAGAGATATCCCCACGTTCGATAGTTCAAAAAAAAGAAAACCGTATTATCAGGCTGGAAAAGACCTCCAAATGCCCATATGTTGAAAGCGTTTAAAGAATTATAGGGATATTGGCTATAGGATGAAAAATATAGCTTGAACAGTTCAAAAATCGATGTATCCAGATAGAAAGGCAATGATACGAGCACAAATGCGGCACAGGATGCAGTTGCTGCTTTTGCAAGTGTTAATAGGGAATGTTTTTTTATCATGAATAAAGCAAAAATGGGCACAAGTACAAGACTCTGGGGTTTTGTTAATATGGCTAATGCCAGAGATACCCCTGACATCATCGGCTTATCCGATACAAAAAGCATCAGAGTAAGCATTAAAAACAGTGTGTAAACTGAATCCACCTGCCCCCATATTGCAGAGTTGTAGATAATAGCAGGATTAAATGCATAAAATGTCATGGAAAGGAAAGCCAATTTGAAACTTCCATATTTCCTTACGATCAAAAATATCAATAAAGCAGTTGCAATATCAGCTATGATAGCAGGTGTTTTAAGTAAAATTGTAAAAACAGGAGAATGAATATCAAAGGATGAAGAGATGAATAATTTATAAAATGCTCCTACTGCCCATAGAATATAGATATATAATGGGGGATAATCGGACTTTACACCTTGATAGAAATGAGAAATTCCTGTCAAATAAACCCCGCGGCTCCATGTCCTGAAAATTGAAATATCGAATCCATGTCCTTCGAATTGTGACAGGTACATTCGTATAAGAAAAGCAAAAAATAAAACAATGGCGATCGATATATATTGATTTCTTGTAATGCTACATGTGTCGATCTTTGATTTAATATCTTTTCCAGTAATCCGGAAAGGGTTATTTTGAGTTATTGATACCATCCCCAGAGCTTAATTGCGAAACCAATATTTATGATTTTGCATGCACAAATTATTTATCATTTACCGCTAATGTTCATCTCCTTAAATGGGAATTAAGGAAAGCGCTATAAAGCAATTCGGGAAACAGGCAGAAGCTTATTCAAAAGGCAATATTTTTATTGATGGTTTCCATCTCTCAAAGATAGTGGAAAGAAGCGGTGTGAAAGATAATGACAGGGTTCTGGATATAGCCACGGGCTCAGGGTTTCTTGCGCTGGAATTTGCAAAAAGATCAAACAATGTCACAGGTTGCGATATTACAACCAACATGCTGCTTCATGCCAGGGAAAAACAGAAAAATTCAGGACTCAATAATGTTGATTTCTTGCTTTGCGATGTAGAATCATTGCCTTTTGCGGATGTTACTTTCGATATCGTTTCATGCAGGTTTGCATTCCATCATTTTCCTGATCCAAGAAAAGCTTTGCTTGAAATGAGGCGCGTCTCCAGGCAGAGTATACTGCTTGTGGATGGTGTCTCATCAGAAGACCCTGAAAAAAGTCGATTCCATAATGAAATTGAAAAGATGCGTGACCCTTCACATGTTCGTATTTATACATTAAGCGAAATAAAAAATATGTTTGAAGAGACAGGTGCAGTGCTCATGGATATATCACACTGGGAAATTCCCCAGGATTTTCAGGAGTGGATAAAACGCGCGGGAACAGATGAAGAAAAAATCATAGAAATAAGAGATTTGATGACTGGAAGTATTGCTAAAGACAGTACTGGTCTTCGGGTAAAAATTGAAAACGGGAGGCTGGGATTTACATATGATACTGTCATTTTGAAAGCAGATATACAAATAAAAAAGAAAAAGGCTATTTCTTTTTATTTATAGATTTTTTTAATGATTTAAGACAAAATTCCATCCCTTTTATTGCATTATTGCTTTGCGGATTTAATTCATAGGCTAATTGAAAAGCTTTAAAAGCGTCCACTGGATTTTCCTTTTTATATAGAAGATTGCCTTTATTAATTAAGAAGACATGGTCATTAGGAGTTATTTCAAGGGCTTTATCATAGCAAGCCAGTGCTTCATCAATTTTTCCAAGCCTTGCAAGCGCAAGTCCTTTGTTATTCCATGCGATGCTATTTTGCTCACCTACCCTGATTGACATATCAAAATAATCTATGGCCTGGCTGTATTTTCGCTTTGAGAAATATGAATTTCCCTTAACAAGGTAATCCTTTGATTCTTCAGATATTTCGTGCTTTTTTTCCTTCGTGATCTTAACTTCGGATATGGGTTCAGTTTGCTCTTCCATCTTTATCGAAATCACATGTTCTAATTCATTTAATTCTTCAGCTTTATTTTCAATAACAGGTTCGTATAATGTTTTAATCGGGTCTAAAACCTCATCAGCTCCAATTTTTTCAGGTTCAATATAGATCTGCATCTCTCCAAACTCTTTTTCTTCTTTGGGTATGGATAAAGCTATCTTTTGTAAATCAATTTGAACGTCTGCCTGCCCCATTTTTGCCGCAGCAAGCCCCTTATTAGTCCATATTTTCTCAACTTTCGGGTTAATTTCAAGAGCTTTATCGTAAGATTCTATAGCTTCTGTTAGACGATTGAGTTTAACAAGAGTCAATCCCCTGTTATTCCATACAGTCTCATCTCTGGAATTTGCCTCTATCGATCGATCATAAGCGTGAAGTGCCCCTTCAAAATCCCCGCTTTCGAATAATATATCTCCCTTGGTGCACCATGCGCTGGCATCCAGAGGATTTTTTTCAAGTATCCTTTCATAGCACTCGATCGATTCTTTTGTCCGCCCAAGATGGGCAAGTGCGATGCCTTTATTGTAAATCACTTCTTCATCATCCGGTTTAAGGTCTATTGCTTTATCATAGCACGTTACAGCTCCTTCATATTTGGCAATTCGTGCCATGGCAAGACCCTTATTATTCCATACATCAGCCATTACGGGATTTATTTCCAGTGCTTTATCATAACATTGGATGGCCTCGGAATACATCCTGGTTTCCACAAAAGTATTGCCTTTATTGATCCATATGAAAACATCTGTGTATGCTTTATCTTCAGATATTTCAGGTACCATATATCAGTCTCTTATATATATTGAGTTAATTAATATTGCTTATCCTATTTAATGTTTGTTTACATGGAGCAAAAATTTATCAGCAAAGAGATATTATTAACGCCTTATTTATAAGGCTGGCATTAAATGGAAATATTCTCAATTGTCCTGACTATCGTGGGTCTCATTATATTTGAGACTATCAGCAGTATAGACAATGCTGTAATTAACGCTGAAGTTCTTTCAACGATGTCACAGCGAGCCAGGAAATGGTTCTTGTTCTATGGATTATTTTTTGCGGTTTTTGTTGTGAGGGGAATGCTTCCATGGATCATAGTATGGGCGACCAGTCCAACACTGGGTGCTGTTGGTGCTCTTACGGCTACCTTTAGTAATGATCCTGCGATCGCAAAGGTGATCGATGAATCATCCCCCTTCTTACTCGTTGGAGGAGGGATTTTCCTTATATTCCTGTTTTTTCACTGGCTTTTTATTGAAGCTAAGAACTACGGCCTTCGCGGCGAGAGGTTTTTCCATAAGCATGGAGTCTGGTTCTTTGCGATAGTATCCATTATTCTCACAGTTGTAGTCTGGTTCGCATTAAAGAAAAATCCATTCATGGCTCTGGGAGCTGTTGTGGGATCAACCGCGTTTTTCATTACCCATGGATTTAAACAGAATGCAGAACTGCATGAAAAAGAACTAATTGGCGGGGGCAGCATGAGCGATTGGAGTAAGATACTCTATCTTGAGGTTATAGATGCTACATTCTCAATTGATGGCGTTGTGGGAGCATTTGCTTTCACACTGTCTGTTCCGCTTATCCTTATCGGTAACGGGATCGGGGCTTTTGTTGTCCGTGAATTAACTATTAGTAATATCGACAGGGTCAAAAGATACATTTACCTGAAAAACGGCGCGATGTACTCGATATTTTTCCTCGGGATAATAATGGTCCTTGACAGTTTCGGATATCATATTAAAGAATGGGTATCGCCTGTGATCACAATAAGTGTGATAGGTTATTTTTTCTATAAATCCAGAAAGTGTTTATGAATAATAATGAGAATATGAGTAATCGATGAAGGCAATCCTTTTTGATCCTTTCTGCGGCGCTTCGGGTGACATGACAATAGGAGCACTTATCGATCTTGGAGCAGATTCAGGGAAAACCAGGGAAGCCATGGAATGTGCCGCCAACGTGGACGTTGAAATATCCAGATCGAACCGAAAAGGAATATCTGCATGCTCGGTCGAAGTTTCAACGAAAAAAGAGGGCAGTCTGGCATTATCGGAAATCATTATCAGGATAAAAGCCATGGATATTCCTTCTGTTGTTATTGATGATGCAATTTCAGTATTTAATATCCTTGGAAAGGCTGAGGCAAAGATCCATGGAACAACTCTTGAAAAACTGCATTTCCATGAACTGGGACAGGAAGACGCGATTGCGGATATTGTAGGGGCTTGTACTGCATTTAATGACCTGGGATTAAAGGAGTATCGGATTTACTGCACACCAATATCTGTCGGAATGGGATTTATTGAGTTCTCACATGGGAAATTTCCTGTGCCTGCGCCGGCAGCGCTTGAGATTTTGAAGGAATACTCACTGCCCTGGCAGATGGGGCCGGTTGAAGGGGAATTGTTGACTCCAACTGGAGCCGCCCTTCTTGCCCATTTTGTAAATGAGAAGGGAATAATTCCAGTGATAAAAGCTCATAAAATAAGCTATGGGGCGGGAAGGAAAGACCTTTTTGTTCCCAATGTATTGCGAATTGTCAAAGGTGAAATAGATGATGCTCTTATTACAGATATGATCGAAATGCTTGAGACAAATGTGGATGATGTCACAGGACAGGTACTTGGGAACTTGATAGAAGAATTATTAAAAGCTGGAGCAAGAGATGTCTCAATTATTCCGGCGACCATGAAAAAAGGGCGAAGCGGCCATATTATACAGGTGATCGCAAAACCGGAGGATTCACCTGGCCTTGCAAGGAAGATCATCGAGGAAACAGGTTCTCTTGGGGTCAGGATAATTCCAATAAAACACAGGTTGATCGCCCTGAGAGAAATGAATAAAGTCTCAATTATTTTAAATGGCAAAGAGTTTGAAATCGCAGTGAAAATCGCCAGGGATTCAAGAGGTGTTTTGCTAAATATATCCGCAGAATTTGAGGATTGTAAGAGGGTATCAAGCAAGTCCGGTATTCCCGTAAGGAATGTTATCCGGATCACTGAGGAAGAAGCAAGGAAGAACTTTTCCGCTGTGATCGCTTAATATCCATCCTGTAAGTCCAATCATGACTCCTGTACTTTTCCAATAATTGATTTGCGGTTTTGATCTCGTTTTCTGTTAGTATTCCCGTATATGTTCCTATTCCAAGCGATGTTTCAAAACCTCCCTTAAGCGCTTTTTTCACAAAATTGATATCCCTTATTCCCATATCTTTCAGGGTTATCATCCCTTCTCGCGCAGTAGCTACAGGATAAAGGTTTTTCGTGGGGTTTTTAAGTATCCTGTCCATAAGCCCAAAATCAAAATCCATTAGGAGACTTCCATTGACCAGCACTGCCCCATCAAGACGTCCCTGTGCGTTTCCTGAAATCTTTCTGCCTTTTGAATAAACAGCATTTCGGCCAGGTTCAATTTCACCTCCCGGGCCAAGTGTTATTAAGGCGTTCACCACCCCCCCAAGCACTTTTTCATAAGCGGCCTGAATATCAGGAGGTATGATCCCGCCCTCTTTACCGATAACAGAGAAAAGTATCTGGTCCTCATCGCAAAATCCACATCCTCCTCCCAGGATCCTTCGTACTATCCCGATATTGTTTTCTATGCAATAATCGGTATTAATTTCATCCGCCACACATTGGTGATAACCAAGATATATTACAGGCGACCTCACACGCCAGAAAAAGATAGTGTCCGGAGAAAGGCCGGATCCTACATGTTTTGCAATGGATTCAAATAGCGCTGCGCTGTTGAAACCATCTATTTTATCAAGATCAATATAACGCCATTTCTCGTTCAATTTTTCCTGCCTGATATTATGAAAAACCCGTTCTTATTTCTGAACCATTTCAATTGTGTTAAAAAAGACCGAAATACACCAATATCAGTATGAGGATATGACCCTATATATGAGATATCATTCTTATTGAACCACTGGATCACTTCAATGACCGAATGATAACTTTCGTATGGATTAGCGTACTTATCAGCTGCATAAGCCTGTTCATGTGTATTCTTGAATTTTCGCCCATATATTGACTTCTCAACAAATGACATCCGCCGGTCAATATCTTCTCCTGCGTTCAGTTTTATCCACATTCTTTTTGCCCTGTGAAGAAAACGCCCATACCTGTTATATAACCCGATCGTTATCGTTCCTCCGGGTTTACACAGATCCGCAAGCACCCTGAATCGTCCATAAGGATCATTTGTATGATGCAGCACTCCCATGCAGAAGACATGATCAAACCTTTTTTCAGTTTTAAAATCCATTATATCTATTCTATTGAAATCCACTTCCAGATTGAAATCCTGTGCGAGTTTTTTCCCCTTTGCAAGTGAGGAACAACTCATATCTATTGAGGTCACTTTTGCCCCGTGATATGCAAAATAACAGGACTTTTCCCCGGTTCCACATCCTGCATCAAGAATATCTTTTCCTGAAACGGAAGCGGGTTCCAACCCCACCGTATCAAGAATTCTAGACATCACATTGGCATGAAGTTTGTTTACCAGGTCACGTTCATTCCGGATCGGAAGAGAGGGATATGGGTATCTCTCATACAATGAATTTATAGAACATGAGATTTTGTCCATTAACTCAATGTTGGAACAAATGGATTATATAAGTTTGTTTTTGCGAAAAAAAAATGTGAAGGGATCGCTCCCTTTTTTAGTTTTCTTTACTGGGTTAATTCATATCTTTTCAGAATGCTTATGACCTGGTTTAGCAGATTCTTTGACTCTGAAAGATGCTTTGCGCCGACATCTGCTGCCTTGTCAAGACTTTTATCCAGTACAAGCAGATTCTCCTGAAGCAGATATATAAGGTACATCATTATACACCAGTATACTGCAAAAGCCAGAATTAAAAATACTCCAATAACATACAATTGGTTATATATCATTGATGTAGATGGCGCTACTGGCCGTAATATGTTTATTGCACTGATGAAATTATAAAGTATCAGTACTCCGAATACCAACGGTAAAGTTGTGGCAATAATTAGACTTTGTTTACTAAGCTTCATTCAGTTTCCTCCGGGAGTTTCCATCCCAAGTCATTTTACGACTTTTATCTATTTAAGTATATCTTTAATAATTTAATAAAAAAAAAGAGTGAAGGGATTGCTCCCTTCGAATTTATTTATTTACTTTCTCTTTCTCAACACGAGGTATGCTACCGCAAGCAAACCTGCAACTGCAAACATTGCCTCAAAGCCGGGCACTGTTGTCGTTGTAACTGGTGGCTTGGGTGGTGTTACCGTACCAAGAGGTGTTGCTGCTTCAGTTGGCCTGGCTGTGGTAAATGTAGCTGTGGCGGTTCCGGTCACAGTAACTCCGGGCGTTCCTCTCGGAGCTGTGCCTGTTACTGTTGGAGTGACGTTACCTCCCTCGGTGATCACGTAGTCAACCTTGGGGTAGAATCTCAGGGTATTATTGTCTGCTACCTTGAATTTAAGCTCGCCCATTAAGGTGGTCTCAGTGTTCTTGGATAAGCTTATTGAATTCTCGTTATCCATTCGTATTAAAGCTGATCCAGCCTCTCTTACTTCGAATACTCCATATCTATCTGCTGACTTAATTTCTTTTGCAGAGCTTTCATCGATCAACCATGCATATTTGAATTGTACCATATCTGATGTAGCGCCAGAGAATATTGTATCTACATAAACTGTGAACAATAATGCATCTGATTCACCGAGAATGGTCTTCTTCTTGAAATAAACTGCTTTTGTTTTGGCTTCTCCGGAATTTTCTGTTGGTGCTTGACCGATACCTTCGTCTATTATTGCTCCATCCTTCTTAAGGGTGAACCATACCTGTCTTGGGGTTGTTCTGGCATCGATAGCATTTATGTTTAATTCATAACCTGATCCAAGTGACCATGTCTCACCTGTCGTAAGGGTCTTCTTATCTTCTTTGTCCATCTCAAATGCAAGTTTTGCAATCTTATTGGAAACACCTTTTACGGCGATCCATTTCTCAGCTTGCCAGCCTACAAGATTATATGTTGAATCTCCATCGACTCTTACCCATGTGGCTGAATTTGATACATTCGATGTTTCTTTCTCATAGACTTTGAACTCAACTGGGACGCCTTTTGTTTCGTATGTTAATTTGGTCTTATCGATAGTTCTGCCAGAATAGTCGCTGGTAATACCATCTAATGCCATTGTTTCAGTGGATCTATTGTACTTAATGTCATAGTAAAATCCAGCAAAGTTCTGAGCATTCCAGCTTGGTGGTATGGTGCTATTAATATCTACTACTGTTCCCCTTACTTCATATGTTCCGGGTGTTGTATATTCTACAAACGGATAGAACCTGAGGGTATCATTGTCTGCAACGCTTAATTTAAGATTTCCCATAAGAGTTACTTCTGTATTCTTGGATAAGCTTACTGAATTCTCGTTATCCATTCGTATTAAAGCTGATCCGGCTTCTCTTACTTCGAATACTCCATATCTATCTGCTGACTTAATTTCTTTTGCAGAGCTTTCATCGATCAACCATGCATATTTGAATTGTACCATATCTGATGTAGCGCCAGAGAATATTGTATCTACATAAACTGTGAACAATAATGCATCTGATTCACCGAGAATGGTCTTCTTCTTGAAATAAACTGCTTTTGTTTTGGCTTCCCCGGTATTCGTTGTTGGTGCTTGACCGATACCTTCGTCGATTATTGCTCCATCCTTCTTAAGGGTGAACCATACCTGTCTTGGGGTTGTTCTGGCATCGATAGCATTGATGTTTAATTCATAACCTGATCCAAGTGACCATGTCTCACCTGTCGTAAGGGTCTTCTTATCTTCTTTTTCCATTTCAAATGCAAGTTTTGCAATCTTATTGGAAACACCTTTTATGGCGATCCATTTCTCAGCTTGCCAGCCTACAAGATTATATGATGAATCTCCATCGACTTTTACCCATGTGGCTGAATTTGATACATCCGAAGTTTCTTTCTCATAGACTTTGAAATCAACTGGGACGCCTTTTGTTTCGTATGTTAATTCGGTCTTATCGATAGTTCTGCCAGAATAGTCGCTGACACTACCATTTAATTTTAATGTTTCCGTGGATCTATTGTATTTAAGGTCATAGTAAAATCCAGCAAAGTTCTGATAATCCCATACTGGTATTGGTCCGGCGGTATTATTATCGATTACTAAACCGCGGACTTTAACGTTAGTTACTTCTACTGCTGCATTTACAGGAAATGCTACTATTAATAGCATTAATACTGCCAATGCAACACTTAATATTTTTTTCGTCATTATTTCTTTACCTCCATATCTTATATGGTTTTATTATTTTGTTCTCCTCCGAGATATGCCGATCTAACGGCAAGGAGTGATAGTTATCAAAGATTGAACTTTCGTTCAACCGCCATCGCTAAACCGCCGATGTCAGGACAGCCAATTCAATGGCCGTCATAAAAGGCGATTTCATCACCCTCTATTTAATCCCATCATGGATTACATCCGATTATAGTCAGTACCCTTTTAAATCTTTTGTGGTCAAAACATGCATGCATGGGCGCAATTGACGATTTGGACTTCACTTATTGTCGATTTAATTGCAAAAAAAAAAATCAAATATCGCAACATTTGAAGGATGATGGAAATCACTCCTCCCGCTATCCCTTTTAGCATACTGCTGAAATTATCCTTCTCGAAGAATCAAGAAATATTAAAAGACGATAGGACTATCCTTTGAAAAGCTACTGTTTGTCTGGAAGCTTGCCAAATTTTCCATTCAAATGGCTTTGGCAACCCAATCTATAAGATCAGTGTTTCTTTTCACCCAAAATTTTAAGACTTAAGGCTAATTTAAATTATATATTACATTATATTTTATCACATGGTGAAAGAATTCCACAAAAAACCGGATATGACGGATAACACTCTTTCTCTAACATTTTATTATCAACTGATTATTTAATAATGTCAATATATAGATTGTATTGAGGTGTTATGAAATATGCAAAATAAAACCAAATATATAATAGCTGCAATAGCTGCGGCAGCTTTCATGACAGCAGCGTATTATCTCCCGGCAGAAACATTCCTTGCTGCCTTTGCAGGAGGATTGTTCCTGATACCAGCAGCTATCTTTGTGTATATGATGCAATCAGTAGCAAGCGCCTGAGAACAACAATGACCAAGCATAGCAATGAACTGGCTGGAGAAAGGGACCGAGATCCTGCGTGAAACTTCATACAGGATCTCTTTAACATTTAAAGAGGGATCATGAGCATTTCAAGACACATATCCATTGACGATGAATATCTGAAGAAGATGGAACCATATATGGATAAACACAATGGGAATATGGGGGCTGCGTTAAGGGATATGATAAACCAGGCTGGAAAATACAATCCAGCCATGAATTCATCAGCAATTGATACTTCATTGTTTAACTGGATGTTACAGGAGATCGATGACATACTGGTTCCTGATGATGTTCTTGATAAATTGATTAATCCTTTACTGATTAATTCGATGAGAAAACTTGAAGAAAATATAAACCAGAGGTTAACAGAACTTGAGTGGGGAGTAAATCTGGCCTTGAAATGTGATAACGATACGTTTCCATCAGGAGTCCTTTTGACAATAAGAGGCACACCCAGGAAAATCAAATTTATTGCGGGAATAGTCTCCCTGTTCCTCGTGAAAAATTCCCTCAATCGGTCACCACTGGAGATACGGTCAGTCGTCAATTTTAATGAGAGTATAAAAGTTGAATTATCACGGTCAAATAAAACAGCCGCAGAAGATAGCTTGATCAATTTCTTCGGAGGAATGAACGGAATATTGAGAACGGTAAAGGGCCGTCCTGATTTCTGGATTCCGATTGTCAAAGGTCATCACCTTAGCAATTACAATATGGTCACAATCCATAGAAACTTTTTTGAGGACATACTTGCTAATAATATACCAATGGGGGAAGTGACGATAGAATTTCTTGCCAAAAGACCGATCCGGGAAATACCTCTTAAAGATCTGCTTCATCTATTAAAAGAAGTTTATGAGAACTCAAGGGTTGTTGACAGGATCGAGATCGAAAACGATACACTGGTCATTTTTCATAATTACAGAACAAAAGAAGCAGTGGAAAAATTAAAAAAGATCATTTTGACCCTGTTGGAATCAAACGATCATCTGTATGACGGAAAGTCAACTGAAAATATGATCCTGCTCACACACAGGCCTGATATCGGTTTAAAGATCAATGAATTAATAGACGATTTAAAAACCAGCAGCAATAAAGTCGACCAGGAATTATTGATGTTCATTACTTATCTAAGCGGCCTTAAGGACATTCCCGACATCCCTATGTCTCTTTCTGTTCTTGGAAGAAGGCTTGGTAAATCAATAATGCAGGAATATGAATTGGAAAATAACATCAAGGAATGGAGCCTTGAAAAATTCAAAACAGCTTTTGAAATCATTGACCCAAAGCTTCACAGGGAAAGCGAATGGGCTCTGGATGGGAATGGCCTGATCTATACTGTAAGGAAATGCAGCATTGCGGAAAATGACCCCAATAAATGCATTTGCCACACTATAAGAGAGACATTTAAAGGGGCATTGAACTATGCTTTCAGGAATAAAGCAGTATTGGATGTTCAAAAATTATTATCTAAAGGTGATAATTTTTGCGAGGTGGTAATACGAATTCAATAAAACCAGAATTTAACATCGTAAGGAATTGGATGTACAGGATAATAGTCCTGACATTGATCGCCGTTTTCTTTTTGACGACCGCATCCGCGCAGGATGAGAATATGGATATTTCCTGTTATCATTGCCATCCGGCACAGGTGGATGAATTCCGGGCAAGCATACATTTCAATAAAAATACTTGTGCGGACTGTCATGGCGGAGACATAAATATCAGCGGAACCGTAGTTTCCATAAATGTGATGCATACGAATTTTACAGGAATACCTTCACCTATAAATGTCACGAACTTTTGTTCAAAATGTCATGAGAATGAAACCCGGGTATATGAAGAAAGCATTCACTGGCAAAGACTCAATGAAGGGAGGACATCAGCGTCGTGTACCGATTGCCACGGCATCCATAATATCCTTTCATCGAAAAATCCCAATTCTTCGACATATTCGGCAAATGTGCCCGGAACATGTGCAAAATGCCATGAAAACCAGACCAGAATGCAAGCATTATATTATGGCATCCGCACAGACAGGTTCGACACTTACAAAAAATCTTTCCATTATAAGTCATATGAAAGTGGGGGAAGGTTACTTGCAGTCTGTTCTGATTGTCATGAAAACCATGATACCACGCAGGCAAGTGATCCGAAATCAGCAATAAATCCCGCTAATTTGCCGTCCACTTGCGGAAAAAGCGGGTGTCATCCGGGTGCAAATAATGTATTCATATATGGGGGTAAGATCCATGAAGAGCAGTCTGTTTACCTGCTTTCCCTGGATGCAAAAAGACTTGTAACATATTTCTATATACTTATGATACTTTTTGAACTTACCTTTACAATAGGGCTTATTTTCCTTGGAATTACATCAAATTTTGAGATAAGAAGGAGGAATTGATCATGGTAGAATTAAAATTCAAGAGGTTTACCCTGAACCAGCGCATACAGCATATAATATTTTTTACCTCTTTTATTCTGCTTGCGTATACGGGTTTTCCTCTCAAGTTTCCTGAAGAATGGTGGTCAAGGTGGATGATAGAATCAGTAGGAGGATTCGATAACAGGACTTTTATCCATCATTTTTCCGGCCTTGCAATGATAGGGGTGAGTATATATCATGTTGTTTATCATATTCTCGAGAAGCCCCGCTATGATATAATATTCAATCTGAAAGACCTCGAAGACTTCCAGCAGCAGATACGGTATTATCTGAGGTATTCGGATGAGCATCCAAAATTCGGGAGATATACCTGGAAACAAAAATTCGAATATTTCGGGGCAGGATTCGGAGCAGTAATCATGGGTTTTACAGGATTATTAATGTGGCAGCCTTTTGAAGCCATGAAATATTTCCCGATAGGATTTGTGCAGATAGCGAACCTGTTCCATACATGGGAGGCAGTACTTGCATCCATTGCAGTATTCATAGGCCACATCTATGATGAGCATTTCGGGAAATTCCCGAATCTTTCATGGTTGACAGGGAATATTCCAGAGGAGGAAATGCGCCATGAGCATCCCGTAGAATATGAAGAAGCCATGAAAAGCCAAAAAATTGTAGATCCGGAAAATATGGAACACAAGGAAAACAAAAATATATTGATCGTAGGATTTGCGAAACTTGTGTTCACGATTCTCTTCTTTGCAATTTGCATCTGGATGCTGTGGATATCATACAGCGTACTTACGGAAGCGGTTAAGACTTTTATGGTCAGGTAGTATATTAATATGTTATAGGATATCAGGAAAAAACGCTTTTTCTTTTTTTATTGCCACTTTATGCCATAATATATCCTCAATGGACACAAAACCCGAATACCTCCTCAAATACTCTTTTAAGATTGTCAATATATAGATTTAATTAAGGAAGTGAGGAACATGAATATTACAAGACATATCTCACTCGAAGATGAATATATTGAGAAATTAAAACCGTATGTTGATAACCATGACGGTAATTTTGGCGCTGCAATAAGGGATATGATTTGTCATGCAGGAAAGTATGATACCAGGGTCAATTCATCAGCAATCGACCATTCATTATTAAACTGGATACTTAAGGAAATAGATGAAAAACTCCTTCCTTCTGAGATACTCAATGAATTCATAGATCCGATGATGATGAATTCGATAGACAAACTTGAAAGTTATCTGAATCGAAGGTTCAAGGAACTTAAGTGGGGAATTTGCATCACATTAAAATCTGATAATGATATTTTCCCTGGTGAAGTAATGATGGAGATAAAAGGCGACCATCAAAAAATTAAATTCATAACAAGCTTAATTGCCCAGTATCTCGTCAAAAATTCACTTAAAATTACACCCCTTGAAGTCCGGTCAGTCGTTAACATCAACGAAGGTATGAAAGTTGAATTATCAGGCTCAAATAATAAAGATGCACTACAAAGCCTTGAGACATTTTTTGGAAAGACAGACGAGCTTGTCAGAACCATAAAGAGCCGCCCAACGTTTTGGAAATCCCTTTTCAACAGGCATCTTGTCAGTAATTATAATATGGTCACAGTCCACAAGAATTATTTTGAGGACCTGCTTGATGGTAAAATACCGGCGTGGGAGGTCACAATAGAAAATCTTGCAAAAAAACCCATCAAGGAAATCCCCCTCAAAGAAATGCTTCATCTCATAAAAGAGGTCTTTGAAACATCAAGAATGGTTGACAGGGTGGAAATCGATAAGGACACGCTTATTTTATTCCATAGTTACAGGGACAGGGCAGCTATTGAAAAACTAAGAAAGAGCACTCATGCGCTCCTGGAAGCAAATGGTCATATGTACGATGCCAGGGCAACAGCCAATATCGTAATACTTACCCACAGGTCTGATGTTGGCATAAAAATAAATGAGATCGTCGAGACGTTGAAAAACAGCAACTTAAGGCTTGACCAGGAACTTATGGTATTTCTTGGATTCTTAAAAGGATTAAAGGACATTCCTGATATTCCCATATCCCTGACATCCCTGGGAAGAAGGACAGGTAAATCCTTAATGCAGGGGTATGAAGAGGAAAACCATATCAAGACATGGACACTTGATAACTTCCAGAAGGCACTGCAAAACATAGATTCAAGGCTTCACAGGGAAAGCCAATGGAAATTGGAAGGGAAGGATCTGCTCTATACCATCAGGAAATGTAATATTGCAGGAAATGGAAATGAATTTGATACTTACGTTTGCCATACTGTGAGGGAGACATTCAAAGGGGCATTGAGTTACGCTTTTGGAAACAAAGCGGAATTGTGCACGAAACATTTACTGACACACGGGGATACTTTCTGCGAGGTAATTATAAGAATGCATTGACCATATTTTCAAGATGATCCTGAAATATTGCCATATCTTGTATTTCACAGGCCATTGAATGGCATATCATACCTCTTTTATGTCAAACTATGTCTATTCATGGCTTTCCATGCTATCTTCCTGTCAAATATTCTTTTAACATTGGCATTAAATAATCATAATTGGGTGAAGCATATGAATAATTGGAAAAGGTATGTTGCAGCCGGAATCGTAATAGGAACTGTCTATTTCCTGCCATCTGAAAGTTTTATGGCTTTCCTGACAGGATGGGTCATCCTATTGCCGATCACAGCGGCTGCTTTCCTGGCAGTTGGACTGCGGGAATACATGTTAGACAGGAAGAACAGGATCACGGTTTCAGTACGAGCAAATGAGACCATGAAAGCGCTTGCACGAAGAGAAGCCGAACTGAAACGGGAAAAAGAACTTCTCTATGAGCAATATGGGAAAATGTAAATGAATATCTCGAAAGGATCGAGGATGAGTTAGCGGGGTAATTATGATCGTTACAAGACATATCTCTCTTGACAATGATTGCATCCAGAAGATGGAACCTTATGTTGATAAACATAAAGGGAATTTCAGCGCCGCAATAAGAGAGATCATAGACCGGGCTGGAAAAAACAGTGAACTTGAGAATATATCCACGATTGACAATACGTTGTTCAAGTGGATGCTCAACGAAACCGATGGTTTGCTGGTACCGGACAATGTACTGGATGATCTGATAGATCCCATGCTGATAAATTCAATGGGAAAACTTGAAGACCATCTCAAGCACAAATTCAGCGAACTTGAATGGGATGTTGACCTTTCACTAAAATGCGATAGTGATGCATCTGCATCAGAGGTGTTGATAGAGGTCAAAGGCTCGCCCCAGAAAATAAGATTCGTTGCGAGGATGATTGCCCAGTATCTTGTGAAAAACTCACCTGAGCATGCTCCGCTTGAGATAACTTCGGTTTTTAATCTCGATGGAGGTATAAGAGTTGAATTATCAAAATCAAACAAGAAGGAAGGATATGATAGTCTTATAACTTCTTTTGGAGGTTTGAATGAAGTTATCCTGGCCATCAAAAGTCGCCCGGATTTTTGGAAATCAATAATCAACGGACATCTCCTGAGCAATTACAATATGGTAACTGTTCACAGGAATTACTTTGAGGATCTGCTTTCAGGTAAAGTACCGATGGGTGAGATAACAATAGAAACGCTTGCCAAGAAACCTATCCAGGAGATTCCCCTTAAAGAAATGCTGTCCCTGATAAAGGAAGTATATGAAACTTCAAGAGTTGTGGACAGGGTAGAGGTTGACCGGGAGAACCTTATATTGTTCCATAATTACAGGAACAAAGAGGTAATAGACAAATTAAAAACAAGCATAGTGTCACTTCTGGAAGCGAACGGTCACCTGTACGATGCCAAGTCAACTGCCAATATGGTGGTGTTGACACACAGGCCTGATGTGGGCATCAGGATTAACGAAATAGTAAGTAACCTTAAGATCAGCAATAGCAGGGTGGACCAGGATCTGATAATGTTCATGGCTTTCTTAAAAGGGCTAAAGAACATTCCAGATATACCCGTATCCCTGACCGCACTAGGAAAAAGGATAGGTGTGTCCCTGATGGAGGAGTACGAAAAAGAGAACAATATAAAGAGCTGGGAGTTCCAGAATTTCCAGAAAGCTCTTGAAATAATTGATTCTAAACTCCACAGGGAAAGCGAATGGAAAGCAAATGGGAAGAATCTACTCTATACAATCACGAAATGCAATATTGTCGCGGAAGGGAACACAGTCGATAAATATATCTGCCATACAATAAGGGAAACTTTTAAGGGGGCAGTGAATCACGCTTTTGGGAACAGGGCCCAGCTTGATATCAAGAAATTATTGTCACATGGAGACGATTGCTGTGAGGTGTTAATACGAGTGCCATAAAATCAAAAATTTTGGATAAAAGTGGAATCGCAGAAGAAACAATACAAAAAATTGAACTAAATAAAAATAGGAGTTAAAATGAATACATTACTTGAATTCATGACATTTGTCAAAGGGGTCGAATACCTGATCGTTATAGCGTTTTGCTTCGGGTTTATCGCCCTGTGGATACTGGTAAACTCCAGGGATAAGATGAAAATGTCAACCCTGGTCTCGTTTGTCATTCCACTCGCACTGGTCTTCGGAGGGGGGGCGATCGTACTAACATCTTCCGATACTTCTGATGTTGTAGCAGCCCCAAATGTATCAGAAGCGACAATCCCTCGGAGTAATATTGAGACGGTAGCTCTTGCTTCGAATAACGGATGGCCGACAGTAAATAAATCTGAGTATCTTTCAATCAAATACGGGCCTGCGACTGAGTTCCATAAGATCATGAGTGAAAAGGTCAGCTGCATTACATGCCATCATAACAGCGGGGACGAGATCCATGCCTGCAAGGATTGTCATGATAGTCCGGCGAATCCGCATGATTCTACCCAGCCGGGTCTGAAGGCCGCTTATCACGAGCGGTGCATATCCTGTCATCCGGAAGATTTCAGCAGCGGCCCGCAAAGCTGCATCAATTGCCATACCGGGGAGTTAAAATCAACAGCTGTAGTTTCAGCTCCAGCCCGCCCACACCAGCTTACATGGGATACCTGTACCAGGTGCCATCCGAAGGGGATACCAAATGGGGGCCTGGAGTCAAAGATCGTATATCATGACAGCTGCCTCAATTGCCATTCAAAAGGAGTTGCAGGAGCGGCTATAGTTCCTGAAGACCATGCAGGACGAGCTGGCAACACATGCCAGGGCTGTCACAAACCAATTGGAGGGTAAATTATGATAAACAGGAGAGACCTGCTCAAGATCGGCACAACTGTGGTTGCAGCAAGCGTTCTGGGCAGCCAAAACGTTCTTGGCGCGCAGGATTTTGAAGGTAACCCTGACCGCCTGGGTATGCTGACTGATACAACAAGATGCATCGGGTGCCGCCGCTGTGAAGCTGCATGCAACAAGGCGAATGATCTTCCAGCTCCGAAAACATCATTTGAAGATACTTCGGTTTTCGAAGAAAAGAGAAAACCCTACGTTGCAGATGTGCAGTCATATACAGTAGTCAACCGGTTCGAGGGAGAGGACGGAAAACCGGTATATCGCAAGGTGCAGTGCATGCATTGTGATGAGCCGGCATGTGTTACAGCCTGCCCTGTAGCTGCATTGACAAAGTCAGAAGAAGGACCTGTGGTATGGAATGAAAAGCTGTGTATCGGATGCCGTTATTGCATCACAGCATGTCCATTCTATGTCCCGGCCTTTGAATATTCAAGCGCCTTTGAACCCCGGATACAGAAATGTTTCTTGTGCAACCAGAGGATAAAAGATGGTCTTTTACCCGCTTGCGCAGAAGCATGCCCTGTTGAAGCAATACAATTCGGAAAGAGAAAAGACCTGTTAAAAATGGCAAAGCAGAGGATATGGAGTGAACCGGATAAATATATCGACCATGTGTATGGTGAAACCGAAGCTGGCGGAACTGGATGGTTGTATGTTTCAAAACTGTCATTTGATAAAATGGGGTTCCCTGGAAATATCGGGACAACATCATTTCCGAAACTGACCAAGGATTTCCTTGGAATGGTAAATCTAACGCTCGTCACATGGCCTGCACTGCTTGGAGGTTTCTATATGGCGACACATAAGAAACCGAATGAAGGACATGATGAAAAACATGAAAATATACCTGAGGAGGATATAAAACATGAATGAATTTGGAAACGAAACTGCAAAAAGACATGTGTATCCCAAAAATGAACTGACCGGTGCTGAAATAATTTCTAACTGGCTCAGGGAAAAGATATTTTTGGGACTATCGTTCAAAGAATATATGAAGACACTCATCACTCCCCTTAACATTGGTGCAGGTCTCATTGTCTTTGCGGGTCTTTTCCTGATAGCAATGAGGTTCATTTATGGACTTGATCAGGTAACGGAAGCTTCGAACGAACAACCCTGGGGACTATTCCTGACATGGGGATTATTCAGTGGAGTTCCATTCTCAGCATCGGGATTTGTCATAGGGACAGGAGTTTATATTTTCGGGGTCAAAAGATACCAGCCTATTGTTAAGAATGCGATCCTGCTGGGTTTCCTGGGATATTTATTTGCTGTAATATTCCTGATGATAGACCTTGGCCGTCCCTGGAGAATATATTATCCAATGGTCATTTCATTCGGGACAGCATCAGTAATGTTCCTTGTGGCCTGGCATGTCGCATTGTACCTCTCGGTGCAATTCTTTGAATTCTGCCCGTCAATCCTATCATGGCTGAACCAGGGGTATCTGCGAAAGATAGCTGTGAGCATGACACTGGGTCTTACTATATTCGGAGTAATGCTCTCCACGTTGCACCAATCGGCCCTGTCTGCCATGTTCCTTCTTGCGCCGGGTAAGGTGCATCCGCTCTGGTATACATCATACCTGCCATGGCTTGCCCTAATTTCGGCAATAGGAGCTGCGATGGCCCTGATGATAGTGGTCAGTAAACTCACTACTATCTACTTTAAGGAACGGGCATCGCCAGAATATCTTGCAAGCATCCCTGATGTTACGATCGGTCTTGGGAAAGCCTCTTCGCTGGTCATGTTCACATATCTGGGAATGAGATTGATAAGCATTACACATGAAGGCGCATGGCAATATCTCAATACGCCGACAGGCCACTGGTTCATGGTTGAGATAACGATTCTTGCAATAGTTCCTTTCCTGTATTATTACGGGGTTATGAAAAAGAACGTAAGGCTTATCCAGGTAACGGGTGTGTTGACGATGATCGGAATTATCCTTAACCGGTTCAACCTGACATTGCTGACATTCAACTACCAGCTTCCCCGCGGGGAACTCTTCTACTGGAAGGAAGTGCTGGTAGTTATATCAGTTATCATAATCCAGGTACTGGTTTACAGATGGATCGTTAACAGGATGCCAGTCCTTCGGGATCATCCGGACTACCCGAATGACGGGCACTAAATTTGCAATGAAGTTGGGGGAAAGTGTCCGGATAGCGCTGAATGAGTGCAGCTTTATCCGGAATTAATTTTTTTACTCATTTATTGTTACAACTATTTCCCTGAAATCCTCAAGTCCTGCTTCTACGTTTTCAATAATCTCATTTGCCAGTATATCCGGATCGGGCAAGTTATCAAGATCAGCAAGGCTTTCATCTTTTACCCAGGAAATATCAAGGTTTGTTTTATCCCTTGAAATTATTTCCTCGTATGAGAATTTTCTCCATCGCCCATTTGGATTGTCCTGTGACCATGTTTCTTTTCTCTTTTGCCTGTTTTCAGGATTGTAACATTTGATAAAATCCAATAAATCCTGGAATTTCATCGTTTTTTCTTTCAGCGTAAAATGAATATTTGTACGAAAATCATATATCCATACATCTTTTGTCCATGGGGTTTTACTTGCCGGCTTATTATCAAAAAAGAGAACATTTGCTTTTACACCCTGTTTGTAAAAAATACCTGTTGGAAGTCTTAAAATTGTATGCAGATCCGTTGTTGCAAGCAGGTTTTTACGGACGGTCTCTCCAGAGCCTCCTTCAAACAGTACATTATCAGGCAGAACGACGGCGGCGCATCCGTCCGATTTCAGGATAGTATGGATATGCTGCAGGAAGTTTAACTGCTTGTTAGAACTGGTTGCCCAGAAATCCTGGCGATTGTAGACAAGTTCTTCTTTTTCCTGTTCCCCTTCTTCATTTGTAAAGGACATGCTGCTTTTTTTACCAAAAGGAGGATTGGTCAAAACATAATCAAAACGCTCGCTTGGAACGGATATAAGGGAATCCGCTGGTGATATATAAGATTCACCATCGATCTCGCCAATGTTATGAAGGAACATATTCATAAGGCACATTCTTCTTGCGCCTGCAACGATCTCATTTCCTGAAAAGGTCCTGTCTTTGAGAAATCTCTTCTGCCCTGAATTCAAACTGTAATTCCTGGGGTTACTTAAGAAATCATAGGATGCAAGGAAAAATCCTCCTGTCCCACATGCAGGATCACATATCGTTTTTTCAGGTTCAGGATGAATGCATTCAACCATTGCGATGATAAGTGAGCGCGGTGTGAAATACTGACCTGCTCCGCTTTTTACATCCTCTGCATTTTTTTCAAGCAGTCCTTCATAGATCTTCCCCTTAACATCAGTACCCATCAGGCTCCAGTTTTCATTATCGATCATGCCTATGATGCGAGATAGCATAGCAGGATCCTGTATCTTGTTCTGGGATTTTGTAAATATCTGTCCGAGGATGCCTTTTGCCTGGCTTAATTCACGCAGAAGCTCTGTATAATGGGATTCCAGTTCAGCACCTTTTTTCGATACTAGGCTTTCCCAGTGATACTTTTCCGGGATCGGAAGTTTACGGTCATATGGTGGTTTTGAATATTCATCAGCCATTTTCAGGAAAAGCAGATATGTCAACTGTTCCAGATAGTCGCCGTAGCCGACACCAGCATCTCTGAGAACGTGCGCGTAACTCCATACTTTTGATATTATGGCACTTGTGTTACTCATTTTTTATCCATGGAAACAATTTCAATAAATATATTTTAATATACTTTTAGCAAACTTCTGAATGTCTTCCAGGTCATCTGACATGATAATATAGACTCTTTTTATGTCTATCTCCCCATACCTGTGCACCAGCAGATTTCGAAACTGAGCCATCTCTTGAAGTTTTACAGATAAGACATGGTCAATAATTCCATTTTCTTCCAGAACCCTGAATATCTCCCTGTAGTCCTCGGGTCTTCTGAACCCCTTTTCAGCTATTATATGGCTTCCGATGTCCAGACATGCTTCAATTGCTTCCTGGAGCGAATGCTTTGCAGCCTGGATATCCCTGAAACTTCCTGAAAAAAAATCATAACCCTGCGACCGGATCTCCTCGATAAGCCTGATATTCTCATCAATTATATCTATCATGGCGTTCACGACATCTTTACTTATCATACTCCTAACCTCGCCCGTCTTGCAGCATCGTACCTATCAATATGAGGTTTGAAATCATAGTATTGATCTAAGGATGAGGTCTCAAACTCTATTCTTTTTTTCTCATCTTTTGAGTGGAGGAGTTTTCCGTGCATTAGAACCTGGTTCCTGAATCTGAGTGTTGAACCGTTTAGAATCCTTACATCCACTTTCTTTTTGTCAAGAACATCCTCTATTCTTATTGCGATCTTTGATGGATAAAGGGGATATTTTTCAAGGATTTTTTCGTCTATTAGATAAACTGCGATGTCAATATCGCTTTTTTCGTCCTGCGTACCTTTTGCATATGAACCGAAAAGATAAGCAAAGAGGATATCCTTCTCATTTTCCAGTACTTTTATGATGCTTCTTTCCTGTTTTTTTAACTCAGCCACAATTTATCACTGCTCCAAGTCAGGATATTCAACCACAGAGGACTCAGAGATCACAGAGTTGTAATTATTCTCTGTGTCCTCTGTGCGCTCTGTGGTTTTTTTCGTACCTGAAGATAATATAAAGTTTCGAAAATAGCGATTATGCGGCATACATTACTTTCCCCCTTTTGGCATATTCAACAACGAGGGAAGTTCCGCGCTCAAACTCTTCCGATGTCAGGGTAACGATATCAAGTGGTATCATGAATTTCTTAAGGGTCATTATTTCGGCGTATTTGGTCAATCTCGCCCTTTCAAAAATGTCTTTTCCGCAAAAATCTTCTGATATGATTAGAATATCAACATCGCTTTCCTTAGTGGTTGTGCCTTTGACCTGTGATCCAAATAGAATTATCTTTGAAACTTTCAATCCTTTTTCTTTCAGACATTTTTCAAAGAATTTGATTGCTTCAGTTACTTTGACTTTAACCATTTTAATAACTCCTTGCCTTTCCCAAGTATTTCATTTGTTTTTTCTTTGTTGTAATCTTCCAGCATTTTCTGAAGGTCATCTGGATATCGTGTCAGAACACTTACCCTGTTCAGGGTGAAAACAAAATCATATGTATCTTCTGTAAGTTCCAGATCAATAAATTCAAGCAGATATAAAAGATTGTGGGTTTTAGGTGGAGCATCCTTGAATTTCCGAATATATAGTCCTTTGAGAGCCTTTTCTATGGATAAATGACACATGAATACGGAATAAAAATACCTTTCTCCACTAAACATGAATTCTGCGGTATCCATGTCATAATCAGCTTGTTTAAACCACTCATCTTTATCCATGGGTTCTTCTCCTTGCTGGCTTATTGTTTTTTTCCTTTATCTGCTTTTCTTGGCGTATCCTCTCCAGCAGTTTCTCGGCAGGCTCCCAATCAGGCGCATTTCGTGCTTTTTCCAGCTCTTTTTTGTTAAGCAGTTTTCCCTCAAAGGCTTTTTTCAGAATGCTCTGGCGCAGGGATTCTGCTTTTTGCAGGGATTCTGATATGATTTCTTCCATTTTGTCACATACTGAGAGGCGGCGCTCGACCTCGGCAACGATGCGGCGCTGCTCGGCGAGGGGAGGCAGCTCAAGTGGAAGCTTGTTTAATGTACTCATACTGATGTTATACTGTCCGGCAGATGTTGCTGCAAAGCTTTCAATCCATGAACGTATGCGTAGAGTTTGCCATATGCTACTGAGCCAAATTGGTAATCCACCAAACTCAACAATTCTAAAGCGGATGAGATATGAAGCAAAGAAATAGGGTTTATTAAAATTCTGAGTCACTGCGCCGGCACGACCTATGAGGTCTTTACTTCCATTTGTACGAATTACAAGCATATCACCATAGACAAGTGATTCAGTTTCATTCAGATTGGTTGATTCTGAAGCATATTTGATATTGTTAAGATTAATGCGGCCTTCATTTATGTTCGGTATTCTAAGAACAGGCGGTCCTGAAAAATTATAATCACATTTTTCTGATGTTCCATATCCTGAATCCCACGACAATTGCTCCAACGTCGCCCATCCCCACCCCTCCGGCTGCTTCGGTAGCCCGCTCGTATCCGGCGCATCTGGCTCTTTAAATTTACCCTTCCCATTCCACTTCTCGCGCCGCTCTTCCAGTATGCGCGCCAGCAGCACATCCGCCGCCTCGTAGTCGCGCCCCTCCGCGCGCGCAAGTTCAGCTTCGGTGGGCACGAGCTTGCCCTCGCAGGCGGCTTTGAGGACTGACTGGCGGTAGAGCTTCAACTGTGCCTGCGCTTTTTTGAAGTTTTCTATGCCGTTGTCCAGATCGCTGAAAAGCTGTTCGATTTTGGAGACTATCGCGCGTTGTTCGGGGAGAGGGGGGAGGGGAATTTCAATGCTCTTTACAATATTGGTATTGAGATTTACTTGAGTAATACCTTGACGATTTTTTTGGATTATTTCAGGCCGGATAAAATGAAAATAATGATATAAAAATAACGTCTCTAATTCACTATTCACTTCTGGAAAAGCAACGAAACCATCATGAATGCAACCATCAACTGCTAAGATTTTGGGTACACATACTGTTCCACTATTAGAGAGAATTAATGTTCCAGTTTTGAGGTATCTACTTCTTTTTGCTCCTTCTTCCGTGACAGTATCTCTTGTTCTAGAGATGTATTTGCCATACTGTCTGCTAATATCAGAAATCATTATCCAAGGAATGTTTCCACCGAAATATCTTGGATCTCCTTTTGGTCTCGGAGATGCTCCCCTTATTACCTCAATAATATCCCCCAGCTTCGTCCACAGCCAGCCTCCTGGGAGTTCATGCAGTGCGCCCTCTTTCATCTTGCCAGCGCCTCCTGCGTCTTTCTATTAGATATTAGCCGCGGATGAACGCAGTAAAACGCTGATGGAAGGCAATAGAACGTGGATTGCGAGGATGACGCGGATGCACACGGATTGAAGGTATCCGTGGAAATCCGTCCGATCCTTGTCATCCGTGTTCCTCGTCCTGATGGTGACGCCATTTCATATGCCGTCGCAGGGATTGCAGAGTTTTGCGATTTTAGCCATGATCCTGGCGAAAATATTTCATCATCACACATATCCAGATTTTTCATCATCTTCAACCCTGAGGTGTTAATAAGATACTGCTATGTATAAAAAAGTATATCAGGATGATAAGTTAAAATACAAAATGCAAAATTGGTGATTCTGATGCTTATAGATTATATTAACAAAGCGTTGAGCAAGGCGCAATATGATAAGCTTGAAGATGGTAGCTTTTCCGGCAGGATACCGCAATGTCCAGGTGTTATCGCTTTTGGAAATACACTTTTTGAGTGTCAGAAAGAACTTGAATCGGTTCTTGAAGGCTGGCTTATAGTCAAAATACGGTACGGTGATACTTTGCCTGTGATAGATCATATGGATATAAATCCAGGTATCCCACAAGGTGTCGAGGCTCATGCCTAAATGGAAACCCTGTAAACGCAGAGTCTTTATCAAAAAACTTGTACAATTAGATTTCAATGTGCCTGAACCTGGCGGACGACATTTCTATATGAGACATGGCACCAAAGTCTTAACAATTCCAACCAATGATGAGTATTCAGTCCCACTGCTAAAAATGATGATCAAAGAATTAGAGAAACTCATCGGAAGAACAATTACGCTGGAAGAATGGGACAAACTTTAATCCATATACCCAGCTTCTCAGCCGTCCAAACCCAGCCCCCTGGGAGTTGTTCATGCAGCGCGCCCTCTTTCATCTTGCCAGCGCCTCCTGCGTCTTTCTATTAACTTAACTTCGCCACC
>UBJH01000486.1_pt1 | contig 30490 bp, 30 predicted proteins | sample 2193721 | NCBI WGS metagenome assembly UBJH01 (sample SAMEA4703186, study PRJEB27089) | metagenome | reverse complement strand
GAAAACCACCAGACAGAACTATACCATAAGTCGGTACTGAGAAAATGGAAAACTATGAACTGCTATTATTCACTATTGATATATGATACATATAATAGTGTGTTAGTGTAATATCTAATATACTTTATCATAATATGTAATAATGTGTGATCAGATCTTGTAGAGTTAAACAGTATCTGAAATACGCTTCGTATTCGTTCAGGTCTGAGGCGACGAGGGGTGGAGCTATTCTGGGGACATAATATATATTCTTAGGAAGGTTGCTTACTCCGCCGCCCCGGTTTGCCTAAACTTAAATCACGACCCGTTAACGTCTCGACCACCTTGATAAACTGTTTACCTCCGGTTGGTCTACCTGCCCGCACTGCCTTTAGCAGCTTACTGTCCATGCTGGAAAGGTGTGAGACTATCCATAAGGAGTCAAGATGAAAGCAGTGTTGTGTTCACAGAGTTCTCAAGGGGTGGGGATTGCGATGAGTATCCCGTTCATTTCAGTACTTGGAAAACTCGATAGAAGTACGTAATTTATTATGGTGACTCACTACTGTCCGGTTATCGATCGAACAATAACAACTGGTTACAACCCTCGTCCTCCACAGTCGATTCAGGCATGATCGTAAGTGCGTGAATCAAGGGTATTCGTTCAAATAGGGTCACGCTGAGCACCTGGAGAATTGTGTAGAGGCTCTGCGGCAACGCGAGGCGCTTCTTGAGGATCGCCACCAGAACATAGACGCTGACCGCGATCCAGATTTGCGTGTTGACGGCGTTCGCAGAGGTTCCGTAGAAGGCCTTGATCCGCAGGTGCTGCGTGATCCACTTGAAGAACAGCTCCACCTGCCAGCGCGACTTGTAGAGCTGGGCGATGGTCAGGGCGGGGAGCGTCACGTCGTTGGTGAGGAAGACCAGGCGCTTGCCGGTCCCGGGATCGGTGTAACGGATGCGCCGAAGCGGGACCGGGTAGAGCGTGGCGGTCTTGGGTCCCGTGAGCACGATGGTCTGATCGCACCGAATCCCGGTGGTCTTGTCGACCGGATGCGAATAGCGCCGGGCGAACTGCAGATTGGTCTTGGCCCGGGTCACGAAGAACGCGGCTGCCTGGTGGAACCGGTACAGGCGGGCGAAGTCGAGGTAGCCCCGGTCGAGCACATAGTAGGCCCCCGCGAGGGGGAGGAGCAGATCGAGCGCCCTGACATCGTGCCACTTGCCGTCGGAGATCGCCACCACCTCGGGGATGCTCCCGCGGAGGTTCAGGAGCGTGTGGAGCTTGATGGCTCCCTTGTGCTGGCGGAACCTGGCCCACGGGAACAGCGCCAAACAGAGGTCGATCGTCGTCGAGTCGAAGGCGTACACCGTCGCCGCGAGGTCGACGCCGAAGGGCTCGGTCGCGTAGAGGGCTTTGGCGGTGCCGATCAGCTCCTGAGCAAAATCGGCATAGATCCGCCAGTCGCGCGTCTCGTTGGCATCCGCAAGCGTGCTGCGCGCGACCCGGCCCCGGATGCCCATGTGGTAGAGCCGGGGTTGCATCGCGCGGAGACACGTCTCGATGTCGCGGAGGCTCTCCCGGTAGGTCAACTGCGCGAAGGCCAGACACAAGAATTGGTCGAGGCACGAGAAGCCACGGACCTTGTACTCGCCCTGATAGCGGGCCACACAGGCGCGGAACTCCGGTAGCGGCAGGAACTGCATGACCTGCGCGAAGACGGTACGACCACTGTTCATGGGCCACTCCTTTCGTGAAGGACTGGCCCCAGTGTAGCCGATAACTGAAATCGATTTTGCGCATGACGACCACGAATTACTTGTAGATTAAGCAGTTACGGCGATGGTTCACGCAACAACCGGACAGTAGTGATGGTGACTCTGGGATTGCAAAGAATGAGGACCGCCAACGGGATGGCCACGGTCGGACGACATGGAACACCGACCGCTGCAAATCGTTGGGTGGTAGACTTTGTCCGTGGGCTCGTTGGGCGGATACCTTCCGGTTCCAGGGGGCGATCAGTTCGATCATGGTTTATGACTCTCTAGCCGACACTGTCCTGATTGTACACCTCGCGTTTGTGGTGTTTGTGGTGTTGGGTGGTCTGCTGGTCTTGCGTTGGCGGCGACTCGCGTGGGTTCACCTTCCGGCTGTCCTCTGGGGAATCCTCATCGCGTATGCGGGCTGGGTGTGTCCGCTTACGCCGCTGGAGAACGCTCTCCGCCGGCGCGCGGGCGAGGCGGGTTACGCCGGCGGTTTCATAGAGCATTATCTCATGACTCTCCTGTATCCTGGGGGCCTGACACGTAGCGTGCAGATCGGTTTAGGTACGGTGGTGCTTGCGATCAATGTCGTGGTCTACGCTCGACTGTGGGTGTTGATGACTCGCCGCGGCCAATCAGGCGTAGATGGCGCCGCCTAACTCGATGTCGGAATTCCGGAGACAGCTTACCCGATTCGGTGGTTGAGAACTCCAACATTCGGTATTATGTCCCCTTAATTCTATCCCTCCTTCCGCTTGACACCTTGCCATACCGCGCCTAGACTCAGCTCGGTGGAGAAAAGCCGCAAGGAAAGTTCTCCCGCTCTAGTTGGCGTGTCGTTCATCGACAGAATGTTAACCAAGGAGGGCTCGCAGATGAAACAGATTCTCACATTTACCGGTGCCGTTATGAGCGTGCTACTATCCAGCACGTGGGCCTTTGCCCAATACCAACCGCCCGTCATCCCGACGGTACCGACGATCTCGGACATTCAGACCGGGGTTGAACAAAGGGCGACGAAGGGACTGGAGAAAGCGGAAGGGCAGGCCAAAGAGGCCATGGAGAGGGTGGAGGAGAAATCGAAGAAAACAACCGACAAGGCAGCCATGAAAGCTGAACAGGCACAGAAGAAAGCCCAAGAGGAGACGGAGACGGCGGCGGCGAAGGCTGAGCAGCAGAAGCGCAAAGCGGAGACTAAGGCGATTAAGACGCAGGAGAAAGTCAAGGAAAAGACGGAGAAGGCGCTCGACGCAGCCACGGGGCACGTAGAGAAAGCCGGAACGAAGACCTCACAGGAGATAGAGAAGGCCGAAAAGAAGCTCTTGCAAGAGGGGAGGTAAGTTTCAGACCTTAGCGATCCCGGATCGGCTTTGATGCAAGTGTAACCATGCGCTAGTGTTCATGTCTGGGGAGATCCGGGGCGGAGCAGAAGAAGGAGCAGGATGGCTGAAAGGCCGGCCAGTCCGGCACCGACGGTGAATGCCGGTCCGGCACCGACGGTTTGATAGAGATAGCCCATCAGTAGGCTGCTGGGCAGAGCGGCGATTCCGACGCAGAAGTGGAAGAGACCGAAGGCGGAGGCCTGGCGATCCTGGGGAACCAGATCGGTAATGAGCGCCCGCTCGCCGCCTTCAGTGAGTCCGAAGTACAGGCCATAGAAGCCCAAGAGCACCCAGATATGCCAGGGCTGGCCGGCAACACCAAAACCCAGATAGGCCAACGCGTAGACCAGCCATCCCGCGATGATGGCGCCCCGCCTGCCTCGAAGGTCCGAAAGGATCCCGCCCGGCAACCCCGTCATTGCTTTCACCAGGCTGAAGAACATCCAGAGCAGCGGCAGGTGGGCGGCTGCGATCCCGACCTCCTGCGCGCGCAGCAGGAGGAAGGCGTCGCTGGAGTTGCCCAGGGTAAACAGCGTGACAACCAGCAGGAAGCGCGTGAGTTGTCCGTTCGGGCGCCAGACGCCCGGCGTTGCCTTGAAGATTACTGCGCCGCCGACCGGGGTCTCGCGCACCTGAAGGATCAGGATAAAGACCGAGAGGATGCCGGGGATCGCGGCCAGCAGAAAGAGCGTCCGGAGCCGATCGCCCAGGATCAACAGGAGCGCAAAGGCCAGGGCCGGGCCGCCGACCGCCCCAAGGTGGTCCATCGAGCGATGGAACCCATAGGCCCTTCCGCGAATGGCTACGTCGGTGGAGGCGGCGATAAGAGCGTCCCGCGGCGAGGTGCGGAGACCTTTGCCCAGGCGGTCGGTGAATCGGACCATCAAGACATGCCAGGGCGCCAAGGCAAGAGCAACGAGGGGACGGGCGACGGTAGACAGCGCGTAGCCAGCGACGACCAGCCCCTTGCGCCGACCCAGCCGATCCGACAGCCACCCTGACAGCAGCTTGGTCAGACTGGCTGCGCTCTCGGCGATCCCCTCCACCAGCCCCACAAAGGTCTGGCCGGCGCCCAGCACGTTGGTCAGAAACAGCGGCAACAGCGGGTAGATCATCTCGGAGCTGACATCGGTCAGCATACTGACCAGCCCAAGCGCCACTACGTTTCGGCTGAGGCCGAACAGACCGGTCCTCGGACTATCTGAGCCGGTAGGTTTCGATGCGCTCATGGGCTGCGCCTCGACCCAGCCAACCGGATGTCAGGCTTGTTCGCCCTTCCAGCTCTTTGTAGACGTTAAAGAAGTGTTCGATCTCCTTCAACACATGGGGCTCTACGCCGCCGAGGTCCTCAATTCGCTGATAGCGTGGGTCGCCGTTGGCCACGGCCAGGATCTTTTCATCGACCCCCTTGTCGTCGACCATGTCCAGCATCCCGACGGGTCGGGCTTCGACCAGGCACCCGGGGAAGGTAGGCCGCGAGATCAGGATCAGGATGTCGAGCGGGTCGCCGTCCTGGCCGAGCGTGCCGGGAATAAAACCGTAGTCGGCCGGATAGTGTACCGGTGAATACAGCACGCGGTCCAGCCTGAACACGCCCAGATTGACGTCGTACTCGTACTTATTGCTTGATCCCGAGGGGATCTCCACAACCGTGTTTACGACGACCGGCGCGCCCTCGCCGATCGGCAAGCCTTTGTAGTTCACCGTCCGATCCTCCTGTGAATCCACCCGGGGGCTCATTCCCCGCGACTTACCGCGAGTTCGTCATACCGGCGGAAGCCGGTATCCAGAAGGCCCGACTGGATTCCGTGTCAAGCACGGAATGACGGGCCAGAACAGAAGACGATGCCCCGCGGCTTGCCGCTGGGGAGTTCATTGGGCAGCATTATCTCACGTGGCGGCGTGTCGTGAAAGTTATTTTCAGGTGGCCGTGCGTTCGAATTACCAGCAGCGAGCGGGTGGACCTGCGAGCGGTATTCGGAAAAATACGTAGTTCTACGCACCATATATCCGTAGAAATACGCTTGTATGTATCGCGTACTCACGCCCATAATAGTGCAGAAAGTGTAGGAATGGTGTGTCTGTCCGGCCTGAGGATCATCTTGGGGCGCCGCGGGGTATGAAAACGAGACGAAACATAAAAGGGGCATGCTGTGAATCGTCAGCGAACACGCTGTCCCCAGGTGCTGCTTACGAAGGCGCTGATTGGACTGATTCGGGCCGCCGCGAGGCAGCTCGACCCTCTGATACTCCAGGAGACGGTTCGCGGTGTCGGAGCGCAGTTGGGTCGGCAGGCGGTGTCTGAGTATTGTCAGGTGCGTCAGGCTGGTGGGCGACCAAAAGGCTATACCTGGGCCGAGTGTCTGAAGGAGATAGGGGGGCAGTTCGGTTGGACGCTTCGGGTTGCGGTCGAGTCGGAGGGCGTGATTCGCGTCACCGTGCTGGGGTGCCAGGTTGCGGAGTCGGATGAGCCCGAATCGTACCTATGCGAGCTTGGTTCCGCGCTCTTTGGCGGGGCCATGGCGGAGGCGATCGGCGACGTCAAGGTCTGTGTGAGCAGATGCTCGGAGACGCCGCCGCTCCACTGTAGCTTCGCGATCTACTATCGAAGCAGCGAGGAGAGCCTGACGACGCCCGGCATCGTCTATACGCGAATAAGCGATCCGGCGGCTCCACTTATCGAGGAGCCGTTGCACGACAGCCTGGGCGTGCGCCTGACGTTGCGTGAGACACAGGTGCTCCAGCATATCGCACAGGGTTTACCCGATAGAGAGATCGCTGAGAGTCTCCAACTGTCCGTTCGGACCGTTGAGAACCATGCCGCGCGAATCCGCAAGAAGCTGCAGGTTGACAACCGAACAGCGTTAGTGCGATATGCGTTGCGCGCTCGCTTGATTGAACCATAGAGCCGCAGAGGTCCTATCCTCCACCATGCCGCTTCTCGCCTCGTCGCGCCTCATTCGCACTGCTCTAAGATTGCCTTTCTGGCCGCCTTCGTGTATGATGTTCTGCAATATGGCGTGAACACGCGCGAATAAGGAGAGGCATGAGTGCGTAGCTTCCGACAAGCGATAGTAGACGAGATTCTTCCCGTGGTCAGCAAGCCGTCTCGCTATATCGGAATGGAGTGGAACGCCGTCAAGAAAGACCCCGCCGCGACATCCGTCAAGATTGCCCTCGCCTTCCCCGATACCTACGAAATCGGCATGTCCCATGTTGGCCTGAAGATTCTGTACCAGATTCTGAACCGACGACCGGAGTTTATGGTGGAACGGGTCTATGCGCCCTGGACCGATGCGGAGGCGCTGCTGCGGCGGGGGCGGATTCCGCTCTGTACCCTTGAGTCCGGTTACAGCTTGGCCGATTTCGATCTGATCGGTTTCACGCTGCAGTACGAACTGTCCTACACCACCATCCTGAACATGCTGGACCTGGCCGGCGTCCCCCTGAAGAGCGCCGACCGGCGGGAGGGCGACCCGTTTGTGATCGCTGGCGGGTCTGTCGGCTTCAATCCCGAGCCGCTCGCGGAGTTTATCGACCTGTTCGTCCTGGGCGACGGCGAGGAGGCCATCCTCGATGTCTGCGAGGCGACGGCCGCGTGGAAAGCCTCAGGCGGGCGGCGTGACGCGCTGCTTGAAGCCTGGGCCAGGATCCCGGGGTGCTACGTCCCGGCGCTCCACCAGGGCGAGACCGTCCGCAAGCGGACGGCGATCCATCTGGACGGGATCGATTACGGCGCCTTCCCGGTCCCCTTCATGGAGATCGTCCACGACCGTGTGAGCATCGAGGTGATGCGGGGCTGCACCCAGGGGTGCCGGTTCTGCCAGGCAGGCTACCTGTACCGGCCGCTCCGGGAGCGGTCGAGCGAGGAGATTCAGCAATTGGCTATGCAGGCGGTCCGGCAGACGGGATACGAAGAGGTCTCGCTCGCCTCGTTGAGCATCGCCGATCTGACGGTCCTGCCCGATGTCGTGCCTTCGTTGATGGACCGGCTCCTGCCGGAAAAGATCTCGCTGTCGCTCCCCTCCCTTCGGGTCGAAACGCTGAACCGGTTTCCGCAGGTGGCCGAGGAGATCAGCCGGGTTCGGAAGACCGGCTTCACCATCGCGCCGGAGGCCGGAAGCGCGCGACTTCGGAAGGTGATCAACAAGGAGGGGTTCGACGAGGAGCAGATCTTCACGGCCGTGCGGAACGCCGCCAGGGCGGGTTGGGAGTCGGTCAAGTTTTACTTCATCATCGGACTGCCGACCGAGACACAGGCGGACCTGGATGAGATCGTTCGGATCACGCGGGAATCGGCAAGGATTGCGCGGGCCGAGTCGGCGAGAGGCTTTGGACTGACGGTCAGCACCTCCTCGTTTGTACCGAAGCCGCATACGCCATTCCAATGGTGTGCCCAGGAGCCGATGGAGATCCTGAAGGACAAGCAGGAGTTCCTGAGACGGAAGTTGCGGGAGATCAGGGTCTCGTATAAGTGGCATAACGTCCAGTCCTCGTTCCTGGAGGCGGTCTTCTCGCTGGGTGACCGTTCGCTTGGGCGCGTCATTCAGCGCGGCTATGAGCTGGGGTGTCGGTTGGACGGCTGGACCGAACACCTGAAGTTCGACCGGTGGATGCAGGCCTTCGACGAGATAGGGATCGATCCGAGAGCGTTTGCGAATCGGGCGCGTAACGTGGATGAGCCGTTGCCGTGGGATCATATCGACTCCGGCGTCAGCAAGGCGTTCCTGCAGCGGGAGTACAAGAAGGCCATGGAGGTACGCGGGACGCCCGATTGCCATACGGCCGCCTGTACGGCCTGCGGTGAAATCTGCATGCCCAACTGGCCGACCTGGGCGGAGCAGGTGGGGATGGACGTGTCGACCGTCGAGCGTCGAGGGCCGAGTTTACTTTGTGAGGTGCCCGACTCAACACTCAACACTCAACGCTCAACGCTGCGCGAGCAAAGCGAAGCGCCGGTACAGCGCGTCCGGTTTATGTTTCAGAAGATCGGGATGCTCCGGTTTCTGTCGCATCTGGAGTTGATGAGGGCGCTGGGCCGAGCGCTGCGTCGGGCCGGGATTGCCCTGGCCTATTCGCAGGGGTTTAACCCTCAGCCGAAGCTGTCGTGCGCCCTCGCGCTTCCGGTGGGGGTTGAGGGGCGGCAGGAATTGGCGGATATCGAGCTTCGCGCGGCCATGGCGCCGGAGGAGTTGGTAGCGCGGGTCAATCGGTGCCTCGCGGCCGAACTGCAATTGCTTTGCGCCTGGGAGGTCCCATTGACGGCGCCATCACTGACGACGTCCGTACGGGAGGCCGTCTATCGCGTGTCGTTGCCGCTGAACGGCTGCGCCCAGGAGATCGGCGAGCGGCTTGGCGCTCAGGCGCTCTGCGATGAGTGGCTCGATCGACTTAGCATTCCGGTGAGTGTAGAGCGGAAGGAGAAGCGGGTTGAGGTGGACGCCCGTCCGCAGATCCTGGAGTTAGTAGTTTTGGGGGAGGAAGAAGGGGCGCTTTGCTGGGACATCCGCCTGAGTGCGGGCCAGGGTGGTGCTGTACGACCGCACGTGATTATGGCTCACCTCTTGAAGGAGACCCTCAACGGTCGGTATGATGGGTGGGAGACGAAATTGCGCGTGGCGAGAACAGCGCTGGTTCTGGATGATGCAGCGTGCAGCGTGTCGCGAAACGCAACAAACGCAATGAACGCAAGACGCGAGATAATCATTCGATGAAACGCGAAATCATCGTGAACTCTTCGATAGTGGAAACCCGGGTGGCCGTTCTGGAGGACGGCGTCCTGGTCGAACTGCTGATCGACGACTCGAAAAACAAGAGCATTGCCGGAAATATTTATAAAGGGCGCGTCCTCAAGATCCTTCCCGGGATGCAGGCGGCCTTCGTCGATTTGGGTCTGGCAAAGGACGCCTTTCTGTACGTCCGGGACATCTTTGAGGATGTGGAAGAGTATGAGCAGTTGCTCACCATCGGGGAGGAGGGCGAGTCTGTCGAATCTCCCGCCGAGGAGTCGAGGCCGACCTTCTCTCGAGGTCGACGCCCACAGGCCAGCATCGAAGAGATCCTCAAGGAGGGGCAGGAGATTGTGGCGCAGGTGGCCCGGGAGCCGCTTGGGACCAAGGGCGCTCGCATTACCTCGCACATCACCCTGCCCGGCCGCTATCTGGTCTATATGCCTACCGAGCAGCATGTCGGGGTCTCGCGGAAGATTGAGAACGAGGGAGAACGGTCCAGGCTGAAGCAGATCATCGAAGAGATCAACCCTCAACGGGAGGGGGTGATCGTCAGGACCGCCGGGGTCGGTAAGGAAAGAGCGGAGATCGAGGCCGATCTCGAGTTTCTCCGATCCCTCTGGAAAAAGATCAAAGGGAAGGCCGAAACGCTCGCCGCCCCGGCATTGGTCCAGAAGGACCTGGACCTGATCTTCCGAATTTTCCGCGACCTCTTTACCAAGGAGGTGGTCCGCCTGGTGGTGGACAGTCCGACAGAGTACGAGCGGTGTCTGGAGTACGCCGAGTCGCTGCACCCCGATCTGAAGTCGCATCTGTTTCTCTACACCGAGGACGAGCCGATCTTCAAATCGTTCGGCATTGAACGGGAGGTCGAGAAGGCGCTGCGACATAAGGCGTGGCTCAAATCAGGGGGCTACATCGTGTTGGAGGAGACCGAGGCACTCGTCTCCATCGATGTCAACACCGGCAAGTATGTCGGCAAGCACGATTTTGAAGAGACAGTCCTCAAGACGAACCTGGAGGCGGCCCAGGAGATCGCGCGCCAGGTGCGCTTGCGAGACCTGGGTGGGATCATTATTATCGACTTCATCGATATGGCTCGGCAGGAGAGCCGGGATCGGGTGCTCCAAGAGCTGAAGGAGGCGCTGAAGCCGGACCGGTCGCCGACCAACGTCTCGCTTTTGTCGGAGCTGGGCCTTGTTGAGATGACGCGGAAGCGGGTTCGCCAAGGATTGAATAAAGCCCTGAGCGCGTCTTGCCCGGAGTGCGGCGGCCTCGGCTATATCCGTTCAACCCCTTCCATCGCTCATCAAGTCCTTCGAGAGGTCGAGTGGCGGCTATTCAGCAAGCGGGTTCCCTTGATCCGAGTTCGAGCTCACCCCGACCTGATCGGCTGGTTCCAGGCGGAGGACGGCGAGGTGATCGAAGCGCTCCAGCAAACCTACGGCGGGGAGATCGTCCTGGTTCCGGAAGAATCGCTCGCGCCCGGGAAATATCAGTTGCTGGAGGGGTAGTAGGGTGCATGAAGCGCCTTACCTTATCCAACAGCCGCCTGGGATTGTACGCCGAGTGTCCCCGTTGCTTCTGGCTGGAGATCAACGTCGGGATCAAGCGGCCCGAGACGATCTTTCCCAGTCTGCCTGGCGGGCTGGATCTTCTGTTCAAGCGATACTTCGATCAGTTCAGAGACCGTAGCGAACTGCCTCCTGAAGTGCAAGGTAAGCTTCCAGGACGACTGCTGTCGGACGCGCAGACGATCGACCGATGGCGCGACTGGCGACGCGGGATCCGCTATGCTCCGACCTGGGCTGACGTTGAGGTGATGGGGGCGTTGGACGAGTGCCTCGTGGATGAGGCCGACTTCTACTATCCGCTGGACTACAAGACCCGAGGGTATGCCCCGAAGGTCGACACCCACGCATTCTACCAGACCCAGATGAACCTCTATACGCTCCTGCTGGAAGGCAACGGCCACAAGACCCAACGCCTCGCGTATCTGATCTACTATCATCCCGTGGAAGTGAAGGAGCATGGCCTCATTCAGTTCCAGGTTGACGTTCATGAAGTTCCGACCGATCCTCCGGCCGCCGAGGCACTTGTTAAAGAGGCTGTGACGGTTCTTCGCGGCCCCGTCCCGAAGAGCTCATCCTCCTGCGGATTCTGCCGCTGGAACAACGCAGTCCAGGAATGGGAAGACACCCCACGACTTAACATTTGAGGTATTGCAGACTCCTGATAAACGGAACTTCAAGGAGAAGGAGGGAGGGGACGATGGCGAAGTTGTTGATTACCGCAACCCATGGGTACGATAACTCCACGCGGGCGGCGATGCCGTTCTTCGTGGCGAAGGGCGCGAAGGAGTCGGGTATCGACGTCGGTATTGTACTGGCGCTCGACGCAACGGTTCTGATCAAGCCGGAGTTTCGGCAGCACGTCAAGCCCTATGGTCTTCCGCCGCTCGACGAGCTATTCCAGTTCGCCGTTGACCATCAGATCCCGATCTATCTCTGAGGGGGGTGAGCCCAGACCCGTGGGGTCTTGGATGAAGACCTCAAGCATGTGTCGATCGTTGAGAAGATCGATATCAAACGGTACGCCCAATTGATTATGGAGTATGACCGGTCGGTTACGTACTGATCAATCAGCCGTCAGTCGTCAGCAGTCAACTGTAAGGGTAGTCGTTCTGAGTCATTACTGACGGCTGAGTGCTGATAGCTTCTTTTTGAGGAGCCATCACAATGCGCGCGATTCGTATACATGGATACGGCGGTCCTGAGGTGCTTCGCTACGAGGATGTGGCGCTCTCCGAACCCGGCGCGGGCGAAGCGCGGGTTAAGATCGACGCGGTCGGAATCAACTACATCGACATCTACCAGCGGAAGGGTCAATATCCTGACCCGCTGCCGGTAATCCCAGGCAGGGAGGCGGCCGGCGTCATCGACGCGGTCGGTCCGGGCGTATCGGACCTCACGCCTGGAACCCGCGTCGTCTACGCGATGCACGTAGGCGCCTACGCGGAGTACGCGGTGGTCCCGGCGCGGCGGCTTGTGCCGATTCCGGATGCCATCGATGTGCGTCAGGCGGCGGCGGTGATGCTGCAAGGGCTGACCGCGCACTATCTGACTCACAGTACCTATCCGCTCCATCCTGGCGACTGCGCGCTGGTCCATGCAGCGGCAGGCGGCGTCGGCCTACTCCTGATCCAGATGGCGAAGCGGCGGGGCGCCAGGGTCATCGGGACCGTCTCAACCAAGGAGAAGGCGCGTCTGGCCAGAGAAGCCGGCGCAGACGAGGTCGTCCTTTATACGCAGGCTGACTTCGAGGCGGAGACCAAGCGCCTGACCAATGACCAGGGTGTCAACGTCGTCTACGACTCGGTCGGGCAGACCACCTTCGACAAGAGCCTGAACTGCCTCAAGCCTCGCGGCTACATGGTCCTCTACGGCCAGTCCAGCGGACCGGTGCCGCCGTTCAACCCTCAGGTGCTCAGCGCCAAGGGTTCAGTCTTTCTGACCCGTCCTAACCTGATGCACTACACGCTCGATCGGGCGGAACTACTGAAGCGGGCAGGGGATCTGTTCGAGTGGATCACCGCCGGGACGCTTACCGTGCGGATCGATGCGACCTTCCCGCTTGCCGAGGCCGCCGTCGCTCATCGCTGCCTCGAGGAGCGCAAGACCAAAGGGAAACTCCTGCTGATCCCCTGATGCGTGCCTTTCGACTCGGCCTGCTACTGTTCGTGTTGCTGACAGGATTGGTGTCTTGCGGCGGCGTCAACAACGCGCAGGGATTACCGCTGCACCAGATCAGGCTGCCGCCCGGATTCGAGATTGTCATCTACGCAAGCCCTGTGCCTAACGCCCGATCAATGGTCCTCAGCCCGAACGGTACGCTGTTTGTCGGCACCCTTGCGGCAGGGAAGGTGTATGCCGTCCTGAATCGCAATCGGGATCAAAAGGCGAACGAAGTTATCACACTCCTGCAGGGCCTGAATATGCCGAACGGCGTGGCCTTTCATGATGGCGCCCTCTACGTGGCCGAGGTCAATCGGATCCTGCGGTACGACAACATTGAGGCTCATCTGAAGGATCCACCTGCGCCGATCGTCGTATATGGTGGCTTTCCCAGGGATCGTCATCATGGCTGGAAGTTCATACGCTTCGGTCCCGACGGTTGGTTGTATGTCCCGGTTGGCGCGCCGTGTAACGTGTGCGAGCGCGAAGATGCGCGTTACGCGTCAATCACGCGTATGAGGCCGGACGGGACTCAATTAGAGATCTACGCGCGGGGTGTCCGCAATACGGTCGGCTTCGATTGGCATCCGAAGACGCATGAACTCTGGTTTACGGACAACGGGCGCGACTGGATGGGCGACGATCTGCCGCCGGACGAACTGAATCACGCGCCGCGTCCGGGGCTGCATTTCGGCTTTCCCTATTGCCATGGGCGAGCGATTCGCGATCCTGAGTTTGGGAAGCGGCGAACGTGTGAGGAGTTTACCCCACCCACCACGGAACTCGGGCCGCACGTGGCGGCGCTCGGCATGCACTTTTATACGGGGACGATGTTTCCGGACGAGTTTCGGGATCAGATGTTTGTGGCGGAACACGGATCGTGGAATCGCAGTGCGCCGATCGGGTACCGTTTGATGCTTGTGCGACTTGAAAATCAGCGCGCGCTTTCGTACGAGGTCTTCGCCGAAGGGTGGCTCCAGGGCAGTCGCGCGTGGGGACGTCCGGTAGACCTGCTTGTTATGCCGGATGGGGCGATGTTGGTGTCGGATGATGAGGCGAATGTGATCTATCGCATCAGCTATAGACAATGACCTGCCATCCCTATCCGATTGCCGGAAGAATCCGGATATAATACGAGTTTTAAAAATTTGCAAATTTTTCGCGACAAGAAAGACAATTCATGGTAAAGATGATGCGCTCTTTTAGGGAACTGGGAAGGTGTGGCAATGGCGAAGGGGTGGCGGTAAGCGATCGTGAATGTCGGCTTTGACCAAGGAAAGGAGAGAAAGGGTGGGACACAGGGTCAGGAGATCATTGCCGTGGATGGGTGTATTGGCGGTCGCCGTGGCGATCGCAGGCTTCGGCGTGTCGAGCGTCATGGCGGCGGATCCGCAATCGACCGATGAAGGCGCTATCCGACAGATGGAGGGCGCAGTGTCGATGGAGAAGGAGCAGATTGAGGAGTATGACCCTTGGGAGCCGTATAATGAAACGATGTTCGACTTCAACCATAATATAGTTGATCGGTACGTTCTCAAGCCTGTGGGGACTGCGTGGGATTACCTGCCGGACCCCGTACAGGAAAGCCTAGGGAACGCCTTCGATAACGTCGCCATGCCTCGGCGCGTTGTCAACCACATGTTGCAGGCCGAATTCAAGGGAGCCGGCAACGAGCTGACTCGCTTCGGTATCAATACAACGGTGGGGGTCATCGGCCTTTTCGATGTCGCGAAGAAGTGGGGATTTGAAAAGAACGACGCAGATACCGGCCAAACGCTGGGTAAATGGGGAGTAGGTCCCGGTCCCTATTTCATCTTCCCATTCTTGCCCCCGCTGACGGTCCGTGACGCCTTCGGCGCTGTGGCCGACGTGGCGTTGGACCCGATCAATTACTTTGTCCCATTAGCCGCATCGTTCGGGAGAAGGAGCGGAGAAGTCGTCAATACCCGGTCGCAGAATCTGGAATTGTACGAGAGCGTTGAGGAATCGACCGTTGACTTATATAGCGCGGTACGGAACGCCTATCTGCAGCGGAGACAGAAAGCCATCGAGGAGTAATCGTACGCTCTCAATCCTTTGCGCGGTTCACATCGAGCAGGCGGTCTATCTACCCAGGCTTTTGCCTGATTCGATCAGAGCGAAGGATCACTCCGATGCGTGCTTGGGGATCGCAACCGGCAGTCACGGAGTCTTGTAGCGCGAGACTCTCAGTCTTCGTAGAGCGGTCCTCCTATGCCTTCCCAACAGAGACTCGCCAGATCTTTGCGCATTCCGCACCATCCATTCCCGTTCCTGCCACATCTACCCGCACAAATAGGTGACCCTTACCGAGTGTCCCTGTTGAATAAGAAGCAAAATTTACCTTCCTGATGTGCAATTCTCACCCTTGAGAGATCGAGCCGGCCTGAGCGTAACAGAGTCAATGATGCGTTATACCGGCGCTTTACAAGGCATCATCGTGTGGTGTCCGGCGTGGCATGATAGTTGCCTTTTACTGTCGTGTTGTGAGCGCGGTTCGGACGACTCAAGATGATGGCGAGATTCGATTGCAAGCACTATGAGCGGACAGGCATTACCCCCAGGGCGGACGGCAATTCGTCCGAGGATCTTCCTGGCTCTGTTCACAGGAGCCGCAGTCGCCTGGGCGGTCTGGCATGTTCTGGCCGGCCGGGCATTCGGCCCTACGCTGTTGATCTATGCCGCTGGCGCTAACACGCCGATGGCGGTGTTCAATGGATCGACTTACGAATTGCGCGAAGAGCGTCCCTTGAGCGTCTACCTTCCTCTCTTGATCGATGCGGTCCTGCTGATGGAAGATCGCCGCTTCTATGAACATCATGGAGTAGATGTGCGCGCCGTCCTGCGAGCCGCATGGGCGAACGCACAGCATGGATCCATCGTCCAGGGGGGCAGCACCTTGACCCAGCAACTCGCCCGGTCGCGGTACCTCACCCATGAACGCTCGTTCTCGCGAAAGATTAAAGAATCCGCGCTCGCGCTCGGCCTGGAAATAACCTTGTCAAAGCAGGAGATTCTAGAACGATACCTCAATGATGTCTATCTCGGCCAACGCGGGGCTTACGAGGTGCGCGGGATGACGGCCGCCTCGCGCCATTACCTGGGCAAAGAGCCTGACGCCCTTCGCCCGGCTGAGGTGGCGCTGCTGGTCGGCCTGATCCGGTCGCCCAACACGGCCTCTCCTCTCGTTTCGCTGCGGCGTGCCCGCGAGCGACGGGACCTGGTCCTTCGCCGGCTGCGGGAGGAGCGGAAGCTCAGCGATGCAGACTATCACCGCGCCCTGAAGGAACCGGTTCGAGTCATACGGGACTCGACTGTGGAGGCGACGTATTTCTTGGATTTTGTCCGGAAAGAACTTGCGGCCAAGCTCTCCGGCGCCTCGAAGAGCAGGACGCTGAAGGTCTTTACTACCCTTGATGTGGCGACGCAACAGGCGGCTCATCAGGCCGTTGTACAAGGGCTATCGAAGCTTGACGGACGGCGAAAGAGGACGCCAGGGAATACCGTGGAAAGCGCACTGGTGGCGGTGGATGTGAAAGCGGGAGCCATCAAGGCGATGGTGGGCGGGAGGGACTATCAACGCAGCCAGTTTAACCGCGCCGTCCAGGCCAAACGACAACCCGGCTCGCTCTTCAAGCCATTCATCTATCTGGCGGCTTTTGAAGCCGGACGCGTCGATGGGCGCGACGCGCTTACGCCTGCGGCCATTGTGGAAGATCGTCCGCTTGCGCCGGATGCGGGGAACGGACGATGGAGGCCGAGGAACTTCAACGGTCTCTACTATGGCAAGGTTCGGCTGCGCGAGGCGCTTGAACAATCGCTCAACGCCGCTACCATTATGATTGGGGAGCAGATCGGGTTGAGTCGCGTGATTGAACAGGCCAGAGCGTCAGGCATCGAAAGCCCGCTTCGACCAAGCCCGGCGACGCTATTGGGCGCTTCTGAGGTCAGTGTGTTGGAGATTACCGCAGCGTATGGCACACTCGCCAGGGGTGGAGAGTGGCTGAGACCCCATACGATCAGGAGAGTGGAGGATGGTCAGGGGCATCTCCTGTTCGAAGAGAGGCGCGAGGTGCGGCGAGCGGCTTCTCCGCAGGCGGCCTTTTTGGTGACCTCGCTTCTGCAGGGTACCATCGAACGGGGCACTGCTGCTTCGGCTCGCGCCCTCGGGCTCACCAGAGCAGCGGCTGGCAAGACCGGGACCAGCAACGACCTGCGGGATGCCTGGTTTGTCGGCTACACGCCGGACCTGATTGCCGGCGTGTGGGTCGGTATCGATTCCGGAGCACCACTCCGGTTGACAGGAGCTCAGGCTGCGCTGCCGATCTGGACACAGTTCATTGAGCAAACGTCTGTCGGCCATCCGTCTCGAAGCTTTGAGCCTCCGCCGGGGATCGTCACAGCCAGGATCGATCCTGCCTCCGGCCTCCGCCTGACCTCCGACTGTTCAGGTGGCGTAGACGAGGTCTTTATCCAGGGGACGGAACCAAGAGCAACCTGCCCGCAAGGTGAGTTCGCGCTCTGGCGTTGGGTCCGTCGCCTTTTTTTCCGCTGAATCTCCTGAATCGTGGATACCCCAATTGGGATAGAGTACGTCCCAAAACGGGTGAACAGAAGGACGGGCCCCTTCTTTCATCGCCCGACTCTGGTAGGTATGGTTCGTAACTTGCGAAATTCATTGAGGAGAATAATTTATGAAAGAATTCGAACCTTGGCACCGCTCCTGCAAAATGTGACAGTCAGATTCTTCTGGTGATGTGATGTCATAACGAGGAAGGAGGTGATTTCAAGCGATGATGAAGAAACTCGGTATCGTAGTGATGGCCGGCCTGTTCAGCGTCTCCGTGGCTGGTCTGAGCTTTGCTGACGAAATGAAGAAGCACGAGGCCGCGCCTGCGGCGCCTGCTGCTGAGAAAGCGGCGCCTGCTGCGGAGAAGCCGGCCAAGAAGCCGGCCAAGAAGGCGGCCAAGAAGGAAGAGGCCCCGGCTCCGGCGGCTGCTCCAGCTCCAGCTCCAGCCCCGGCTCCAGCTCCAGCGAAAAAGTAGCACTGATTTGTTCGTCGGGCTCGAACGCGAGCCAAAAGGCACCCCGCGAATTACGGGGTGCCTTTTATTTTGTTGACACCGGGACGAACGTAAGATTAGATATACCGCGTCCCGACGAAATCGGGTGAGGCTGGGTCCGCTAAGAGCGGAAACAGGGAAAACGGTGAAGCCTTCGCACAGCGTAGAAGGTCAGGCCGTTGCTGCCCCGCAACTGTAAGCGGCATTGAAATCTGCTGAAGCCACTGTCCGAAGGCGAGTTTTCAGTTGTCAGTTTTAAGTTTTCGGTTCTAGAACCAGTAACCGGCAGCTTAACTAAAAACTTAACACTAAAAACTGAAAACTGGTTGGTTGGATGGGAAGGCGCAGAGAGTAAGCTAAGCCGCGAGCCAGGAGACCTACCCAGCCTTGAGGTGCTGATAACCTTCCGAGGGGAAGGGTGGCCTTGTCGTGTGCTTTGTGAAAGGCCGGGGTCTTGGGGCCTGGGGTAGAGGTAGTTTTTGTTCGCTCTACCCTAACCCCTATGCCCTAAACCCTGTCTCTAAAATTGAGAACCCCAATTCTCCTCGGAGGATTGGGGTTTTTTGTTAGAAGCAGCCTCTAGCGATCAGCGGTTAACGCCCCGATGACGTAGGCAAGTTGGCAACAGGGCGTTACGTTCGGGTCAACTTCAGTATTTTTGCTGAAAGCTGATAGCTGAACGCTTCCTATGAAGGGGGGTGAGAGTAGGCGGTATGAGCGGTTAAATGTGATGAGTCGAATTGGGCGCCCCTGGATGTGAGGGAAGCTGGTGTGCCGGCCGCTTGTCGCGGCGCGGCAAAGCCAGCACGGTCCCGCCACTGTGAGTGGGGAGCCGCTCTGCATGATGCCACTGGTGAAAAGCTAGGTGCAGGGTCTAGGGTAAAGGGTAGAGAGAAGAGTCGGATTAGCTTCTCCCCTAACCCCTCCACCCTATACCCTGTCTCTAAACTGGGAAGGCGCGGAGCCGGCAACGATCCACGAGTCAGGAAACCTGTCCGGGGGAAAACGAGAACGCACCACCTTCGCGGATAAGGGGGCGAATGATGACACGCTGGAGCGGTGTGGCCAAAGGATGGTTATGGGCGGCGATTCTGTGGTGCTGTGGATTGGGGAGTGCGTCGGGACAGATGGTCGGGTTGGCTTCTCACGAGGCGGTGGAACTGGGGCCGGTGGTCGTGACGGCGACCAAAACTGAAGTTCCCGTAAAACAGGTCGCAGCGTCGGTCACCGTAATTACGAAGGAGGAGATCGAGGCGCGTCAGGTGACTCAGGTATCGGACCTGCTCCGGGATGTCCCGGGCTTGAGCGTGAGGCAGCAGAGTAGCCGCGGCAGCATCGTCAGTGTGTTTCCGAGAGGCGGCAACTCTAATTTCAATCTGGTGCTGATTGACGGGGTAAAGGTTAACGACGCCGGCGGCTTTTACGACTTCGGTGACTTCAGCACCGATGACATCGAGCGAATCGAGATTGTCCGGGGTCCCCACAGTGCCCTCTATGGGTCCGATGCCATGGGATCGGTGATCCAGATCTTTACAAAGCGAGGCAAGGGGGCTCCACGCGTCGATGCCTCGTTTGCGGGCGGGAATCTGAAGACGTTTGAAGAGAAGATAAACCTTAGCGGGGGGGGCGGGCAATTTGACTACTCGTTAGGCGTGGGTCGAAGCGACACCGATGGGAACCTCCCGATCAACAACCACTTCGGTGTCACGACCGTTAATGGACGCGTAGGCTTTGCGCTTGAGAAGGCGCTGGATCTGAGTCTTGCCGTCCGTTACTCCGACAGTCATCTCAATTTTCCCACCGAGACCGGTGGCGATCGGTTCGATGGGGTCAAGTTTCCGCTCGATCCGAATCAATCGAGTGACCAGCAACGGCTCCTCGTCACAGGCAAAGCCGGCCACTCGCTTACACCCTGGTGGCAGCAGACGCTGCAAGTCGGTTGGTACCGACGAAACTATGCATTAAACGATCAGTTCGATCCATTTGATCCCCGCACAGGGGAACTCGTCGATTTCTCCGCCTTCCACAGTGAGAATGAAGAGCGCCGTTTTTCCCTCGACTATTCCTGGAATCTGAGCGCCCCGGTTGTGCTTGGAATATCCAGTCTCCTGACTACCGGTTTTGCCTTCGAGCGGGAGGAGTTCGATCAGCGGGCCGCAGCTACCGAGACCGATTTTCCTTTTTCAAGCGCGAACAAGGCCAGACGGAATAATAAGGCCGGCTATCTCCAGGGGCAGTTTGACTGGAAGAAGCAGATTTTCGTGACGACGGGATTCCGGGTAGATGGCAACAGCACCTTTGGGACTGAGGTGACGCCGAGGGTCTCGGCCGCGTGGATTATTCCTTATGTGGGAACCAAGCTGAGGAGCGGTTACGGTGAGGGGATCAAGGAGCCGAGCTTCGTTGAGAATTTCGGCGATGGAAGTCAGTTTGTCGTCGGTAATCCCAAGTTGAGACCGGAGCGCACCAGGAGCTGGGAGATCGGTCTTGACCAGCCGCTATTTCAGGGTTTGGCCGATTTCTCGGTGACGTATTTTCACAACCACTTTGAGGACCTGATTGCTTTTATTTTCAGTCCGACGTCAGACTGTCCGGCCAGCTTCTGTAATGTCCAGAAGGCGAGAGCGGAGGGGGTCGAGCTGGCCGCGACAATCCGCCCAGGGTACGGTCTGACGATCGGCGGCGGCTACACCTTTCTGGATACGAAGGTACTCGACGATGGCGGCATCGGATCAGTCGCGCTGCAGAAGGGTGAGCGGCTACTTCGCCGACCCCGGCACGCCGGGACGCTCTCCATCGATTATGTGTGGCGTCGCCTGCATACAAGCCTGACGACCACGTTTGTCGGTCATCGGTCGGATATCTTCACCGATCCGGCTACCTTTGTCACCCAACGAGTGACCGCCGACGGTTATACGACCGTCGATCTGGCGGGCTCGTACCTGCTGTTGAAGGACACCCGCCATCTCCGGGAACTCACACTGTTCGGAAGAATCCAGAACCTCTTCGATCGGAATTACCAGCAGGTCGCAGGCTTTTCTGCGCCGGGCATCACCTGGCTGTTTGGCCTGAAGGGGAGCCTATGACGCGCCAGGCGATCCTGTTGTTCTGGATCGCGCTGTTCGTGTGGGGGTCTGCCGATGCAGCCCCCCACACGATTATTGATGACGCGGGGCGGTCTGTGGCTATAGACCGACCGGCTACACGGATCATGGCGCTCACGCCGGGCCATACCGAGATCCTGTTCGCCCTGGGTGCTGAGGATCGAATCGTCGCCGTCGACCAATGGAGCGACTTTCCTCAGGCGGCGAAGGCGAAACCGCGGATCGCCCCACTCAATCCTAACCTGGAGCAGATTGTCCGTTTCAATCCGGACCTGATTCTGTCGACCCGTGGGGGTGCCGAACCGCTGCTGCCCTTGGAGCGGCACGGGATTAAGGTCATAATCTTTGCGCCACGGACACTCGACGATCTGTATCGGAACATCCTCCTGATCGGGCGGATCGTGGACGCCGAGGCGCGAGCCGAGGCGTTGGTGCGCGCCATGCGGCAGCGCGTGACGACGGTGGTGGCGAAGGTGCGAGGTGCCCCCAGGCCGACACTCTTTATCGAGCTGGACGGCAGCGATCCGGGCCGTCCTTTCACGGCCGGTCCGGGATCATTTATCGATGTCCTTGTGCAACTCGCAGGCGGGGTCAACGTTGCCGCTCATTCGCGAACCGCCTGGCCTCAGTTCAGCCTGGAGGAGCTGGTCAGGGCCGACCCTGACGTGATTATTCTGGCCGATCCCCTCGCTCCCGCGAACCCCCAGGCGTCGGAACTAGCGGCTCGACGCCCCGGGTGGAGTCGTTTACGGGCGGTACGTCTGGGGGCGGTGGCTACGATCGATTCGAGCCCGATCAGCCGGCCAGGGCCAAGGATTGTCGAGGGCCTCGAGCTGTTGGCCAAGCTGTTACATCCGGATCGATTTCGATGATGATGTCTTTTGTGCGCCTCTTACACCCGATACCCGACACCCGACACCCCGCATTTCGTACCTATCTCATCCTCTCCGTCATACTGTTCCTGGCGCTGCTCATCGGTGTGATGCAGGGCGCGGTCGCGTTAGCTCCCGTAACCATCCTCAAAATCCTTCTTCGATCGATCGGCATTTCGCTTGGCTCCGTCACCTGGCAAAGCGCGGATGAGACGATCCTGCTCGAGCTCAGGCTGCCCAGGGTCCTCGGCGGAGCGTTGGTAGGCGCAGCCCTGGCGACCGCCGGTGTCCTGTTCCAGGGGCTCCTTCGCAACCCGCTCGCCGATCCGTATATCATCGGCACATCGGCCGGCGCCGGCTTTGCGGCGACGGTGGCTATGCTTGTCCTGCCCCCGGCCTCTATTCTCGGCTTTGGATCAGTGGCGCTCTCAGCCTTCGTCGGCGGCCTGCTGGCGGTGCTGCTGGTCTACCGGCTTGCGCGGGTGGACGGACGCTGCTCGCCGGTGACCCTGCTGCTCGCCGGTGTCATTGTCAATGCAGTTCTCGGCTATCTGGGCTCATTGAGCATCCTGCTTTTCGAGGGGAGCGAGTTTCGATTGCGTCAAGTCTTTACCTGGCTTATGGGTGGGATCGCAGTGAGTGATCCGCGACAACTGTTGGCGGTGGGACCGATTATTGTCGTGGGGATTATCGTCGCATATGGTTGTGCGGTGTCGCTCAATGCGCTGACGGTGGGAGAAGAGGGGGCGCAAGCTCTGGGGGTGGACCTGGATCGAGAGACCAGTCGGATCATCGTGCTCGGTGCGCTGTTGACGGGCGCTGCGGTCAGCGTGAGCGGCCTGATCGGATTTCTGGGGCTTGCCGTTCCGCACATCCTGCGTCTCCTGGTCGGGTCCGATCACCGACGGCTGTTACCGACTTCGGCTCTGGCCGGCGCGGCCCTTCTGGTATTGGCGGACACGGCAGCACGCTCCCTTACAGCTCCGGCGGAACTCCCCGTGGGGATCTTCACAGCCCTGCTCGGCGGTCCCCTTTTTCTTTTCCTCCTACGGCGGAACGGCAAGGAATCGGGGTGGCGATGAGGCCAGAGATTCGTCTCGACGGCGTTCATTTTACCTATTCGAGTGGCTTCGGACTTGCGGGGATCGATCTGTGTATCGAGTCGGGTGAACGGGTGGCGGTCCTCGGCCCGAATGGCTCGGGAAAGACGACGCTTCTGAAGCTGATGCTGGGCCTGTTGCATCCAGAGGATGGTACGATCTCGTTCGAGGGCGAAGACCTGGGCAGGATGAGCCGGACGACGCGGGCACGGGCGATCGCCATGGTTCCCCAGGAATTGCTGCTGCCGTATTCCCTCACGGTCAGGGAGGTGGTGTTGCTGGGGCGTACATCGTATCTGCATCGCTATCGCGGCCCTGCGCGCGTGGACCTGGATACGGTGCGAGAGGCGATGGCCGCCACCGATCTTCTGTTTGCTGCCGGCCGCCTGTACAACGAACTCTCCGGAGGGGAACGCCAGCGGGTGATCCTGGCGATGGCGCTGGCGCAGCAGCCGCGTCTGCTGCTGCTCGACGAACCGACCCGCTCCCTCGATCTCAATCACCAGATCCGGATGCTCTCGCTGATCAAAGATCTCAACCTTCAGCGCCGTCTGACGGTTGTGTCATCGCTCCACGATCTGAATCTGTCTTCACTCTATTTTGACCGTCTGGTCCTTCTCTCATCGGGTCGCGTCGTAGCGGATGGTCCCCCGGATGAGGTCATCCGGCCGGATACGATACGAGAGGTCTTTGGCGTGTCCGTGCTGGTAGATCGGCATCCCGCACTTGGTATTCCCTGGATGACCTTCGTACCCGACGCAGGGGATCTGTTCTCTAACCGAGAAGACGCCTCTGAGGCGATCAACCCTTGACAAATATGGCGACTGCGGACTATTGTAACGGTTAGTGTTGAGAGTCAAGGTTCAAGATGGCGGGTTGCAGGTGTTGTTTGCTGAGCATCCGCAAATCCGCAACTTTATCGTTGTTTCGCTGCTGGCGCATCTGGTGTTTATCGGCCTGATCAGCGCCATGCAGCGGTCTGCCGGACCGCCTGCCGATCGGCCGCTCCAGGTTCGGATTGTCGATCGATCAATTCGGACCAGGGCTGTGCCCTCACCTGATCGTAGAACCCTTGGGACAGTGACAGCGCCCTCGCATCGGCGCACAAAACAGGCGAGTCCGCCGAAAACATGGACCAGCTTGCGCGGCTTTCGGCGCCTCGCATCAGCCTCCCCTCGTCGAACCGTGACTCCTCCGGCTGTATCAGCAGCGACAGTGAGATCTCATACCCCTTCTACCCATCAGACTGCACTTACCCCGTGGACGCCGCCACCGCTGCGGACGTTGCAGGGCGCGGACGCCGTTCCCGGCCAGAAGGCGGCTCACGTTGAGCCGCTCGAGGGCGAGGGCGTGGGTGGATCGACCCGCCCATCCAACCTCAGAGGTCAAATGGCCATGCTATGGAAAAGCCTCGATGCCGGGCAATACCCCGGCCAGGCGACTGATACCGGGGATGAGGACGATGCAAGTTCCGCCACCGGGCCGACGGTCTCGTTGGACAGCCAGGATTCCCGGTTTGCGTCCTATCTGATGGGGGTAAAAAGGCGGATTGAAAGGGTCTGGAGTTACCCTCCGGACGCGCGGGGCCTGACCGGGAATCTGATAATCACCTTTGGGATCACTCGCGATGGCCGCTTAAGCGATCTGCAGCTCACGCAGACGTCCGGTCTTGCCCCGCTGGACAACGAGGCGATTCGAGCGATCCGACTGGCCAACCCCTTCGGTCCGTTCTCTGAGCAGATGCGCTTCGAGCGACTGAATATCCGAGCGGCCTTTTACTACCATGTCAGTCGCGCAAGCCTCAGGGATCAATGAGGTTGGTTAGAAAAACGCGCTCAGCCGTCAGCTTCAGCCACATCCCCCATATTTCCCCTTTGTAGAATCAGGCTCTCGTGGAGAGGCGATGGAGGAGTTTGACCGCTCATAGGGTCCGTGGTATAAAAAAGGTATGGCAAGCTGGCTGAATCCGGAAGAGGACGTCCTCTTTTTTCTTGAGCGCGAGATGGCAGGCGTCTTTGTGATCAGCGAGAGACACCTGTTTGATGGAACCGTCCGCTTACAGGGAAGATTGCTGATCGATCCCGTCTCGGCCATCGCTGAATTGACGGAACGGCTTGCGCCCCACGGCTATTACCCGCTGCTTCGAAGCGAGGAGGATCTGACGATCCTCCGAGTCCCACCTGCGAAACGGCTGTTTCGTACCGGTCCGTGGGTAAACGTTGCGCTGCTGCTGGCTACCCTTGCGACGACGGTGTTCGTAGGAGCCGCTAATCGAGGTGCCAATCCCTTTGCGGATCCCCGGTCGCTGGCGCAGGGACTCCCTTTTGCGATCACGCTGCTGTTGATCCTTGGTGTGCATGAGCTCGGGCACTACTTCACCGCTCGACGCTATGGTATTGCGGTCACGCTCCCCTATTTTATCCCCGCTCCGATCGGGCTCGGGACTTTCGGGGCGTTCATCAAGATGAAGTCGCCGGTTACCGATCGCAGAGCGCTCTTTGACGTCGGAATTGCAGGACCACTTGCAGGGTTATGTGTGGCGCTGCCGGCCATCGTTGTGGGGCTGCACTGGTCGGAGCTGATTCTCACCGGTTCGGAAGAACATGCCGGCATTGCGCTGGGGACACCGCTTCTGTTTTCGATCATGCAGTGGTTAACGCTGGGACCGATACCGGAGGGAGGCGATGTTCTGTTGCACCCGGTTGCATTCGCCGGATGGATCGGTCTGTTCGTGACGGCCCTCAATCTGCTCCCGATCGGTCAACTGGATGGCGGCCACATCTCATACGCGCTGGTGGGTCGGCATCACCGGAGGGTGGCGATCGTCACCCTGCTGGCACTGATCGGTATGGGGATCGCGTATTGGCCGGGGTGGCTGTTCTGGGCATCACTCTCATTGATCCTTGGACTGAAACATCCTCCTCCACTGAACGATGTGACCCGCTTGGATGGCCGTAGAAGGCTGTTGGGCTTTGCGTCGCTGCTGCTGTTGCTGAGCGTCATCACCCCGTCCCCCTTCAATTTCTCGGAGTCGTAGGTTCCTTATCGTGTTACGCGTACCTGTCTTCTGTATTCAGTTGCAGTCTCTGGTGCTGCGATGGGGAGGGTGAAGATTCAAGGATTCAAGGAGCGACCGGTGTGGCGGCAGTAAGTGACGAAGGAACGATGTGGTATGTTTAAGCATCTGCTGTACCGACTGTACGAAGGGCGGCTGTTTCAGGAAGTTCGAGGCGGAGAGCTGCCCCGGCACATCGGTCTGATCCTCGACGGCAATCGACGATACGCGCGCGAGCGAGGGTATTCAACGCTCCTTGAGGGCCATCGGAGAGGAGCGGAGAAGTTGGAGGAGGTCCTGAACTGGTGCGAAGAGCTTGCGATTCGAATGGTCACGGTATGGATCTTTTCTACCGAAAATGTGTCCCGAAGTCAGGAGGAGGTAAACGGCCTCCTCGCGCTCATTGAGAAAAAGATGCATGACATTGCCCGGGATCCCAAGGTGCACCGGAAGCGGATGCGGATCAGGGCTATCGGCAAGATGGAGCTTCTGCCACAGTCTACGGTGAAGGCGATTCAAGAGGCAGAGGACGCGACGCGTGACTACGACGCTTTCTGTCTGAATGTTGCCGTAGGGTATGGCGGGCGGCAGGAGATCGCGGATGCTATTGCGACGATGCTCAGGGATAAAATGGCAAGAATGGTCCCACTGGAGCAGATCATTGACGAGATTTCTATCGACGAGATCGGGAAGTATCTCTACACCTACGATCTGCCGGACCCTGATCTTATCATTCGGACCAGCGGTGAGGTTCGACTGAGCGGATTCCTGCTCTGGCAGAGCGCGTACAGCGAGTATTACTTTTGTGACGCCTATTGGCCGGTCTTCAGAAAGATCGACTTTCTCCGAGCCATTCGAAGCTTTCAGCAGCGCGAGCGCCGGTTTGGGGTATGAGGGAAGAGTGGTTCAAAGTTCAAGGTTCAAAGTTGGGGGGGGGTTCGGATGGCTTCGGAGTTGGGAGGATAACAGTATGAAGCCTTTCAGACGACTGACAGCGATCCTTGCGCTGTGCCTGTTGGTGCAGATCGCAGCAGTGTCATGGGCAAGGGCCGAGGAGACAACCATCGGGGCGGACCTGTCCGCCGGCGCTATCAGCGTGATTGCTACGGTCGTTACGCTTCCACTGAAGCTTGTCGCGTGCGCTGCGACGGTGGCGCTTGGCGGGACGGTCTACGGACTTACTATGGGGACCAGCGAGATCATCCGGGAAGAGTTGGTGGCCGGGACCAACTATACCTGCGGCGGGCGATTCTATGTGTCGCCCCAGCAGGTCAAGCAGCTTGCGCGAGAATCAGAACTGAGAAGGTAGTCGTCATTAATTGATAGGGTGCCGCGCCTACGCTTTGGAGGCGACAGGGCGGCCCCTAAAACCTGTTGGAGGCGCTCATGAAAAGGACCTTGCGTGTTGGTGTGCTTGCGCTTGCGCTATCGACAGCCCTCACCGCTCAGGCCGTTGCCGGGGAACTGGCTGTCTCTACGCCTGGCCAGAAGGCTCTGAGAGGTATTACGAACTTGACCCTTGGGCTATTCATTGAATGGCCGAAGACGATCTGCTATGAGGCGCGAGAGCAGGGTCCGCTCATTGGGATCCCGGCCGGCTTTGTTGCGGGCTTTGGCCTTGGATTGATGCGGGTTGGCGCCGGAGTGTACGAATTGGCCACCTTCCCGATCGCGTTCCCGGCCGACTACAAGCCGCTCCTGAGCCCACGCTATCCTTTTGAACCGGGGCGAACGGTGGTGTCGCCCGCGCTCATCGCGCGCCCAGGGGAGGGCCAGTCGTAGCACGGGCGCTGCTGAGCGCCACGCGGTGAACCTCGTTCACCCGATCCTACCTTTTGACCAGGCTTAACGCGACAGAATTGATGCAGTAGCGGAGGTGTGTCGGTGGTGGGCCGTCCGGAAAGACGTGGCCCAGGTGCGCCTCACACCGGCTGCATCGCACCTCAGTGCGTCGTATCGACAGCGTGGTATCCTCCGCGGTTGTGATCTGCTCCGGCGCAAGAGGAGCCCGAAAGCTGGGCCAACCGGTACCCGAGTCGAACTTGGTATCCGAGTTGAACAACGCATTACCGCAGCAGGCGCACTGGTAGATCCCATCGTCTTGACACTCGTAGTATTCACCCGAAAACGGTCGTTCAGTTCCCTTTTGCCGACAGACGTAAAACTGCTCCGGTGTGAGTTGCGCCTTCCACTTCTCATCGGTCTTAAGTCGCTTATCATTCATTCCTGAGACCCCCATTCAAATCAATACCCCATGTGCTGGCCGTGCGCCTATGGTCTTAGCATTAGTCGGTCATTGTGGGATTATGTCGAACGTCGTGGCGGCCTTTGCCGCTATAGGTCGTATTGAAATTCCGTTGACAAGTCCTGGAAACGGAAGGGAAATCACGCATATCGTGAATGTGGCCGAGCGGGGCATCTGGCGATGTTCTTGCATGGCTATCGATGGGGGCCGGAGTGCTGGGAATCGCTCCACTCATCCCAGCCTACCCACCTCCTCATCACGCGGGTCTAAATGAGGACCGTGCCCGCTAAGTCCGCCAGGGATGCATCGGGAGATCGGCAAGGCCAATTACTCTGACGCCGGCTTGGGCCACGAGATGATCGTGCTCTACTGTGCTGCCGCTGACCCCGATCGCCCCGATCAGGACCCCTTCCGTGTTGACGATCGGCAGTCCGCCTGGAAAGGTGATGAGCCCATCGTTACTGTGCTCAATCCCGTAGAGCGGGCCACCAGGCTGGGACAGCTTGCCGATCTGTCCTGTCGGCATCGCAAAGAAGCAGGCGGTTTTCGCCTTCTTGAAGGCGATGTCGATGCTCCCGACCCACGCATCGTCCATCCGGACGAACGCTTTCAAGTTGGCGCCTGAGTCCACGACGGCAATATCCATACACGTCCCAAGCTCTTTGGCCTTGTTGATAGCCGCTGCGATTGCCTTCTCTGCCTGCTCAAATGTGACGTGCATACGACTCCTCCTTCTGCCGAATCGGACCCTTTGGGTCCCTGCCGGACAGCGATCTCCTTACCTAATGCTCGCTGCTGTCAGAATCCAGTAGGCTGACGTGATGATTATCCACACTTCCTGGGCGGCTGACAAGGGAGAGATGGGTAATGTCAGTGAGATGTTGCAGGATCGAGCGTTGCGTCCGACCAAGGGAGAATCGGGAAGCGCCGAATAAATCCACATATTGCAGTTACAAAAGCATGGTTTTGTCCGTGAACCTTTGGTGCCGTGGGGTTAGCACGCCGACCATCCAGAAATGGTGATAACAATCACAAGCAGGAACAAAATTAGAGCGATGATCCTGAAGGCTGACAGGGGCCGAGCTCTGTGGATATCTCGTTGCGTGAAGGGGGAGGCGTCCCCAAGACGGCCTCCCCCTTCACTACCAAACATATCAATCTCATTTTGCATCATGTCTTGTCTCGGCAGGTGAGACAACTGTTCTGTTAGAAATTGAGCCCGACATAGCCCCCAGTGGTAAAGTGTCGGAGGTTTTCATCCGGGATATCAGGCCCCCAGTAGTAGCGGAAGTCAACGCCAAGGCTGACCCGATTGTTCCAGAACAGCCGTTCAAGACCAATCCCACTGACGCCACCGACGCTGATATTGGTAATAGCCTTGTTGACAGGGGTATTGACATTAAAGGTCAAGCCGACAGGGATGATCCATGGCCGGTAGGGGGCCAGCCAGGGCCGGATGGACCCCAGGTTGTCGAACCGGATTTTTGGGGCGATACCGACGGTGAGAATATTTTCCAATCCTCTGCCCTCCGCGAGCTCCTTGTCTGGTGCAGTTGGCCCTTCAACCTTAGCTGCTGAATCACCTTTGGTCTTCTGGCTCTGAACATATTCAACGTAGATTTCCCCAAGTAGCGTACTGTTGAAGATCGTCATTATAGGCAGGTCCACTCCACCTCCGACCTGCCAACCGTCTTTATCGCCGGAATCGCTTTGGGCCGTTAAGAGTGAGTTGCTCCGCGGCTGATCCATGCGGAGATACCCGCCCTTAAAGAAGACCTGCCCGCCAGACAGGCTGGAGGTGCTCGCCTTCGCGGCTAACTCCGTCTTCATCTCCTCCTTCAGAGCTGTCATTTTCTCTTCTACAGGACGCGGAACTTCCGCCTGCATCTTCGTCTCGAGTGCCTCCAAACGCTGCTGCATCCGGTTGATCACGTTGTTCTTGGTTTGCACTTCGTCTCGCAGCATTTGTAATTCCTGCTTCAGTTGGTTCAATTCACTGCGGGTTTGTCCTTCCGCATTCCCTATGAAAAGAGAAAACAACGGCATCACCAATAAAAGTGCGATTGCAGTCCAGCCCGCCTTACCCACATGTGTCCCTAGGATTTTCACTATTCACCCCCCTTGGTAAGATGTGATGGTTCCCTCGGTTGTGAAGCTCCATTGATCCACTAACCTTTAATCATCATTGTACGAGCTGCCCGCAGTAACACGGGTGATAAGAGTTTCGGGTTTTATCCGCCCCACTCTGCGACATCTGTCCCACGACACCCGTCTCAGACTGAATCGATTTGTGTCTGTCGTTTCAGGCCAAACTGCTCCAGTTTGCGATACAGCGTACTGCGGGAGATGCCGAGCTGGGCCGCGGCCTGCGACAAATTCCCCGCACATTGCTGGACGATCTGGCAGATGAGCTGCCGTTCAGTCTGCGCGAGCCACCCCCCG
>UBJH01002068.1_pt1 | contig 31083 bp, 34 predicted proteins | sample 2193721 | NCBI WGS metagenome assembly UBJH01 (sample SAMEA4703186, study PRJEB27089) | metagenome | reverse complement strand
GTAAAAGGTTTCAAACCCGATGTTTTTATGGCAGTCAGCAGGTACCTTACGCCGTACGGCGCGGATGGGCTGGTGAACATAAACACGGCCCCAAAAGAGGTGCTCGCCGCGTTGAGCGACGAGATGACCGGCGAGCTGGCCGACAGGGTCATAAAGAAGAGGAAGGAAGCGCCGTTTCGCGACAGGTCGGACATAATGAAAGTGCCCGGCTTCGAGAGGGTCGGCTTTGGCCTCCAGGACCGTATAACCACCGTATCGAGGACGTACCGGGTCTTCTCCAGGGCAACCGCCGGAGAATCGGTACGCGAGGTCGAGGCGGTCATACAGCTTGGAGGGGGCGTCCTTTACTGGAGGGAGACGTAGATGTCGAAAAAGAACCTTGTCATTGATATAGGAAGGGAAGCCGTAAGGGCCGGGGTCTTCCTTGCCGGAAGGGTCGAGCCCGTTACCGTCCATTCCCAGCCTGTGACTGCGGAGGGTGGAGTCAAGCAGGCGCTCTCGGCCCTGCTGCTGCCTCTTGCGGGAAAAAGGGGTTTCAAGGGCTTCGATAAGGTAGCCGTAGGCATACCGCCGGAAGACCTTTCCATCAGGATAGTGGAGCTGCCGTTCGAGGACAGGAAAAAGATAATAGAGGCGCTGCCGTTCGAGCTGGCCGGGTTTCTCCACGTTGAGGTCGACGACGTCGTCGCCGACGCGGTCCAGCTCGGTGAAAGCAAGGTCATGGCAGTCGCCGTGGAAAAGCGCGTTTTGAGGGGCTATCTCGACGCGCTCTCGGCTCTGGGGATAGACCCAGTATGGATGGGGCCGGGGCTCTTCGCAATGCCGGTGCTCATGAACGAGCTTTTCGGCACTGAGGGGTGCAGGGCCGTTCTCTCGCCCGGCGTTTTCGCCGTCGTTCAGGACGGGATGCCCAGGCTCCTGAAGCACGCCAGGAGACTCGACAACGTCGGGCTCGGGGTGGCTTTTCTCGACGCAGAAGGGATTACTGTCGAAGAGCTCCATTTCTCCGGCTGGGAGAACGACAGGGAGGCGTTGCAGGAGATGTTCGGCGGTGCCCATCTCGTCCCGCTCGACCTGCCTGGCTCAATCGCCCCGGAGGCCGCTGAAGCACTGGCATTGTCGATGCTCCTCGATAAGGGGCTTGCCGGCACCATCGTAAACTTCAGGAGAGGCGAGTTCGAGTACACGAAGGAGCGTGCCGCGTTCAGGAGGAGGCTCAGGCTCACGGCCGCCCTTTGCGCCTCTCTTCTGGTGCTTGTGGGCGCGGACTTCTACGCGAGGTACAGGGGGCTCACCGGCGAGCTCGAGGCCTACAGGCAGTCTTTGAGGGCCTCCTACCAGGAGCTTTTCCCTTCCGAGAGCAACGTCGTTGACCCTGTCTACCAGCTCGAGGCCAAGCTCAAGGCGGTTGAGAAGGAGTCGGCTTCTCTCGGAAGCTCCGGCAAGTCCCTTGACGTATTGAAGAGCGGGATAGAGGAGTTCTCGCTTGCCGGCGGCAGGATGACCGCCACGGGAGAGGCCGCGACCTTCAACGCGGCGAACTCCCTCAGGGAGTCCCTCCAGAGGGCCGGCTTCAAGGACGCCGCGATGGGGGACACCAGGGCCAAGCCCGGCGGGAAGACGTCTTTCAGCATCAACGCGGAGGCTTTGTAGGCCAATGGAGATGAGATTGCCATATCACGTAATGCATATGAAAGAGTTCATGTCAGGGTTCCTGAAGAAGACCCCGGGCAGGAGAAAGGCATACCTGTACGCAATATACGCCGGCATACCGCTGGCGCTTCTTGCCGCCGGGCTTACGCTCTACGGAAGCTACGCCTCGGTGAGGAAGGCGGTCGAGGCCAAGAAAAACGAGGTCGCCGTGATGGCCTCCCTCAAGGCCGAGTACGCGGGGAAGAAGGCCGTCCTGGACATGATAAGCCAGCGGGCCGGAGAGCAGTCGGAATCCCCGGTGCCGGCGATAGAGGAGATAGCCAGGAGGACGGGTATAAGGGACAGGGTCGCCTCGGTCAAGCCGCTCGAGGAGAAGCCCTCTCCCGGGTACATAGACAAGCCCGTCGAGGTAAGGCTCGAGGCGATAGACCTAAACCAGCTCGTGAACTTCCTTTACCACGCGGAATCAGGCGGCAAGCTCATGGTCGTAAGGGAGCTTTCGCTGAAAGCGAGGTTCGAGGATCCGGACCTTCTCGACGCCACTATGAAGGTGTCTTTTGTGACCAGGGGCGCTTGAGGGGCTACTCTGGCCTGCCCATCAGGAAAGAGGCCAGGAATATGGCAAGGGAAACGAGGACTATGGTCCCTCCGCTCGGCAGGTCGAAATAGTAGGACAGGAAGAGACCGGAGACGACCGACACGGTCGAGAAGACTATCGAGACGGCTATCGTGTTCCTGAAGCTCAGCTCGAACTGTCTTGCCGTGACGACCGGTATCACCATGAGCGCCCCTATGAGGAGGATGCCGACGATTCGCATGGCGAGAGATACTGTTATGGCCGCGAGGACGACTACGAACAGGTTCAGGGTCCGCGCCTTGACTCCGCTCGCCTCGGCGAACTCTTCGTCGAAGGAAACCAGGAAGAACTCCTTGTAGAACAGTGTGATCGACACGAGCACGAGGACGAAGAGCGCGGTCAGAAGGTAGAGGTCGACCGAGCCTATGGTCGAGATGCTCCCGAACAGATAGCTCAAGAGGTCCACGTTGAAGCCCTCTGCGAGGCTTATGGCGACGACGGCCACGGCGAGGCTGCCGGAGAGGAATATCGCGAGGATGGACTCCGCGAAGAGCTTCTTGAAGCCCCTGAGCCTTTCGATCAGAACGGCGGCCAGGGTAGAGGCGATGACGGCCGATATAACGGGGTTGCTCTTTGAGAGCACTCCGGCGGCAACCCCGACCAGCGATACGTGCGCGAGCGTGTCCGCCATCAGCGAGTACCTGCGCACGACAAGGAATGTGCCGATGACGGGCACTATTATTGAAATGAGGATGCCAGCCGCGAAGGCCCTCCGCATGAACTCGAGCTCGAATATCTCCAACATCAGGTAGATCCCCTCAAAAAGCTTATTACGGCCAGATTTAATGGCCGTGCAGCACGAACCTGACGCCCTTGCCGTAGAGTTTTTGCATGTACTCCTCGGTTATGAACTCCCTGGGCGCTCCGTGGCAGACGAGCCGCCTGTTGAGGCACAGGATGGTCTTGGCCTGGTGCGCGACCACGTCTATGTCGTGGGATATGAGGAGCACCGTTATCCCTAGGCCGCTGTTGAGCCCCTCCAGGAACGAGTAGAACTTCTCCTGCGCCGTGACGTCTACCCCGACGTCCGGCTCGTCCAGTATGACTATCCTGGGCTCGCTCGCGAGAGCCCTCGCTATGAACACCCTCTGTCGCTCTCCACCCGACAGCTGGCCGATGAGCCTGCCCCTCAGGCGCGCTACGTCGGTCACTTCCATGACCTTCTCTATCGCGGCGATGTCGTCCTTCGAGAGGCGCTTCAGCAGGCCGAGCCTCGCGGTCCTGCCGCTCCGTACGACCTCTTCCACCGTTGCCGGAAAATAATAGTCGGAGAGGGATCTTTGAGGGACGTAGCCTATCAGGTGCTTTTTCCTGAAGCTCTTCTGCGGCTCCCCGTAGATGAGGATCTCCCCGGACTGCGGCTTCAGGAGGCCCAGTATGAGTTTGAAAAGGGTCGTCTTCCCACCGCCGTTGGGCCCGATGATGCCGAGGTATTCGCCTTCATTGACGTCGAAGGTGATGTCCTGGAGTATCGGGTTGCCGTTGTAGCTGAAGCTCAGGTCCCGCACTTCTATGCATTTTTTCAGTCCGTTCACTTGCATCTGAGAGCCTTCTTTATGTTCGCGAGGTTCGAGCGCATTATGGAGATGTAATCCTTCCCGGACAGCGCCTCTTCCCTGGTGAGCCCCTCGAGCGGGTTGAGCTCCAGGACCCCGGCGCCGGTCTCCCTGGCGATCGTCTCGGCTATCCTGGGACTCGTGAGGGGCTCGAAGAAGATGTACTTTATCGATTTTTCCCTGGCAAGGCGCGCGACCTCGGCCATGCGCCTGGGGGAGGGCTCCTCGCCTGAGAAAACGCCGATGACCGGGATCATCTCGAGCCTGTATCTTCTCGCGAGATAACTGAAGGCGTCATGGGCGACAATCATCTCGCGTGTGGCGCAATCCGAGAGCCCCTCTTCGAACTCTTTGTGGAGTCCCTCCAGGAGGCCTGCGTATGCCGCTGAGCGCGACCTGTAGGCGGCCGCCCTCGCCGTGTCCACTGCGGCAAGCTCTTCTGCGATGAGCAGGACCTCTTCGGCCGCCATGAGCGGGTCGAGCCAGATGTGCGGGTCGCCGCCTTTGGCTTCGTGTCCGTGGCCGTCCTCTTCATGGGCGACGCCGTCCACGGAGCTCAAGAGGGTGAAGCGGGAGGTCATCTCCAGCGTCCTTACGCCCGACTCCCTCATCGAGGGCGCGATCCTTTGAGCCCAGGGGTCAAGCCCTGCTCCGTTGTAGATGAACAGGGCTGACTGCCTGACCCTCCTTATGTCCCTGGGAGTCGGCTCGAAGTCATGAGATTCAGCCCCCGGCGGGGTTATCATTGAGACCTCGACGTCCTCTCCGCCGGTTTTCTCTGCGAAGTGCGCGAGCGGGTAGAAGCTCGCGGCGACTTTAAGCCTGTCTCCTTTTCCGTTCTTTTCGCCGCCGAAGATGCTGAAGAGCGCGATCATGACGCCGGCGGCTATCGCGAGCGCAGTCATGAACAGGGCCGCCTTCCTCACGAGTGACAGCCCCTGCAGATGCCGTGGAATTCGAGCATGTGGTTGGTGACCTTGAAGCCCCTGGACCTCAGGATGCTCCTTTCCTGGTCGGCGAGGTCGTTCTCCAGGACTATGTCCTCGACCTTGTTGCACCGGAGGCACACGAGATGGTGGTGGTGGCCGTTAGAGGCCAGCTCGTACCTCTTTACCCTCTCGTGCAAGAACTGTATCTCAAGGATTATTCCCTTGTCCTTAAGGAAGGCAAGCTCCCTGTAGACCGTCGTCCTGTTGATGAGCGTGCCGGACGCGCGGAGAAGCTCCATGAGCTTTTCAGCCGACATGGGCAGCCCGTTATCGGCGAACACGCCGATCAGCGCCTTCCTCAGCCTGGTCATGCGGCAGCCCTGGCTTGAGAGGGTGGCAAGTATCTGTTCAGGTTTTTGCATTGAGGCTCGAGTTTAATGCAACTTAGTTGCGTTTGTCAACTTATTAAGACGCCAGGGGCATCATTGGCTCCATTTGTTACACTTTTCTCAGGAATCCTTTTAATATTCTCTTAATTCGCTGATTTATATAATGATGCGATAAAACTTGAACACTTTTCCCCCAAGGAGGCCTTATGGCAGGGAACCTTGAGTTTCTCGATCTAGTCTCTATCTCGGCGTTCATAGTGTCAGTAGCGGTATTCGCCTCAAGCGTAGCGTTTTCCTGAAAGACTTCCAGCTGACCATTTCACGGTGAATTTATGAAGACAGAGATCTGGGACCTCCCAACCCGTTTTTTCCATTGGGCCTTCGCGTTCTCGTTCGCCCTGGCGTTTGCGGCCTCTAGGGCAGAGCGGCTCCTGGACTACCACATGCTCGCCGGAGCTTGTGTCCTGGCCCTCGCGGCTTTCAGGGTCCTCTGGGGCTTCTCGGGCAACAGGCACGCGAGGTTCTCTTCATTCGTTAAGGGCTGGCCGGAGACGAAGGGTTTCCTGGCCGGGCTCGTAAGACTGAAGCCAGCCCATTACGCCGGGCACAACCCGGCGGTTGCCTGGGCGGTCATAATCATGCTGGTCTTCGCGGCCGTCCTCGGCGTAACAGGCATCATCGTATACTCTGGCGAGGAGATGAGGGGGCCGCTTGCCGGCTGGTTCAGCTTCGAGACCGCCGACGCCGCGGGTATCGCGCACGTTGTCGCGGCATGGAGCTTCCTCGCTCTTGCCTCTGTCCACGTGGCGGCAGCTCTCCTGCATGACATAATATGGAAAGAGGGCCTCATCCGCTCCATGCTTACAGGCAGGAAAGCGCTCGACGCGAGGTTTGAAAGCGCAGTCCGTAGGCCCCTCCTGAGGAAGGCCTCTTTCGTGGTCCTTGCGGCTGTCCTCGGCGCGGCGGCCCTGGTCGTCGTCCCCGAGAGGCAGGCTTCAGGGTACCAGCCCGCTCTCGTGAAAGGGGACGGGGGCCTCAGTCCCATGGAAAGGAACGCGCTCTACGAGGAGGAGTGCGGCTCGTGCCATAATGCCTTCAGCCCTGTCCTTCTTCCTGCGAGGTCATGGTCGAAAGTGATGGCCGGGCTCGATGACCACTTCGGGGACGACGCCTCGCTGCCGGAGGAGACCTCTTCCGAGATATTGAAATGGCTCGAGGCCGCCTCGGCCGAAAGGGCGCTTACCGAGCCTTCAAAGAAAATATTGGGCTCCATCGGGGAAGGCTCCCCGATGAGGATAACCGAGACGGAGTATTGGAAAGGGAAGCATTCTGGCCTTGGAGAAGAGGTATACTCGAGGAAGCCGGTCTCAAACAGGACCAACTGCGCCGCGTGTCACCCCGGCGCGCTCCTGGGCTCTTTCGAGGACAGGGACATATCGGTCCCAAGGGGATAAAAGGAGGAAGCGATGAAATTGGTTAAAGGACTGGCAGTATTGTCGGCGGTGCTCTTTGCCGGAAGCGTTTACGCCGCATCTCCCAACGCGGCAATGAACGCGCACCTGGATGGGCTCAGGAAGGAAGCCGGGGTATCTTCTTTCAGCGCCGAGGAAGGCAGGAAGCTCTACAATATGAAAAGGACGCACTCCCAGAAAAAGGAAGAGCGCTCCTGCACCACCTGCCATACGGCAAACCCGGCCGCAACCGGAAAGACGACAGCCGGGAAGGCGATAGAGCCCATCTCGCCGGCAGCCAACCAGCAGCGTTTCACCGACCCGAAAAAAGTCGAAAAATGGTTCAAGCGCAACTGCGAGTGGGTGCTGGAAAGGGAGTGCACGCCTAAGGAAAAGGGCGATTTCATAACATACATGATGTCTCTTTAAACAGGAAGGAGTTCTTATGTCATTCGGAAAAAAGACAGCAGGCGTTCTCGCGTTCACACTGACTATAGGCCTTTTCACGCTGGGAGCCGCAAGCGCTGACGACGACCACGGGCGCGAAAGGAGCAAGGACAGGAGGTCGCCCTCATACGCGGCCGCCCCTGAGAACGCGCTCTACAAGCAGGAGTGCTCATCCTGCCACTTCCTCTACCAGCCCTGGCTCCTGCCGGAGAGGTCCTGGCAGGCGGTGATGGACGAGTCGGCGAAGCACTTCGGCGAGAACCTTGCCCTTGACGATGCAACTGACAGGGAAATAAGGGCTTATCTCAGGGCGAATTCGTCTGACAAGGTTGGCACGAGGTGGGCCCGGAAGATAACTTCGAGTTCCGAGGGGATGACGCCCAAGAGGATAATGGACGTGCCCTGGGTAAAAAAGGAGCACAGGGAGGTCGCGGCGGACTTCAAGAAGCCCTCGATAGGGAGCTCTTCTAACTGTGGCGCCTGCCATACAAAGGGGGCCGAAGGCAACTTTGACGAGGATTTCGTAAAGATACCGAAGTAGAAATCGCCGCTGATCTGACCGAAAAGCGCGCCTTCCGGCGCGCTTTTTTTATTTCCTGGCTCCCAGCTTCCTCAGGACGGCGACCTCGACGCCCGAGCCCTCCAGAAGTGACGCTATTTTCCCGGGGTCTTCCTTCTTCGTGTAGAAGGCCGGGTCCTTCGAGAAGAACATCTCTCCGGTGATGACAGGGTCAGCCTCCTCAAGAGGGGTATAATGGACCGGAATGAAAAGGCGCGGCTTCATCTCCCTTACCGCCTCGGCTATGTCCTTCATGTCTATGGCGTACGCGTTGTCGGCTATCGGCAGTATCGCGGCATCCACCTTGCCGACGGAGCCCATCTCGGGTATCCTCGACGTGTCCCCTGAGAAGTATATCCTCTGGCCGGCCAGCTCGATGAGGAAGCCGCAGCCCTCTCCCTTGACGTGGAAGCCGCGTTTGGTGTACGCCTCCGTGCCGGTTATGACAGCGGCCCCGAGCTCGATGGTCTGGCCGACCTTCACGGTGCGCACCCCCTTGATGTCCTGGACGCAGTACTTGACGTAGCTTTCATGGAACGCCGCGAGCTTTGTGTTCTCGTTTCTTATGGGTGTTATGAACTCCGGCAGGCAGTGGTCGACATGGTGGTGTGTTATGAGTATGAGGTCGGCAGCCGGAGGGTCGCTGTCGAGTATCACAGGGTCTGTATAAAGGACGGTGCCGGCGGCGGTTATCCGCATGCACGACTGCCCGAGCCATTCGTACTTGATTTTTTCAAGCGTGATCGAGTCCATTATGCCTCCAGTATGCTTGATGAAATATACCAGAAGCCGTTCCCGGATAAAATGATTTATCTTAGGTGTTGTTCTGTCATTAAAGCGCCTTCTAATCTGGTTTTAATGTTCCTGATGGAATAATCCATCAAACTCGGAGGACTCTCACCATGCTCAAAAAGACACTGGCCGCTCTTTTCCTGGCAGTCCTGATGCCTGTGCTGGCGCACGCCGGGCTGGTCAATAAGAAAGCCCCGGAGTTCACCCTGAACGGCCTCGACGGTAAGGCCGTCTCTCTCGGGGACTTCAAGGGGAGGATAGTCTTTCTGGACTTCTGGGCTAGCTGGTGCCCTCCCTGCAAAAAGGAGTTGCCCGAGATAACGAAGCTCGGCGAGAAGTTCAAGCCCGGCGAGATGGCGATAGTGGCGGTGAGCGTCGACAAGAAAAAGGAGCACGCAGGCTCTTTCATATCGACGGTGCCGGGTGTCGGCAAGACGGTGGCGGTGCTCCATGACCCCGAATCAAAGGTGGTCGCCGCGTACATGGCGCAGGCGATGCCGACCTCCTACATAATCGACAGGGACGGCGTCATCAGGTTCGTTCATTTCGGCTACAGGGAGGAAGACCCGGCCGAGTGGATAAAAGAGATAGAAAGCCTCTTGAAGGACAGATAAGGAGCCAATTCATGAAGCTCTTTTTCATCGCGCTCGCCATTATCATAGGCGCCTCCGCGGTGTCCGGCTGCGCGAGGGTCAAGCCCTGGGAAAGAGAGCACCTCGCTGACCCCATCATGCAGATGGATGCGAACAGGGAAGAAAAATCGGTCCGCGAGCATTTCCTCGGCACCAGGGAAGGAAGCGTCGGGAGCTTCGGCGTGAGCGGAGGCGGCTGTGGGTGCAATTAAGAGGCTTTCCGCCGCCCTGTTCATCCTGTTTGCCATTCCGTTTGCCGCCTTTGCCGAGGATTACGCGGCTGTGCAGGGCTATCTGCACAGCTTCAGCAACGGCGTTTCAGTCTACTCCGGTGTGTTTGCCCTCAACAAGGACGTGTCCCTCGATACCACGGTTTCCTTCAAATACGCTGTCGACCTCATAAACCCGGAGGGAGAAGGGGGAGATGACGACGGCGAGGAGGACGGATCAGACAGGCTGTTCTCGAGCGTTGCGGCCGTCTCCGGCGCCTCAAGCGCGGTCGGCGCTGGCAGCGACGTCAGGCATGACATAACCTTGGGCATAAGCCACAACTTTGCCAACGTCGTAGGGGTTGAAGCCTATTACGACTTCAGCCACGAGAAAGATTACTCATCGTCCACGCCGGCCATAACCCTGAAGAAAGACCTCTTCGAGAAAAACACCACCATAACCGCCGGTTACTCGAGGAACTCCGATACCATATCAGGCATGTTCCTGGCCGACGAGGCCGAGCGCACGACCCACAACTATTTCCTTGGCCTCACCCAAGTGCTCTCCCCGGTGACGGTGGCGCAGCTTGGCTACTCGCGGAGCAGGTCATCGGGCGAGCTTACCGAGGGGATAAGGCTCGTTGCCGTCGACGGGACGGATGCCGCTACCTGCGTCGACCTGACAGTTGCCGGATGCGTCCCGGAGGCTTTCCCTTCCGAGAGGAAACGGAACTCGTACCTTGCCGGGGTGAGCCATTATTTCACCGAGGGGCTCGGCGGGCTCCTCGAGAGGTCGGCCGTGAAACTCACGTTCAGGTACTACGACGACTCATGGGACGTAAATTCGTGGATGGGAGAGGCCGAGTTCTACAAATACCTTGACGAGGACCTCATAATGAGGCTCAACTACAGGTTCTATACCCAGTCGGCCGCGTTCTTCGTCAAGGACTCGTACAGCTCCGGAGATGTGTTCAAGTCGGCCTCGCCGCAGATAGAGGAGAAGGACACGAACCTTGTGGGTGTGAAGCTCATATACCTTCTCGCCAATCCTGCCGGGGCTTGGAAGCTCGCGGTCAATTCCCTTGAGGGAAAGTACGAGTTCTATACCGAGTCCATAGGGGTCAATGCGCACATCATTATGGGGGGGCTGAGGCTCAGTTTTTGAGGCGCTCATCAACAGGGACATGAAGGGCCGGAGAAGCGTTCTCCGGCCTTTTTCATTTTGTATTCGATGGTTTGCAGTTCTAATAATCCCTTAATGTGCCGTTTAATATACTCAATCGTACGATAAGCTCAAACTTTTCCATCCGGCGGTTCAATACCGTCATAAACCTTCCTTTGAGAAAATCCATCAACAAAAATCCTTTCCGCTCCCCAGCCCGCCTTTGAAGGGGAGGCCCACGGGCCTCCCCGCCTTTTTTTGGCCCTTTCAGCTCCCTTCATTCGGACCTGTTTTTCTGGTATCATCTCACGAATGAAAAAGCTCATCCCAACGCTTGTTTTCCTTGTCGTCCTGGCCGCCGCCCCTGCCTCGGGCCGCGCGGAGGTGTTCAGGAAAAATACATCCGTCATGGGCACCGTCCTCGAGGTGACCGTCGAGGCGCCTGATGAAAAGGCCGCTGAGGGGGCCTTCTCTTCTGTCGGCTCCGAGATGAAAAGGATAGAGGGGGAGATGAGCGAGTGGCTCGCCGGCTCTCCAATATCCGAGGTCAACAGAGCCGCGGGCTTGAGGCCCGTGAAGGTCCCTGCGGAGCTTTTCAACGTCATCTCCGCTGCAAGGAAGGTATCCGAACTCTCTGGCGGCGCTTTCGATATAACGTGGGCCTCCATGCGCTCTCTCTGGGACTTCAGGCCCGGCCACGAGAAGGTCCCGGCCCCGGAAGAGGTCAAAAAGGGACTCGCTCTCGTGGATTACAGGGACATAGAGCTCGATGAAGCCGCTTCGACGGTCTTTTTGAGGAAAAAGGGCATGGAGGTCGGCCTTGGCGCGATCGCCAAGGGATACGCCGTCGACAAGGCGATGGAGGCCGTCCTCGGGGCCGGCGTCAAAAACGCCATAATAAAGGCTGGCGGCGACATCAGGGTGCAGGGTGTTGGCAGGGCAGGTGAGGCGAGGCTGGGAGGTCGGGGTCCAGGACCCGAGGGACAGGGCAAGGCTCATGGCGAAGCTGACACTGACTGACGTTTCAATATCGACCTCAGGCGACTACGAGCGTTTCTTCATAAAGGACGGCCGCCTGTACCACCATATAATGGACCCCAGGACCGGATACCCGGCATCCATGTCCAGGAGCGTTACCGTCATCGGGCCAGACACAATGACCACCGACGCTCTTTCGACCGCCATATTTGTCCTCGGCCCCGAAAAAGGGCTCGAGCTCGCAAGGAGTCTTCCCGGCATAGAGGCGATAGTGGTCGGCGCGGACGGAATCGTCAGCGCTTCCAGCGGCATAGAGTTGAAATAGGCCGGGCGAACGGTCTTGACAAGATTCCCTCAGCCGTAGTAAAGTAAGCACTCACTCACCTGATGGACGCCGGGAAAGCATGGAAAGAAAGACAGCGAGGCCAAAAACTGCGGCGGCCGCGAAGGGACCCGCGAGAAAGCCGGTCAGGATGTCCGGTGAGCAGCGGCGCGCCCAGATAGTCAAGGTCGCGACCTTTCTTTTTTCGAAGAAGGGCTTCAAGGGCACGACCACGCGCGAGATAGCGCGCGGGGCAGGCATCAGCGAAGCCGTCATATTCAAGCACTTTGCCCGCAAGGAAGACCTCTACAAGGCGATTATTGATTCAAGGTGCTCGGATAACGAGGGAGGCCCGCGCCTCATAGGCATGCTCAAGGGCAAGAGCGGCAGGGAAGTCTTCAAGACCGTCGCCGTCTATCTCCTCGATGAGCACCAGAAAGACCCTTCCTTCATGCGCCTCCTGTCGTACAGCGCCCTCGAGCAGCAATCACTCTCGGAGCTCTTTTTAAAGACCAGGGCCATGGAACTCCTCGGTTTTCTCGAGGACAAGGTCCATGAGCTCATAAGGGAGGGCTCGATGCGGGAGGTCGACCCGGCGCTGGCGGCCCGCGCCTTCATCGGCATGGTAGACCATTACAGCATCGGCCAGGAGCTTTACGGCTTCAAGCGTTATTTCAGAAGGCCAATCGAGGAGGTCGCCGAGACCTTCGTCGACATATTTTTAGAGGGGACAAGGAGGTAAGCAAATGCCCAGGACAGGCCCGCCCGGGTTCAGGCCGGTCACAACGCTCTTGGCTCTTATCACCGTTCTCGCAGCCCTTGCTTTCGCAGCGGCGGCGGGCGCGCAGGAGCGGACGCTAACGCTCGAGGATGCCTACAGGCTGGCCCTCGAGAACCACGAGGACCTTGGGGTGGCTAGGGAGAACATCATCCAGGCCAAGGCGGACCTCACGAAGTCCATAGCGAGGATACTGCCGAACGTCACCGCCGAGGGCAGCTATACGCGCTACACGGAAGCAAAGACAACCGGCACCGGCTTCGTAACGCAGCCCGAGTCGGCGACCGCCGCCGAGATACGGCTCACCCAGCCGCTGTACTCCGGCGGCCGCGAGTGGGCGGTACAGCGCCAGGCCAGGCTCCAGATAGAGGGCGAGACAAAGGGCCTGGAGGGGACGACCGAGTCGGTAATGCTGGAGACTGCCAGGGCTTACTACGGCGTCTTGAAGGCCCAGAAGGACGTCGAGATAAAGAGCGCGGCACTGAAGAGGGCAAAGGAGCGGCTCGATGTCGCCGACGCCAGGTTCACCGTCGGGGAGGTCACCAGGTCAGCGGTGCTGAGGGCGCAGGCCGAGCTGGCCGGGGCCGAGGCCGAGCTCAGAAGGTCGCTCAACAACCTTGACAACTCGATTGTGCTCCTCAAAAGACTCACTGGCCTTGCGGAGGCCTTCACGCCCGTCGAGCCTCAGCCGCAGCCCCCTGTCGCTCTGGCTACCGAACGGCTCATCGACAGGGCCCTCGAGGAAAGGAGCGATTACATAAGGCTCGTTCTCCAGGAGAAGGCCGCCTCAGAGAGCATAGTGATCGCCAAGGCAGGGTTCAAACCCTCATTGAAGCTCGAGGGCGTATACTCGTGGCGGGACCAGGACCCGCAGACGACTTTTTTCCAGAAAGAGAGCGCATCTGGCACCCTGCGGCTCACCTACCCGATTTTCGAGGGTTTCCTCAGGAAGGCCGAGCTCACGGACGCAAGAAGCGAGTTCAGGAAGGCGGAGTTTACGAGGCTCGGCCTCAAGAGGGACATATCAGTGCAGGTGACCGAGGCGGCTAACAACGTGAGGGCCATAGAGTCTCTCATCGAGTCGTTCAGGCGCCAGGTCGCCTTCGCCGAGGAAGACTACAGCATGGTCTTCGAACAGTTCAAGTTCGGTGTGGCGACGACCCTCGACGTAATCGACGCCGACACGACCCTGGTCTCCGCGCAGACCTCTCTTGCGAGCGCGACGTATGACCTCGAGGTCGCAAAGCTCAATCTGAAGTTCGTGACCGGCACTCTCGTAGAGGGCACGGGGAGACAGTAATCAATCCATAGTAATTTGAATCGAGGAGACGCATGCTGAGCAGAACAGGGATCATATTATCCATAATGCTTGCCGCGGCCCTGCCGGTCATGGGCTGCTCAAAGAAGGACGTTCCGGCAAAGACGGCGGTACAGGCCCCCAGGGAAGCCGCCGCGCTGGCCGTGACAACCGCGATAGTGGAGGGCAGGACGGTCGAAAGGTCGGTTGAGGCGACCGGCACGCTCGCGGCCCGCGACGAGGTCATCGTCAGCAGCGAGATAGCCGGGACGGTCTCCAGCATAAAGGCTGACCTCGGGGACAGGGTCAAGACGGGGGACGCGCTGGCTGTGCTCGACCAGAGGGAGGCTTCGTTGAACCTCGAGCAGGCCAAGGCCGCCCACCAGAGCGCTCTTCGCGCGCTCGAGCGCGAGAAGGCGAGGCTCGAGGACGCCGACGCCAACTTCAAAAGGTACGAGGAGCTCTTCAGGAAGGGCATGGTCTCGGTGAGCCAGTTCGACAACATAAGGACTGCCCGCAGCGTTGCCGAAGCGCTTCTGCATGAGGCCGAGTCGAGGGCTGACGAGGCGGCCGCGAGGTCCGATCTCGCCAAAAAGAGCATGAGCGACACGGTCGTGCGCTCGCCAATATCCGGCGAAGTGAGCAGGAGGGCCGTCTCCACCGGCGAGGCCGTAAAGGAGAAGTCCCACATGTTCACGGTCGTCTCAACCGGCACATTGAAGTTCCGTGGCACGGTTGCCGAGTCGGCCGTGCCCAGGATAAGGACTGGCCAGGAGGTGCTCGTCACCGTCGACGCCTTCAAGGACAGGTCATTCAAGGGAAGGCTCACGAGGATAAGTCCGGCGCTCGACGCGCAGACCAGGACGCTGGAGATTGAGGCAGAAGTCCCCAATGCCGGAGGGTTGCTCAAGCCCGGCTTCTTCGCCAAGGGGGTCGTCCTCACGCAGAAGGAGGCAGGCGTCCCGTTCGTACAGGAGGATGCGGTCTACTCGTTCGTTGGCATAAACAAGGTGTTCGTCATCGAGGGGGACAAGGCCCGCGAGCTCAGCGTCACAAGGGGCATGAAGGACGGGCATCTCATCGAGATAGCCGGCGCTCCCCTCAAGCCGGGTGATACTGTCGCGGTATCGAACCTGCAGAACCTTTATGACGGCGCGAAGATAACCGTCCAGGAAAAGAAGTAAGCCTATGTCACTTTACGAGCTGTGCATAAAAAGACCGGTTTTCGCGACCATGCTCATATTAAGCCTGGTCGTAATGGGGCTCGCCTCCTACAGGGAATTGGGCCTTGACCTGTTCCCGAAGGTCGACCTGCCGACAATCACGGTGTCGACGAGCCTTGACGGCGCGAGCCCGGAAGAGATCGAGAGCCAGATAACAAAACCCATCGAAGAGGCCGTGAACACGATAAGCGGCATCGACGAGCTGCGCTCGACGACCATCGAGGGCCAGTCACAGGTGTTCGCCACCTTCCTGCTCGAAAAAGACATCGACGTAGCCTCCGAGGAGGTCAGGGCAAAGGTCTCCGCCATCCTCTCGACGCTGCCTCCAGGGACCGACTCTCCCATAATCGAGAAGTTCGACCCTGACTCTTCTCCGGTCATGTCGATAGTGATATCCGGCAGGCGCTCCGCCAGGGAAGTGACCGAGATAGCCGACAAGAAGATAAAAAGGCAGCTCGAGGTCGTCAAGGACGTCGGCGCCATAACCCTCGTGGGCGACCGCAAGAGGGAGATACAGGCAGTCGTCGACCCGGGCAGGCTCACGGCCTACGGGCTTTCCATATCGCAGGTGAGCGAGGCCATACAGAGGCAGAACGTCGAGGTCCCCGGCGGGAGGATAACCTGGGAGAAGGGTGAAGAGGGCCTCCGGACGATGGGCCGCATAGAGCGGGTCGCGGACTTCGAGGAGCTTATAATAGCCGACCGCAAGGGCGCGCCGGTGCGCCTGAAGGACGTCGCGGCCATCCTCGACACGCAGGAGGAGCCAAGGACGATTTCCAGGCTCGACGGCAACAACGCCGTCTCTATCCTCGTGAGGAAGCAGTCCGGCACAAATACCGTCGAGGTCATCGACAACATAAAGGAGAAGCTCGAGGAGATAAAAGCCGTCCTCCCGCAGGACATCGAGATGCAGATCGTCATCGACCAGTCGAGGTTCATAAAGAAGGCGGTAAGCCAGGTCGAGGAGCACCTCGTGCTCGGCTCCATCCTCGCCAGCCTCATAATACTCGTTTTCATCAAGAACTGGAGGACCGCGCTCATCGCGGCCGTCGCCATCCCGGCGTCCATCATCGGCACCTTCACGATAATGCGCTACATGGGCTTTACGCTCAACAACATGACCCTGCTGGCTCTGTCCGTGTGCACCGGCATAGTCATAGACGACGCCATAATCGTGCTCGAGAACATATTCAGGCACATGGAGGAGGAGGGCAGGGGGCCCGTCGAGGCCGCGATACAGGGCACCAAGGAGATAGCGCTCGCGGTCATGGCTACGACCCTGTCCCTTGTGGTCATATTCCTTCCCGTCGCCTTCATGCAGGGGCTCGTCGGGATGTTCTGGAAGAGCTTCGGCCTCACCGCGGCCTTCGCCATCATAATATCGCTCCTCGTCTCATTTACGCTGACGCCGATGCTCTCGTCCAGGTTCTTGCGTCCTAAGGAAGCCAAGGCGGCTTCCCGGGAGTCCAGGGCGTACAAGGCGATGGAAGGCGCCTACCTCGGGGTACTCGGCTGGTGCCTGAAGCACAGGGCGATAGTCATAGCCGGTGCAGTGGGCCTGTTCTTCTCGGTCGTCCCCCTGATGAAGTTAGTAAAAGCCGAGTTCATCCAGGACGACGACATGAGCGAGTTCGAGGTCGTCGTTGAGACCCCGCCGGGGTCTTCCCTTGACAGGAGCTCCGAGATACTCCTGGAAGTCGAGAACAGGATAAGGAAGATACCCGAGGTCGTGCACACGTTCACGACGATAGGCGTCAGGGGCCAGTACCTCTCCAACGTGACCGACTCTTCCATATACGTCGCATTGAAGCCGATGGGCGAGCGCGAGCGCGACCAGAAGGAGATAATGCAGGACGTGAGGAAGCTGCTTGCCGCCATGCCGGGCCTCAGGGTGTCCGTCCAGCAGATAAACCTCGTCTCTGGCGGCGGCTTCAAGGCCACTCCGTTCAACCTGGTGCTTCGCGGCCCGGATTTGAAGAAGCTCGACGAGTACTCGGGCGAGATAATCCACAGGCTCAAGGCCGTCCCAGGCTTCGTGGACACGGACACGGGGCAGGCGTTGAAGCACCCGGAGCTCCAGGTGCACATAGACAGGCAGAAGGCCTCTGACCTCGGCGTCAGGGTCGAATCTATCGCTTCGAGCCTGCGTACAATGGTCGGCGGACAGAAGGTGTCACTATACCGCGAGGGCGACGAGCAGTACAATGTAAGGCTCCGGCTGCGTGACGAGTACAGGAAAGACTCATCGAGCATATCGACCCTTACGGTCCCTGGCGCTCTCGGGTCCGTCGTCAGGCTCGACAACGTAGCTTCATTGGCCCACGGCATGAGCCCTGGCCAGATAGACCGCTATGCCCAGGAGAGGCAGATTACGATAATATCGAACCTGCACAACAAGCCGCTTGGAGAGGCTATGATGAACGCCAACCAGACGGTTGCCGGTCTGAAGCTCCCGGCCGAGTACTCGACTTCGTACCTGGGCAGGGGCAAGCTCATGGCCGAGGCGTTCAGGAACTTCCTCATAGCCTTCGTCCTGAGCCTCATATTTATATACATGGTGCTGGCGTCACAGTTCGAGAGCTTCATACACCCGATAACCGTCATGGTCTCCATATTCCTGGCCATACCGTTCGGGATACTGAGCATAATCCTGGCGGGAAATACGCTCAACATCTACAGCGTCATGGGCATGTTCATCCTCATAGGCGTCGTCAAGAAGAACGGCATCCTCCAGGTCGATTATACAAATACGCTGCGCGCCCGCGGCATGGAAAGGTTCGAAGCTCAGATGCTCGCGAACAAGGTGAGGCTCCGCCCGATCCTCATGACGACTCTAGCCATCATAGCCGGCATGCTGCCCGTGACCCTCGGCAAGGGCGACGGGTCGTCCTCGAGGGCGTCGATGGCCATAGTCATAGTAGGGGGGCAGGCCATGTGCCTCTTCGTGACGCTGGTCGTCATCCCGGTCGTCTACTCGGTCTTCGACGACGTCAAGCTGCCGGCCTTCATGAGGGAGTTCAGGTTCCCCTTCAGTAAACGCAAAAGGCAGACGGTCATATAGGACATGGGGCGACAGCCTTGAGTTTTCATGATGGAAATCATATAATGAAGGGGCTTGGCTGGTTATAATGGACCATGTTGTTTTGCGGTTCAAAGCGCTCCGCCTCTTGCGGGGCTTAAAATTTACCGAGGAGGAGAATTGATGCCGAACATAACTGGCGATATGACGACCGGTGAGGTCACCACGAGGTGGCCTGCCACTAAAGAGGTTTTCTCGAAGCATTTCGGCTCGGGCTGCTTCACCTGTCCGGCTTTCGGCGGCGAGCCCATCTCAATGGCCTGCGCCATGCATTCCACAGACGTCAACATGTTCGTCTCGGAGCTCATAGAAGCGGCCAAGAGGGACATAGCGGCGGGCACCGCGAAGTAGTCTTTTTTAGCGAATGTGCGGGCCGGGGGCACGAGCCCCCGGCCTTTTTTCATGCCCTGAGCGTCTCCTCGTAGACGTCCACCAGCTCACGGTTGAGCTTTCTTATGTCGTATTTCCCTTCTACGAACCTCCTTCCGGCAATTCCCATGCTGGGCCATGACGCCGGGTTTCTGACGAGCTGTTCTATCTTTTTGGCGAGCGCGAGGTGGTCTCTTTCGGGCACGAGGAATGCTGAAACTCCGTCGACGACTCCTTCCGGGATGCCGTTGTGATATGTGGAGACTATTGGCATGCCGGTCGCCTGCGCCTCCTGGAGGACGAGCGCCTGGCCTTCGCGGTCATGGTCGCGGGATGTAACGGAGGGCAGGACGAATATGTGGCAGCGGGAGTAAAGCTCGAGCGCTTCAGCCTCGTTTATGTCGTGGAGGAACTCGACTACGCCGTCAAGACCCAATGAGGCGCTCAATGCTTCGAGCCGCTCCTTTTCCGGTCCTGAGCCTGCTATCGTGTAGCTCAGGCGCACGCCTTTGCCGACGAGCGACTTTACAGCTTTCAGGGCGTACTCGTGGCCTTTTTTCTCGACGAGCCTCCCTATGGTCAGAAGGCGCGCCTTCTCCCCGGGCCTCAATTGTCTGGATCTGAAGCTGAATTTGCCGATGTCGAGGCCAACCGGGAGTATGGTTATCTTTTTTTCGTCGCACCCGAGCGACACGGCCCTTCTTCTGGTATACTCGGTGTTTGACGTAAAACGGTCGCCGTGCCTGAACAGCTCCCTGTAATAACCGGGGGCGGCCTTGTGAGGCAGGCTGTTTACGTCATATCCGTGGAAGGTCGTTATATAGCGCCCCGGCACCCCAATGAGCTTCAGGTAGACGGCAAGCGCCCCGTTTATGCCAAAATGCGAATGTATTATGTCAAAACGCCTGCCCAGCATCGGCGCGAGCAGATGAAGGACCTTGAGGGAGAGCGCCTTTTTGCCGAGGGCAAGGAAGTTAATTGACTTCAGGAGCTCCACGGGTCCCTTGAAGATGTTCGACGCGAAGAGCTTCGAGGCCGAAGCGGCCCGGAGAAGCCGGTTTTCGGGTGTTATGAAGTAGCTTGTCCTTTCAGGGAGGGCGTACCGCAAGACGTCTGGGTGGACTTTCTTTTCGCTCGTGTTCCTGTACTCAGAGAAGACCCTTACGTCATGGCCCATGTCGAGTAGCCCGGTTATCTGGCTCAATATGAAAGTCTCTGAAAGCTTGGGAAATGTGCTCACTATGAAAGCGATTCGCATCTGACCCCCTGGCAATTCCTACCCAAGTCATCAATTATCGTTCAAAATCCTGTCATGTCAATGTTTCGACGTTGAACACTGTTTCTTGAATGAAACATTTTAATAACTAACTGATTTTTGTGAAGTTTTCTTTTTCAGGCTTGTAAATGTTTCATTACTGAACGATATTGTTAAAAATGAATGTCTTGGACTTATTTGTCAAAGCTCTTTGAAATCAAATAGTTATAAAAATGCTGCTCACTTGGCACGCTTCTTGTATATATAAGCTGTCAAGAGATGCCGCATCAAGGAATGGAGGCGGCGAAGCTGGAAAGGAAATTCGAAGTCTTCGTAACGATAGCTTTGTGGGGCTTGACCCTGCCGCTTACGTGAGGATGGGATGAAAGGCAAGCGCCTTGAGATTGCAAGGAGACTGGATGTTTGGGCTATCGCGCTGGGGCTCGCGGCGCTAACGCTCCTCAGCATGGAACTGGCCCTCGGCTTCTTCTGAAAGCCCGTTTAATGCGGCCTTAACGGCTTTCGTTTTAAAATCAAGGTAGGCAACAACGCAACAAAGGAGGTAGAAAAATGAAAAAAACGACCATGAACGTACTCGAGATAATCGCCCACCTTACGGTGGTTGTAATAATAATATCCTCTGTGGCCACCTTCTGACGCTTGGAACGATACTATAAGGAGGGCATAGCCATGAACATTCCAAGGTTTACCGATTACGTGATCTTCGCGGCTCTTACAGGAGTGGCCGCTTTCATAGCGCTGAGGTGACGCAGTGGAAAGGGAAGACAGGAAAATAAGGCTCATAGGCTACACTATAGCGGCGGGCCTCATAGTCGTCCTTATCTCGACCACCGCCATCTTCTCATAAAAGACTAACCCCCACACTATCCGCAAAAAAAACCCTCCACATCTCCCCACCGACCCCTGCCGGGATCCGGTAATCCCGGCGGGGGCCGCTGCTCACCCCTGGCCTGTTCATACTTGTTACACAGGTTTCAGGGTGAAACGTTTTTGTTGTTCGGGGCTATTTGGAGGCGTATAATGAGTGTTGGAGGCAAGACGTGGAACTTCAGAAAATAGCCGGTAATCCCGATACGGTACACAAGTACCTTGAGATAAACAGCGACATCATCCTCAACAGCATCGCAGATGGCGTCGTCGTGCTCGGGCTCGACCACAAGATACTGTTCATAAATCGCGCCGCAAGGGAGCTCCTGGGACGTGCCGAGGCGGATGACATCCTGAAGGCTGGAAAGTGCAGCGACATACTCGGGCACTCGGGCTGCACCTTCGACTGTCTCATCAACAGGACGATAAAAACGGGCGAGCACCTCTATAACTACGACGTCACGCTTGAGCGGGGCGACAGGAAGATAACGCTCAGCATAAACACCGCGCTCCTCAAGGACGAGCAGGGCAAGGTCATAGGCGGCATAGAGATATTCAGGGACAACTCTCTCATACGCGAGCTCAAGGACGAGATAAAGGGCCGCTACACCTTCGAGAACATCGTCGGCAAGAACTACAGGATGCACGAGGTCTTCGAGCTCCTTCGCGAGGTCGCCCCGACGAGGGCCACGGTCCTCATAGAGGGCGAGACCGGGACCGGCAAGGAGCTCATAGCGAACGCCATACACCATAATTCGCCGAGGGGCGAGGGAGCTTTCATAAAGGTCAACTGCGCGGCCCTGTCCGAAGGCCTCCTTGAAAGCGAGCTTTTCGGCCACGTGAAGGGCGCCTTCACCGGGGCCATAAACGACAAGGTCGGCAGGTTCGAGATGGCCGACGGCGGCACCATCTTCCTCGACGAGGTCGGCACGGTCACGCCGCGCGTGCAGGTCGAGCTGCTGCGCGTGCTCGAGGAGAAGACGGTCACCCGGCTGGGCGGCACGACCCCGGTGCGCACCGATTTCCGGGTGATCGCCGCCACCAACCAGGACCTCGAGACGGCGGTCAAGGAGGGGCGAGTTTCGACGAGGATCTCTACTATCGTCTGAACGTTGCGCACATCAGCTTGCCCCCCTTGAGGGCCAGGAGGGAGGACATCCCGCTTCTGCTGAGGCACTTCATCAGTGAGCTCAATGCACGGCTGACTAAGCAGGTGCGCGGGGTTTCTCCCGAGCTGATCGAGCGGCTACTCCAGTACGACTGGCCAGGCAACGTTCGGGAGCTTAGGAATATGGTAGAGGTCTGTCTGATGGACCTGGATGCCGGCATGATCGACCTGGCTCACATGCCAGAACAGTATCGAGAGAAATTGCCGGGTTGCAGCACAGACGAGAAAGAGGCGATCTTAAGCGCCCTCTTTTCGACGAGATGGAACAAGAGCAAGGCGGCCCAAAAGCTGCGCTGGTCCCGGATGACCCTCTACAGGAAGCTGACGAAATACCACATTATCACACATCGCAGCAAACCCGAACCCGACACGCCGGTGAAGTCGGATAGCACACTGTAACATTCTCCCCTCGATGTGACACCGGTGTGACAGGAGACTGTGACAGACCAAGATGCCACGCTATTTTCTCCTGTGTGCCCCTACGGCGCTAGCTAAGGTAGTGATTTTCTCTACTCTCTCGACTCTTGCCGGTCCTGCTGCTCCGCCGCCCCATACACCCAGGAAACTGTAACACCCACCTGTACTTACCCATGCCGGGATGGCAAAGTCCTTTGCGAGCGAATCCGGCGAAAGAGCTTTAACAATAAGCAATTACGGTCAGACGCGCCCAGCCAGCAGAGCTTGGCCACGATCTTGCTTCTTTAAGTCCTACACCGCTCTGCCGCTATCGGGAAAGGTGTAATCCCCAGGATGGCGCGGCGGTTGGGGGGATGCGTTCCGATGCCGGCTGGCATCAGCAGCAGGGGTGGCATGGGGCAGATCAGCCGTGGCCGCGCGCAAAAGGAGGAAAAAGCCATGAGGAAGGCGATGAAGGACAACTCAAGACTGGTGTTCGGCGGTAATACCAATGAGCAGGCATGGCTCTTTTCCGGACCCCGGTCCAGGCTGCACTGCATCCTGCCGCCGCACATGCTCGAAGCGATCGCCCAGAACGGGACAGCGCAGCAGCGTGCTCGCGCGCTCCAGACGCTGGCAATCGATCAGACCCTGCGCGCCCTTCGTGTGGCGCCGGCTCCAGTGACACCGGCCGCCAGGCGGCGTCCGGGCATGCCGGCTCTCATGGAGGGCCAGAAACGCCGCACGATCCTCGACGCCCACCATAGCCAGAACCTGCCAGGAAGCGTGGTGCGGGCCGAAGGCGCGCCGCCCACGGGTGACCCAGCGGTCGATGAGGCCTACGATGGCCTTGGCGCGACGTACGACCTCTTCTGGGATGCCTACGACCGCAACTCGATTGACGACGAGGGCATGCCCATGGACGCCACTGTCCATTTCGGTCAAGACTACAACAACGCCTTCTGGAATGGTGAGCGGATGGTATTCGGCGACGGCGACGGCGAACTCTTTAACCGCTTCACCATCTCAATCGATGTAATGGGCCATGAGCTGACCCACGGTGTTACTGAGGATGAGGCCCAGCTCGTCTACTTTTTTCAGCCGGGCGCGCTGAACGAATCGATGTCGGATGTGTTCGGTTCCCTGGTGAAGCAGTACGTACTGAAGCAGACCGCCGATCAGGCCGACTGGCTCATCGGCGCCGGACTCTTTACGGCGAACGTCAACGGGGTCGCGCTGCGTTCCATGAAAACCCCCGGTACTGCCTATGACGACCCCGTGCTGGGCAAGGACCCCCAGCCGGCGCATATGAAGGACTTCGTCCATACTTTCGGGGACAACGGCGGCGTGCACATCAATTCAGGCATTCCCAACCACGCCTTCTATCTGACGGCGATGCAGCTCCAAGGGTACGTCTGGGAGAAGGCCGGCCGCATCTGGTACGAGGCATTACGCGACCCGAGGCTCAAGCCCACCTGGGGCTTTCGGCGATTCGCAAGGCTGACGATAGCCAATGCCGGGCGGCTCTTCAGCGAGGGTAGTTCAGAGCAGAAGGCCGTGCGTGACGGCTGGAGCCAAGTGGGGATCGTGATTAACTAGCGTTGGAGGAACTCGTTGCGTGTCACGTTTACGATGGAGGGTGGTATCGCCTACTTCCCTGGGCTGAGCCGGCCGGTCACGATCAACAGTGACGAACTGCCTGAGCAGGAAACCAGAGAGCTAGAGCGATTGGTTGAGGCCGCATGCTTCTTCGACCAGCCTGCCACGGCCGGTTCACCCGCACGCGGAGCTGCCGACTACCACCAGTACACGGTTACCGTCGAAGTCGGTGGACGGCAGCACACCGTTCGCGTGACCGATCCTGTCGAGAATCCTGGCCTCCAGGCGCTGCTTCACTATCTGAGGGCGAAGGCGAAGACGGTGCGGGCCCGTCCCTCACCTGAGTGCCCCGATAAGCCGGATTAGCGGATAAAGGTACAACCTTACTATGTTGAGGTCCTTAATGAATCATGGATGTGAGGATTTCCGAGAGAGCGGATCACTCAAAGGATGTTACGCCAACTATTTCAAAGTTGGCTACAACGCCGTCGAGTTTCTGCTCGACTGCGGCCAGTTCTACCCCGAAGGCAAGGAGGCCGGACTGCATACCAGGATTATTACCAGCCCGATCTATGCGAAGGCCTTGCTAGAGCTCCTGCGGGAGTCCATTGATCGGTACGAAGAGACCTTCGGACGCATCGCCGAGGAAGATGGAGAGCGGAGCAAATGTGGTATGTGAAGTAAGCCGTAGGGAGCATTGTGATGTGCAAGATCTCGATGAGCTGTAGGTCGATTTCGAAATGTGGTTTTGATGTAAGGCAATGCCTGAAGTGGTGGAACCTGGCCTTGCGAAAAGCGCTTAAGAGCAATCTTCTCCTTCTTGCAGAGGCGAGCGAGAGCTTAGGCAGTCAACCGCATCTACCGCTCCCACTCCGGGGGCATTTATGAGCAACGGCGGTCCTCCTCTGGATCAGGTTGTCACGGCTATGCTCGGTCGCCTGGACGATTATCTCCCATTGCCATTGTCCCCATTGCCTGCGCCGAGTGTGTCGGTAGCCAGCGTGAGAGAGCGCGCCGTCGGGCTGGGTAACCGTCGAGGCATGGAGACGCGGGGTTCTTTCGCCGTTGTCGAGCTAAAAGGCATCCGCTTAGATGCACTGGCCAGATTTCAACTATGGGCGGCCGCGCCGACTGAGGCCGACACAGCCATAACCGACCTGAATGCGCGGGTGATGGCTGACCGCGACAATCTCTGGGCGCAAGGGTTTCTGCGTGTCACCCTCGAGGCCGCACCACCGGCTGACTTCGTGCCCCCGCCCATCGGTGCCTGGCGCGCGCATGCGGACTACAGGGTGCTATACGAGTTCCACTATCAGGATACCGACGGCGCCGAAAGTCTTATCGCCCGCATCCCGATTCACAGCGACCCGGAGGTTCGTGACTCGCTTCAGCGTGAAACAACTGTCGTCATCGATGAAATGATCCGTTGGGATAACGAAGCCGCGCCGGCACTGGTCGTTCGAGGTCACTTTCGCGTGGGCCTCCTGTCGGCTCTGGTCTTCATCCCCGGTACGATCCCAGGCGGGACGGTCACCCTGACGCGAACATTCGATGGCGCCGTCGGCCCGCCGACAGCATATCCCACACTGACCAACTTCCTGGCCGCCGTCGCTGGCCCGAACCCACCGGATCGCCATGCGCAGGTGACCTTCGTGTCGCTCAGCGATTTCTTAGCCGATTTCAGCGTTGTCGGCGACCCCGTGACGTTAGGTGATTGGGACGTAAATGGCGTGGCGGACAGCTACCAGGCGCGGGTGCTGGCCTTTGAGCCGCCAGTCCAGTTGTCAGGCACGGCCGACCGTCTGGAGGTGACCTACCAAGCCAGCGCATTCGACCAGGTCGCCGTGGTTTACCTGCGCATGACGCGGGGACCAAAGAGCTAAGGGTATCGAGCAATGCCTCGCCGACCCTAGCGCATGCTGGCGGCGGGTAATTCGCAAGCTCCAGAAAAGGAGGAGGGAACATGACAGAAATGATTTTACCTGGTGTTTATATTGAAGTAAGGCCCGAAGGGCTGATCACGGCCGGCCGAGTGACGGTAGGTAACGTGGGCATCGTTGGCACAGCTAGCAAGGGACCTGTTGGTGTGCCTACCATCTTGGGCACTCAGAGTGAGGCACGGGAGATCTTCGGCAGTTATGATGCCTTCGTGAATGGCAACAGTAATGAGCTGACGCTGGTGCGGGCGCTGGAGCAGGCCTACAACCACGGCGCCAGCACGGTGTTCGCCGTCCGCGTAACTAGCACCGAGCTTACCGGCGCCACTCCCAACTTCATTGCCGCATGGAATCTGTATACCAAAGCCCGCCAAGCCACCTTCACAGTCGCTGGCGAAACGGCGGCGACGGTGGCGGCGACGCTTAGTGCCCGCACCCATGGCACTTGGGGCAACACCATCGCCGTTAACGTCTTTGACGCGGAGGATGGTGCCTTCATTATCAATGAGAGACATGATGGCCCGGCCCCCATCAGCCTGAACCGATCCGTTGTCCAAAGTCCGCGTAATCGTGTCAGGGTAGTCCAGGCTGCAACCGGCCAGACCAAGATCTTTGGGATCGTCTATGCGCCTACGGTGCCGGCTGCGGGAGAGGTGCAGATCGACACAGCTACAAAGGCCCTGACATTCGCGGGAGGCGAAGCGCCAGTACTGAATGACCGCCTGTACGCTTCTTACGTGGTGCCCAAGGCCGATAGCCGGAAGGTCACCATCCGCTATGGCGGGGTGAGCGAAGTCTATACCGTCGCGGACGGCAAACATCTCGTCGATCAGGTGAACGACCCGAACGCTCTGTCGGTGCTAGTAGAAGGGGTGGCAGGCGCCAATCCCGCCGAACCGCCCAAGAAACACAGTGCCCCCGATGACTTTCGTGAGTTTGGGAAGGGTGCTGATATTCCCGGCAGCGATGGGGCCGACGCGGGCGATGCCGATTATAAGCTCGGTCTTGACCAGATCCTCAACGAAGACGCCCACATCATCGTGGCCGCCGGCATGGACAATGAAAAGATTGGAGATGAACTTAAGTCTCACTGCGAGGTAGCGTCCACCGACAAGATCAAGAAAGATCGTATCGCCGTGGTTGGCAGCAAGGTGAATGCGAGCTTTGACAGCATCCGCGGACACACGTTGGACAGTGACCGGGTTATCTTCGTGGCCCCAGGCATCAAGACCACTGATGCGGCCAGCAAAACGGAGGTTACACTCCCAGGAGCTTACACTGCCGCAGCCATCGCCGGCATGCTGAGCGCCCAAGATCCGCACATCAGTCTCACCAACAAGCCGCTTTCCGTGGCCAAATTGGAAACTAAATATACACCGCCACAATTGGAACAATTGGTCCAAGCGCGGGTGTTGGCTGTGGAAGAGCGACGGGGCGTGGGAATTCGCGTCGTTAAAGCTATCACCACGTCCAACGTGACGGCCTTCCATCAGATCACCACGCGGCGCATCGTGGACTTCGCAAAATACGGGGTTCGCTCTGCTGCTAATCCCTACATCGGCCGTTTAAACAATGAACGGGTGCGGGGCGCCATGAAGTCCACTATCAATAGTTTTCTGCAAGAGATGGTGGACGATGAGATGCTCATAAGCTATGAGCTGGAGGTTAGCGCGACGCGGGATGAAGAGATTAAAGGCATTGCCCGCGTGACCATCGTGTTGCGGCCGACCTTCAGCATCGATTTCATCAAAGTCACCATGTTCTTATTCTAAAGGAGGTGAATTATGGCAATAAATATACAGCCTTTCCGCGGCGGCGATGCCACGCTAACGTTGTCGTCCCTTGACAATCGGGCGGGGCAGCTGGCCGAACAGATCTTCAATACCGAATATAACATCGGTACCGTTGGCCGGGTCACGGGGGTGGAAGTCACCGTGCAGACGGACCTTGAGGTTTTTCACGAGATCGGCACACGTCAACCGGTTACCCTCCATCCCGGTAACATTAACATCAGTGGGCGAGTGGAGCGCGCCTACATTAACGGTGCTCTGTTGCGCCTCCTGATGGGGGATCTGGCCAATGCCCAGCAAGGAGGAGAATTACAACCCTTTTTTAACATGATCATCGATCTAACCCAGATCGGCTCTCCGAATGGTCAGGGCGGCACAAAGGTCATTATCTCAGGCGTGAGATTCGATGACTGGAAGGTAGTTGTGCCGGAAGATGATTTCATCATGGAGAACGCAACATTCAAGGCGCTGGCTATCGCTCGAGAAGAGAAGGACGGCGGTTGATGGCCTTAACGGCTGAGGATATCTTGGCTGGCGGCGCCCTCACCCACGAGGTGGAGGTCCCCGCCGATCTGCTAAACTCCAACGGCAGTGGTCCTGCCGATCGAAGGGTGGTGTTGCGCCCCCTGACCGTGCGAGACCTGCAGCGGATCAATAAAGCCGCCCACGAGGACGACGGACTGTCGGCGGCGCTGATGATCCAGCAGGCTTTGGTCGAACCGGCGTTGAAACCTGATCAGGTTTCGCAACTACCAGCGGGACTGGCTCGCTTTCTGGTCGAACGAATCAACACCATTAGTGGCATCAGCACGTCCCGGAACGCCTTAGAAGAACTGGTTCAGGCCCCGCTGGCCAAAGCCTGCTTCGTTCTGGCCAAAGAGTTCGGCTGGACACCGGAAGAGGTCAGCGGGATGACTATCGGCCAGATCCTGCTTTATTTGGAGATGGCCCACGGGAGCAATGACACAACAAAATGAGCCAGACACAAGGCCTGTTCCGGCTGGCACACCCCTTCGGTTTCGCTCAGGGTCGGCCCTTATCGCTGGCCCTGGCGGATGGACGGGCGCCGGTCTGCTGGCAGCGCGAGCTGGCGCGGGCCGCGGCGCGGCTCGATGCTTTGCGGCGGGCTGGAGCGTGGGTCGATGAAGTAATAACTGTCTATCCGAAGCTGTGGGATGAACCGCTACTGGGAAACTGCCTGGCCGTGCTTGCAGCCGAAGTCGCCCGCCCGGCTGGAATTGAGTCCGAGGTCGCTCGGCGGGTGCGGGAGGGGCCCATCGGATCGGCAGCATCGGCCGCGCGTGAACAACGGTCCGCAAGCGACAGACGCCTGCCGACCCACCGATCGGGTTTTGGCCCCTCGGCAGATCGGTTGACTGTCCACCCACGAACACCTTACCGCCCTGGCAAGTCACGGCCACACAACGCAGGCCCAGATCTCACTGGAGTTCCTTGGCAGGCCGGCCTCGCGTTGTTACGCCGGCTGGTCGGCGAACTGACGCTATCTCACCAGGTGGAGCCGCCGCGCGGCAGCCCGATCATGTCACCCGGCGTAGGGCGGGCCCATCGTCGCCCCGATCGGCCACAGGCAAAGGCGCGGCGGGATGTGTCATCGCTCCAGCCGATGAACTTCCGGGAGCAAAGCAGCAAGCCGCGTAGCGGGGCTCACGAACCGACCGCCAGCCGTGCCTGGCGGGCTGATCTTGCGAGACGAGCCGTGCACGCGTTCCGCCGCACCAACCTGTCTTCACTTACGCCAGGCGAACAGGGCGAGGCGTTTATGGCCCGGATCTGGTCTGCACCCATCGCCGGCCAGACGGCGCCATTAGAGCTGCTGACCCGGTCGGTCAGGTTGTTTCAACCGAACGGCGGGGCTTCCCACAGCGATGGCCACGACATAACATCTCACCCTTCGCCAGATAGTCAGCGAAGTAACCCGCCCTCTCCGGCGAATGACGCAGGCGCTCGCACACGCAGAGCGATCATGCCGGTCCCATTGCGGGGCGAGGACAAAGAGTCATTGCCGCCACTTGGGGAGGATAGTCATCATTGTGCGCCCGAGGATGTTCCCAGAACAAACAGGTGGATTGAACGGATTGCGCCGCCGGTTGTGATCCCTTCGTTGCCACCACTGATCCGCCCCGAGGTGATAGGCATGCCTGTCCCCCCTGTTGCCACGGCGACCGCCCGGCAGGGGGCAAGGGCCGAGGCGACGGCAACCGATGACAACCTCGACGTACTTGCCGCCAAGATCAAGCGTATCTTGGACGAGGAAGCCCGCCGCCACGGCATCGATGTGTAACCCAGGGTAAAGATTATGCGCCCCATGCTGGACGACATTGAATTGCCCAAAGTGCAGGAAATCGCGACCCTGGAGCGGCGCGTCCTGGCGGAGCACAAACCGCCCGGTATGGCGGGCAGCCTGTTGCAGAATCTGGGGCGGCGGCCGACACGCCTGACGCTGTGGGGGGTGGCAACTGGCCCCGACGCGCTGGAGTTCATCCAGAAGCTGGACGACAAATTCCGCGCGGCAAAGCCCGTGCCCTTCGTCGCCGACATCGTCAAGGATGCCGAGATCGAGCAGATGCTGATCGAGAACTTGAAACTACAGGATTTGGCCGGCAAGCCGGAGCGCTTCGCCTATGTGCTCACGCTCCGCGAATTCATCGAGCCGGTCGAGCCGGAAGAGGCTTCATTGCTGGACGGATCGATCCTGGATGAGGCTCAAAACCTGATGGATGGTCTGGTGGATGGGCTCAATATCGGGTTGGACTTCGCGACCGGCCTGGAACGGTTCGTACCACAGTTCAGTGACCTGCTGTCCCGGCTACAGCAGTTCAACAATGCCGGGAACCCTTAATCAACCGAATTCTTTTCCGTAGGAGGAACCATGGCCGCACAGAATCTCTTCGACGAACTCAAAGCCGCCTTAACAACGTTCAAGGATTTTCTCCACACCAACGTGGGCGTCATCAAACCTGCGATCCAGGCGCTCAAGTCGCTGGTTCCGCAAGTTGGTGAATTGATAGGCAAGCTGATCGACCTGATGGGCAAGCTCAAGACGGAGATCAACAACCTGAATCCGGCCGCTGTTCCAGGCCTGGACAAGGTATCCCAGTTTACGGCCAGCGTCACCAGCCTGTTGACGACAGCCAAAAACCTGTTGCCGAGTGAAGCGGGGGCGATTGACGAGGTGCTTGCGGTCACCGATGTGGTCAGTTCACTGCCGTCGCTGGACGCGGTGAAAGCCGAGATTATCGCTCTCCTCGATGCCATCATCGCCGATTTGAACCAGTTAAAATAGGGACAAGCGTACGCGGGGACGGAGAGGGGAAGATGCCCGCCAAACCCATGCTCGATGACATCGAGCTGCAACTGGTGCAGGACATCGAGGCTGAGGACGAGGAAGCCCTCGCCCAGCACGGCGTACCGGTCCTGGAGGGAGACTTCCTCCAGGATTTGGGACGCCGTGCGAGTCGCGTCGGCCTCACGGGTGTGATGGTCGGCGAGGAAGTGGCCGAGGCCTTGAAAAAACTTCGAGACAAATTCCGCACCGCAGAGCCCGTTCCCTTCGTCGCCGACATCGTC
>UBJH01000409.1_pt1 | contig 31446 bp, 34 predicted proteins | sample 2193721 | NCBI WGS metagenome assembly UBJH01 (sample SAMEA4703186, study PRJEB27089) | metagenome | reverse complement strand
TATGGCGTGGTGCCGGTGGAGAACTCTACCGAGGGCGCCGTCGGCCGCACGCTCGACCTCCTGCTGCAGATGCCCATCAAGATCTGCGGCGAGGTCATGCTGCGCATCCACCAGCAGCTGCTCTCCAGGACGGAGCGGCTGGAAGACGTCAAGCGCCTCTATTCGCACAGCCAATCGCTGGCGCAATGCCACGAATGGCTCAACCGCAACCTGCCCAGCCTGCCGCGCGTGCCGGTAGCGAGCAATGCCGAAGCGGCGCGCATGGCCGCCGAGGATGCCGAGTCCTGCGCTATTGCCGGCGAGGCGGCTGCCGGGCGCTACGGCCTGATCCAACTGGCGCGCGACATCGAAGACGACCCGAACAACACGACGCGCTTCCTCGTCATCGGCAAGCACGATGCCGGGCCCTCCGGACGCGACAAGACCTCCTTCGTCTGCGCCTCGCAGAACAAGGCGGGGGCGATGTATGCGCTGCTCGAACCCCTGGCACGGCACGGCGTATCGATGACCAAGTTCGAATCGCGCCCCTCGCGTGCCGGCCTGTGGGAATATGTTTTCTACGTAGACGTCGAGGGCCACCAGAGCGAGGAGCGGGTGAGCAAGGCCTTCGCCGAATTGCGCGACCGCGCTGCTTTCGTCAAGGTGCTGGGCTCCTACCCAAGTGCCGCCGCCTGAGGAGGATCAAATGAGCATCGCCGAGTTGGCCCCGGCCTACATCCGCGCCATTTCGCCCTATCAACCTGGCAAGCCGATTACCCAGTTGGCGCGCGAGATGGGCATTCCCGTCGACAAGATCGTCAAGCTGGCTTCCAATGAGAACCCGCTCGGCATGAGCCCGCGCGCCCGCGCCGCGACGCAGGCGGCCATGGAAGGCATCGAGCGCTACCCGGACCAGTTCGACCTGACCGCGGCGCTGTCCGAGCGGTTCGGCGTCGGCATGGAGCAGATCGTCCTCGGCAACGGCTCCAACGATGTACTCGATCTGGTTGCGCGCGTCTTCCTTGCGCCGGGCCGCTCCTCGGTGTTCTCCCGCCACGCCTTCGCCGTCTATCCGCTGGCGACCATGTCGGCCGGCGGCGAGTGCATCGTCGTGCCGGCGAAGCACTACGGCCACGACCTCGACGCCATGCGCTTGGCCATCCGCCCGGACACGCGCATCGTCTGGATCGCCAACCCGAACAACCCGACCGGCAACTACCTTCCCGGCGCCCAGGTGAAGGCTTTCCTGCAGGCGGTGCCGAAGGACGTCATCGTGGTGCTCGACGAGGCCTACAACGAGTATCTGCCGCCGGCAGACCGCGTGGACACCCTGGCCTGGGTGAAGGAATTTCCCAACCTGGTCGTCACGCGCACCTTCTCGAAGATCCACGGCCTTGCCGGCCTGCGCGTCGGCTATGGCGTCACGACGGCCGAGATCGCCGACCTGATGCACCGCGTGCGCCAGCCCTTCAACGTGAACAACCTGGCCCTGGCCGGCGCCATTGCCGCCCTCGACGACCACGCCTTCATCGCCGCGAGCTTCGACAACAACCGCCGCGGCATGGAGCAGATCGTCGCCGGCCTGAAGCGCCTCGGCCTGGAGCACATTCCCTCCCATGGCAACTTCGTTACCTTCAAGGCAGGCGAGGCAGCGAAGGTCAACCAGGCACTGCTCAAGCAGGGCGTCATCGTGCGGCCGATCGCCGGCTATGCCCTGCCCGAGCACCTGCGCGTCACCATCGGCCTGGAGAGCGAGAATGCGCGTTTCCTCGAGGCCCTGGAAAAGGCGCTAGCCGGGTAATTTTGTGGGTTTCCGCCTCGACAAGATCGTCGTCTTTGGCGTCGGCCTGATCGGCGGCTCCTTTGCCTTGGCGCTGAAGCAGGCCGGGGTGGTGGGCGAGGTGGTCGGCATCGGCCGCAGCCGGGCTACGCTCGACGAGGCGCTGCGGCTGGGGCTGATCGACCGCATCGGCGCCTGCGATGCTGCCACCCTGGGGAATGCCGATCTTGTCCTGCTTGCCACTCCGGTCGGCCAGATGCCGGCGCTGATGCGGGCGATGGCGCCGCATCTTGGACCGCAGACCGCGATCACCGATGGCGGCAGTACCAAGAGCGACGTGGTCGCCGCGGCGTACCAGCACCTGCCGGGACAGCTTGCCCATGTGGTTCCGGCCCACCCCATTGCCGGCGCGGAAAACAGCGGCGCCGCTGCCGCCAGGGCCGATCTCTATGTCGAGCGCAAGGTGGTGCTGACGCCGCTGCCCGAGAATGCACCCGAAGCGGTCGAGTGCGTGCGTGCCGCCTGGGCGGCCTGCGGCGCCGCGGTGCACGAAATGGCGCCGGCGCGCCACGACCAGGTGTTCGCAGCGGTCAGCCACCTGCCGCACCTGCTGTCCTTCGCCCTGGTGCATGATCTAGCCCAGCGCGAAAATCGCGAGGAGTTCTTCCGTTTCGCCGCCAGCGGCTTCCGCGACTTCACCCGCATTGCCGCCAGCCATCCGGAAATGTGGCGCGACATCTGCATCGCCAACAAGACCGCCCTGCTCGGCGAACTCGAACAGTACCAGCGCCAGTTGGAGGAACTGCGCCAGGCACTGCTGGCCGGCGACGCCGCCGCCCTCGAGGCCGTATTTGCCGAGGCGCGCACCGTGCGTCGCGCCTGGGCCGAGGGCAAGCTCTCCTGATGGAGTACCTGGATCTCGCCCCGGCGAGTCATGCTTCGGGCAGCGTGCGCCTGCCCGGCTCGAAGAGCATTTCCAACCGTTTCCTGCTGCTCGCCGCCCTGGCCGAGGGCGAGACCAGCATCCGCGATCTGCTGCTGTCAGACGACGTCAAGCGCATGCTCGAGGCGCTGAGAGCGCTCGGCATCGACTGGCAACGGGGGGAAGGCAACGACTTCCGCGTGCGCGGCGCCGACGGCGCCTTCCCGGCCAAGCAGGCCGAGCTGTTCCTCGGCAATGCCGGCACGGCCTTCCGTCCGCTGACGGCGGCGCTGGCGCTATCGAAAGGCCATTACCGCCTCTGCGGCGTGGCGCGCATGCACGAACGGCCGATCGGCGACCTGGTGGACGCCCTGCGCCAGCTCGGCGCCGACATCCGCTACCTCGGCAACGAGGGCTTTCCGCCGCTGGAAATCCGGCCGGCGACGATCCGCGCCGGCGGCCGGGTGACGGTGCGCGGCGAGGCCTCCAGCCAGTTTCTCACCGCACTCCTGATGGCGCTGCCGCTGACCGGCGCCGGCGCGGTGGTGGACGTGGCCGGCGAACTCATCTCCAGGCCCTACATCGACATCACCCTGAACCTGATGGCGCGCTTCGGCGTGACGGTCGAGCGGGACGGCTGGAGAGAATTCCGCATTCCGGCCGGGGCGCGCTACCGCAGCCCCGGCATGGTGTTCGTCGAGGGCGACGCTTCCTCGGCCTCGTATTTCCTGGCGGCCGGCGCCATCGCCGGCGGGCCGGTGCGCGTCGAAGGCGTGGGGCGGGACAGCATCCAGGGCGACGTGCGCTTCGCCGAGGCGCTCGCCGCGATGGGCGCGCGCATCGAGATGGGGCCGAACTGGATCGAGGCGCGGGCGCCGGAAAGCGGCCGGCTGCAGGCCCTCGAGCTGGACTGCAACCACATTCCGGATGCCGCCATGACCCTGGCCGTGGCGGCGCTGTTCGCCGAGGGCACGACGCGGCTGACCAACATCGCCAGCTGGCGCGTCAAGGAAACCGACCGCATTGCCGCCATGGCGACCGAGCTGCGCAAGTTCGGCGCGAAGGTTGAGGAGGGCGCCGATTCCATCGCCGTGTCCGGGGGACTGACTTTTGTCCAGAACGCCGCCATCGACACCTACGACGACCATCGCATGGCGATGTGCTTTTCGCTCGCCTGCCTCGGCGGGGTGCCGGTGCGCATCCACGACCCGAGTTGCGTGAATAAGACCTTCCCCGATTATTTCGAACGCTTTGCCGGGCTGGTGGCGCCGGTGATCGCCATCGACGGCCCGTCTGCATCGGGCAAGGGCACGGTGGCCGCCCTGGTGGCGGGAAAGCTGGGACTCCACTACCTCGACAGCGGCGCCCTCTACCGGCTGGTGGCGCTGGCAGCCCTCAGGCGCGGGGTGGCGCTGGACGACGGCGAGGGACTGGCGCGGATTGCCGGGAGCCTGCCGGCTAGCTTCGAGGGTGGACGCATCCTGCTCGACGGCGAGGATGCCGGGACGGCCATCCGCAGCGAGGAATGCTCGGCCGGCGCCTCGAAAGTGGCGGCTTTCCCGGCCGTGCGTGCCGCCCTGCTGGAGCGCCAGCGCGCCTATCGGCAGGCGCCGGGCCTGGTTGCCGAGGGGCGTGACATGGGATCCGTGGTTTTTCCCGGGGCGCCGCTCAAGGTCTTCCTTACGGCGACAGCCGAGGCGCGTGCCGAGCGGCGCTATAAACAGTTGATCGACAAAGGAATGTCTGCTAACATTGATATTCTTTTGCAGGATCTTCGCGAACGCGATGCACGCGATAGTGCGCGCGCGGTAGCGCCCCTGCAGAAATGCGCGGATGCCGAGCTGCTCGATACCACGGCAATGACGGTCGATGAGGCCGTCGCCTGGGTGATTGAAAGGGTGAGGCAACGTTTGCCGCAAGCTGCGGCGCGCTCCTGAGATCGGATGCGCCGCAGGCGAAGGTGTCGCAAAGACGCCGGCGCAGCGGGTCCCGCCCTACGGGCAGGCCAATCGACTGATGGAATGGTTGATGCAGGGTCATCCTGCCGCAGTGCCCGGTTTTTTTGCGGCGATGTCCAACTTACTTACAGGAGCCGTCCCTTTCGGCCGGCGTTAGGTTTATTAACTCATGTCCATTGCAACCGCCACCCCTGCCTCCAGCCAGGAAAGTTTCGCCTCCCTCTTCGAAGAAAGCCTGACCCGCCAGGAGATGCGCGCAGGTGAAGTGATCACCGCGGAAGTCGTCCGCATCGACCAGAACTTCGTCGTCGTCAACGCCGGTCTCAAGTCCGAGAGCTTCATCTCCATCGACGAGTTCCGCAGCGATCGCGGCGAAGTCGAGGTCAAGCCCGGCGACTACGTCAGCGTCGCCATCGAGATGCTCGAGGACGGCTACGGCGAAACCCGCCTGTCGCGCGAAAAGGCCAAGCGCATCTCGGCCTGGAACGACCTGGAGAAGGCACTCAACGAGGGCGCCCTCGTCAAGGGCGTCATCAACGGCAAGGTCAAGGGCGGCCTGACCGTCATGACCAACGGCATTCGCGCCTTCCTCCCCGGTTCGCTGGTGGATGTTCGCCCCGTCAAGGACACGACGCCCTACGAGAACAAGGAATTCGAATTCAAGGTCATCAAGCTCGACCGCAAGCGCAACAACGTTGTCGTGTCGCGCCGTGCCGTGCTGGAGGCTTCCGCCGGCGAAGAGCGCGAGACGCTGCTGGCCAACCTGAAGGAAGGCACGGTCGTCAAGGGCATCGTCAAGAACATCACCGATTACGGTGCGTTCGTCGACCTCGGCGGCATCGACGGCCTGCTGCACATCACCGATCTGGCCTGGCGCCGCGTGCGCCATCCCTCGGAAGTGCTCAACGTGGGCGACGAGGTGCAGGCCAAGGTGCTCAAGTTCGACCAGGAAAAGAACCGCGTTTCGCTCGGACTCAAGCAGCTCGGCGAGGATCCGTGGGTCGGCATCTCGCGCCGTTACCCGCAGGGCACCCGTCTCTTCGGCAAGGTCACCAATCTCACCGACTACGGCGCCTTCGTCGAGGTCGAGCAGGGCATCGAGGGCCTGGTGCACGTCTCCGAAATGGACTGGACCAACAAGAACGTGCATCCCTCGAAAGTCGTCCAGCTGGGCGACGAGGTCGAGGTGATGATTCTCGAGATCGACGAGGATCGCCGCCGCATCTCGCTCGGCATGAAGCAGTGCCTGCCGAATCCGTGGGACGAGTTCTCCATCAATCACAAGAAGGGCGACAAGGTGACCGGACAGATCAAGTCGATCACCGACTTCGGCATCTTCATCGGCCTACCCGGCAACATCGACGGCCTGGTGCACCTGTCCGACCTGTCCTGGTCGGCCGTAGGCGAGGAAGCCGTGCGCAACTTCAAGAAGGGCGACGAGATCGAGGCAGTGGTGCTGGCCATCGACGTCGAGCGCGAGCGCATCTCGCTCGGCATCAAGCAGCTTGAGGGCGACCCCTTCACCAACTTCATCGCCACCCACGACAAGAACAGCGTCGTCAAGGGCACGGTGAAGAGCGTTGACGCCCGTGGCGCGGTGGTGCAGCTGTCCGACGAGGTCGAGGGCTACCTGCGCGCCTCGGAGGCCGCCCGCGAGCGCGTCGAGGACCTGCGCACGCTTCTCAAGGAAGGCGACATCCTCGACACCATGATCATCAACGTGGACCGCAAGTCGCGCTCGATCAACCTGTCGATCAAGGCCAAGGACCAGGCCGAGCAGAACGAGGCCATGCAGAAGCTGCAGAGTGAATCGTCCGCTTCCAGCGGCACGACCAATCTGGGCGCCCTGCTCAAGGCCAAGCTCGGCAACACGCAGCAATAACCTTACCAGGCGAACATGACGAAGTCGGAACTCATCGCGAAACTGGCGGGACGCTTCCCGCAATTGGTCGCCAAGGATGCCGATTATGCTGTCAAGATGATTCTCGATGCCATGACCGCCGCGCTGACCCGCGCCGATCGCATCGAGATTCGCGGCTTCGGCAGCTTTGCGCTGAATTACAGGCCGCCACGTGTCGGACGCAACCCGAAGTCGGGCGAGAAGGTGCAGGTACCTGAGAAATATGTGCCGCATTTCAAGGCCGGCAAGGAACTGCGCGAGCGCGTGGACCAGCTCGATTGACCGGCTGCAGCTGAATCGCATGTTTGAAGAAATCGGGCGGCGTCGGGTGATGCCGCCCCTTTTTTTGTTTGCGGTGTGGCGCTAGACGACGAAACAGCCGGATTGCCTCCCCTGAGTCTGCGTTTTGCGTGCCCTGCCGTGCGCACACTGGATCGCCATGAAATACTTCGTCTGGCTGCTGAGGATTGGTCTGTTCGTCGTCCTGCTCGGTTTTGCAGTGAAGAACAACGGCATGGTGACGTTGCGTTTTTTCCTTGATGCCGCCTGGACGCTGCCTCTGGTGGTTGTCCTGCTGATTTTCTTTGCGGCCGGTGCGCTTGCCGGGCTGTCTGTGGCATTGGGTACCTTCCTGCGGCAGCGCCGGGAAATCGCCCGCCTGAAAAAGGCGATCGATGCCGGCCCGGGCCTGCCATAGGGGCGCCGCTGGCTGGCAACAACAGAGAACAAGCCGGAAATGATGGAATTCGAACTGTGGTGGCTGCTGGCGATCCCGCTGTTTTTCGCCCTGGGATGGATGGCGGCGCGAGTGGATATCCGGCATGTCGTGCGCGAATCCCGGACTCTGCCGAAATCCTATTTCAAGGGGCTCAACTTTCTCCTCAACGAGCAGCCCGACAAGGCCATCGACGCCTTCCTGGAGGCAGCCAAGGTCGACTCGGAAACGGCCGAGCTGCATTTTGCCCTGGGAAACCTGTTCCGCCGCCGCGGCGAGACCGAACGGGCCATCCGCATGCACCAGAACCTGGTCGATCGCGAGGGCCTGAGCGATGAGCAGCGCCTGCATGCCCTGAAAGAGCTGGGACACGACTACCTCAAGGCCGGCCTGCTGGATCGCGCCGAGGATATCTTCGTCGGCCTGCGCGATACCAGCCAGAATGAGGACGCCATGAACTTCCTGCTGGAGATCTACCAGCTAGAGAAGGAGTGGCGCAAGGCCATTGATATCGCCCGCCAGCAGCCCGGCCACTCGGGCCATCTCTGGCAGAAGGAAATCGCCAATTTCTATTGCGAGCTGGCGGCGACGGAGATCAACAACTCCCGCTCCGACGAGGCGCGCAAGCTGCTCGACGAGGCGCTGGGCGCGCACCGCAAGTCGGTGCGGGCGAGCATCCTGCTCGGCGATCTGCTTGCCGCCGCAGGCGACGCCGAGTCTGCCATCGAGGCCTGGAAGCGCATCGAGCAGCAGAACCCGGTATACCTGCCACTGGTCGCAGCCAAGTTGACGGAGGCCTACCGCAAGTTAGGTCGCAGCGAACAGGGGCTGCAGTTGCTGCGCAGCTATCTGGCGGAGCATCCGTCGCTCGACCTCCTCGATGCGGCATTCCAATGGACGCTGGTTGATGACGGCCCGGAGGCGGCCTATCAGCTGGTGCGCGACGAATTGCGGCGCAACCCGACCCTGCTCGGACTGGACAAGCTGCTGGAAGCGCAGATTCTTCTTGCGCCGCCGGAGGGGCGCGCCGACCTGGAGCTGGTGAAGAACCTGATCCATAACCATACCCGCAAGGTGGCGCGCTACCGCTGCGACAGCTGCGGCTTCAAGGCGCGGCAGTTCTACTGGCGCTGCCCTGGGTGCGGGGCCTGGGAGAGCTATCCGCCGAGGCGGACCGAAGAGTTCGATCTGACACCCTGAGGAAACAGTCTTGAAAATTACCGTCATCGGCACCGGCTACGTCGGCCTGGTCAGCGGCACCTGCCTCGCCGAGGTGGGCAACGACGTGCTCTGCCTCGACCTCGATGCGGAGAAGATCCGCACCCTCAATAGCGGCGGCCTGCCGATCCACGAGCCGGGCCTGCTCGACATGGTTGCGCGCAACCGCGCCGCAGGCCGCCTGCGCTTCACCACGGACGTGGCGGAAGCGGTCGCGCACGGCTTGCTGCAGTTCATCGCGGTGGGCACGCCGCCGGACGAGGACGGCTCGGCCGACCTGCAGTACGTCATTGCGGCGGCCCGTTCCATCGGCCGCCACATGGACGGCTACCGCGCCATCGTCGACAAGTCGACCGTGCCGGTCGGCACGGCGGACAGGGTGCGCAGCGCCGTGGCCGAGGAACTGGCGGCGCGCGGCATGAACACCGAATTCAGCGTCGTTTCCAATCCGGAGTTCCTCAAGGAGGGCGCGGCGGTCGAGGATTTCATGCGCCCCGATCGCATCATCGTCGGCGCCGAGGATGGGCGGGCGATCGAGCTGATGCGGCAGCTGTATGCGCCCTTCCAGCGCTCGCACTCCCGCCTGATCGTCATGGACGTGCATTCGGCCGAGCTGACGAAGTATGCCGCCAATGCCATGCTGGCGACGCGCATTTCCTTCATGAACGAGCTGGCCAACCTGGCCGAGAAGCTGGGCGCCGACATCGAACTGGTGCGCCAGGGCATCGGCGCCGATCCGCGCATCGGCTACCAGTTCCTCTATCCGGGCTGCGGCTACGGCGGCTCCTGCTTCCCGAAGGACGTGCAGGCGCTCAACCGCGCGGCGCGCGACGCCGGCGGCGCATTGCGCGTCCTCGGCGCTGTGGAGGAGGCCAATGAGTTCCAGCAGGGCGTGCTCGGCCGCAAGATCCTCGGCCGGCTGGGCGAGGACCTGTCGGGCCGCCGCTTCGCCCTTTGGGGGCTGGCCTTCAAGCCCAACACCGACGACATGCGCGAAGCGCCGAGCCGCCGCGTCATTGCCGACCTGCTGGCGCGCGGGGCCAGCGTCTGCGCCTACGATCCGGTGGCGATGGACGAGGCCCGTCGCATCTTCGGCGCCGAAGCGCGGATTGCCTATGCCGAGTCGCCGATGGCGGCGCTCGACGGCGCGGATGCGCTGGTGATCGTCACCGAGTGGAAGGAATTCAGGAGTCCGGATTTCGGGGAAATGAAGCGGCGACTCAAGGCGCCGCTTGTCTTCGACGGGCGCAACCTCTACGATCCGTCGCAGATGCGCGCCGCAGGCATCCAGTATTTCGCCATCGGAAGACAGTGATGACCCAGCTGCTCCTGCCCGACACGTCCAAGACCCGCATCCTCGTCGTCGGCGACGTCATGCTCGACCGCTACTGGTTTGGCGAGGTCAGCCGCATCTCGCCCGAGGCGCCGGTGCCGGTGGTCAAGGTCGAGCGCACCGAGGAGCGACCCGGCGGCGCCGCCAACGTGGCGCGCAACTGCGCGGCGCTGGGGGCGAAGGCCTCGCTGCTCTCCGTCGTCGGCGCCGACGAGGCCGGGCAGACGCTGGCGCGGCTGCTGGCCGACGAGGGCATCGAGACCAGCCTGCACGAGGATGCGGAGCTGTCGACCACCATCAAGCTGCGTGTCGTGGCCCGCCAGCAGCAGCTGCTGCGCATCGATTTCGAGAACTGTCCCGCACACGAGGTGCTGCGCGCCAAGCTGGCCGATTTCGAGCGACAGCTGCCGCGCTGCGACGCCGTCATCCTTTCCGACTACGGCAAGGGCGGCCTGGCCCACATCGGCGAGATGATCCGGCTGGCGCGGGACCAGGGCAAGCCGGTGCTGGTCGACCCGAAGGGCGAGGATTTCGTCCGCTACGCCGGCGCCACGCTGCTGACGCCGAACCGCGCCGAACTGCGCGAGGTGATCGGCCGCTGGTCCTCGGAGGCCGAGCTGCAGGAAAAGGCAATGCGCCTGTGCGAGTCGCTTCGGCTGGACGCCCTGCTGGTGACGCGCAGCGAGGAGGGCATGTCGCTGTTCGAGGGCAAGCAGGCCCGGCACGAACCGGCCCTGGCGCGCGAGGTCTATGATGTCAGCGGTGCCGGCGACACCGTCATCGCCTCGATGGCGGTGATGCTGGCGAGCGGGGCCGACCTGCATCAGGCGATGCGCATTGCCAACCGCACGGCCGGCATCGTCGTCGGCAAACTGGGCACGGCCGTCGTGACGCTCGACGAGCTGCGCGCCACACTCTGAGCAATGGAAGGCTGACATGTATTACGTAGTGACTGGCGCAGCCGGTTTTATCGGCTCGAACCTGGTGAAGGCGCTCAACGCGCGCGGCGTCAGCAACATCATTGCCGTCGACAACCTCACCAAAGGCGACAAGTACCGCAACCTGGTCGACTGCGAGATCGCCGACTACCTCGACAAGAACGAATTCATCGAGGCCATCGCCGCCGGCGAGCTCGACGGCGCCGTCGAGGCGCTGCTGCACGAGGGCGCCTGCTCCGACACCATGGAGCACGATGGCCGCTACATGATGGACAACAACTACCGCTATTCCCTGGAGCTGCTCGACTTCTGCCTCGACCAGGACGTGCCCTTCCTCTACGCCTCCTCGGCCTCGGTGTATGGGGCGGGGCGCGTCTTCCGCGAGTCGCGCGAGTTCGAGGCGCCGCTGAACGTCTACGGCTACTCGAAATTCCTCTTCGACCAGGTCGTGCGCCGCCGTCTCGCCGAAGCTGACTTTCCCTCGCAGGTCGCCGGCTTCCGCTATTTCAACGTCTACGGCCCGCGCGAGCAGCACAAGGACCGCATGGCCTCGGTGGCCTTCCATTTCTTCAACCAGTACCGGGCCGAGGGCAAGGTCAGGCTGTTCGAGGGCTGCGACGGCTACGGCAACGGCGAGCAGCGGCGCGACTTCGTCTTCATCGACGACGTCGTCAAGGTCAACCTGCATTTCCTCGACAACCACGTCTCGGGGATCTTCAATGTCGGCACGGGTCGCGCACAGTCGTTCAACGACGTCGCCGTCGCCACGGTGAACGCCTGCCGCGCCGCACAGGGGGAGGAGCCCCTGCCGCTGGCGGACCTGCGCAACCGCGGCGTCATCGAATACGTCGCCTTTCCCGAGGCGCTGAAGGGCAAGTATCAGAGCTACACCGAGGCCGACATCTCGCAGCTGCGCCAGGCCGGCCATGACGCGCCGTTCGCCACGGTGGAGGAGGGCGTCGCGCGCTATGTCCAGGACAGGCTGAAAAATGCATAAAGTGCTCGAGGACTTCGTCGGCAACACCCCGCTGGTGCGCCTGAAGCGCCTGCCAGGCGCGGAGAACGAGCGACGCGGCAATGTGATTCTCGCCAAGCTGGAGGGCAACAATCCCGCCGGCTCGGTGAAGGACCGTCCGGCGCTGTCGATGATCCTGAGGGCCGAAGCGCGCGGCGACATCAAGCCGGGCGACACCCTGATCGAGGCCACCAGCGGCAACACCGGCATCGCCCTGGCGATGGCGGCAACGATGCGTGGCTACCGCATGGTGCTGATCATGCCCGAGCACCTTTCCATCGAGCGGCGCCAGACCATGCGCGCCTTCGGCGCCGAGATCGTGCTCGTCCCGCAGAAGGGCGGCATGGAGATGGCGCGCGACGTTGCCGAGAAGATGGTCGCCGAGGGCCGCGGCATCATGCTCGACCAGTTCGCCAACCCGGACAATCCGCTCTCGCACTACGAGGGCACCGGGCCGGAGATCTGGCGCGACACGGAAGGCAGGATCACCCATTTCGTCTCCAGCATGGGCACCACCGGCACCATCGTCGGCTGTTCGCGCTTCTTCAAGGAAAAGAATCCGCGGATCGAGATCGTCGGCTGCCAGCCGGAGGAGGGCTCGCAGATTCCCGGCATCCGCAAGTGGCCCGAGGAATACCTGCCGAGGATCTACGACAAATCCCGCGTCGACCGCCTGGAATACGTCAGTCAGGCCGACGCCGAGGAGATGACGCGGCGCCTGGCGCGCGAGGAAGGCATCTTCGCCGGCATCTCCTCCGGCGGCGCCATGGCGGTGGCCCTGCGCCTGGCGGGTCAGGTGCGCGATGCGGTGATCGTCACCATCGTCTGCGATCGCGGCGATCGCTATCTGTCGACCGGTGTCTTCCCGGCCTAGGCTGTTCTTCCTGCTGCTGTGCCTGGCCGCCCTGCCGGCGACGGCGGCGCAGGTCACGCTCTCCCTCGGTTCGATCAGCCACTCCGCCTTCGAGGCCGACAACGTCAGCATCGCCTTCGATGCGGTCCGGCGCGGCGAAGCCGAGATACGGCTCGGCCGCTTGCGCGTCGCCGGCGCCGAGTATCGCGAGCTGCGCATTCGTTGCGCCGGCTTCTTCTTCGACGGGCGCCGGCTGGACTGTCCCGAAGGGCAGGTGCGCCGCGACGATGAACGCGGCAGCCGCCGGCCGGCACTGCCGTTCTCGCTGGCCTGGCGGCCGGGCGACGGTTTCTTCTCGTTTTCCATCCGCGACGTCGATGCCGTTGCCTTCTCGCCGCTGGTGAAGCGCCTGCGCGGCTGGCGCCCATCCGGCAAAATCGACATCGGCCTGCACGTCGAGGGCGGCCAGGCGCGGCTCGACCTCGATGTGCGCGGCCTTGAATTCGCCAGCCGGGAGGGCGACATCGCCGGCAAGGACATCGCTTTCAGCCTCAAGGCCGGCGCCACGCGCAGCGGCACCGACTGGCAATGGCAGGCGCGGCTCGACTGGCCGCAGGGCGAGGTCTATCGCGCGCCGTGGCGGCGCCAGGCCGGCGTGCGCATCGACGCCGAAGGGACGCTGTCGGCAAACAGCATCGACGTGGCGCTGGCCCGTCTCGAAGTCGCCGAATTCGGCGCCGTCATCGCCGGCCTGCGCTGGGACCGTGAGCGTGGCGAGGCGACCGACTGGGGCTTCGTCACCGAACGGCTCGATCTCGCCACGGCCATGCGCGAGTGGGTGCAGCCCTGGCTTGCCGGGCTGGGCTTTCCGGAATGGCATGCCTCAGGCCATGCCCGCTTTTCTGCCGAGTGGGCGGCTGGCGGCCTGCGCCGCTTCTATGCCGGGCTGGAGGATGCCGCGCTGGCGGACAACACCGGCTATCTGGCACTGGACGGCGTGAACGCGCAGATTCCCTGGGATGCAGAAGCGCCCACCGATGCCGAGATCGGCGTTGCCGCCGGGCGCATCGGTGACCTGCCGCTGGCCGGCTTCAGCCTGCCGCTGCGGCTCGGGGGGAGCGAGGCGACGGTCAAGGGGCTGGTTGCGCCGATGCTCGACGGGCGCTTTCTCATCGATTCGCTGCGCCTGGCGAAAAGTCAGTCCGGCTGGCACGGCGAGTTCGAGGGCGGCATCGACGGCGTCTCCATGCCGAAGCTGTCGCGGGCGCTGAAGCTGCCGGCCATGGCGGGCAGCCTGACGGCACGTGTGCCGCGCATCGCCTACGAGCAGGGCGTGCTGCGGCTGGACGGCGCGCTCAGCATCGAAGTCTTCGACGGCGGCATCATCGTGCACCAGCTGCGCCTGATCGATCCCTTCGGCAAGGGCCGGCGCTTCGTCGCCGACGTCACGGCGCGCAACCTCGACCTCGGCATGCTGACGCGGACCTTCGCCTTCGGCGCCATCGAGGGGCGCTTCGACGCCGATCTGCGCGACCTGGAGATGCAGGGCTGGAAGCCGCTGCGCTTCGATGCGCGCATCGCCAGCAGCGAGGGCGACTACCCGCGCAGCCTGAGCATCGGCGCGCTGAAGGACATCACGGCGCTGGGCGAGGCCGGCCCGCCGCAGGCGCTGGCGCGCGCGCCCGAGCGCTCCGGCTTCAGCTTCGGCTATGCGCGCATCGGCTTCGGCTGCGCGCTGAAAAACGGCGTCTGCCTGCTCGAAGGCGTCGAGCGCGAGGGGGAGGGCGTCGTGCTGATGCGCGGCAGCGGCATGCCGTCAGTGAGCATCATCGGCTACAATCGTCATATCGACTGGGAGGCGCTGGTGGCGCGCATCCGCGAAGTGATCGCGGGCCGGCCCGGCGTCGTCATCGAATGATTAAAGAACTCCTCCTGCTGATCACGGTCCTCCTCCTCCAGGGGTGCGTCAACCTGCATGTCCACTTCCCGGAAGCTTCCGGGAAGGCAGCGGAGCCCGCGCCTGCCGAAGAGGCCGCCGGAGCGAAGAAATGACCCCCGTCCTCGCCTTCGACATCGAGACGATTCCCGACGTGGCGGGGATCCGCAAGCTGCACGACCTGCCGGCCGACCTCCCGGACAACGAGGTGGCCGAGTTCGCCTTCCAGAAGCGGCGCGCCGCCAGCGGCAACGATTTCCTGCCGCTGCACCTGCAGCGCGTCGCCGTCATCTCCTGCGCCCTGCGCGAGGGCGACCGCTTCAGCGTCTGGTCGCTGGCCGAGCCGAAGCTGAAGGAAGCGGAGATCATCCAGCGCTTCTACGACGGCATCGAGAAGTTCACGCCGCAGCTCGTCTCCTGGAACGGCGGCGGCTTCGACCTGCCGGTGCTGCACTACCGCGGCCTGATTCACGGCGTCGCCGCGCCGCGCTACTGGGACCAGGGGGAAGACGACCGGGACTTCAAGTGGAACAACTACATCAGCCGCTACCATTCGCGCCACCTCGACCTGATGGACCTGCTGGCGCTGTACCAGCCGCGCGCCAATGCGCCGCTCGACGAACTGGCGAAGCTGATGGGCCTGCCCGGCAAGCTCGGCATGGACGGCTCGGCCGTCTGGGGCGCCTGGCAGGACGGCCGCATCGACGAGATCCGCGACTACTGCGAGACCGACGTCGTGAACACCTTCCTCGTCTACCTGCGCTTCCAGCGCCTGCGCGGCGTGCTGACGGCGAAGGCCTTCGATGCGGAAACGAAGGTGGTGCGCGAGGCCCTGGTGGGCCTGAAGCAGCCGCACTGGCAGGCCTTCCTCTCGGCCTGGGAGGCCTGAGCGCATGCCGCTGACCGTCCTCGGCCTCTCCGGCTCGCTTTCGCACGATCCCTCCGCCGCGCTCTACATCGACGGCAGGCTGGTCGCCGCCGCGGAAGAAGAGCGCTTCATCCGCGACAAGCACGCCAAGGGCCGCATGCCGTTCGAGGCGGCGAAGTTCTGCCTCGACTTCGCCGGCATCCGCCCGGCCGACGTTGATGCGGTGGCGATCCCGTTCGCACCGATCAGCCTGATGGAGCCGGCGCGCTGGCACTATGCGAAACGCTACTGGTACGCGCCGGACCGCGCGCTCGATGCGCTCTTCAACGGCAACCGCCGCTACCGCCGCTACCGCGGCCGCATCCTCGACTGCCTGGCACAGCTCGGCTTCGATCCGGCGAAGGTCGACCTCGTGCCGGTCGAGCACCACCTGACCCACGCCTCGAGCGCCTACCACTGCTCGGGCTTCACGGAGAAGACCGCCATCCTCGGCATCGACGGCAAGGGCGAATACGCGACGACCTTCTTCGGCTACGGCGAGAACGGCCGCATCCACAAGATCAGGGAGTTCTACGACCCGGATTCGCTCGGCGGCCTCTACGGCGCCATCACCGAGTACCTCGGCTTCGAGATGCTCGATGGCGAATACAAGGTGATGGGCATGGCGCCCTACGGCGACCCGGACAAGTACGACTTCTCGCGCCTGGCGAAATTCGAGCACGGCGAGCTGACGATCGACACTGATTACGCCAACGTGATCGGCCTGCGCCGCTACAAGGAGGCGGGCAAGGGCTACTACTTTTCGCCGAAGCTGATCGACTGGCTCGGCCCGCGCCGCCAGGGCGACATCGCCGACGACCCCTACATCCATTACGCGGCGAGCATGCAGAAGCTGTTCGAGGACATCGCCCTCGCGATGCTGGACCATTACCTCGGCGACATCCTGCGCGAGACCGGCCGCCTGGCCTTCGCCGGCGGCGGCGCGCTCAACGTCAAGCTCAACCAGCGCATCATCGCCCGGCCCGACGTCAGGGAGCTGTTCGTGCAGCCGGCCTCGGGCGACTCCGGCACGGCGGTGGGCGCCGCTTCCTACGTTTCGGTGCAGCGCGGCGTGCCGGTGGAGAAGATGGAGCACGTCTACCTCGGCCCGGCCTACAGCAACGAGGAGGTCATCGCCGCCTGCGCGCGCCATCCGTCGAAGCCGGCCTGGCAGCAGATCGACCAGGTGCCGCAGCGCATTGCGCGCCTGCTCGCCGACGGCCAGCCGGTGGCCTGGTTCCAGGGGCGCATGGAGTTCGGCCCGCGCGCCCTGGGCGGGCGCTCCATCCTCGGCTGCCCGAGCGTGCCCGGCGTCGCCGACCGCATCAACGCGCAGATCAAGTTCCGCGAGCGCTGGCGGCCGTTCTGCCCGTCGATGCTCGACACGGTCGGCCCGCAGATGCTCGGCTCGACCCACCCGGCGCCCTTCATGACCTTCACCTTCCGGGTGGCGGAGGCGTGGAAGGCGCGCGTGCCGGAAGTCGTGCACGAGGACGGCACCTCGCGCGCCCAGGTGCTGCGCCGCGAGTTCAACCCGCGCTACTACGACCTGATGCTGGAGATGGAAAAGCTCACCGGCAACGGCGTCGTGCTCAACACCTCGCTCAACCGCCGCGGCGAGCCGATGATCTGTTCGCCGACCGATGCCCTCGACATGTTCTTCGGCTCCGACCTGCGCTACCTGATCATGGAGGACGTGCTGGTCACGAAGTGAGCGAAAGCATGGCATGAGGCGCCGGCATCGGGTATCATGCGGCACCCTGAATGGCAAGCCAAGTTACTGAGCGCAAAGCAATATCCCGATGAGCAACGAAGCCACATCCCTCCAGTTCTCGATCGTCATCCCCGTCTACAACGAGGCGGAGAACATCGAGCCCATGGTGCGCGAGATCCAGGCCGCCTTTGACGGCCGGCCGGAAGCGTACGAGGTGATTTTCGTCGATGACGCCAGCAGCGACGACAGCCCCGCCGTACTGCAGCGGCTGACTTTTGGGCCGATGCGCCCGATGTGCTGGCCGGGCGCGATCTCGAGGCCGGCGGCACCTGGTTGGGGGTGACACGCGGAGGCCGCTTTGCTGCGCTGACCAACTTTCGCGATCCTGCGCGCAATAAAACCGGCGCGCCCTCGCGCGGAGAACTGGTCTACCGCTTCCTATCCGGCACGCAAAGTCCGCGGGAGTACCTGGCCGAACTCGAAGCCGTGGCCTCGGCCCATAACGGCTTCAACCTCCTCTTCGGAGATATGGAAAGCCTGTGGTGCTTTTCGAATTGCGGAGAAGGCGAACAGGCGCTCGCGCCCGGCGTGTATGGCCTGTCGAACCATTTGCTCGATACCCCCTGGCCCAAGGTGGCCCGTGGCAAGTCGGCCCTGAATGCAGCCCTTCACGCCCTGCCCGACGAAGCGCCGCTATTCGCCCTCCTGCGCGACGACAGCATCGCGCCCGACGAGGCGCTGCCGCGCACAGGCGTCAGCCTCGAATGGGAGCGGCTGCTCTCGGCGGCCTTTGTGAGTTTGCCCGGCTACGGTACGCGCTCGGCTACGATCCTGCTGAGGGATGCTGCCGGAAATGTGCGATTCATCGAGCAGGGGTTCCTGCCGGATAGCCAGCCGGGAGAAAGGCGGGCGTTCGTCTTCCCCGTCTCGCGGCCGCCTACTCGGTGATTTCCACAACGGTTCGGGCCGGCACGAGGTCGAACAGTTCGAGTATGTCGGCATTGCGCATGCGGATGCATCCGATCGAATTTGGCTGCCCCAGCTCGGTGCCGTCGGGCGTGCCGTGGATATAGACAAAACGGCGCATCGTATCCACATCTCCCAGGCGATTGCGTCCCGGTTCGCATCCCGACAGCCAAAGGATGCGCGTCAGGATCCAGTCGCGCCCCGGATGCCGGTCCGCAAGTTCCCGCGAATAGATTTCGCCCGTCGGCCGCCGCCGGACGAAGACGGCGTTCTCGGGTTGCCCCTCGCCAATCCTCGCGCGAACGATATGGCGGCCGCGCGGCGTTCGGAAGCTGCCGCGCTGTTCACCCGGCCCCATCTTGGAGGTCGAAACCGCGTAGTTGCGCAGGCATTTCCCGGAATCGTCGAAGAGTTCCAGCGTCTGGCGGGAGAGGTTGATGCGGATTTTCATTTCAGGCGGTTTCCGTTCTGCCGCGCCTGGCGGCAAAGAAGTTCGTCAGAAGCGCGCTGCATTCGCCAGCGAGTACGCCCTCCTCGATGGCCGCATGAAAATTCAGGCGCGGCTCGCCGAAGAGATTGACCACACTGCCGCAGGCGCCCGTTTTCGGGTCTCTTGCGCCGAACACCACCCTGGCAATGCGTGCGTGAATGATGGCCCCGGCACACATCACGCAGGGCTCCAGGGTGACGTAGAGCTCGCAGCCGGGCAGCCGGTAATTCCCCAGGCGGCGGGCCGCGTCCCGAAGGGCAAGGATTTCCGCATGTGCGGTCGGGTCCTGGCGTGAAATCGGCGCGTTGAAACCGCGCCCGATAACTTCTCCGTCCCTGACCACCACGGCGCCCACCGGCACTTCTCCCAGCGTGCCGCCCTCACGCGCCAGGCGCAGCGCCTCGGCCATGAAGCCGGCGTCGATGGATTCCGATGCAGTCATGAATGTCTTTCCCTTGCTTCGAAGGAGGATGTGGCGTTAAATTCACGCCCCTGCTGCGGGGTTCGCGAGGATGGAAGCATCATGACAGTCTGGCTGCGCTTTTTACACCAGGGTTCGACCAAGTTCGGCATGTTCGACAAGGATACCATCGAGGTCTGTGCAGGCGATCCGTTTGCCGGTGCGCAGCCGACCGGCGAGCGCCTGACCTTGGAAGCCGTGGCCCTCCTGCCGCCCTGCCAGCCGACGAAGATGATCGGCCTGTGGAACAATTTCGCGGCGCGTGCCGAGGTCGAAAGCCTGCAGCGGCCCGAACACCCGCTCTGGTTCGTCAAGACGCCCAACTGCTTCGCGGCCCATGGGGAGCTGATCCGGCGGCCGACGGGCTACGCAGGCCCGGTGGTCTTCGAGGGCGAACTGGGCATAGTCATCGGCAAGCCCTGCCGGAGCGTCAGCGAGACCGAGGCGGACCGCCATATTCTCGGTTATACCTGCGTCAACGACGTCACGGCCCGGCACATCCTGCGCAGCGACACCAGTTTTCCGCAATGGTGTCGCGCCAAGAGCTTCGATACCTTCGGACCGTTCGGCCCGGTCATCGTCACCGGCCTCGAGCCGGATACGCTGACGGTGAAGACGCTGGTGAACGGCATGGAGAAGCAGAACTATCCTGTGGCCGACATGTTCTTCGCGCCGCGCGCCATCGTCAGCCGGCTGTCGCAGGACATGACGCTGATGCCGGGCGACATCATTGCCTGCGGCACTTCGCTCGGCGCCGGCCCGATCGAGGAAGGCGATCTGGTGGAGGTTGTAATCGAGGGCGTGGGCAGGCTGGCCAACCGCTTCGGCTGAACCGCCCTACTCCCACTCGATGGTCGCCGGCGGCTTGCCGGAGATGTCGTAGACCACGCGGTTGATGCCGCGCACCTCGTTGATGATGCGGTTGGACACCTTGGCCAGCAGGCTGTAGGGCAACTCCGCCCACTGGGCCGTCATGAAGTCCTGGGTCTGCACGGCGCGCAGGGCCACCACGTTTTCGTAGGTGCGGCCGTCGCCCATGACGCCGACGGAACGCACCGGCAGGAAGACGGCGAAGGCCTGGGAGGTCTTGTCGTACCACTCGGCCGCACGCAGCTCGTCGATGAAGATGGCGTCGGCGCGGCGCAACAGGTCGGCGTATTCACGCTTCACTTCGCCGAGGATGCGCACGCCCAGGCCGGGGCCCGGGAAGGGATGGCGATACACCATGTCGTGCGGCAGGCCGAGTGCGACACCGAGTTCGCGCACCTCGTCCTTGAACAGCTCGCGCAGGGGCTCCAGCAGCTTGAGGTGCAGGGTGTCCGGCAGGCCGCCGACATTGTGGTGCGACTTGATGGTGTGGGCCTTCTTGGTCTTGGCGCCGGCGGATTCGATCACGTCCGGGTAGATGGTGCCTTGCGCCAGCCACTTGGCTTTCGGCAGCTTCTGCGCCTCTGCCTGAAACACCTCGACAAAGTCAGCCCCGATGATGCGGCGTTTCCGTTCGGGCTCGGTGACACCGGCCAGCTTGCCGAGGAACTGATCGGCAGCATCGACATGGATGACCTTGACGCCAAGGCTGCGGGCGAAGGTTTTCATCACCTGTTCCGCCTCGTTCAGGCGCAGCAGGCCGTTGTCGACGAAGACGCAGGTGAGCTGGTCGCCGATGGCGCGATGGATCAGCGCCGCCGCCACCGAGGAATCGACGCCGCCGGACAGGCCGAGGATCACCTCCTCCGTCCCGACCTGCGCGCGAATTTTTTCGACGGCTTCGTCGATGTAGTCCGGCATGTTCCAGTCGCCGGTGCAGCCGCAGATGTCCAGCACGAAGCGGGCAATGATCGCTTTGCCTTGGATGGTATGGGTGACCTCGGGGTGGAACTGGACGCCGTAGAAGCGACGCGCCTCGTCGGCCATGCCGGTAATGGGTGTCGACTCATTGCTGGCGATGACCTTGAAGCCCTGCGGCAGTTCGGTCACCTTGTCGCCGTGGCTCATCCAAACGTCGAGCAGGCCGTGGCCTGCAGCATTGACGCTGTCCTGGATGCCTTCCAGCAGCTTGGAGTGGCCGCGGGCGCGGATTTCCGCATAGCCGAACTCGCGTTTCTTGGCGCCTTCCACCTTGCCGCCCAGTTGCACGGCCATGGTCTGCATGCCGTAGCAGATGCCCAGGACCGGTACGCCCAGTTCGAAAACAACCTGGGCGGCGCGGTAGGCTTCCTCTTCATAAACCGAGTTCGGTCCGCCGGAGAGGATGATGCCGACGGGTGCGAACTCGCGGATGAAGGCTTCGGAAACATCATAGGGATGCAGTTCGCAATAGACCTGCTGCTCGCGCACGCGGCGGGCGATCAACTGCGAATACTGGGCGCCGAAATCGAGGATGAGTATCTTTTTGTGCATGACTGAAACGCCCGCAGGGGGCCTTATTCGACGCGGTAGTTGGGCGCTTCCTTGACGATCTGCACGTCATGGACGTGGGATTCGCGCACCCCCGCCGAGGTGATTTCGACGAATTCGGCGCGGCTGCGCATCTCGTCGATGCCGTTCGATCCGACATAGCCCATGCTGGCGCGCAGGCCGCCCATCAGCTGGTGAATCACGGCGCCGACCGGGCCCTTGTAGGGAACGCGGCCCTCGATGCCCTCCGGTACCAGCTTGTCGACGTTCGCATCGGCTTCCTGGAAATAGCGATCCGCAGCTCCCTGCTGCATGGCGCCGAGGGACCCCATGCCGCGGTAGGATTTGTAGGACCGCCCCTGGAAGAGCTCTATTTCGCCAGGCGCTTCCTCGGTGCCGGCGAACAGGCCGCCCAGCATCACGGCATAGGCGCCGGCAGCAATCGCCTTGGAGATGTCGCCGGAATAGCGGATGCCGCCGTCGGCGATGAGGGGAACACCGGAATCACGCAGCGCAGTGGCGACGCTGTCGATGGCCGTAATTTGGGGCACGCCGACACCTGCCACAATGCGGGTGGTGCAGATCGAGCCCGGGCCGATGCCGACCTTGACGCCATCGGCGCCGTGCTCGACCAGGGCGCGCGCTGCATTGGCGGTCGCAATATTTCCACCGATCACATCGACTTGGGGAAAGCGCTTCTTGACCCATTGAACGCGCTCAAGCACACCCTGGGAATGGCCGTGGGCGGTGTCAACCACCAGCAGATCCACCCCTGCCTCGACTAGCAGTTCGGCGCGCTCATCCGTTCCCGGGCCGACGCCGATGGCTGCGCCGACACGCAGGCGGCCAAGGTTGTCCTTGCAGGCGAAGGGATGCTCGGTGGACTTGAGGATGTCCTTTACGGTGATCAGGCCGCGCAACTCGAAGTCGCTATTCACGACCAGCACGCGTTCGAGCCTGTGCTTGTGCATCAGCGCCTTGGCCTCGTCCGGATTGCAGCCCTCCTTGACGGTGACGAGCCGCTCTCGCGGCGTCATGATGTTGCGCACCGGCTGATCCAGATTGGTCTCGAAGCGCAGGTCGCGGTTGGTAACGATGCCGACGACCCTGGCGCCTTCGAGCACGGGCAGGCCGGAAAACCTGTACTGGCGGGTCAGGTTCAGCACTTCGCGAACCGGCATGTCGGGCGGTATGGTGATCGGGTCTTTCAGCACCCCCGATTCGAAGCGCTTGACCTTGGCCACCTCGGCTGCCTGGGCACGCGCCGGCAGGTTCTTGTGCACGATGCCGATGCCGCCTTCCTGCGCCAGGGCGATGGCAAGGCGCGCCTCGGTCACGGTGTCCATCGCGGCCGATACCAGCGGAATGTTCAGGCGGATGTTACGCGACACCTGGGTCGCCAGGCTGACATCGCGGGGAAGGATGGTGGAGTGGGCGGGGACGAGCAGGACGTCGTCGAATGTGAGTGCCTTGGTTATCACTCGCATGGCTTTCAACCTCGGTTCCAAATCCGTATTATACGCAGGTGGCCTTTTGACGGCAAACGAGGGAGAAGCTAATGCGTGCAGTCATCCTGTTGATCCTGGCCTGCCTGTGGGGCGTCGCTTCGGCCCAAGTCTACACATGGCGGGATGCCAGCGGAAAAATTCATTATGCCGACACCCCGCCGCCCGGCGTGGATGCCAAGAAAGTACGCGCCGGAACGCCATCCGGTGCCGCGACGCCATCTGGAGCACCCGCCCGCAGCGTCGCCGAGCAGGATATGGATTTCCGCAAGCGGCAGACCGAGTCTGACAAGGCGCGAGCCAAGGCTGAAAGCGAAAGAAAGGATGTGGAAGACAGCAAGCGCAACTGCGAGGATGCGAAGAGAAACCTCAACGCGCTCGAGTCCGGACAGCGCATGAGCCGTCTCAATGAGGCCGGGGAGTCAATCCCGCTGGACGACGAAATGCGGGCACAGGAAACCGAAAAGGCCAGGAAATCCGTGCAATCCTGGTGCAAATAGCTAGCGCCGCCGACCCGCTAGCCCTCTAGGTCCCCGCCCCCCTTCTTCATCGCCTTGCCCTCCTCGGCCCGCTGCTTGCGGACTTCCTTCGGATCGGCGATCAGCGGCCGGTAGATCTCGACACGATCCCGGTCGCGCAATGGCGCATCGAGCCTGGTGAGCTTGCCGAAAACCCCGACCTTGTTCTTCGCCAGATCGATCTCGGGATGCCTTTGCCTCAGCCCGGAGGCATCAATGGCCTGTTGCACGGTGCTGCCTGCTGGCAGTTTCAGATGCACCAGCTCCTGTTTTTGCGACAGTGCATAGGCGATTTCGATCGAAAGTGATTCAGCCATTTTGCGCATAGACCTGACTCGCCCGGCGAACGAACGAATCGACAAAGGTGTTGGCAATATGGTGGAAGACCGGCCCCAATGCCTTCTCCAGCAGCTTGCTGGCGAATTCGTAATGGAGCTGGAACTCGACTTTGCAGGCGGTTTCGCCGAGTGGCTTGAAATGCCAGCAGCCATCGAGGTGTTCGAAGGGGCCGTGTCGCAGGTTGATCTTCATGAAAAACGGGGCTTCCTTGTCGTTCTCCGTGGAGAAATCCGCCTTGATGCCATGATAGTTGATGTGCAGCGTCGCGACGGTCTTGGCCTCGTCGCGATGGATCAGTTCGGTGCCCCCGCACCAGGGCAGAAACCGGGGGTACTCCTCGACCTGGTCTACGAGATGGAACATCTGCCCGACGCTGTACTCGACCAGGACGGACTTCCTGACTTCGGCCATGTTTGCCACATGCTATAGAATCACGCGAATTCTAGCGCAAAGCCATCATGAGCATTGTTGACAACAAGAAGGCCTTCCACGACTATTTCATCGAGGAACGCTTCGAGGCGGGCCTCGTCCTGGAAGGCTGGGAAGTCAAGGCGATCCGCGCCGGGCGGGCGCAGATCAAGGAAGCCTACGTCATCCTTCGGGGCGGGGAGGTTTTCCTGATTGGTTGCCATATCAGTCCGCTGCCGACGGCCTCGACCCATATCCAGCCCGATCCGGTTCGCACGCGCAAGCTGCTGCTGAATGCCGCAGAGATCAGCAAGCTGATCGGCAAGGTCGAGCGCGCCGGCTATGCCCTGGTGCCGCTCGACCTGCATTTCACCAAGGGGCGCGTGAAAATCGCCATCGGGCTCGCCCATGGCAAGAAACAGCACGACAAGCGGGACACGGAGAAGAAGCGCGACTGGGAGCGCGAAAAGCAGCGCCTGATGCGGGTCAGGGCTTGAACTTGCCCAGTACGCCGCGTATCGTTTCCTGAATGTCGGCCGGCAATACGACCATCTTGGCATTCTCGGATCCCGCCAGGTGGGTGATCGCAGTGATGTACCTTTCCCCCAGCAGGTAGAGCATCGGCGTGTCGCGGTCGCCGATCGCCTGTGCGACGCGCTTGATTGCCTCCGACGACGCCTCCGCCAGCGTCACCTGGGCTTCCGCGTCGCGCCGGGCGGATTCGACGCGCGCCTCGGCCTGCAGGATCATCGACTGCTTCTCTCCTTCGGCCCGCGTCACCATGGCCTTGCGTTCCCGTTCCGCGGATGCCTGTAATTCCATGGCCTTCTGCATCGAGGCAGACGGCTTGATGTCCTGGATTTCCACCGATTTCACCGTCAGGCCCCAATCGACCGCTTCGTCGGCGATGCTCTCGCGCAGGCGGACCTTGATCTTGTCCCGGCTGGACAGCGCCTGGTCCAGGTCCATCTCGCCGGTGATGGAACGCAGGGTGGTCATGATCAGGTTGCGGATCGCCTCGGAGAAATCGACCACGCCATAGACGGCCTTCACCGGATCGGTCACCTTGATGAAGGCGATGGCATTGGTGAGGATTACTGCGTTGTCCCTGGTGATGACCTCCTGCTCCTGCACGTCGAGGATGATGTCCTTGGTCACCAGCCTGTAGGCGATGCGGTCGAGGTAGGGAATGATGATGTTGAGGCCAGGATGGAGGGTGCCATGGTACTTGCCCAGGCGCTCGACGATCCATTCCTCTCCCTGGGGAATGATGCGTACGCCCTTCCAGACCGTGACCAGCGCGAAGGCGAGAATTGCTACGACAACGATGAATCCAGCGCTCATGATTCCCCCTTAAGCCTTGCCAACCTTGAGAAAACTGCCCTCGATACCGAGCACCTTGACGCGCTCGCCCGACTTGATCACTTCGTCCGAGATGCATTCCCAGCTCTCAGAGCCGACGAGCGGCTTCTGGAAACGTACCTGTCCCTTCTGGTAAGGCTCGACGTCGCGGGTCAGCATGCCGACCTCGCCGACGATGTTCGAGTCCGACATGCCGATCCGGGTCTTGTGCATGCCGGGCTTGAAGATGCGGAACCAGATCACGACCATCGCCACCGAGGCGACCGTCCAGGTCAGCAGCTGTGCGGTCAGACCCAGGGAGGGCGCAACCAGCACGACAACCGAGACCAGCAAAGCGCCCAGCCCGAACCAGACGATAAAGAATGCCGGCACTGCCAGTTCCGCAATGATCAGCCCGATACCCAATACAGCCCAGTGCCACCATTCGGGTTGCATGCCTGCCTCCATGTTTATTTGCCCTGTTCCACCAGATGCATTCTAGCCCCAGCCGCTTTCTGCCGCACCTCCTCGAACAGGCAGATGGCGGTTGCCGCTGCGACGTTGAGGGATTCGACCTTGCCGGGCATGGGAATCCGGACGGCCTGCCGGGACAGGGTAGCCGTTGCCTCCGTCAGCCCGCTTCCCTCGTTGCCGAATATCCACGCCACCGGTCCGGTCAGGTCCAACTCGTAGATCGTCTTCGCTGCATCCAGCCTCGTAGACACGCTGATGCCAGTGAAGCCTCCGATCACCTGATCGAGTGCGGCGTGCTCTTGAATGCGCAACAGGAAATGCGCGCCCATGGCGGCACGCAGGACGCGCGGAGACCAGGCCTGGGCGCAGCCGGGACCGAGAAAAACCTCGGGGATGCCGGCTGCCGCCGCCGTACGCAAAATCGACCCCAGATTGCCTGTGTCCTGAATGGCTTCGAGCAGGACGCAGGAATTCCTGATCGCGGGTGCAGGTTGCGGCTGCGGAATGCGGATCAGGGCGAGAATGCCGGTCGGCGTGGTGACCGGACTGACTTTGCCGAACAGGGCATCATCGAAGACATGCGGTTCGAGCTGCGGATGCCGGGCCAGAATTTTACGGATGTCAGCCTGTTGCGAGCCGCTCTCGCTGACAGCCAACAGTTCCGGCGGGCCGAAACGGTCCAACCAGGCCGTGACGAGATGGATGCCGTCGAGCACGGTCTTGCCCTGCTTGCGCCGCTCGCGTGAGGATTCCACCAGCAGCCGCAACTGCTTGAACGTGGCGTTGTCCCTGGAAGTGATTCTTTTCATCGTTGTCAAAAATATAGTGGCCATTCCATGGCTGCGGCCAACCCATGGCGATCAGTTCGCGGCTGCTGACTGCGTTTCAGGCCTTGCCGAGCAAATTTCGCACAGGGGCGAAGCTGCGACGGTAAATCCCTATGACGCCATGCTCGCGCAAGGCAGCAAGGTGGGCCGCCGTAGGATATCCCTTATGCCGGTCGAGGCCATACTGGGGATGCAACCCATGAAGGCGAAGCATTTCGGCGTCGCGTGCGGTCTTGGCCAGGATGGAGGCAGCGGAAATGGCAGCCACGGTGCTGTCCCCCTTCACGACAGCCCGGACAGGAAACTCGAGGCAGGGACAATGCGTGCCATCAACCAGAACCTCGTCCGGCAGCCGCGCCAGTCCCTGCACGGCCCGGCACATCGCCAGCAATGCCGCCTGCAGGATGTTCAGGGCATCTATTTCCTCGACCGAGGCACTGGCGACCGCCCAGGCCAGGGCGCGTTCGCGGATCAGCGGCGCCAGCCTGTCTCGAGCTTTTTCGGTCAACTTCTTCGAGTCGGCCAGCCCCTCCACGGGATTGTTGGCATCAAGAATCACTGCAGCGGCAAACACCGGGCCAGCCAGCGGCCCCCTGCCTGCTTCGTCGACCCCGCAGATCAGACGGCCAGCGGTGCCCAGGATCATGCGGCTGTCCTGATCAGGTAGGGCATGATCGCCTCTGCCGCCCGCTCGGCCGAGTTCAGCCGCAACTTTTCATGCAAATTGGTGAAAATGCCGGCGATGCGCCGGCTGGTTTCCTGATCCTCCACGAGGTTGCCCAGCGCCTGGGCCAGATTCTCAGGCGTTGCATCGTCCTGCAGAAATTCCGGGACGACAAAACACGCTGACAATATGTTCGGCAAAGCGATCCAGGGCTGATACTGCATGCGTCGCATCAATCGCCAGGACCAGGGCGACATGCGGTAGGCGACAACCATGGGTTTTTTCAGAAGCGCAGCTTCGAGGGTTGCCGTCCCGCTGGCGACCAGCACCCCGTCAGCAACCGCCATTGCGTCCTGGGCATGGCCAAACAGGCGCGTAATTGGCAGTCCCTGGGCCGACAGCTTGTAGAGTGCGAGTTCAAACATGTCCCGTGTCTCGCGCGTAGCCAGTGGCACGAGAAACCGCGCCGCGGGAAAGCGCTGGTTCAGGCATTTGGCTGTCTCGATGAAGGTTTCGGCCATGTAGTGCAGTTCGGACTGCCTGCTCCCGGGCAGGAGCGCAAAGACGACCTGATCCACCGGAATGCCGAGTTTCTCGCGCAACGCCGCGCGGTTGACTTCGACAGGGATGACGTCCGCCAGCGGATGGCCGACATAACTGACGGGGATGTTGTTGCGTCGATAGATTTCTTCCTCGAACGGGAACAATGCCAGCATGCGGGACACGGATTGGGCGATGCCGCGGATGCGGCCGCCACGCCAGGCCCAGATGGAGGGGCTCACGTAGTGGATCGCCGGAATGCCACGCGCCTTGAGGCGCTTCTCCAGATGAAGATTGAAATCCGGCGCATCGACACCGATGAATGCGTGCGGCGGATCGCTGAGCATGGCGGAGAGCAACTTGCTGCGAATGCCGGCGATTTCGCGATAATGCTTGAGCACTTCGGCGTAACCGCGCACCGCGAGTTTTTCGGCGGGGAACAGCGCCTGAAAGCCGACGGCCTGCATTTTGGGGCCGCCGATGCCGAAAAAGCGCGCATCGGGAAGCCTTTTCTTCAGGGACTGGATCAGCAGGCTGGCAAGCAGGTCACCGGAAGCCTCCCCGGCGACCATCGCGATTCGGATTGTCTGTGACACGGACAGGCTCTATCTGATGATGCCTCTGCCAGGTTCGGAGAGAAATTCGGCCAGCAGGGACAGCGCAGGCTGGCTTTCGGCTTCCCCGCTAATTTTCAAACGCGCCTCCTCCAGCGCCATGCCGGAGCGATAGATCAGCTTGTAGGCCCGCTTCACGGCAGAGATGGCGTCGCTGCTGAAGCCGCGACGCCGCAGCCCTTCCGAATTGATGCCGAATGGCTTGGCGGTATTGCCGGCGGCTATGACGTAGGGCGGCAGGTCCTGGAGGAGGACGGTGCCTACCGCCGTCATGCTGTGCGCACCGACGCGCGCGAATTGGTGCACCCCGGTGAAGCCGCCCAGGATGGCATGGTCCCCGACGTGGACATGGCCCGCCAGCTGTGCATTGTTGGCAAAGATGGTGTGGTTGCCGATCTGGCAGTCATGTGCCAGGTGGACATAGGCCATGATCCAGTTGTCCGAGCCCAGGCGGGTAACGCCAGCGTCCTGCGCGGTGCCGCAATTGAAGGTACAGAATTCCCGGATTGTGTTGCGATCGCCGATCTCGAGCCGGGTCGGTTCGCCCGCGTACTTCTTGTCCTGCGGAACCTCACCCAGCGATGAGAACTGGAAAATGCGGTTGTCGCGGCCGATGCGGGTATGTCCATTGATCACGACATGCGGCCCGATCCAGGTCCCATCGCCGATCTCGGCGTGTTCGCCAATGATCGAATAGGCGCCGATGGAAACGCCGCTGCCAAGCCGCGCGCCGTCGTGGACGATCGCGGTCGGATGGATAGCCGGCGCCTTCATTCGATCGAACGCAAGGTGCACATGAGCTCCGCCTCGGCAGCGACCTGGTCATTCACTTTAGCCCGGGCGGCATATTTCCAGATGCTGTGCTTGCTCTTCAGGATAGAAACTTCGAGCACCAACTGGTCGCCCGGACTGACCGGCCGCTTGAAACGGGCACCATCAATGCCGACGAAGTAATAGACCGACTTGTCGTCCGACTTGCCGCCCATCGTCTTGAAGGAGAGGATGGCCGCAGCCTGAGCCAGGGCTTCGACGACCAGCACGCCCGGCATGACCGGGTGGTGCGGGTAATGGCCGGGAAAAAAGGGCTCGTTGAAGCTGACGTTCTTCAAGGCGACGATGCGCTCTCCCGGGATGACTTCGAGGACACGGTCTACCAGCAGCATGGGGTAGCGGTGGGGCAGATACTCAAGTATTTCGTGGATGTCCATCTGGCTCAATTTTCACTCTCCCATTTTGCGAATCTCGCTTCAAGTTGGCGAATTCTGATCGCCATGTCCTCCAGATGCCGCAAGCGGGCAGCATTCTTCATCCACTCCCGGTGCGGCTCAAACGGCATCGCGCCGGTATAGGTGCCAGGCTGGGTGATGGATTTCGTCACCAGCGTGGCCGACGAGATATTTACATCGTCTGCGATCGTCAGGTGGCCGAGAATCATCGCCGCTCCACCGAAGGTGCAACGTCTTCCGATGCGGGCACTGCCAGCCACGCCGACGCAGCCGGCCATGGCCGTATGGGCACCGATGCGCACGTTGTGACCGATCTGGATCAGATTGTCCAGCTTGACGCCGTCCTCGATCACGGTATCGCCAAGGGCCCCGCGGTCGATGGTCGTGTTTGCGCCGATCTCGACGTTATCGCCGATCAAGACCCGGCCGATCTGCGGAATCTTTACCCAGCTGCCGTCGCTTTCGCGCGCCATGCCGAAACCATCGGCGCCGATGACGGCTCCGGCGTGAATGATGGCATTCCTGCCGATGACGCAACCCGGGTATACCGTGACATTGGCATGTAGCCGTGAGCCTTCTCCGATGATGGTGCCCCGGCCGACCACGCAGCCCGGCCCGATTACGGTGCCAGGTCCGATAAGCGCCTCAGCGTCAATGAAGGCATGCGCGCCAACGTGTGCATCCCCGGGGACGATCGCGGCAACAACCGCCGAGGGATGGATGCCCGCCTCGTCATGCCGAGGCGGGTTAAGCAACTGTGCAACCCGTGCATAGTAGGCATAGGGATTGGCGCAGATGATGTGGAAACCTGGGCAGGCGTTTGCAGCGGCAGGGGTTAGAACGACAGCGCCCGCCTTCGTGCCCTGGAGCTGCTGTCGAAACTTCGGATTGGCAAGAAAGGAAATCTGATCCGCTGTTGCCCGTTCCAGCGGAGCTACCTGGGTGATGCGTCGGGAGCCGTCGCCGACCAGTTCGCCGCCGAAGCGCGCAACGATCTCATCCAGTGAAAATCCGTCAGCGCGTTCGCTCATGCATGTGCTTTACTTGCCGTCTGCCAGTGCCTTGATGACCTTCTCGGTGATGTCGAGCTTCGGCGAGGCATACACCGCCTCCTGCAGAATGACATCGTATTTTTCGGCCTCGGCTATTGCCTTGATCGCCTTGTTGGCCCGCTCAAGCACTGCGGCCAGCTCCTCGTTGCGACGCTGGTTGAGATCCTCGCGAAACTCACGCTGCTTGCGCTGAAAATCGCGGTTCAGGTCATTGAATTCGCGCTCCTTGTTGCGTTTCTCTGTTTCAGACATGGTGACTGCATTTTTTTCCAGGGATTCCTGCGCGGCCTGCAGTTGTTTGGCAAGGCGCTGCATCTCCTGGTCGCGTTTTTCGAATTCCTTCTCGATCTTCTTCTGGGCGCGTACAGCTGGAGCCGCATCGCGGAAGATCTTCTCGGTATTGACGAAACCGATCTTGGTGTCGGCCCATGCCGGCACTGAAAGCAAAGCGACAAAG